>Ga0066659_10000350_pt1 | contig 16421 bp, 18 predicted proteins | sample GraSoiAngelo_108_FD_75176 | JGI IMG/M metagenome (GOLD analysis project Ga0066659, IMG submission 75176) | Grasslands soil microbial communities from the Angelo Coastal Reserve, California, USA - 14_0903_09_40cm | ecosystem: Environmental > Terrestrial > Soil > Grasslands | place: USA... | reverse complement strand
GAAGAAACTTTGGTCATTTGCGTCAGAGGCTCGACTTGTAGGAGAGTTCGACTAAAGGGAGGGTAACGATGATGAAAACTGTTGCCGCAATGCTCTTGTTTTCTGCGCTCCTACTGCCTGCTACGGCACAGGACAAGCCTCGCGTTTTCGTTCAGGGTAAAGGCTCCGAGAATCTTGCGACGAACGGGTCGGCAGGGGGAGGACGGCATTGGGCATCCTGGGGATCCAGATCTACCTTAGATTCCCACGATGAAGGAATGGAAGTTACCAAGGACTTGCAGAAGAACTGCTCCGGAGCGACGGTCACGCTCAACCAGGCGAATGCCGACTATACAGTCATGTTGAATCGCGAATCGAAGCAAAACCGAGGGCTGCTGCGCACCAACAGCCAACTGCAAGTCGCCAATCGCATGGGGGACGTCATTGGCACCAATTCCACACGCACGGTGGGGAATGCAGCGAAAGATGCCTGCGCATTAATCATGTCCGACTGGCAAGCCCACGGTCGTCTCAATCCTGCTCCAGCATCCGGCTCTTCAGCTCCGTCACGGGAACCGGCACCAACGCCAATTCCCGCACCAGCTTCATCAGACCAGCCGGAGCAGCCACCGAGTGTTCAGGCCCAACCGACAAGTGCGTCAGCGCAGAAAACAGACCAGCCCCAGCCTGTTGTCGCGGGGTCAACCGTAACCGGCAGCACTATCAGCAACGGAAGTAACGAAAATAGAAACGACGGCCCCGCTGACGCAGCGCGACGTGCCAAGCAGCACAAAGCCTGCTTGGAACTGGCGAAGGATAACCCGAGCATCACTTGCAAGTGAGTATTGGACGGCGTCCCAGCCGCCATACGTATTCGACGCTGCTCCACGAACTCGGTGCGAACTTAAAGGTGTCGCAAGAGCTGCTAATACATTCCTCGATCCGAATGACCATGGACCATTACTCGCAGGCGGTTACGCCCACGAAAAGTGGCGCACAAGACGCCGTGGTCTGTCTGCTCTTGCCACAGGTTGCCAGGACCTGAACGCAAGCCGCGTGAGGGACGGAGCGAAGCAGAAAAATGCGGCTTGGATCGGATTTTGCAGGAATAGGGGCCGCCCGCGCGTTTGGTACCTTTTGGTACCCTCTTGTATCCACGGCTGCGCGAGGTGATTCCGTGCAAGTGCATGAAATATAGAATCGTAGGCACGGGCACTTGCGAACCCCAGACCTCTACCGTGTCAAACGAACAAACAGCAAATCTCATTCGACGCGCTTAGAGCGGCTCTACGGCAGCGGCCAGACCGCATCATCCTGGGCGAAAGTCCGGGGCCAGGCTTCGATCACACGCGTGAAGACGTGGGAAAGATCAATGATCCTAAGGCACAGGCGCTGTTTGAGACCACTGCCGAGGTGCTTACCGGGCTTAGCAAAGCGTACGAAGATTAGCAGCGAGGCGAATGAAAAAGCCTGGAAGAAGCCGAGTAGACTCGGGAATGCAGGTTTCCAAGACTCTGCGTAGCAGTGCTACCCCAGCAACGCTGTTGGATTCGCCTGATGATCGGCTGGGTGTTCTGGTCGGAAGGCGCAGCCAACCTCATTCCTCGAGCAAGGTCTACCGAACTGGCCATGTTCATAGGTTTTCTGAAGAGAGGTTGGTTAGGTCTCATGGTCGCGGGCTGTTGCTTCATTATTCCCGCCGCTCTTCTGGTCTCGATGATTGCGGCAGCATGTGTGCGCTTTGGAGCACTGCCGCAAATGGTAGCTGTTCTGTATGGAATAAAACCTGCGGTAATCGCCATCATCCTTCAGGCACTCTGGAGTCTCGGCAGGACCGCCGCGGTACGGGCCAAATCGGTCGGCGCACCTTTGCGGAGTAACCAGATGAGCATTATGAATGGGACCGTGGCGAAGAGAGGGATCGAGAACAGGCAAGTGGCCCCGTTCCTTCCAAGCAGCACTCTGCTCCACATCATTGATGGACTCTCAAATCCAAGGGCAATAATGCCCGCAAATGCCGATCACTAGCCACTGGCAAGGCGGTAGCTGCAAAGCTCCTTATCGGCGGCTCGATTCACCCGAGCCTCCAAGATTGAGCCAGTCGGGCATTCCCTCGCGTCACACAAACAACTAAAATCCACACGATGAGCCATTCGCCAGCGCCTAGGCCGACATCAGCAGCGACCCGTGAAACTCGCAAAATCGAGACAAGGTTAGCTGAACTGGGGCGGAATTGCTATGCGAGAGGGTGGGCGCTGGGGACAAGCGGAAACTTCAGTGCTGTCGTGAGCCGCGATCCATTTTGTCTGGCAATCACCTCCACCGGGTTAGATAAGGGCGGTCTGACGCCTGAGCAATTTGTGCGTGTGGACGCTACGGGACGAGTGGACAAGGGACCAGGTCAGCCGTCTGCTGAGACAGCGCTCCACTTGGTGATCATCCACGCACGTCAAGCTGGCGCTGTATTGCACACCCATTCCGTCTGGAGCACAATACTTTCTGAGCAGCATGCCTCACAGCACGGTCTGGCAATTGAGGGCTACGAGATGCTGAAAGGGTTGAAAGGTGTGACTTCACACCAGCATCGTGAGTGGTTACCGATCATTGAAAACGACCAAGACATGCCGAGACTAGCCCGAGTGGTTGAGACGATCTTGGAGTGCCATCCGGAGACGCATGGCTTCCTGCTTCGAAAGCACGGACTCTACACCTGGGGCGAGAAGCTGGCTGAGGCAAAACGGCATCTTGAAATCCTGGAGTTCTTGTTGGAAGTGCTTGGGCGGACTCGCCTCGCACCGACGAGTTAAGCATAGCGTGATGATTCACTCTGATCGGAGGTAGTGGTATGGCGATCGTCAGGATACCGGACGAGGATCGAACTCTACGCGAAGCATCGGAAATTACTGCGTACCTGGCTAGTATTGGAATTGATTACGAACGGTGGAAGCCAGCACATCCAGCTGCAGCAGATGCAGCCCCCGAACAGATACTCGCGACCTACGCTACCGAGATCGAAGAACTCAAGCGCAGAGGCGGGTATGTCACCGCGGACGTGATCGACGTGAACCCCGGGACCCCGAATTTGGAAACCATGCTAGCAAAGTTCAATCGTGAGCATTGGCATGACGAAGATGAAGTGCGCTTCATTATTCACGGCCGTGGTTTGTTTCACATTCATCCGCGTACCGGCCCGCTCACAGCCATCGAAGTAGAGGCAGGCGACTTGATCCGTGTACCTCGCGGTACTTGGCACTGGTTTGATTTGTGTGGTGACCGCAGAATCCGGGCGATTCGTTTATTCCAGGACACCGCGGGTTGGACGCCGCACTATACGGACAGCGGAGTGGACCGCAACTACCAGCCTGTTTGCCTCGGCCCTGCTTATTTTCCGCCACAGCCGACTGAAATCCGGTCTTGACAGCGGCACCCCTCAACCAGACGGTTCGTACTGTTCTGCTGGACATCGAAGGTACAACTACGCCTCTGAATTTCGTCTATAACGTCCTCTTCCCCTATGTGCGTTCGCATGCGATGCAATTCTTGGCGAAACATCGTTCATCACCAGAGGTACTGGCAGACATTGCCGCCCTGCACCAGGAGTACATGGTAGACCTTCGAGGGGGACTGGATCCACCAACACTGGGACCCGACACTCAGGACTCGGAGATAGAGCCTCTGGTCACTTATGTCGAGTGGCTCATCGAACGAGACCGGAAATCAACCGGCCTGAAGTCACTCCAGGGCAAGATCTGGGAAGAAGGCTACAAGAACGGAGAATTGCAGAGCCAGATCTTTGACGATGTACCGCGAGCGTTCAAGCGGTGGCGCAAACAAGGCCGGAAGATCTGCATCTTTTCCTCCGGCAGCGTGCTGGCGCAGAAGTTGTTGTTTGCGCATACCCAAACCGGAGACTTAACTCCGCATATTCATGCCTACTTCGATACAACCACGGGGGCGAAATCCGATCTGGCGAGTTACCTGAAAATTGCGAGTCTCCTGGAGCAGGCCGAGTCGGACATTGCCTTCATCTCAGACGTCACCACTGAACTTGATGCCGGAAGATCGGCTGGCTTAGCAACATTGCTGTGTCGGCGTCCAGGAAATCGTCCACAACCACAAAAGACGCACGGCCTGATCCAGAGCTTCGATGAAGTTTTCCCATAGGTGCTCCTTCATCTCACTTCTGGTCCGTTTGGCGCGAGCTTGCTGCCCTCCACCTTAGCCTTGGATTTGAAGATCGGTCACAACAGCTGCGCGTGCCAGGGTCTCCTTCGTGGTGGGAATGCTGGAAGGCACCGACACGAGATTCTGCTTCGCCCCAACACTCTGCCCCGAGGCGTTTCCGATCAAGGCTAGCGACGACTCGCTACATAAGTCGTCGGGAACGGCGTTATCCTCTGAATACCAGTGTAGGGCACATGGATGGAACTTGTTCGCCACTGTACACGTAAACACAGCACAAGGAGAAACATGGCGAAAATCTTAGTTCTGCTCCATTGCGTAATAATGCTTCCGGCCACCCACGTGTTTGCCCAGGAAAGCTGTTCGATAGTGTGCAAAGAGCATTCGACAGGCCGCAGTATAGCTTTGCACCGACCTAAGCCGAAGCCTTCGGGATAGTGTCTCTTTTGCAGTTGATCATCCTTTTCCTTCATCTGCTGATGGACCGTAGATCGCGGGGACCTTCTCTTCATTTAACCGCAGATATACGGTAAGCTGCCCACGATGGTGCGCCATGTGGTTGAGCACCCCGTCGCGGATCGCGACATAACGTGGCTGCTCACTCATCAGCTTGCCCCCGGCCAGCATGCGCCACTTGGTATTCAGCAGGTGATCGTCAGTTGTCTTTTGCAGGACCTCGCGCCCCTTCTTTAGGCTGGCCTCGAACTGCTCCAGCAGGTCGCGGTGCGTCTTCCACGCCTGCGGCTTGAACTTCGCACCTCCGGGTGGATTGATGTCCAACTCGTCCATCTTCACCACCATGTCGAGCCAGCTGGGGATAGTGGCAACAATCGTCGCCGATAACCAAGTGGCATCGACCTCTCATGCGGTCTCCAGTCGTTCCGGCCTTCTGGGACGCGTTCTAATGTCTTGCGGATCCCAACCCCCTCGCGGTCAAGTTCAGCCAACAAGAGTTCCGTAATCTTCGTTAATACACCCTCCATTCGATTGTAGATGCACCTTCTGCATGATGGATTGACGGACAACCGACTGTTGTTTCAGGTGGCGGCCTGCCTGTCAACGGTAAAGGGATCTCCGATACTCCGCCACCATCTTTGACTGCCCCGGCTTAGTGGGCTGGATTACTTCGGGACGACCGACGACACATCAACAATCGTTGGATATACGAGTCACAGGGTCATGCCAGGCTAAGAGCGCTCCCGCTCAGGGCCGCCTCTGGCCTGCTGGAACCTTATGTATCACTATCGCTGCCAATATCGCTAAGGCCACCTCGCTTAGCTTCGACGTATCATCGTCGCACAGGCGTCGCGACTGTCCTCTCCTAGGCCGCCGCTGACGATGGAGGGATCGCCTCAGTGGAACGGCGTGATCTGTTTAAAGGGGCTCTCGCCGCAAGTTTGTTGGGTGCGCCGCAACTGCAGGCCCAGACTGCGTCCGGGGCGGATATCGTGATCGAGCGGGCTGTGTCCGGAATGCCGCACCAAGGCAAGGTACTGGCCCTGATCACGCCTCACCTAGACGACGGGCCGTTTTTTGCCAGCGGCACCGTGGCCAAACTCCTGCAGGAGGGCTATACCGGATACTTCATCCGGACCAGCAACGACGAGAAGGACTCCTTCGACCTCACTCTGGGTGAAACCGTGCTCGGCAACGAGCGTGATGCCAGGGCGTTCTTGCAGGTGTCCGGGCTGAAGCAGATGTTCGACCTCGGCTATCGCAACCATCGCATGGACGACCTGACACGCACGGAAATACGCGCCAGGCTGATTTTTCTGTTTCGGCTGCTGAAAGTCGACACCATCTTCAGCTACGATCCCTGGGGGCATTACGAGGAGAATCCGGATCACTATGTGACTGCTCAGGCAGTGGAAGCGGCCTGCTGGATGTCCGGCGGCCATCTGGACATGCCGGAACACTTCGCCGCGGGTTTGAAGCCGCACAGCGTGTCAGAGAAATACTATTTCGCTAGAGGCCCGCAGTTAGTGAATCGTGTGGTGGATATTGGCCCGACTTTCGAAACCAAACTCGCTTGCCTGAGGGCATGCCGGACCATGGTGACCCACATGATCAAGGACCTGAACGCAGCTCTCGTCGAACGGAAACTGCGTGTGCCAGCGTTATCCGGCGTCGGCAGCGCCGCCATTGACGAGTACACGAAAGTGGCGCTTGAAGCCAGAGATCGCGCCGCCGGCCGGAAATTCGGCCTCGACTACTCCGAAGCATTTCACTACATTGGACCCGACCGATCCATGGACGAGTACATTGCAAGCCACGCAGTGCCTATTTAACCAAACGACGGTGCGGTGTAAACAGCGCCGATTCCCCCAAAACCGATGCTTCCGATTGAGCCTGCCTCGTCTCCTTCGCGTGCAGATGCGCCTGGTTGTAGGTCTCCATAATGCGGGACGCTCTTGCGCGTTAGCAGCCGCACGACTCACTCGGCGCCGCAACGAGGGGAGAGACGGAAAGCAGGATGGCTGCGCGCTTGAGGTGCGTCGTCACCCTTCTCGTACAGGATCTTAAGCGGTTTCCTGTTTTCAGTGCAGAAAGCCAAAAAAGCATTGACACCTCTTCAATCCTCGGTATATAGAAGCACCGAATATCTGGGACTTTTCATAACGCATCTCCATTCTCATGTAATGAAAATTAAAGACTTGCCATCGGTGCGGGAGGCTAAGGACCAAGCGAGATTCGCCAAACGTGCTCGAGGGAGATCCATATGCGTCACTTGTTTTTTTTAGTCGCGTTCGCGGTTGCCTATGTCTTAGCCGCGCGGGCTCAGACCATCGACACCGCAATCCTGGGAACAGTCCTGGACCCAGCTGGCGCTCCAGTGTCCGGGGCGACAGTGACAATTCTGCAACCTACGACAGGGTTGTCCCGTGTATCGGTGACCTCACAGGAAGGAACCTACGAGGCGCGTTATCTGGTTCCCGGCGAATACGTCGTGGAAACGGGTCCCGCCGGGTTCCGCCGAGAACGAAGGACCGGAGTTGTGATCCAGCTGGGTCAACAGGCTCGCATCGATTTCTCACTATTGGTCGGCACCGTTGAGGAAACCATGGAAGTAAGCACCGGAGTTCCTCTCCTGCAAACGGAGAACGCCACCATCGCTGGAGTGGTCGACCAGGAGCGGGTTGAGAGTCTGCCGATCAACGGCCGCCGCTTTGATGATCTGGCGGTACTCACCCCGGGCGTTATCGTCTACAACCCGGACCTGCATTCCTCCAGCACGGACGGATCGGAGATTGGTGGAAACGGGGGGCGCTTAATCTGGGGCCAGGTAAACGTGGATGGCATCACGATGGTGAATAATCGCCATAACTATGTGAACGTCTATCCATCGCTCGATGCCATCGAAGAGTTCAAAGTTCAGACCGGCAATTATTCCGCCGAATATGGCGGAAACGCCGGCACGAACATCAACATTCAGATCAAGTCCGGAACCAAGCAGTTCCATGGCAATATCTTCGAATTCTTCCGCAATGAAGCTCTCGATGCCCGGAATTATTTCCTGCCGGCACCGCAGCCCAAGAACGAGCTGCGCCAGAATCAGTTTGGCGGGACCCTGGGCGGTCCGGTCTGGAAAAACAAGACCTTTTTCTTCGCCAGCTATGAAGGGATTCGTTCCATCGCCGACTCCCCCAGCCAGGGTATCGTGCTGACACAAGGGCAGCGGAACGGCGATTTTTCCTATCTCCTTCCAGCCGTGCAGCTCATCGATCCGAAAACCGGAGCTCCCATTCCGGGAAATATTATTCTTCCGGGTCAAATCGACACGGTCGCACAGAACATTGTCAACCAATACATGCCCCTACCCAACATTCCGGGAGCCACTACGCCGAATAGCACGAATTACGCGGGCTCCTCGCGGGGCGACCTGACGGTTCATCAGGGCATTATCCGCGTGGACCACTATTTCAGCACCAAGGATCAACTGTTCGCTCATTACATCTACGCTCACCGCAACTTTCCCCTGACGGAGATCAACCCTAATTTCAAGTTCACTGGCACTTACCCGATACACAACTTCCAGGCGCAGTATATCCACACCTTCAGCCCCTCCTTCATGAACGAATTTCGCGCCGGCTTCGACTTAGAGAATGTCGCGCAACTCGGGACCCATAGGACCGCCGGGTTCATTGAGTCGCTCGGAATTACAGGTATGAAGGTAAACGGACCGAACGGACGGCCGCTAAGGGTAGATGAAGAGGGCTTCCCGCTCCTGGGGATCTCCGGCTACATCGGAATGGGCGACGATTTTTCGGCATCCAACTTGGACAACAGCCGCACCTACCAGTTTGTGGACAATGTTTCCTTCATCAAGGGAAAACACACGTTCAAAGTAGGCGGCGATGTTCGCAGGCTACTGGACGATGCTACAACAAACAACACGCCGTTCGGCGACCTCAGCTTTACCGGAGACTTAAGCGGCGACGCGGCGGCAGACTACATGCTCGGGATTCCGAGAACGGTGTTGACGCCTGAGGGAGTGCCTATCACTGCGGCGCGGCAGTGGCGCTTTGCCTTTTACGGTCAGGACGATTGGAAAGTGACGCCCAAGCTGACTTTGAATCTCGGCCTTCGCTATGACCTCTTCAACCCGCCGCACGACATTAACCATTCGATTTACACTCTGGACTTCATCACCAACCCCGCAGCGCCTGCATTTATTCCGGTCACTGATCCCATCTGGACCCTCAGCCACCGCGATTTCAGTCCTCGGCTAGGTTTCGCGTATTCCCTAACGCCGAATATGGTCGTTCGCGGCGGTTACGGCGTCTTCTACTTCGGTGGACAATTCGACCACATCAACATACTGCAGCTCAACCCTCCGACGGCGGGAAGCGTAACCATACTGAACCAGTCAGGGGTGGGAAATCTTACGACGATTGAGAATCCCATGCCACCGTCAGCCAATCTGGCGAGCCCGCCCAATGCGGTGACACTGCCATCCGACGGCAAGCATCCAGACACCTACGTGCAAAATTGGAATCTCCAAGCGGCGCGGCAATTTGGGAAGAACGACGTAGTGGAAGTGGGCTACGTGGGCAGCAAGGGCACTCATGTAGACACCAGCTTCAGATACAACTGGAATCAGCCCGATCCTGGCCCTGGCGACATTCAGTCGCGCCGTCCGTATCCGACGTTGTCTCGCATTCGCATGCAGAGTTATGGATCGAACACGATCTACCACTCATTGCAGGCTCGTTTCGAACATCGCCTGTCGAAACAGCTCAACCTGACCACCGCTTACACCTATTCACACCTCATCGATGATTCCGCCAATACCACGAACGACGGCGGTTGCCAGTGCCAAAACCCCAGAAACATCAAGGCCGAGCGCGCCAGCAGCCTGTTTGACCAACGCCATGTGTTGGTGGTTGGTTACGTCTGGGATATTCCTTTCGCTAAGAGTTGGAAGGGGCCAGCGGGTACACTCGCGTCCGGCTGGTCGTTCCAGGGCATCGTTACCTTAGCCAGTGGAAACCCGTTTGACATCCAGGAAAGCTCAGACACCCAGAACAACGACGGTATATATGAACGCCCAAGTCTGACCAGGCAAAAGATCAGCGCTGCCAATCGTAGTCCGGACCATTGGTTTAACACCAACGCTTTCAAACCCAGCATACTCGTGTACGGCGATTCACCGCGCAATCCGGTCGTGGGTCCCGGAAAACACGAATTCGACCTATCCCTGGGCAAGACTTTCAAGATGCCCTACCGCGAAAATCATTCGCTGCAGTTTCGGGCGGAGTTTTTCAATGCGTTTAACACACCGCAGTTCGCGAATCCGGACCGATTCCTCGGCGACGGTGATTTCGGAAAAATCACCAACACCAACTTGCCCAATCGCGAGCTGCAGTTCGGTTTGAAGTACAAATTCTAGGATATCTTACCGAGGCTCGGGAACCCGTTTCAGAAGTCTCGCCCAAATCGGCGATTCTGATTTTCGATCCTGAAGTATCCTTCAAGGGGGGATAGGTAGGCTCCTTTGGACGCGGCGAGGTCCCGGCCCGACCTGCAGTTTCGCGTCGGGCACGGGCACATATGTTGTCGGCAATCCAAGCTCGCGCCGCACGATGTTGGCTTTTTCGATCCATGCACCAACGCCAGCCGGCATAAATCCCGTTCAGGAGCGTGCTTGACAGATAGTGCAGCCATGGCGCTGTAGTCTCTTCCGGCTGCAAGTAATCCCCTGCAAAGCCCGCCCAGCGCTGTGGGGTAGTAGTGTCAGGCTCTTCCCGCTATTTCTCATCGTGAAAATCGCAGTGCCCGAGGCCTGCCCGCTCCCGGTCGCCAATGACCACAGCGATCGCATCCTGGAACTTCTAAGGAAAGGACGTCGAGCATGCAGGTATCCAGCAGGCGGCCGCACATGCGGACATCGAACCAACGCGGGCGTGGACACTGACTCGTATTCGGCACGGGCCACCCGATGGAGGATGTCATGGACCCGCCTGGCTTCTCCGACAGAGGTAGCATGCACGCGGCAAGGCCGCTACGAGGTGGCAGCTTCCGCCCAAGCCGCATAACAAGGTCAAAGACACGAACCCAAAGCAACCGCGCTCCCACTCGCCCTTTCCATTCCACAATCGACGCAAAATCCGCACACGGGCCGACTCCGACTGCGGGCATAATAGTCTGTATGCGGCTGCGCGCTCGCAGCCGCGGGACTGCGGCATGAAGCAACGCGCGAAAATGCAGAGTCGGCCCCGGCCTAAGTTGCCGCGGATTGCGGAGGAAATGCTGCAATGGTCTGATTTCCTCCTGCGTGAGGTGCTCGACTGGCCAAACGTGACTTCACGACCGATGTTCGGCATGACCGCGGTGTACCGAGGCAATGACATCTTTGGCGTCTTACCGCGAACGCGCGCCATGGACACACCCTACTCGGTTAGCTTCAAGCTCTTCCCAAGGAATTCCGGCCTCGACAAAGCGCTGAAGGCTGATCCGCGCATCATCGTGCCGGATGCGAAGCAGGCAAAATGGATCTCGTTCGAGCTGGAGTCGGGAGACGACCTGCCGGACGCGGTCAGCTGGTTCGTCCGGGCCTACCAGTTGGCGCGCAGGCCCAGTCGGCCACCCCATCGATCGAAGGATACATGAACATTGCATTGCAATAAAGAACCGCGCCCTCGCGCGCCTTTCCCTTCAGATCCCACCCAAAATTCGAGACTCGAACTTCCTGAAAAACCCGTGACCTCAACCAGCAGAATTCACGCACAACTCGCACACCCAATGAGGGCTACTGCCAATTCTCCACGCAGGGTCATGAGTTCCAATCGCGTTCACTTCCGTTCGTCAGGCGATTCAGCCCGTCCGGGGGAGCCTGGAAGCTCCTGGGAGTAATTAAGTGAAATGCTGTGGGCGCCAACAAGCCACAAGATGCCATGTAAAGGCAGTGTCAACGACACAGCTATGGGCCAGAATGCCAAAGGTCAGCCTAGCCAGCTGTTCGCAATGAAATGGCAATACGTGGGAAAACAAGCTTACGGATAGATAAGGATAGAAAGATGATGGTAATTGTCGCAATTAGCCGAATGTCGCGACGGCTTGGGGTTGGGATCGGCACACTTCTACAGGGGGCGCCAGCTGAGAAAACCTACTCGTGAATTAGAAGGATGGCACATCGACAAATGCGGCTTTGAAACTGCCCTGCCCAATGGGATAGCTTCCGAATCGCCTTCGCCACTTGCCGCTAGTTAACTGAGTGTACCGTTGCCGGGTCGAGCAACACAAAGGAACAACCGGTGTACTGGTAGCATCCGAGGATCCCGCGTCTCACGAAGCGTGCAGGAACGTCGTCCGGCGCAGGGACCTTGAAATCAATGCCTGTCAGTTGTTTCCTCTGCGCTTTCATCTTGTTCGACCCGCTGATGAACCTAACGTCCGCAACCTTGAACGCCTTGCTCTTGCCGTCCGACACTAGCAGCACAAAAAACTCCGCAGTTTCCGTTCCAGGCAGGAACCGCGGCAGCCTGAATGTGCGTTCACGAATGACAACACCAGAGGCATCGCCTTCCGCCGTCCCGCCTGTCAAGTGCTTTAAATTCTCCTTCGCCGCGCCCAACTCAGTTTGATACTCGCTCAGCGCCATTTGCTCGGACATCGGAATTCGGTATACGGCCAAGCGGCACATCTGGATAGCGTTCGCATTCTGGTGGGTGCGTCGGTACAGATGGCACAGGTGACCCGCCACCACACCATCCTGTGTCAGCTTCCAAGATGCCTGCAAGTACTGCTCTGCTACTCCGAGGTTAGTCATCCGCTCGTTCACCCAGCCCAGTGTGTCCCAATACGCGGCCAGCGTGAAAATCTTACGCGAGTCCTCCACCTTTAGGTCCTGCAGGGTGATCTTCTGCGATTCCTCTTCCACCCTGCGCACCGCTTTTTTCGCGTAGTCCAAGGCTAGGGGCAGCTTCAAATCTGCATTGGCCATCTGGTAGGCGACATTGTTGAAATAGTCTTCTCCCGTGTCCATGTCAGCCACTTTGCTGAACGCCGCTGCCGCCTTCTCACGATCCCCTGAGAGCAAATAAGCCGAACCCAGGCTCGCTTGCAGGTTGGCCCGATCTCCCCGAATTTTCACGGCCGACTCGAAAGCAGCCGCCGCTTCAGAGTATCTCCCGAGCTTCAGGAAGCAGTTGCCCAGATTCGCCGGTCCGTCGACATCATCTGGATGAGTTTTCACATAGTCTTGCCAGACCGAAACCGCATCCTGGAACTCCGCGGCTGCCATCAGACTCCAACCCAGGGACTTGGGAATGACCGGTTGCATCGGATCAGCGGCCATGGCCTTGTGAAATGCCTCTACGCCAGCATCCATTTGCTTCTGCATGAGCAGCAGACCTCCAAGCATCACCCAGGCGCGCGTGAATGTCGGGTCCGCTGCCACCGCACGATATAAAGAGGAGACGGCAGTCTGCGCATCTCGCTTCGCCACCGCGTCACGGGCCTCGCTTTCCAGCCGTGTCGCCTCTTCATTCGAGCTATCGGGCAGATTCCTCAGAGTGTCCATCGTAGTCAGGCTTGAGTTTTTGTGGTCCCGTGGCATAGACGATCCCGAACTTGAGAACAACGGTATGAACACGCCGTAGTCGTCCTGCACAGTCTTTAAGAACTGCTTGTACTGCTCCCGTTCATTGACCGGCGCTTCTCGCATCAGAACCTTTAGGTGACGTTCGCTGATCAGCTTGCCATCCTTGAAATCGTACGTGGCGTCGAATTCCGCAAAGTCCTGTTTCACGTGAACGGCGGCAGGAAGCTCCGGCCGATACCCCGCTGGCAACTGCACCTCGCTATGAAACCGGACGTCGGTCGGGCTCCCGAGCCACGAGGGCCCGAGGGGCAGCAATTCGTCGTCACGCGGCGAAGGCAGGGAAATTGCCGGCTCCGGTGCCAAAATTCGTCGATTCGCCCAGTCCCCAAACTCTTTGCGCGTGTACTTATACGAAAAGTGAAATGCTTGATCGGTCTTTTCGGGTGAACTCGCCGTTACTCCGCTTACGTCTCCGCCAAATCCAAACCCGAGCGAAATCCGCTGCCCGAGATCCTTCCATTGCGGCAACGGCACCGCCCGAAAGCTCGCTCGCAGCAGATATTCCATATCGCCCCGGGCCGAAAAATCTGCGTTTCCCTCCAGCGTGCCCGCGCCGCTCAACTTCGCTTCCATGTTGAACGTCTGCATCGTGCTGTAAGGCAGATCCGCCGGAGTCTTGACCAGTACCGCAGGCTTGTCTCTCCAGATCACCAGCGCATGCTTATCACGCAAGGGCGATACTAGGTATTCATAGGGTCCCACTTCGGTGGTGGTATCTAGCCAGACTAATCCGCCTTCTCTCGGGACGACTGTAATCACGTGATCGAATTGCCCGGGGGACGGCACATCTCCATCTACCTCCCGGCTTGAGCTGATCAGAGCAGGGTAGGCCGGAATTCCCACCGCCGCCAGCAAGGACGCAAGCAGCGTGTGTTTGTCCTTGCAATCGCCGTACTGGTTTTCCAGCACCGCCGCAGCACTGTGAGGTTGGTACCGCCCGATGCCGAAGGCAATTCCTATGTAGCGGAAGTGCGTGCTCACGTAATCATACAGCGCTCTTAACTTCACCTCGTCATTGGAAGCACCCTTGGTTAGCTCCGCCGCCTTGGCCGCCACTTCCGCCGTCGGTTTTACCCTTTCTTCCTGCAGACCACCGTACCAGCGGCCTACTTGGTCCCAGCTCGCAAAGCTGCTCATCAGCACATCGGGCTGCGGCAGCCTTCCACGCGCCTGCTGCCAGAGGCCTTCGGTCGCCTCCCTCTTCTTATTTGTCTCATCTTTATGTTGAAGATTCGTGTTATGCCAGGTGTAGATGCGATCCAAGCCGACTTCGCCGATTACCGGCTGAACGGTGGCGCTCTTGATCTTTACCGCGCGGTCGCCTGGGACGCTGATCTCCAGCTGCTCGTCCGCTACGATCTGCTCGTGCGCGAAGCGGTAACTTGTCCAAAACTGCCCCGGCGCCAGCGGCCTCGTCGTGTGCTCCTGGGTTCTAAATTCAAGCACGTCCCCAACACTCAGCCCTTTTACTGCCACATGCTTCTCGTGCAGATCACTGTAGAAAGGCGCCTCGCGCGTGATTTGCGCGGCCATGTCCTGCACGTTCTCCGGTGGCGTCTCCACCACGGATCCATCTGGCTTGCGCACACGCACATATTTGATCTCAAAGGTCCCAGTGCCGCCGGCGTATGAAAAGGTCCGCAAGCCATATTGCTGCACCCCTGCTTCCGACTGGATTCGTACCCGAGCCAAGTCCTCCTTGGAAGAGGTGCCATCATTCTCAAATCTCTCCTTTCGGAAAAACTGCTCGATGACGAACGCTTCCTGAGATTGGTCGGCCTTGGGAGTGTCGGGCTTCAACGGCAGAACCTGTGCAACTATGGCCGGTACAGGTGAAAGAAAGACCAGCGACAGGAAACCCAAGCGCTTTAACATAGGTGGGCACATTTAGTCAGCTTCTCGCAAAAAAGGCAAGTGACTTCGATTTGGAGCTTGTCGTGCCAGGGTGCCAAGCTTTGCCCCGGCCTAGCGAGGGTTGAAGCGGCAACTCTGGTCTGTAGGTGGATGTAGCCAGATAAAGACGAAGGTTCTGAGCGCAGCGGCGGACCGATGGAAAGCCGATCCATCGCAGACGACGGCGCATGTCTCCAAACAGGAAGGTTGATTCGCACGTTCGTAGCCGCAAACGCTCTGTTTTCCTTGGAACAACCAACATTCGGGCAAAGCCCTCACCATTGCCAGGAAGTTGAAGGAAAGTTTGTTGACGATTATAGCGGCGGCAACACCACGTCAGGGTCAATCACCCGTGAGGGAATTCTCAACGGAACAACAGTAACGGTCTACACCAGCGGTGCCTGAATTGCGAGTCGATTGATGCCTGGCTCAGGGCCCCAAGCCGCGGGCTAGGGTCTTAGCCATCGTGCCGTTGGCGTCGTCGTCCTTGAAAGCCCAAACCATGGCGCCCCCGAGTCCACCGGGCACTCGCAGATGGATATAAACGGTCTTGGCCCAGGCCACAAACGGATCGTCAAAGGTCCAGAAGGTATGCGCTTCCGACCTGCCGGCGCAAAGATCGTGAGCAGATATCGTCTTTTGTTCTGTTTTGCCAAGGCATCGAGCTGGCGCCGAAACTCGAGCAGCAGGAGCGTGAAGTTGTGCTTGTCGGCTGCGCTGGGAAATTCCCAATCAATGTCGAAGCCATCGAAGAGGCTGCCGGTCGAGACAGGATTTCCCGCCCAGTCCGTTCCTACATTGCCGTTGATGAGCATGTCGATACAAGATGCGGCGAGCGACCGCCGGCCAACCTCGCTGCTAGCGGCTACGGCGAATCCATTGGCGTTGCTGGAGGATGCCCCACCCAGAGAAATCAGGGCCTTGAGTTTGGGGTGAAGTTGCTTGAGCTGTTTCAGCGCACCGAAATTCCCAAAGGGCCAGTTGATATAGGGTGCACCACTCACACTCGGAAGTCCCGCGTTCTGGTAGTCGGCCCAAGGGTCGGCAAGGTGGCACTGGGCGTCTGCGCCATTCGGCCCGTAAACGTCGCCGAAGGCATACAACAGGTGAGTAATGTGGTCCGCCACGTGGTTGTTCTGAAGATTCGCCACGTTGTAGCCGGCTCCGTAGATGCTCCACTCTTCAAAGTAACCTGCCATAACTTTGGGCTTGTTCTGGGCAAACGCTACATCGCCGCATGTCATGATGACCTCCCGAATCCTAG
>Ga0066659_10000342_pt1 | contig 16547 bp, 14 predicted proteins | sample GraSoiAngelo_108_FD_75176 | JGI IMG/M metagenome (GOLD analysis project Ga0066659, IMG submission 75176) | Grasslands soil microbial communities from the Angelo Coastal Reserve, California, USA - 14_0903_09_40cm | ecosystem: Environmental > Terrestrial > Soil > Grasslands | place: USA... | reverse complement strand
GGATCAGGACGACTTGAACAGGACCGTAGCTCTCTACGACAAAGAAGGATTTCAGGTCCTATTGCACGCGATCGGAGACAAGGCCATCAACATGGCATTGAATGCGTTTGAGTATGCGGCTAAAACGAACGGGACGGCGGGGAGGCGGCATCGCGTGGAGCACGCGGAAGTCCCATTGCTTTCCGACCTGCCGCGCTTCAAACAGCTTGGTGTTATTGCGTCGACGCAGGCCATGTTCGCGAATCCGGACGCCACGGTATTGAAGAATTTTGCGGTACTGCTTGGTCCGGCGCGAGCTTCACACGCGGATTCCTTCAAGGATTTTGACAACGCAGGGGTAGTGCAAGCTTTTGGCAGTGACTGGGGGGGGCTTCTCGTTTGCTCCGTTGCCAGCGATTTATTGCGCAGTGACACGCATGACCCCGGAAGGCACGCCCGCGGGTGGCTGGTACCCAGCGGGACGCATTTCAGTGGAAGCCGCTCTAAGGCATTTCACGCGTGACGGAGCGTACGCTAGTTTTGACGAGGACGTACGAGGTTCACTGACGCCGGGAAAGTTGGCGGACTTCGTTGTGCTGTCCAAGGACATTCTTACCGCGGACCATGCAGATATTCTCAAAACAAAAGTACTCCTGACCGTGATGGGTGGAAAGGACACCTATCGAGACAAGGACCTGTAGAGCGAAGCCAATTTGAATGTTGGAGAGGACAATTATCATTATACGTAGGAGAAGGGGACAGCAGCGTAACATGTTGCATCTTCTGTATTGCACGACTGAGTACAATCTAATGCAGTAGAGCGGGCGTCGTACAATGGCAGTATAGAAGCTTCCCAAGCTTCCTCTAGCAAACCTTAACTCGCTGAACTGGCGGCACTTAACTAAAGCAAGATTCCTGGCAATTGGAAAATGATGGAAAATGGAACGGACCCTAGCCTACTCGATTGAGCGCCAGGCAAAAAAAACTTGACAGAAAGCGACTTGACGACTGAGCTAAGCCGGTTGGAGAACGGGCCCGTCGGTCGAAAGCCCACCGTCCTTGGGCGCATCTGCTAGAACACCTGCCTTCCAAGCAGCTGCATAGAAATCAATGAAGTCGGTCACTTCTTCCGAGGGCCTGCGCAACCGTTCTTTCCCAGAGCGGCGGATTATCCGCTCTGCAATTGAGGTCGGCCTCTGTGAATGGATCGTCACTGGAACGGAGTAGCGCGACGATCGGGACTCCCGACAAAACTTCCCCGAAATGTGCGACCAAACCATCGCGTTCCAACCACGGCGAACCATGCCCAATGACTACGACTCCAATTGGAAGGGCTAGAACCCCAAGGCTTCGCGCATCCGAGGAGCCGAGAGCGGGAATTACCCGATACCCATTGCGCTCTAGGAGGCCGCTCTCTCCGACAGCAGGCTCGGAGAGAACTCCACTTGCAAGACAGTCTTCATGCTCGACTTGGCCCCTCAGAGTGCTCATTACCGAACACAGGTTCGTGAATCCAGAGGACGACTTGCTCTTGTCAGTTAAGCCTATGCCTTGACCCCTGCTTTGCGAAGAAATGTCATCATTGGACACCAATTCGTAAAGGCCGATTGAAACAGGTTCAAGCCTACGAGAGCTGTGAAGAGAAACCAGTAGGGGCTTACCCAGTATCCCAAAGCCAGGGAAACAAGGACAAAAGCACCCGCAATCAGTCTAAGGTAACGTTCTAGGGTCATGGTATTGCCTCCTTTTTCAATCTGCTGCAGGCACGAGATCCTCGCCAACGGGTGGCGAAGCTCTTGCGCCGCCGCGTTCACTCAGGTAATAAAGAACCGGAACAGTCATTCGAGAGAGCACCGTCGAGGCGACCTCCCCGGCCATCAGTGAAATCGCCAGTCCCTGGAAGATCGGATCAAACAGAATCACGCTCGCACCGACAACGACAGCCGCGGCCGTTAGCAGCATGGGACGGAAACGAACTGCTCCTGCGTCGACCACGGCTTGTTCCAGAGACATTCCGTGCGACCGGCGTAGCTCGATGAAATCCACAAGAATGATTGAGTTTCGAACGATGATTCCCGCGCCAGCGATGAAACCAATCATCGAAGTCGCGGTGAAAAATGCCCCCATCAGCGCATGAGCTGGCAAGATGCCGACGAGCGTTAGCGGAATCGGGGCCATGATCACGAGAGGTGTCTTGAACGACTTGAACCAACCGACCACTAGGACGTAAATCAGCACCAGAACGGCCGCGAAGGCCAGACCAAGGTCACGAAATACCTCGACCGTGATGTGCCACTCACCGTCCCATTTCATGGCGTAATGGCTTGTGCTTTCCGGAAGGATGGTGCCCGAATAGAGCTTTACGTGGCCGCCGTTTGGCAGTTGGAGTTTATTGATTGACTCGTTCATCTGAACGATCGCGTACACAGGACTCTCCACGATTCCGGCAACGTCCCCGGTAACATACACGACGGGTCGCAAGTTCTTGTGATAAACGCTTTGATCAATCGCGGTCTCCCGTATGTTGGTAACCTCGCGAAGGGAAACCTGTGCGCCCGAGGGTCCAGGTAACTTCAGGTTTTCAAGATCCTCGATGCCGGAACGATCTGGTCGAGACAAGCGCACTTCGATGAGGACATCTTCTCGCGATGCGGGATCGTGCAGCAGCCCCGCTGAGGCCCCGCTCAGGCCTATCTGGACCGTTCGGGTAACCTCGGCTGCTGAAACGCCTTGCAGCGCAGCCTTGTCGAGATCCACTTTCATGTCGTACTTGTTCTGCGGATCTTCGACGTACCAATCGACGTCCACTACACCGGGAGTCTCTTGGAAAATCTTCTTTATCTTTGCCGCCAGTTCCGTCTGACCTTTGTAGTCCGGCCCATACACCTCAGCAACGAGAGTTTGCAGCACTGGCGGACCCGGTGGAACCTCGGCGACTTTGATGCGCGCGCCAAATGGCACGGCAATTTTGTCCAACTCGGGTCGTAATCTGCGCGCGATTTCGCGGCTCTGTGCTTTGCGGTCATGTCGAGAGAGAAGATTCACCTGGATATCAGCTTGGTTCGGTTGACGCCGCAAGAAATAACGTCGCACGAGCCCGTTGAAGTTGTAGGGTCCCGAGGTTCCTGCGTAGATCTGGTAATTGATGACCTCCGGTTGCTCACCCAAGTAGCTCCCCAAAGCCTGGGCTACATGTGTCGTCTGCTCCAGTGGGGTTCCATCGGGCATGTCTATGATCACCTGAAATTCGCTCTTGTTGTCGAAGGGGAGCATCTTGACCTGCACCCACTTGAGCGGAATGAACGCCACCGCTGCCAGCAGCAGCAGCACCACACCATTGAGGAAGAACCACCTCCGTCCTGAATTCTGAATCAGTGGATTCATCAAGCGGCGATAGAGCCGCGTCGTCCAGCCTTCGGCCTCATGCCCGGACTTGGGACGATCGGCGTAATGATGCAGCAGGCGCAGAGCGGCCCAGGGTGAAACCACGAAAGCAACGATCAAGGAAAACATCATCGCCGCTGAAGCGCCCACTGGAATCGGCCGCATGTACGGCCCCATCAGGCCGCGCACGAAGGCCATCGGGAGAATGGCCGCAATCACTGCGAAGCTGGCCAGAATCGTTGGGTTACCAACTTCGTCCACGGCTTCAACTGCAACGTCAGCAAGTGAGCGGCCACGATTTTCGGGCAGCCGGAAATGGCGAACGATGTTCTCGACCACGACGATGGCGTCATCCACCAAGATGCCAATCGAAAAGATCAGTGCGAAAAGCGTCACGCGGTTGAGCGTGTACCCGAGCAAGTAGAAGATAGCGAGAGTCAGTGCGAGGGTTACGGGAATGGCCAGAAGCACGACGCCTGATTCGCGCCAGCCCAATGCCAGTGCTATCAGTAGTGTGACGGAAAGCGTGGCGAGGAAGAGATGCTTGAGGAGTTCGTCCGATTTGTCCTTTGCCGTTTCCCCATAGTGGCGCGTGACGGTGATATTCAAATCGTTTGGCAGCGTGTTGCCTCGAAGAGAGTCAATCTTTTGCAGAGCGTTCTCAGAAATGAGCGTGGCGTTCGCGCCCTTGCGCTTGGCCAGGGTAATCGTTACGGCTGGGTACTCTGCATTCGCCGTGCTTCCAGTAGTTCCTTTGGCGTTGGCGAACAGGACGTGCCTGTCCGGTTCCGCTGGGCCGTCTAGGATCTTTTCCGCCACATCCCGCAGGTATATGGGCCGCCCAACATGAACGCCCACGACGACTTGTTGCAGTTCTTCCGGGAGCGTAAAGAAGTTGCCAGCTTCGACCTGAAACTCCTCGTTGCCACGCGCAAAACTCCCCGCTTGACTCCGCGTATTCGCGGCTCCGAGTTGCATGACAACGGAACCAGGAGTCAGTCCGTAAGCTGCGAGCCGTTGGGTATTCAAGACGACGCGCAATTTTCGGGGCTGCCCGCCGATGATCGTTGTTTCGGAAACGTCATCCAGTTGTTTGAGTGAATGCTCCAGTTCTCCCGCGATGCGCCGCAGTTGGTAGGCGTCGTAGTTCTTGCCCCAGAGCGTCAGAGCCAGAATCGGAACATCGTCTATTGAACGCGCCTTGATGATCGGCTGCGAGACTCCTTGGGGGATGCGGTCGAAGTTCGAATACAGTTTGTTATAGGTCTTGACGATCGCATCTTCTTCTTTTGTGCCCACATAAAAGCGCACGATCACCATGCTCAGGCCGGGGTGGCTGATCGAGTAGATATACTCGACTCCCGGTATTTCACGGATTAGCTTTTCCATGGGCACGGTGGCACGTTGCGTTACTTCTTCTGCTGACGCCCCCGGCATCTGGACGAAGACGTCCAGCATGGGGACGACAATCTGCGGTTCTTCCTCGCGCGGCGTCCGCAGGATGCTGAATGTTCCCAGAAGGAGAGCCCCAACGATGACCAGCGGTGTCAGCTTGGACTGAATGAAGAGGTGCGCAATCTGGCCCGCCAGTCGCAGGACGTGAGTGGAGTTGCCCGGTTTGGGAGACGTGTCGCTCATGGCCGTATTGCGATTCGTTTGCCACTCAGGTCGCGATCTCCCGCTACCGCAACTAGCTTTTCGCCGCCTTGTAGTCCGGAGAGAACTTCAATCTGTTCTCCTGCACTCTTGCCAATCGTGACGTAACGCAATCCCGCGATTTGGTTTGCGTCGAGCACGTAAACTCCCTGGAGTTGGCCGCGCTCCACTAACGAGGTGCGTGGAACGAGCAGCGTCGGCCGCTCACCGCGTGGGAATCGGGCTCTCCCGAAGAGCCCAGACCGGAGACGCCCATCAGCGGGCAATGCAACTTCCACGAGGAAGCTGCGGCTGGCCGGATCGGCTGCCGGAACGATTTGAACGACTTTACCGAACAGTGGGACATTCCCTAGCGCGTCAATCGTCACTGGACTGATCTGCCCAACTTGGACAAGGCGGAGGTCGCTTTCATCGACGGCCACTTCCAGCCGGTAGCTTCGCGTATCTTCAATGGTGAACATGGGCATGCCGGGAGAGGCCAATGTGCCTGCATCGGCCTTTTTTTCCGTCACTAACCCGGCAAACGGCGCGTGTATGCGCGTATATCCAAGCGAAGTCCGAGCCTGCATTAGACCTGCATTTGCTTGTGCTTGCCCGGCACGCGCCATATCGCGGCGAGCTTCGGCCGACTGGTAGCGCCCTTTGATCTCGTCAAATTCCTGTGGACTGACCGATTTCTTCTCGTACAGTTGTTGGTAGCGCTTCAGTGTTGCTTCGGCGAGAGCAAAGTCCGAATCGGCGGCCGAGACTTCTTTTTCCGCCACATTCAGGGCAGCAGTGGCTTGATCCGTTCCGGAGCGAGGCTGCGCGTCATTGAGAACCGCAAGCACCTGACCGCTTTGCACGCGGTCGCCTTCACGCGCACAGATCTCGACGATGTCGCTCATCATCTGACTGGCAACCTGGCTCGTATGCGCGGCGCGCACCGTTCCGACGGCTTCCAGCCAGTCGGGTGCGGTTGCCGTTTGCGCGACAATCACGGAAACGTTGCCCACCGTTTCTGGCGCCGCAGCCGGAGTGTGGCGCTCGTTCGAACAACTGGATAGCCCGCCGCTTGCGACCAAACACAAGATAATTGGAAGTGTGAGTCTTTGATTTCTGCGATTCATTGCGTCACCAAAGGAGACTGAGGATTCAAAGTTCCACTGGCCAGTTCGAGGTTCGCGTAGCCGGTGTGATAGCGATAGACGGCTTCCCAATATTCGGCTTGCGTGCGCCGGGCCGTTTCTTCCGCCGCGAGCAAATCGGTAATCGTCGATAGTCCGGAGTCGTAGCGGTTCTGATTGATCCGCAGACTTTCTTGAGATGCGGCAATCGTTGCGCGAGCGACTTCCACCTGCTGACGCGCGGAGTCCAGCTCATAGTAGGCGCGACGGACTTCGAGCCGCGTCGCATCGGTGGCCATTTCCTTCGCAGCCGCAACTTTTTCCTGCATTGCTCGCTCTCGGGAAAGCCTTGCCTTCTTGGCTCCGCCGTCGAAAAGATCGACTTTGACCTCGATTCCCGCTAGCCAGTTATTCCCCCCGCCTCCTGCAAGAAACGTCGGGTTGTCGGCCTCCCACCCCGCAAACGCGTTCACTCGTGGCCCGAAGGAAGACTTCGCGACCGATACGCTGTGTTGCTGCGCCGCCTCCTCCGAGCGAATGCGTTTCAGATCCGGGCGGAGTTCTACTGCTTTTTTCTCCGCTTCTTCCAGAGTCATTGCAGGGAGATTTCTTTCTTCGAGCGCCTCGCCTGGTTCGAAATCTTTCTCCGTGGAGATCCCAATCGAGGTGCCCAATTGTGCCCGCGCCAGCGCCAGGTAATTTTGGGCGCGAATGAATTCCTGCTTGCGGATCGCGAGTCGTACTTGGGCGCTCAGTAAATCGGATTCCACGACCACACCGCTTTCGAAGCGATCCTTGCTTCTGTTCTGGATGGCCTGTGCGGTCTTCATGCTTGCCTCGGCGATCTCCAGTTGTTTCTTCGCGAGCAACGCACCGTAGAAGGAGTCCACAACGTGAAAGATGATTTCCTGGTCTGTGCGTTCAAGCTGATGCCCGGCGGCGTCCTTCACGCGCTCCGCGCGATTGACCGCGCGCCAGCTCCCGAAGGAATCAAAGAGATTCCAGGTACCGCCAAAGCGTGTCGCGAAGTTGCCGAACGGCGTTGGCGTATTCAGGAAGTTCAGCGCGAAGTCTGCCGTCGTGAACCGCTGCTGTCTCAATTTGCTGCCAAATACGTGCACAGGGTCGTTCCCACCGGTAGCCGTCTCGGAAAAAGCGACGCGTGGCAGGAGAAAGGACCGAGCTTCCCTAACATCAGCTGAAGCGGCCCTTGTGTCAGCGAGCGCCGCTTTGCGCTCCGGGTTCTTTTCTAGCGCGATGTTGACCGCCTCTTGGAGAGTCATCGGTGAGGGCTGTTGTGTTTGTTGTGCGCAGAGCAAACCCGGAATCGACAAAACAAGAAGGAAGATCAACAAGCTGTTCCCTACAAAACGAGATACGCCTTCTGATCGCACAAGAGTCTTTTGCTTTCTTTGACTCTTTTCACCGGCCTGTCGCCCGCGCATGCTCATGGACAGTTTTCACCCTTGTACAGTTACTGGAGTCGGCGTGAGCCACTGCGTTTTCTCTTCGACGATCTCGTAGGTGGTGTGCAGACTAGCCGTTTGCCTCACCATCGCTCCCACCGAGCAATACTTTTCCTCAGAAAGCCGGATAGCTTCCTCGATTGCAGCTGCGTCTATTTCGAGACCGATGACCACATGGTGGATGCGGACCGAGGTAAACACTTGCGGCGGGCGTTCCGCCTGGTCGGCTTCCACTTGCACTTCATAGCCTGTCACCTTCTGGTGGAACTTCTGCCGGAGAACGGTGATGACATCGAATGCGGTGCAGCCGGCCAACCCCACCGCGACTAGCTCGATGGGCTTGGGACCGGTGCCTCCGGCCGCGTTATCGAGCAACACGTGGTGTTCGCTGCCGGTCGTCGCGGCGAACTGCCGTTCCGCCTTAAATGGTTGAGTTAGCAGGACCTTAGCCGTGACCATTCGTGCCTCTCATAAGCCCCGGTAGATCGGGGCCACACCAATAAATGCAAGGAAGTAGAATTTGTTACAGGAAAATGCGGCTTGGATCCGGATTGCCTGGAGGAAGCCTAGATCCGCTTTATGTTGATTGCGTCGCGCTTAGTGACGTCCGCCATTAGCCCCTGGTACTCGGATAACAATTCGCGTCTGAGTCTCGCAGCGATACGCGGGTCGGGCGACTCATTTGGTGCTATTCGGCACAAATGGATCGATTTCTCGAGGCTTGATAGGAAGGCTTTGCAGGGCTCGCAGCTGTCCATGTGCTTTTCAAGCTCTTCACAAAGGGAATCATCCAGCTCGTCATCCAGATAGTTTGAGAGTTCAGCGAACATTTCCTTGCAGCGCCGTTGGCGCGGCTGGAAGGGGAGGTGTATTTCTCCGGAGGGTTTCGCCGGTTCGCGGCGCATGCGATGCCGATCTTGCTTCGCTAGTTCCTTTCGTACGAAGAGTCGCGCCCGGTGCAGCCGCACGCGGATTGTCCCTAGCCGGAGGCCTGCGATTTCGGCAACGTCTCCGTCGGACAGTTCCTCCATATCGTGCAGCACCAAAATGAGGCGATAGTCGGGCGGTAGTTTCTGCACGGCTTCTCGAAGACGCTTCGCATTCTCGCGATGCAACAAAGAGGTCTCTGGCGTTCCGTCGGGGCCGCCCGACAACTTCTGCAATTCCTGACGGTCGGGCATCAATTGTTCGAGGGATAGATCTTGCTTGGGAGCAAATTTGCTCTTGCGTCTGCTCATCAGACAGCGGTTCTTGGCGACTTTATAAAGCCACACCATCAGAGCCTTGGGGTTGTCGAACTTTGGCAGGTTGGGAACGGATTTGAGAAGCACTTCCTGCATGGTGTCTTCGGCATCTTGCCGCTGCCCACACACCTTCATGCTGAAAGAAAAAACTGTTTTCTGTAACAACACCAACGCTTCTTCCAAAGACTTAGAGTCCTTGCGCTGGATCAGTTGCAGCACCTGCTCGATTTCGGGTCGCACGGGGTCAACTGTAGCACGTCAGCTAGGGCCTCAGAATTCATTAGCCCCTCACTGAGTGGGAGGCTACGGACTGTATGACCTAGCCATTTTCTCACCGGCGGGCGTTTTGTGGCCTTGTAACGATCATATTCGTTATAGTTCGACGGTCGCATACTTATAAGAATCTATAACTATATAACTGTGTGACGGCCGTCACTCGCAACAGTATCCATAGTCACTGCGGCTTCAGCACCAGTCCCCGCAGACTCGTTCGTAGAAATGAGGGGCCTTTTTCATGGGGTCCGATTCACAGACGCACGCAAGCCAATTACGGAGGTCATAGACATGGCCAAGTTTTTAATTCTCACAATCTGTTTACTCCTGGCCGGAGTTTCGGGCTGGGCACAATCCCCAGCAACGGAAACTCCTGCCGGCAATCCCCCCACAACGGCGCCAGCAAGGGGTGACGCGGCCGCCGTGCGGCAAGAGATCGAGCAGCTCAAGAAGACGCTCGCTGAACTCGAGAAGCGGCTAGAAGCGCAAGAAAAACAACGGCAGGCCGAGCAACAAGCGCAGCAGCAAGCGCCAAAGCAGGAGAGCTCGTCGTCAAAGGAACTCGAAGCGAAGGTCGAAGAATTGGACACTCGCGTTTCGAAGACCGAAGTGAAGGGTGCGCTTGACCGCCTGAATTTCTCCGGCGATTACCGTTTCGAGGCCCACACTATCGTCGGGCATGTTCCAGCGCACTTCGATGGTATGCAACTGCAAAACCTGGTTGTGAAAACGCTTTTTGCGTTTCCCATTCTAGGGCGAATGCCGTCGAGCGTGGATGAAATCAACAACACGATTTCCGCGCACTATGCGGACTACCAGCAATTCACGAACAATCTCACTTTTGCCCAGCTGAAACAGGCGATGGGCAGCTTCTCTCCGCAAATGCAGCAACAACTGTTCGGTTTGCTGATGCCTTCCACGTTTGTGCCTGGATACCAAGCCAACACGCCAGACTTGCTCACAAATCGTCTGCGTCTCGATTTCGGCGGGCGCGTATCTGACAACGTCAGCTTCAGCGCACGACTGAGCATGTATAAAGCGTTTGGTGATTCCACTGGAGTTCAAGTGTTCAACGGTCAGCCGAATACCTTCAATATGGACGGTACAACTACCGGCGTGCCGAACTCCGACCAGGTTCGCGTCGAACGCGCGTACTTCAGTTGGAACAGGATCGCCGATTCGAAGTTTTATCTTTCGATCGGCCGCCGACCCTCCACATATGGTCCGCCGATGAACTATCGGCAGGATGAACTTCGCGGCGGAACTCCCTCTGGCTCATTGATCGATTATCAATTCGACGGTATCACCCTCGGTTACAACCTGAGCGATCACATGATCTGGCGGCTTTGCTACGGCATCGGGTACCAGTCTGGTTTCGGAAACGGCAACCTGATGAAGATGCCTCAAGACCGGCTGAAGGACACGCATTTTGTCGGCGCGAATCTGGATCTCTGGTCTACCGAGAAGACCCTGTTCCAAGCCACCTATGCGCATGCCTTCAACGTGACCGATGGTTTCAACGGGCTGCTCGTTCTTTCGAGGAACCCGCTGACCGGCGATGTCATCAACGCACCGGTCATCATGCGCTATACACCGTCGGCGAATCTCGGCGGCATCAATTTGTTCGGAGTGAATATGACGCGTTCGCTGCGGTCGTTCGATCTCTATGGCAGCGCCAATTATTCCGGGACGCGCCCGAACGGCGAAACCACTCCCTTCGGCGGGTTGATGTCCGATCCGTTTGAAGTCCCCGTGGATCGCAACGGCTTTATGGTGTTGGCCGGCTTGCGGTACAAGTTTGGAAACGACGAACGGACGAAGATCGGCTTTGAGTTCAACCACGGCAGCAAATATTGGTTCAACTTCGCGCAAGCCGAAGACGACATCATCGCACCGAAGACGAATACGCGAGGAGAAGCGTATGAATCTTATCTCACGCACCGGATTAGCGAACGCTTCATCTTCAAAGCGGACTTCATCAAGTACATGTACGCGTACTCTGGCTCCGGGTGGCACGTTGGCGCGCCGAAGCCGCTTGGCTCACTGCCAATCCTCGGCTTCCCGACTTACGACAACGCATACATGTTCTCACTGGGCATCATCGCCCGGTTCTAACAACTAATTGAGGCTGAGAGGCTGGCAGGACGTCGGCCTCTCACCCAACTCAGAATGCGAGGAGGACGCCATGAAAAGTTTCAGAAAGTTTGGGAAAAACTTGGGAGTACTCGCAGTCGCTTCGTTGGTGTTTGCCGGATTACTGGCTCTCGTGCCCTTGAGCACGAGCCGCGCGGGACAGAAGGGAAATGAAGCGAAGGGGAAATTCTACTTCAAGCAAACCTGCAAGTCTTGCCACATCAAGGGTGAGAAGGGAGGAGAGGTCACGCCGTTGAACAAGACTCAGGCTCAGTGGCAATCCTACTTCGCGAAAGGGAAGCACATGAAGGGAACAGAGCCACTGACAAAGTACATGACACCCGAGCAATTGAACGATGCTCTCACATTTCTTTACAACCACGCGGTGGATTCTCCGCAACCGGAAACCTGTGGGAAGTGAGGCTCGGCAACTCTGAACTCAGAGAGCGAGGGGCATCATGAATCGGCGAGGATTCCTAAAAATGGCGACGGGAGGGGCGGTCGGAGCAGCGCTGCTGCAGACCGAAGCGTGCCGAGTGCCCCTCCAACAGCAGAAAGCCGCCAAGGATGTAGTGCCACGATTGGAAATTCCTACCACCTGCGACATGTGCGTAAACAAATGCTCCATGATTGCCATAGTGGAGAAGGGCGTGCTCAAGAAGCTGAATCCCAACCCGGAGAATCCGAAGTCCAAGGGAATGCTGTGCGCTCGTGGAAATGCCGGCATTCAACAACTCTATGACACGGCGCGAATCAAGCATCCGATGATTCGCACCGGCGAGCGAGGCGAGGGCAAGTGGAAAGTAGTGGGTTGGGACGAAGCGCTCGACTTTGCCGCCCAGAAGCTCTCGGCCATTAAGGAAAAGTACGGGCCGCAGGGTACCCTTTGGTCTTCCAGCGAAAGTTTTCAGGAAGTTTTCTTTCGAAATCTTAGCCAGGCGTTCGGCTCACCGAACAGCGTACGGCATCCCACTCTGTGTCTTGCTTCCGTGAATTTGGCCTATTCGGTGACGTTTGGTACCGTGCCTTCTTTCGATGTACAAAATGCACGCTACATCATTATGTCCGGCGCGAACCGGCTCGAATCCTTCATCACGCCCGACACCATGGATCTCATCGATTCGACGACGGAACGAAAAGCTCGGTTGATTTATCTCGATCCGCGGTTCACGAAGACGGCGGCCAAGGCGGATGAATGGTATCCGATCAAACCGGGCACCGACCTAGCGTTCATCCTAGCGATGCTCAACGTCATTATCAGCGAAAACCGTTACAACAAAGAGTTCGTATCCACTTACTGCAGCGGCTTCGAGCAGCTTGCGGAGCACGTGAAGCAGTACACCCCGGACTGGGCCGCAGAAGAAACGCAAATCCCAGCGAAGGACATTTTCCGCATCGCGCGCGAATTCTCAGACGCTGCGCCCAGGGCGATTTACTACGCAGGCAGACGTTCTTCATGGTCTCGTGATGATTTTTCCATGCGCCGTGGACAAGCCATTCTGAACGCCATTGTGGGTAACTGGGATCGTCAGGGCGGCATGGTTCCCAACGCAAAGGTGGAACTCGGCGAATTGATGTTCCTGCCGTGGGATGACCCGGTCGCGCCTCGCGTGGACGAACTCGACAAGAATTTCCCGCTCGCCGCGAAAGGCGACGGTGTCTATCTGAAGTTACGCGAGAACGTTCTGGCGGGGCAGCCCTATCCGGTGAAGGCTTGGATGATCTACAAGCAAGATCCAATGAGCGCGATCCCGGAGCAGGAAAAGACTCTACAGATGCTCCGCCAGATGGATTTCGTCGGCGTCATAGACATCCAGATGAGCGATACAGCCTGGTATGCCGACGTGATTTTACCCGAGTCGACGTATCTTGAGCGGCTCGACCCTGTCGAGATGCTGGGCGGAATTCGTCCCGTGGTTCTCTACCGGCAGCCTGTCGTGAAACCTCTCCATGACACGAAGCCGGCCTTCGAAATCGTGCAAGGCCTCGCGAAACGGCTGAACCTCTCTCAGTATTTCGATTACACCATGGAGCAGTGGATCGCGGAGCAGGTGAAGCCTTTACCCATGGATTTGCCGCTGGATTACATGAAGAAGCATGGCGTCTACTCGCCGCCGCAGTATCCCAAGTACGGGTCAACCTTGAGCCCCGACCACCGCTTTGTCACTAAATCAGGGAAAATCGAGCTCCTTTCAGAGCGGTTGCGCGAAGCGGGGTACGATCCGCTTCCGGTCTACCACCAGCCGTCGCAAGTTCCCGAGGGGAAATTCCGACTGGTGCTGGGCCGTCACGCCTTTTTCACGCACGCGAGCACCAGTAACAACCCGTGGCTGAACTCATTCTCACCCGAAAACGCCCTGTGGATTCATCCGAAGCCTGCGGATTCGCTAGGAATCAATGATGCGAGTCTGGTGGAGGTAGCAAGTGGAGTCGGAAGTGTCCGGCTCAAAGCGCGAGTCACACCGAAAATTCGTACTGACTGCGTTTTCATGCAGCACGGCTACGGGAAGCGTTCGCCATGGCTGCGACTCGCGAACTCTGGTGGCTCCGACGCGCAACTCATCGAGACCGCTTGGGACACGGTCTCGGGCGGAGCAGCACTCCACGAGACCTTCGTAAAGGTCAGAAAAGTTTGAGGTGCCACGATGGCGATGCGAACTAAGCGCTACGCGCTGGCAATTGACGCCAAGAAATGCATCGACTGCAAGGCTTGTGTTGTCGCTTGCCGGGCCGAGAACGGCGTCCCGCTCGGCAAGAGCCGCAATTGGATCAACGAGGAACTCCGCGGCGACTGGCCAAAGTTGATGGAAGTGTTTGAGCCGGAACAATGCCACCACTGCGAAGCACCTGCGTGCGTACGGGTCTGTCCGACAGGTGCTTCCTATCAGCGTGCGGATGGCGTGGTCGCTGTGAATCCTTCGGAGTGCGTCGGTTGCCGCTACTGCATGATTGCCTGCCCGTACGATGCACGTTTCTTCCGCGAAGACCTGGGCGTGGTCGAGAAATGCGATCTGTGTGCACATCGGCTGGATCGCGGGGAGCTTCCAGCTTGCGTCGAAACCTGTCCGTCAAAGGTCCGGATATTCGGCGATTTGAACGATCCGACAAGCGAAATCCATCAAATTTTGGAAAAGCGGCAGTATCGGTTGAAAAAGCGGGAAGCAGGGACCGGGCCGCAGATCTATTACCTGCTGTGAGGAAACCGCGATGAAGACGATCGAATGGCAATATCTGATTGTCAGTTACTTGTTCCTCGGAGGGTTGTCAGCCGGACTCTATTTCGTCTCTGCTCTGACAGAGTTGTTTCGCAAGGATGACGACTCAGCGCAGGAGCATATTGCCCGCTTAGGCGCGCTGCTTGCCTCGTGGCCAGTAATGCTCGGTTGCACACTCCTCGTCTTTGACCTAGGGCACTGGTACCGCGCTTACAAGCTGTTCCTGCACTTTCGCTGGGAAAGTCCGATGTCGATCGGTTCTTGGCTGTTGATGCTCTTCATCTGCATTTCACTGATCTACGCCTACGGGTGGACATCCCGCGACGGGCGAGAGCACTTCTTCGGAAGGCTGCCGAGGCGCCTGCGGTTTCTCGGAATCCTCAACGTGGATGTCGCGCCTTGGCGTCGTCCGCTGGCGATTGCAGGGCTTCCAGTGAGCGTAGGGGTGGCCATCTACACGGGCGTACTTCTCGGAGCGGTACAGTCGCGTCCCTTCTGGAACACAAATCTCGTGGCACAACTCTTCCTATTCTCAGCACTGTCTTCGGGATGCGCGTTGCTAATCTTAGTTCTCGCAATGCGTTCGAGGAAATTCGAGATGTATCAATTTCGTTCGCTATACCTGCTGGATGTCTGCTTTCTGACGCTCGAATTCTTCATTGTGGTTCCTTATTTCATTCACGGAGAGCTCTCGGTTGAAGCCGTGCGCGAATCACTCAAGTTGGTGCTGGGGGGGCCGTTCACCATGGTGTTTTGGGTGTTTCTCATGGGCTTGGGACTGGTGCTTCCCTGGGCCATCGAAGTGCGCGAAGTGGTGCCGCTGTTTCTCACCCACGTTCAGTTATTGCCTCGCATGGGTGTCGCCACTCCCTCTCCGGCCGGCGCTTCCGTCTCCGTTGTCAGTGAACTCTCCGCACTCGCCCCTCCGGCGAACAAGTTACATTTCAGCCGCGGCTGGGCCGTCGCGGCTGCGTTGCTTGTGCTGGTGGGCGGAGTGTTAGTGAGATATATCTTTGTCTTTGCAGGTCAGATGAGCGCCATTCGGTGAGGCATTCGACCGCCGCGAAATCTTGCCTAGGAGGTGGTTATGCATGAGAATGAATCGACGGCCCACAAGGTTGGTTCGAGGTTGAACGCACATCAGGGAGCCGCGGCTTTCCTCGCCCGGGAGCGGCCGACCCGCGTACTTAACGTGAGAAGAAAAACAACACTCAAGAGGCCCCGGCCCGCTGGAGCCGCTGAAACAGCGAAGGCCGAGAATCGCATTTGCGAGATGCAAGTGCGGATTTGCAAAGCGCTCGCTAATACTACCCGGCTGCGCATGCTAGATCTCCTCGGGAAGAAGGCCTACACGGTATCCGGACTCCAAGCCGAGCTGGGAGTCCCGCTCGCCAATGTTTCTGTCCAGTTGGCCACGCTCCGTTCCGCAGGCGTCGTCGTGACGGAGAAGAAGGGCAGGCAAGTCTACTGTTCTCTAGCGCTTCCTGAAGTCCGGCAAGCGTGCCACTTCATCCGGCAAGTTCTGAAGGCCCAAGTGCGCAAAACACAGAGTCTGCACATCTAAGGTCAAATTCTGAGACCGCTGGGTACGCGACGGTGCGTGTTTTTGTGATAGAAGCAAAGATACTTCAGCAGCATCCACATCTTCCGCACCGGGAAAATGGCCAGGCTGAAACGAGGAGACCACTCATGAAGAGACCAGGTTTACCCAAAACGGTCAAATCCTTTTCTGCATCCTTTGCACCCATATGGCAGGCATTTCAGAAACTGGGTGATGAATGTCACGGCGCTGGGCCGCTCGATGACCGCGTTCGGCGACTCGTCAAAATAGGAATCGCCGCCGCCGCCCAATCCGAAGGAGCCGTGCACTCCGCAGTCCGCCAAGCGAAGACAGCCGGAATTTCCGCTGCCGAGATTCGTCATGTGATCGTAATAAGTATCACCACCATCGGGTTTCCCCGGGCCATGGCTGCAATGAGCTGGGCCGACGACATACTCCGAAAATAGTCTAGTTGATCCCAGAGCGCTCGGAAGCGCACCGGTGCACCTATCGCTGGGGGTCGTTCTGTGGGTTGGGTTTGCACAAACTAG
>Ga0066659_10000340_pt1 | contig 16569 bp, 13 predicted proteins | sample GraSoiAngelo_108_FD_75176 | JGI IMG/M metagenome (GOLD analysis project Ga0066659, IMG submission 75176) | Grasslands soil microbial communities from the Angelo Coastal Reserve, California, USA - 14_0903_09_40cm | ecosystem: Environmental > Terrestrial > Soil > Grasslands | place: USA... | reverse complement strand
GGCGGGCCCGAATGGATCGCACGATTTACCGATCCCCTCCCCGAAATCTCAACGCGAGCAATCGAACTCGCCGAGGCAAGTCTGCGAAGCGGTGTCACGACTGCGCGCGACGTCGGTGCACCCCAAGGGGTCAGCATCAGGCTCGCACGAGCATCACGAGCAGGAGAGATTCGCGCTCCGAACATACGTGCCGCCGGAACCTGGATTGCCCACCACGGCACGTACGTTTCCTTCGCAAGACAATTCGGGGAAGCTGGCGAACTTCGAAATGCGATTAAGATGGAGATAGAGGCCGGAGCAGACCTGATCAAGGTCGCACTAGCAGGCTGGAATGAAGGTGTTCGCCCCCAGGACGCTCCTGATATTCCGTTCGACAAGAAACTACTCTCGTTGGCCGTCGAAGAGGCGCACAAGGCAGGTTTCAAGATTGCATGTCACGCCAACGATCCGACCAGTTGTCGGATAGCCGCACACGCTGGTGTTGATTCACTCGAGCACGGGATGTTTCTCGAAGCAGGAGACCTTGAGGCGATGGCAGAGAACAAGACTTACCTCGTTCCGACCATGTCAGTCTGGGACGCCATGCTCTATTACGCACGTGCGGTTGATTGGCCTGAGACCCGGAAGAAACGGGCTGAGGATCTACGACAGGGATCGCGTGCAGCTGTCACAGCCGCAATCAAAGCGGGAGTGAGGATAGCGCTGGGGACTGACGCTGGCGGGGGAGCTGCGCGTCACGGTCGAATTGCGAGAGAGGCTGAGCTCATGGTCGAATGTGGAATGGGGCCACGCGACGCGCTCATCGCCGCAACATCAAGCGCGGCAAGTCTGATCGGTGAAGCTGAACGCGGGACGATCGAGGAGGGGAAAATTGCGGACCTGGTTTTGCTCGACGAGGACCCCTTAGAGAACATAGGCGCACTGAGGCTGATTGCGGCGGTGTTTCACGAAGGACGACGCGTAGGATAGATCGAGTTCGACAAAGAACGTAATGGAGGTAGCGTTTGTTGCCTCTCCCAGCACTCTTAAAAGGGGCTGAACCTCGGACTCGACTCCACTCACTCCTCGATAAAACAACAAGAACTCTTCTGCACTGGGTGAATCATTCTACTAGGCTTCAAAGGGAAATCAATGCTAGCTCCTCGAGGGAACCCAATCGAGGACACGCATTCTCACACACAACACTTTCATTTTCACTTTTCCTGCACAATACTGTTCCAAACCTCTTAAGAATAATAGCCCTGTAGCCCTTCGTCGTCTTATCTTGTCGGAGACAGGTCGCGTTCGCCTGTGGATTCCTGGACATCTCACGGGAAAAGTTGCAAAGTCAACTCTCGTTTCATCTTTGATCTTGCTGACAGTTCTCGGATCAATTGGGCCGTGGCTGCCCGGACTAATCCAAGCCTTTGGCGGCATGTTTCTGTCACCCACGACAGTTGCAATGGGAAACTGTTCTCCAAATATTTCAAATTCCACTTCCAATGCAGCCTTGTGCCCACCATCCTCCACTGATGTAGCGTCAACAACTCCCAATTTCGCTGGGGCAGAGCGGCTCCCCGACCTATCTCTTCCAAAGACTGTGCTGTCAAGCGTTGACAATCTTATAGGAGCTGGAGGCGTGGCACAATCCTCGTCGCAAAATCTTACCCTGTTCAACCCCTCAATACGGCTCAGGCTGCTCGGCGGGCTGACGCCTCACGATCAGCTTCTGGACCAAGACAACAAGGTTCTCAGTGATTGGTCATTCTGGGAGGTTCAAGCCAACCAAGCTGGCATTTGGACTCCTCTGGTTCCGACATCGAACAATTTCAGCATCATAGGTACCAACACTACGGGTACCTTCGTTTCTCGAACCATGCATGTTGATGCCGGACCCTTTTCAGGAGTCTTGACGATTGTTTACCGGACAGCCTCGGCGGGACCTTTGAAGTGGGACCTACAGTTTCAATCATCAGCCTCGGCAGACTTTAGGCTGGTCTACACTTGGCTGAACGTATCTGACATTCATTCTCTATCATCGGGTTCTAGCTCGTTCAGTGTGTCCTATCCCGACGCTAACTACACTTTCTTCTGGGGCGATGTCCCCAAATCTTTGACCTCATCAGCATCAACTATCTTGAATCAGTTTCGTTTTTCCATTAACTTGGGATGGATGAGTTCAGGCGCTGTCATCAGAATAGATCCAACCCTGGTAAATTCTGGCAACGCCTCTTTTGCGACTGCATATGGTCTTCAAAGAAGGGTGTTTTTCGAGCCGAAAGGAGGCTATTATTTTGCGTTCTATTTTGACAGTGCCAACGAAACCGAGGTCTACCGATACTCGCACGATGGTCTGAACTGGTCGGCGAAGCAGCCTTTGCCCCCTAGGTGGCCCGCTCCAATGGGGATCGGTTGCTTCATATCTCACGATTCATGCCTGACCACCGTATATAGTACCGGCCAGACCGTGCTTATAGCGGCGGGAACCCGGAGTGGGCCTTCCCCCTATGTCGCGTCATTGGTCTTTTCAATAGGAAATATTGTAGGTCCAAATATTACCTGGGGGAACATAGCAACCGCTGCTATCTTTTCATCGACATCAACTAACATTAGCGTACGAGGAATTAGCTCGACTGTAAGCTCCACAGGAGCGCCCGTCTTCTCATTCAATGAAGAATATTTCGATTCCTGCCCAAATGGGAATCTGTGGGGTAGCAACCTGTACGTTGTATATGGCAATAGACAGCCTCTGCTCGTAGAAAATGAGACCTCGGTCACCGCCCGTTGCCCGACGGGGATAGCGATGACGGTAGCCTCGGCGGTGGTTCCTTCTGACAGTCTTGGAGACGCAAGAGTCATATTCGAAGTTTCGACCAGTTCATCATTTAACCCGTTACGATCCTCTTGGTTTAACGGAAGCACAAACGGGACTGTCGAGCGAGTGGATACGAATGTGAAGAATTTCACCCAATTCTCCGCAGTTTCGGACGCGCATTACGTCACGCATGCTGTCTGGCTCGGTTCGAATGGAAATGTGAGTTATGCTTATCGAAGTGTCTCAGACTCAAGCTGGAATTTTGCGCGGGTGATCCTCAAACCACTTCCTCCTCTGACATTGGCATATCCCTCTCTCTCAGTCGATGATTCGACCGACAATCTTTACCTGTTCGCAGTTGAGAATATTCCGAACTCCGGCTCCCTGATCATGATGAAGACAAAGTTACCGGCTCAGTCGTGGCTTGACGCCTCACGTACCTTCCCTGTGACGTATCGAAAAACCATGACCTATCTCAACTCCAATCCCGTTTCTGCTAGCGCTTCTGGTTCCAGCCAAGTGGAGCTATTGTGGACAGAGGGCACCTACAACGTGACTTTCGCGTCCATCCCTATCCAAACCGTCTGGTCGCCGTACTCTTCCCCGAGTGATCCTTGGGATGGATACGGGCTGGCACCGTTTGGACAGTACTTTTCAAATCAGGGAGAATACGTCTCCACAAGCATCGGAACCCTGACAATACGCCAAACAGATCTTACAGTTCCGGGGAGAGGTCTCAACCTGGACATAACCAGGGTCTACACCGAACCTTACGACTTCCTCAATGGAATCCCGTACATCTACGAGAGCGACACGTGGGCGCCGATGGGAGATGGGTGGCAGCTCAACTTTCCCTGGATGAACGCTGCGACATCAACCCCTGGCTACATACATCTCTGGGATGGCCAGGCATACCGGATCCCATTGAGTTTCTGGAACGGGACTACCTCGACCTTCGAGAATCAACAGGGCGAACACTTCAAACTCGTTAGAAACTCGCAATTCATCTATCTTTACACGAAGTCGGGCACGCGCTACATTTTCGACGCGGCCATCCACGCGTTAAGAGGTATTACTGATGTTAGTGGTAACAATAATGTCATCTCCTTTTCCTACACGAACAATTTGTTATCAAGCATAACCGATACTGTTGGCAGAGTATTCTTGTTCTGCTACTCTGGAGGTCTGTTGACCAGTATCGAACAGGACTCCGGCACTTCCGGTACATGTGGTACAGGTTTTGTCCGAAGAATCGTCTACTATAACAGCTGGCCGGACCTAGTACGGGTCACGGATCCCGCCGGAAGAATGACCAACTACACTTATGGGTCTGGACTTTCGTCAGGTGTCCAGTCTTGGCTAATTACGAGGGTCACATATCCCACTGGATGGTATACTAACTACACTTACGCTCACGGGTTGATTGGGACCCAGGCTGACAGTTACCGCGTCACAAAACAATATCTCGCATCCGGTTCTGCACCTGTACGCGAGTTTCTCTATGCATACACGAATGGCATAGGCGACGAAGTCGCGAACTCAACCGTAAGTACTCTCGACGGTGCTAGCGGCTCTCTTCAGCCGGTCTCCTACACAGACTACGCTTTCTCGTTCGCAGGCGTTTCTTGGAACGTATCGGACGCCCATTACAGTTTTCTGAGGGGAACTGTGCAGAGGTTCGGAGTCAGCGGTGAGGTCCCAAGAGAGATAACGCTCGTTAGCCCGACTCAGGGATACACAAACTATTACAGGTATGATCTGTGGGGCAATCTCGTCTATAGCCGTCGCGTGATCAATCCTTCAGCCGGCTGGTACCACGAAACCTTCAGCGACTACTACAATGGACTCCCGCTGGGTTTCAGCTCTTTCCAGGAGTCTTTTAGCCAGAATAACTACACAGCCACCGACAATGTGTGGCAAGTGTACAACGGGACCTGGCTAGTCCAGAATGGTGTCTACAACGGAACAAGTCCTGTCTTCAACCCAACTGTGCAGGAGGGGTTCTTTGCTTGGACTAACACCACAAGCCCGAACGTCTCAGTCACGGCTTCTATTAGCATCGCAAAATCGATGGCCTCATCCAACCAAGACGTTGGTTTGATCGCGCACTATCCCGGAAACGGATTGAGGAGATGGGCGCTAGTGCTTCATAACTCAACCTCCGGCTTCAAGCTATCGCTACGAGACGAGGAGATCTCATGGGTGGCAGAGAGTCCCTGCACAATCAGTTACAACACATGGTATCAGCTCAACTTCACGATAATCGGTAGACAAGCGTGGGGATCCGCAACAGCCCCGGGAATCTCATGCTACGTATCAGGCACGTTCAGTTCCACCGACGTAACATCCGCCTCTGGGTTTGGGCTCTACGCTGGCGGATACTCGGCGCTTTTCGACAACGTGACCTTGACAACCGCCGTACCCGGGATAATGGGGACGAGCTTCTCTAACTCGTTCCTCCAGAACGGTGCTCCAGACCCGACTATTCACGCGGCCTTGGCGGGACTTGCGCAGCTTCAGAATGGAACAGGCTCAGCGCCCGTGGAATCCTACTACGGTTACTACTCGACAGGAGGGTTGAACCAGGTTAGGCAACGATACAATTCTCTCGGTGGTATGCAGTGGCTCACCAGTTCTAGAACCTACGACACGCATGGAAGCCTTGCCTCGCTGTTAGATACGGCGGGCAACTACACCTACTTCACTTACTCGAACAGTTATCAGAATGCGTTTCTTACAAATGAGACGCAGGTCCTACGGCCCGGCGGGAATCGGATAACCCAGCTCTATAGTTACAACTTTACCACGGGGACAATGCTTTCAAGCTTAGACCCTAAGGGATACAACACCGCCTACCAGTACGACATACTGGGCCGTACCACCCGGGTCACGCTTTCTACTAACGACTACACCGTATACACGTACAATGATAATGCAAACTTTGTGGACGTTACCAACGAGAACGGCTGGAAGACTAGAGAGGTCTACGACGGACTAGCTCGTGTGACTGTTACCGACCACTTCTTGAACGGAGTATCGTATTCCAACGAGACGTTCCAGTACGACTCGCAGAACAATGTGCTGACTCGGACGGACGCGACTGGAAACATCTACAGGTTCCAGTATGACGGTCTAGGACGGCTGGTCAACTCGACAGCTCCGAATGGTAAAAGTACGATGCGTGCCTATAATGACGCCTCTTCTTGGGTCAGGTCCTCGGATCAAGACGGGAAAATCACATGCCAGACCTATGACCGTCTAGGCAGGACTCTCTCGGTAGTAGAGAACGCCTCGTCAGACTGTTTGACAGGAATAGTGACAAACTACGGTTACGACGAGGTGGGCGACTTGGTCAGGGTGACGAGCCCTAACCAGGAATTAACAACCTACAGTTACGACAATCTGGGCCGTCTTACTCAGACAAATTATGCCGATGGGACATCAGAGTCCTATGGCTACGACGTCAACAGCAACCCTGTCCTGAAGGTTGATCGTAATGGCGTCCGGACAACTCGTGGCTACGACTCGCTTAGCAGAATCTCAACGATCAATTACCAAGGCAACCCTGCGACCAGTGACAATTACACCTATGATAACAACGGTAACTTGTTGAAGCTGAAAAGCCAGAACGCGACGCTGACTTACAATTATGACAGCCGGAACAGGATTACTGGGGAAACATACTCAATTAATGGCGGCTTTGTAGGTGGTCCACTTGCAGGCCCCCATGGCCCGTCCGTGCCGTCGGGTACGTTCTCCTCAGGCTACTCGTTCACATACGCCTACTCGGGAGAGACCCTATCTCAGATAACCTACAACGATTTCATGACTGCCGGTTACACGTATGATGGTCTTGGCCGGACTGCCAGTGTCCGTATAGGCACACCCACCAGTCATCCCAACGCTACCACTTTCAGTTACTATCCGAACGACCAGATGAAGGGGACATCCTACGGAAACGGTCTTGTCGCCAACTACACGTACGACTCTGTTTCGAGACCCGTCCAACTGACTGTGAAAAACTCGACCAGCACTCTTCTCTCGCTCACTTACACCTACAACAACACAGGAACCGTCAGCACGGTAAATGGCCAGGTGAACGGAGCTAGTATCAACGAGCAGTACGGCTACGACTCATTGAAACGGTTGACAAACAGCGTCTTGGTCAAAAGCTCGACGACCACGCTGTCATACGTGTATGATAATGTCGGGAACAGACTGTCACAGACCACAAACGGAGCCTCCACAATAAACTACTCGTACAATCCCTCCAACAACGAACTTACCAGCTCCACGTTTCTTTCCAGCCACTACTCATACTACCCGAATGGGAGTCTGAAACAATGGAACTACACGTTCAGCGGTAGCCACTCTAACAGCTACAGTTGGGACGTGCCCGGTAACCTTGTCAAGTTCTTCCAAAACGGAAGCCTCCAGGCTGCCTACGCATACGATGGCCTTGGCCGGAGAGTCGAATCGGAAGAAGGCTCCACGGTGACCTTCTACTCGTACACGGGCACTGAGACCCTAGCAGACTTTGCGACCAGCGGAGCAGAGAACAACTACATCTATGCAAACGGTCTCAGAATCGCGCGAGTATACGGTGCGGCAGGAATAACCCCGACAATCGTCTACTATCACGAAGACGCTCTAGGAAGTACTCGCCTTGTAACCTCGTCCACCAAGACAGTATTGTTCTCTGACAGCTACCAGCCATACGGTCTAGATAACGGAGCATCAGGGTCAGAGACCTACAAGTTCACAGGCAAACCTTTCAGCACAACGACAGGTTTGTACTATGAGTATTCACGCTGGTATGACCCGAGCATTGGACGTTTCATCAGCGAGGACCCATCGGCAGGACGTCTATCTGACCCTCAGAGCTTGAACGCGTACGTCTACGTTGGTAACCTTCCCACCGTTAGGACGGATCCTACCGGGGCCGCTTGGTGCCCTGGTGGCGACACTTGCGAGGGAGGCTACAACTTACTGAACGATCAGCCCTATAGCCAGGAGCAGATAGACAGTATCCAGGATCCCCATATCCGCGAGATGTGCGCTGACAACCCCCTCTTCTGCCGAGGCATGGGCTACATACAAGATGATCAGAGCGGAGGATCGCTCCCCACTACGGGAGACACTTCATCACCAGGAGGACCAGGATCAGACGGGTCTCTAGGCTCAGGGGAACCAGCCACCATCACGGTAACAGTATCCGACGGAACACAAGTCATCGACACGAGCGGAACTCCGGTAAGTACTGCTTCCTCCGGATCTAACGGGTTCATTGATAGTGTGGTTCAAGAGAATGGGGGCTACACAGGAGAATTCCAAGAACATCATTTGCTCCCTCATGAGTTTGATAAGCCATATTTTGAGCCTAAAGGACTAGAGGTCGATGACTATACAATGAGGGTGGACGCGAACCTCCACAGGATTATTCATGGAAAGGGCATCGGATATGAGAATAGCTGGAACTACAAATGGGGACAGTTCATCGCACGTAACCCTAATGCTTCCCCGGAAGACATCATGAGCTATGCGTATCAACTCGGCTACGAGTTTGGACTGCTTTGGTGAAACCTGGTAGAGACTTCTACTGTCTGTGTTCGCCAATCGAGTTGCGATCTGAGACATCAGTGAAGAGTGTCTACGGTACTATCGAGTGGCTTCAGAAGTTCAAGTCAGCGGAGGCCAAGGGGGTCACTGTCGAACATATCCGTTGCAGTCTTGACCCGAGACATAATCGAGGCGGAAAACGCAATGGTAACTTACAATTGGTTCTACAAACATCCCACCTGAGCGATTTTGTTTGGACTTGGATGAGAGAATGCGTCATCCCTAACCCAGTACTCCAGCTCTTCAAAGACACAGCCCTCACAGGCTTCGAACCTCTCCCAGCCAAGATAGAGAAAATGAGAACATCTGGTACCAAGGCGTCGGTACAGATTCCAGAGGCTTGGGAGCTCGTCGTGACGGGAAAGGGAGGAGATGCACATCCTGATTCTGGCATTCGTCTCTTGTACGCCTGCCCCGTCTGTGGATACACAAGGTATTCCTCTTTCAAGGAGGGTATCATCGTCGACGAGGAACAGTGGGATGGTAGTGATTTCTTCAAAGTAAATGGTTATCCAAACTTCATCATGATCACTGAAAGAGTCAAAGACATTATTGTTGAGAACAAGCTCACGAACTGCGCGATAATAAGGAGTGAGGACCTGAGATGGGGGAACATTCCTAGGCCAGAGGATCATCCGGAAAACTTCGTTCCGACAAAAGTAGTCGTTCGTGGACCCGCGGAGACCTAGACCAAAGCTTCCAACAAGATCACATTTCGTCAAGTAGCGAAGACTGTGAAATCGAGTCTCCTGATTGTCTAGTTCATAGACAAACCTGTAGGCCAAACGACAGGTTTGTACTATGATTATTCGCGATGGTATGACCCGAGCACTGGACGTTTCATCAGCCAGGACCCATCGGCAGGGCATTCATCCGACCCTCAAAGCTTGAACGCGTACGTCTATGTTGAGAACCTTCCCACCGTCATGACGGACCCCACCGGGGCCGACACTCGCGAGGGACTCGGAGTTCCTATCAATGAGCCTCTCAGCCAGGAAGAAATCAACAGGATAACAGATCCTCAAACTCGCGAATTTTGCATCGATAACCCCCTCATGTGTCGAGGACTAGGCTACGTACAAGACGACCAGGCTGGAGGATCGAATCTTGGTCCGGGAGACAATTCATCACCCGGAGGACCAGGATCAGGCGAATCTGCTGGTTCAGGGAACTCGGGCTCCATCACTGTAACAGTCTCACAAGGCGACATGCCCACCGTTTCAAGCGGGACAACTGGTCTCGTACAGACCTCGGATTTCTTCGCCCAAGTCGAGGGAGGAGGAGACGCATCTGCAACTGGTTGGCAAGTCGGGGACCCTGTGAATGTTTACACGAAGTCGGGGGACTATCCAAGTTGGTCAGCAGCTATGCAGCGATTCTGGAAGAATGAAGCTTTTCTTAATCCTGAACAATACTCGGCAGAAAATCTGGACAGAATGAGTAACGGCCTTGCGCCTCTTGATGAGACTGGGCGCTCTTATCAGATCCACCACACCTATGGGAGAGGCATACCTGATCCGCACAACCCTTTCAACCTGCAGGTTGTCACATGGTGGGAACATTGGGCTATTCATTACTTTCCAATTATCCCTTAGCAAGAATCGCCTTGAGCAAGCAGATGAGCGAAAAGGAACTTGAGTTCCTCCTGCCACTTGTATACAGGAGACGAAAGAGCCACTCCCCTCCGGCGAGTGTTCATCCACCTCGCGTTGAGGGAGCGAGGATGCAACATGGCATTCCTGCAAAGAACGGAGAGAGATTTCGATTGGTGTTTGAGGGGGCCGAGTCGGACTGGACGCAAGGAGTTCACTTAGAGGCAGACCGCGGCGTCTCTGTAGAGAAAAAACCCTACAAAAGAGCCGTTGTAATTCCTTTCATGCCGAATAATCTGGAGTTCTATATATCGTGTCGAACAAGGGAAGGAATTCTATGGGTGTGGAATGTTTGGGCAAGTCGAGGAGTTCAGGGTGAGAGCCGTTTAGAGTCTCTGGTACACTTTGCCGGAATGCTTGTTCAGGAGCTCCCTAATGGATATAGGTACAAGTGCAATGAAGGAAGGGATGATGATGATTACAATGATTTGGTTTTTCGCATTGAGCGAATGCGAGCCCCAGGTCATGCGCGTAAAGGGTAGAGACTGGAATGCTTTCAGAGCACCCTTTCTTGGTCCTGGCTCATGATCTGGTCGCTAGTCACTCAAGTCCTGCGGTCATCTGATCGTTCCATTCATGAGACGACTTGCACCATTCCCCCGTCCGCGGGGGGTATCCAGATCTACAACACGCTGTTTGATTCTTGAAATCTACTACAGCCAAGAACAGATTCTTGTAGAACAAACCAGCCTTTTCGAGCTCAGGATTCCATATTATGAAGAGCTGATCTCCTGACCGAGGCCTTGCATCATCGTTTACATCGTAAAGATGCAATGCATCGAGTACCTTCTCTGAACGCTCATCAGTGACGTAAAGAAAACCACTCTGATCATTATCTTCAAAGACAACCGCGAAACCGCTCCCAGAGAAGGGCTTGACTTGAGTTGAATGGCGTTGAAAACGGATTGGGTATGCAATCGGTCGCCTGTCGAGGAGGTTACGATGAGAGCCCAGGATCATTACCTAACAAGAGAGGTGCTGTCTCGAGAGCCAATAAACATTGTCAGATTTGTCTAATGCCGTAGGGCTAGTCTGAAATGCGTCAAGTGGTATCGAGCTGAGAAGAAGATGATTTTGCTAAAAAGGAGAATACTGAGCATTGCCCACGCGGGTGTAAACTTAACGGGAATTCCCTTATGTGTAGAGGCTTTGTATATGTACAAGACGACCAAGGCTCTGAAGTTTAGGATGCTGAAAGATGATCCACAGGAAGTGCAGCAGATCGCGCTCAACGCCTTAAAGAAAAGCTCAGCCTGAGGAAGGGGTACCTGCCCGCCAATGGCGGGATCGAGACAGACTATGTATCCGCCTCGGGCATGCGAATAGCTAGTGTCACAGGCTGCGAAGGCATGGGCCCGACAGCTACCTGCTTCCACGCGGACATTCTTGAAAAGCACCAGTCTGGTCAGGGACCCAAGCGGCGAGGTGGCGTTCAGCGACAACTACCAGCCCTACGGACTGAACATCCAGTCATAAGGCTCTGAGAGTTACAAGTTCACAGGCAAACCTTTCAGCCAAACGACAGGTTTGTACTACTACTTCCATAGATGGTACGACCCATCAATTGGGAGATTTGTCTCCCCCGATCCTAAACAGGGCAAGCTATCTAACCCTCAGAGCTTCAATCTGTACATCTACGTCCTAGATCGACCCACGAGCCTCACCGATCCCATGGGAGAGGACTGGTGGAACCCATTAACATGGAACCAGCAGCAACAGGCACAAGCATTTACAATCGCGATCATTGCTCTGGCTGTAGTAGCCGTCATAGCAACTGGAGGGCTTGCCTCTCCACTTGCTCTTGCAGCCGTAGGGGCAGCCATAAGCACTACAACTTATACTGTGGCTGCAGGGAATAAGGCAACACTTGTTGGAGCGATAACCTCGGCAGCAATCGGGGCTATCGGCGGTGGAACGACAGGTGTTGTCGCCGGAATCGCGGGAGCAGCAGGACTAGGATCCATGACGAGTCTTGGTCTTGGATTGGCCGCCTCCTTTGGGACCTCCTCACTGGCATCTACACTGGCCCGGCACTTGCTGGGACCAAATCAGGGCAACTCTGGTTTCACTATGTCAGACAACATCCAGTCGCTCAATGTTCGCAATAGGCAGGAACTCGCACAGATGAACAACTATAGTCTACTTCCGAACGGTCAGAGTCCTCAATGCCAGGCTGCGGTGGGCGCAGGCTTTCTCATGGGAGCGGCTGGGATATTGTTACTAGATGCCAGCGCCCATGTTATTGGTTCGAGTGATGACTGGAGGGTCAATGCAGCTGGATTTGCAATACTTGGGGTCGGTATGTCACTGCCTGTCGCAGGCCTCCTGTACGCCAACTCGCAATGCACAGGATGATTGAATAGAATGAAATTATGGATTGCTATCCTTCTTGTCGCTGGACTTGGAACGGCTTTGTCGGGCGCGATCCTGCTGTTGTTTCCCAATACCCTTCAAGTGTCATTAGTCATGGTCTTAGTGGGTACAAACTTGGCTCTTATTTCGGCGACAGTACTGTTGACAACGAGCCAGTCTACGAAAATGAGAATCAACGACAAGCTGATGAATATTGCAATAGCACTATACCTTTTGAGCGCTATGCTGGCTGTGGCGATAGGCCTACTCTTTGCCTCATACACAGCTTTCTACTTGCCCGTACTGTTCACTGTTACCGGAACAATTTCCCGACGTTTCGGAGCTAGGAGAGCTGGATCAACCAAAGGCTCTGCGAACACCGAGCTAATCGGGATTGAGTGAGAATGGGGGATTTGACGTAGATAGGATAATTTACGAGAGGGACTCATTGTGGGCTATTAGCGGAGCCTGCCGAGCAGGCGAAGGGGCTTTCCTCCAGCTATCTCGAACACTCCTTGACCCGGCGCAACTCATATTCTAGAGCAACCAACTTTGCCTCCAAGATGTTCTGTCTTGCTAGCTTGGTCTCCAGTTCAGCGACGCGCATGTTCAAGTCTTGAGGGTCAGTCTTGGCGTCGCCTCTTTCTTCGGGATCTATTCTGATGAAAGAGTATGCTTTGCGGTATAACTCTCTTAATTCCTCAATGTCCCGCTCCGTGTAATGTTTCGCTCGCGTCCCAGCGAAATGTCCTTCGATCAGCATCTTCCGTTCGTGATCGATGCTCGCATGGTCGAGGGTATTCTCGAAGAATTTCCGGAACCCATGACAGGTCTGTATCTTCGGGTCCAGTCCGGCCTTGCTCTTGGCTCTGTGGATGGCTGCCCAGACTCCGTAGTAACTTCTAGGGATTAATTTGGAGTCGGGCTTCGCTTCAACGAATCCCTCGTCAATGCACTCTCGAATGAGTCGCATAGACCCTTGGCCTAGAAATGTGTAGCCGGCGGCCTTCTTCCCCGCGTAGAATCGAGGCTCCAGACGGACCGCTATTGGAATTGTACCGCTTTCGAGATCCTCCATTACGTGGCAGTATCGGAGTTGCATCAACACGTAGGAGCGGAAGCCTGACTCCGCAGCCATCACGACGAAGAGCTTGTGGACCCTCTGCTTCAGATGACCGAGAAGTGATTGGATCTCGGGTCGTTTGTAGCCGCGGTGCCAGGCTTGAGGTACGTACTGGAGGTCGGTTTTCGGCAGGCTGTTGTATCCGTTGTAGTGTAGGAAGCTGCGAAGGGCGACCCTATAACAAAACTGAATAGCAGGCTTGAACCCCTGCGACGTCTTGTCGATTAGATCTTGGATCTCAACACTCTCGACTCTCTTACACCATTGCAGGAATTGTTCTGGTGAAAGACCTGCTAGAAGCTGGAACCGACCCAAGTAGCCTAGATACTTCTTCTGGGTTGTCGGAGCCTTGTTTCGAAGCCAGCGCTCCACACATGGAGCTCTCTGAAAACGTTGCATGCTTTCAGTTGCGCTTTCATCAGGATGTTTCGGGTCCCCTAGTCCAACAAAATTCTCCGGCAAAACCAGTCCTTGATACCGCACAATCGTTCAATGTTGTATTTGGCTCGGACATGTCGAGTGACGGGTACAGGCAAACCTGTAAGCAAACGACAAGTTTGTACCCTTATCAGGTTCAGGTAAGCTCGCCGCCCCTGGGGGGGTCGTCGGAAAACTGTCTTCTGAAAATTTGCTGGTCTGGGTAACGGTTGATCGAGGAGATTGGGGGTTGCTAGGCGTTTTCACCGCATCTTGTCTGCTTCCCTCTGTCTCTTGAGCTGACAGGGAGTCGAATGGCTTTTATGACCGTGTATATACATGTAAAGACGACAACTCATGGCTACCGTCAACGTCAGAATACCTGACGATCTGAAGACTCGAATGAGCAATCTTCCCGAGCTGAACTGGTCGGAGATAGTGCGAGAGGCGATAGAGAACAAGATCTCGTCTGAGCGACGGAGGGCGAAGGATCGGGAGAAGATTCGTGGAGCTCTGAAGGCTCAGGACAAAATCGCGGAGACCTTGGCGCGGCGATACACGGGAAGCTGGAAAGGAACGGAGGTAATTAGATTCTGGAGAGAACGCCGCTATTCATCCTCGACGCGTCGGTAGCGGTAAAGTGGTTCGTTGCTGAGCCGCTCAGAAAGAAGGCTCTCAACGTGAGAGAAGACTACTTCGAGGATAGGATAGACCTCCTAGCGCCTGGTTTAATCAGGTATGAGATAGGAAACGCTCTCCGCTTCCATCCTGGGTCCAGTCCCAAGGAACTCGCTGACGCAGTCAAGACAATTGGAGACATGCAGATCGACACAGCCGAGCTTGCTCCCGAGACAGTTACAGCAGCGTCGGAAATAGCCTTCCAGGAAAGAATAACGTTCTACGACGCGGTGTACATTGCCCTCGCCGAGAGAAACACGGCGAAGCTGCTAACGGACGATCAGCTTCTCCACAAGAAGGCTTCAAGAAAAAGAAATCTGATCTGTCTCCTCAAAGACTACAAGAGTCCGAGGCACGATTCATGATGCCATTTCTCGGCATTGAACAGTCGCTGAATGCCGGATTTAGCTTGGACATGTCTAGTGACAGGTTTACAGGCAAACCTTACAGCCAAACGACAGGTTTGTACTATGATTATCTGCGCTGGTATGACCCGAGCATGGACGTTTCATCAGGCCCTGATTCATCTCTTGCATCTCTCTCGCACGGAGAGTTGTTTTAAGTTGTTTTAGGAAGGCAAAGACCCTTGCAAATTTTGGTGGACCGGGCGGGATTTGAACCCGCGGCCTTCCGGAATCTGGACCATCAACTGGTTTGCAAACCGGACATTCTTCGGCCTGACCAACTCGTCAGTATACCAGACTGAACTACCGGCCCACTATGCCGAATCCGACATTCTACTCGGTTAAAGCCTTTGACGAGAATCTGAACAATTACGTGTCCCTTATGGGATAAGCTTCGGGTTGTTCCACTTGCTTAGAAATCAATACTTTCGGCTCCGTCTGTGAGCCTTGAAAGGGCAATGACAATCAGATTCTGTGATGTCCGCCTTCTCGAAGTTCCTTCTATCTCCTGATGTGGCGGCCGAAACTGGAATCCATATCGGAGATGGCGGGCTCTCCATCAAGCGAGGAGGACCGCACGGCCATTATCAGTATGAAGTAACGGGAACCGCACTTGAGGATCAACTTTACCTGATCGTCACGGTAATGCCGACGATCTCCGTCGCATACGATCTCAAACGACCTGGGTATTACATCAACCCCGAACAGACCTGGATCTCCCTGAGATATCAGAGCAAAGCGGTTGCACTCTTCAAGCACGAAACCCCTAGGGCTCCCAAATGGGAGGAAGAGGAACCTCTCGATTCCCGAAGCGTTCCGTACTGATGCCCATCTAATGAGGCCTCTTGCAAGAGAACTTCTAGCAACTGACGGCGTCCTCGGATTCTACAACGCCGGGGGAAACAATCCGCACAAATATCCACGGATTCAGATAAAGCTGAAGGCGAGTCTAGTGATAGAACAACTCGCTACCTTCCTGCAAGCTGATCTGAGCATTAGCGCATCCTGCCGGTCCACCCTGTCCGTTCATGAAGGCCGAAGCCGAGTCTTCAACGGATTCTGCAGGTCAACCGTTCTGAGGATATTGAAACTTGGAGGAGAGAAATCGGGTTTTCGAACCCGTCGCATATTTCACGTATGATGGTTTTCGAAACTCTAGGCGAATGCATACCTCGAACAAGTATCGTCGACCGCTTGTCGTTCCTTTGCGGATATTCCTCAAGCCTTGTGACCTCGAAGCAAATCGTTCCCAGCGATCTGGTCAGCTATGGTTGATACGATGACCGCGCGTTTTGGGTTCCTGCGAGTGAGGGGAGACGCAATACTCCGAGAGATTAGCGAACTTAACAAGCGTTTGGGATCCAACCTAAATCGGAAGCTTCCAATGCTTGTTAATTGTTGAGGGCCGCCGGCGGGATATTCCCACCTACCAGAGGTGTTTTGAACCCGCCCTAGAGACTCCATAGGCCAAGGCGTTTCGACACGTCTTTCAGGCCTCTGCGCTACCAAGCTACGCTACGGCGGCCACGC
>Ga0066659_10000335_pt1 | contig 16665 bp, 12 predicted proteins | sample GraSoiAngelo_108_FD_75176 | JGI IMG/M metagenome (GOLD analysis project Ga0066659, IMG submission 75176) | Grasslands soil microbial communities from the Angelo Coastal Reserve, California, USA - 14_0903_09_40cm | ecosystem: Environmental > Terrestrial > Soil > Grasslands | place: USA... | reverse complement strand
TGAGTTGAAACTGATGTCGATGGGATAGCCATAGGAACCGTATCCGTAGAGATACAGCGGCCCGGTTCCGTTCGACTTGGCGCCTTTCAGATGGACGACCGAAATCGGAATCTTGACGCCATCCGATGCTGGAGCATAAATCTGCTCCACCTGGTAGCGGGTGTGGTCGTATCCGCTTGGGACCTCCTTCTGTTTCACTAGCGTCGAGGTTCCGCCTGCCATGTCGTATTCGAAGATGGACTGTGGCGTGATGAACGACTGGTAGTTGTAACGAAACTTCGTGGTGTCGTACTCGTGGTTGATGTACGGAAATACCAGATAAGCAGGCTCAGGAAATTCAATGCGCCGCGATTGTCCGCTGGCCAGGTCGGTGACCCGGATCTGGGGCAAGCCATTCTCACGCTCATATAGAACGTAGTGGTCTTTGAAGAAATCCGTGTCCTCAAGCATGACGGTGGGACGATGCGCAACCACCTCCTGCCAATTCTGACGGCGAGGATTGTTGACTGGCGCCTTCACCAGCCGGAAGTTCCGTCCCCTGTCGTTCACGCGAAGATAGAAAAAACCGCCGTTGTGGTCGGGATAATACTCAACGTCCTGCTGGCGGGGCTCCATGACCTTCCATTCGGCGGTGGCCTCGCCAGCGGGGATGTAGCGTGTTTCGGTGGTCGTGTGGCTGCCGGAAAGAAGAAGGAGGTACGCTTGGCTGCGCGTTTTTCCGACCTCGACATTGAACCTCGCATCTTTCTCTTCGTACACGAGAGGGTCCGGGGCGGTCGTGCCCACGACGTGCCGGTACAAGCGATACTGCCGCTTGGCCGCGTCTTCCACGGTATAGAATAAGGTCTTATTGTCGTTGGCCCAGGCCACCGAGCCGACCTTCTCGGCGTGATCAGGCAGGACTTGTCCGGTGCGCAAATCTTTCACGTGTAGTACATACTGGCGAAAGCCGGTAGGGTCGACGGAATAGGCGAGCAAGTTTCCGTCCTGGCTGACAGTGTAGGCAGCCACCGCCATGAATACTTGGCCCTTGGCCAATTCGTTGATGTCGAGCAGTACTTCTTCGGGCCCATCCAAGCTACCTTTTTTTCGGCAGCGAATCTGATACTGCTTTCCGGCCTCCGTGCGCGAGTAATAGAAGTAGCCACCTTCCTTATAGGGGACGTCAACATCGGTTTCCTTGATCCGGCTCAGCATCTCGTCATACAGCTTCTTTTGCAGGGACTCGGTCGGCTTCATCACCGCGGCAGTGTAAGCATTCTCCGTCTCCAGATATGCCTTCACCTCAGGGTTGGGCTTGTCGCGCAGCCAGTAGTAGTTGTCCACCAGCTTGCGGCCGTGGATCTCCGTCATGTTCGGAACTTTCTTGGCTACCGGCGCGGTCAAGCTGGAAGTGTTGTCGGCCGCGGCAGCACATAGGACGGAGACCAGGAACACAAGGCTAACCTGAACGACGCGCAGCATAGACTTCTTCATGCGAACGCTCCGGGACTTGAGTGGGAATTGCGCGGGCCAGTATAATCGAAAGCGGAGAAAACGGGGCCCAACGCTTTGTCCAGCTGAGTTCGCGATGAGTAGATCAGCGGGGTATGCTCATTTCGTCGGTTGGAAAGCGACGCGATTGGGGCGGTTCGACAATTTGCGGCGGATTTGCCGGAGTTTTTGTTTGGTTTGTGGGTGAAGCTCTGGCTTGAGCACAAGCGGGGGTTCCAGCGCTAACGCTATCGAATCGGCTCGCGTCAGGTAGGTGCTAATAGAGGCCACGACGAACCGTCCCTCGATTTGGAGCAGGTTGAGGCCGGCCAAGGTCATCCGCATCCAGGAGTCAATCACGATGCCCTTGTCGAGCACTCGATCAAGCACATCTATAAAGGTGGCGGTCGATGCTCGTTCCACAACCAGAACCATGGGTACTCCCTTGCTCCGCTAAGCTGACCGACAGACCGCCCCCCCTCCCAGTTTATGATGATGTTTCCCTGGTTCGTGTCCAGCCATGGCCTATCAAAACCTCGAGTCTGCACCCCTCCCGCTTCCCGGGCCTCTAGTGGGTCGAACTCGCAACGTTGGAGAACGCGGTATTGGCGTGCGAGCCGATAAGCTGGATTGCGCCAATGACGATAATGACAATCATTGCCAGCATCACGCCGTACTCGGCAATGTCTTGTGCCTCGTCCTCGAGCCAAGCTCGGCGAAGAAGTGGGGTCAATGTCCGCCTCCCATGGGTGCGCTATGAAAGGCTCTTCGCCCTCAGCAGCGTATCTATCTCTCTCTATATAGGTTGGGGTGACAAGTAGCCTAGTGGCGCTCAGGGCGAAGTGGCTAACAAGCACCGTGTGCATGAATCTGTGAAAAAGTGACAGTTATAAGTGCAAAGGGTCGGCCCTGAACCATCAGGCCCTGTGTGGTCCGGGGCCAACCTCCAGAATCTCCCACGCCCTCCCCCAAGGTGCGGGAAGACGTTTGCATCGTAACCCTGTTCAACTCTGAATCCATATGGTGGTTTCTGTACCCGTGTCAGGGAAATGCTGTATGTTCCTGAGTTCGCCGTTACTTACGTTTAGGCCGTGAGCGCGTGCTCGGGGGAGGTGCACCATTTCGGAGTCCGTGACTTGTCGTGTAAGGAATAAGGAAAAGCGAGTCAGCAAGAGTGTGCCCCCTCGATAAGCGACCGTATCCTAGACAGCGAACTCGCCATGAACCTTGAAGTGCATGCCGATGCCCATTCATCAGCCGCACGAGCGGCTGCAGGATTCATTGCATCTGATGCTCGCGCTGTAGTCTCTGAGCGCCATCGCTACGTCATGGCGATTAGCGGTGGCCGCACGCCCTGGCTCATGTTGCGCGCGCTGGCAAACGAAAATGTCCCTTGGAATCCTATTCATATTTTTCAAGTGGATGAGCGTGTCGCGCCCGCCGGACAGCAGGATCGGAATCTCACCCATTTACAGGAGAACTCTGCTGCAACATGCTCCTCTGCATCCTCACCAGATGCATGCAATGCCTGTTGAATCGAATGATCTGGGAGCAGCGGCAGCACAGTATGCGATGAAGCTCCGGGAGATTGCCGGCTCGCCGCCAGTCCTGGACTTAGTTCGTTTGGGTCTCGGGCCGGACGGCCAAACCGCCTCACTGGTTCCCGGAGATCCGGTTCTGGAAGTCGATGACTATGATATTTAGAGTGACCCACATTTATCATATCAGGGCCGGCGCCGGATGACTCTGACCTATCCCATTCTCAATAGATCCCGCCGCGTTTTGTGGGTAGTGACCGGCAATGACAAAGTGGAAATGCTTTCCCGCTTGCCGAAAGGGGGACACCTCGATTCCAGTGGGGCGAATTAAGCGCGAGAGTGCCATCGTGTTTGCGGACCGCGCGGCGGCCGGAGATCGAAACGGAATGAAAACAGAGGTGGCGTAGCCGAAGGTGATTTTTGTGACCGACCTCCAGCCGCCTAGTAGCGGAATGTGAAAGCCCGGCATGGAAGCCGGGAATGTTAGAAGAAAAGACGACACCGACTGCACAATCAGCTACTCACCCGCAAGAAAACCCTGAGTGCAGACCGAGCGATTACACGAATTACCTGAGTCATTCAGGCTCCCTCCGAAAGCAAACGCTCTCCATCCAGCGGCATCTTAAGGAGGCGTTCGGGATGTTCGGTTTATCCCTAAAGTGAACAAACAGTTAAATGCAGGGATAGCGCAGCGCGATAGCGAGTGACTCTGGTTCACGTTTGTTGCCCTCCCCGCGGTGCTTCCACGGAAAGACGCTCCAAGTGGTCGCTCCCGAACCCCAGCGGGGGACAAAGCCTTAGTTTCCTGATCTGAGCTCTCAGTGTGGCTCAGGATGGCGGAGCCGTTTCCCAAACCCGGGCTAGGCAAGATGACAGAGACTGCTGATGGATGCCTCGTTACCTCAAGCGACCTGCGTTGGTACGTTGTTTACACCTGTGCGCGCCATGAGCGGACAGTCAGCGAGGGCCTGGAGAGAAGGTCGGTGGAGAGCTACCTTCCTACGTATGGCGAGCTTCATCGCTGGAGCGACCGAAGGGTAAGAGTTGAGTTGCCCCTTTTCCCGGGTTACGTTTTCGTGCGAATTCCTCTCCGCGAAAAGAGCCTGGTATTGAGCACGCCCGGCGTCGTTCGATTTGTCAGCCTGGGCGGACATCCTTATCCCCTGCTGGACGAAGAAATGCACGCATTGAAAAATGCCCTCCAGTGTCGGCCAGCTCGCCCCTTTCCATATCTTTCGGAAGGCAAGAGAGTGCGAGTGAAGAACGGACCGCTGAAGGGTTTGGAAGGCGTAATTCTAAGACGGAAGGGTTTGTACCGCATGGTTCTCTCAATTGACTGCATCGCAAAATCAGTCGCCGTTGACCTCGAGGCGGCTGATTTGGACCTGCTACCGAGTAGTACTTCTAAATAAGCTGCTCAAAACTCCGGGAAAAGAGAAAATAAGGTGTTGCATCGAATGTCGCCCACCGCTTTGTCAGACATTTATTCCTGCGCTTACATGGAACGCATCCGTAGCTTGCTGAAGTCGCCCTACGTGATCCTCGTCTACCACGCTGCGTTAATTGCGATCGGCTATTTAGGGAGCTTCCTTCTTCGGTTCGACTTCGCTCCTGAACGCCAGTATGTGCTGATGTTCGCGCATACCGTTCTCGTGGTAATCATTTTGAAACTTCTGGTTTTTCACTGGTACAGGCTGACGCAGGGGTGGTGGCGCTATGCCACCATCACCGACTTGCTCGATTTGAGCAAGGCATCGCTGATCAGCGCGTTTGGGCTGTATCTTCTGATCCACTTCGTGCTTCGCACCGACGGTTTTCCGCGCTCGGTTCTGGCGATTGACCTGGTTTTGACGATCCTTGTGTCTGGCGGCGCCCGGTTTGCTGTACGCGCTTACCTGGAACTCGTCGTCGCTCCGGAACACGGTCGCAAGAAGAAGAGGACCCTTATCGTAGGGGCCGGGGTGGAAGGTAGCGCTCTGGTACGCGAACTCCGGCGTTCGCCCAACATCGATTATCGCCCGGTTGCCCTGGTCGATGACAATCGCACAAAAACCGGGCTGAAGATTTACGGCGTGCCGGTACTGGGCACGACGGATCGGCTAAACGAGATCATTCTCAAGCATTCGATTGAGTGCGTCCTCATAGCGCTCTCTTCCATGGGCGAATACCAGGTGGAACAACTGATAGAGCAATGCCAGAAAAGCAAAGTTGATTTCCGAATTTTGCCAACGCTGCAGGAACGGCTCAACCAGCCAGTCTCAATGAGCCAGGTGCGCAATGTTCAGGTGGAAGATCTACTGGGGCGCAAACCGGTGCGGCTTGATCTCGAGAAAATTAGTCAAAGGATCAAAGGAAGAGTGGTGCTGATTACCGGCGCCGGCGGGTCCATCGGATCGGAACTAGCTTGTCAACTGGCCGCGTTCAGTCCTGAAAAACTAGTTCTCTTGGATCGCGCCGAGAACAACTTGTTCAAGATATCGATGCGGTTGGCCAGCGGGTTCCCGCAGGTTGCCTTCGTCCCAGTCATCGGCGACATACTGGATGTCCGCCTTTTGCGCAACACTTTTGCTCAATACCGGCCAACTACTGTCTTTCATGCTGCCGCCTATAAGCACGTGCCGATGATGGAGAAAAACTGTTTTCAAGCGGTCACCAATAACATTTTCGGAACCTATAACGTCGCCATGGTGGCCAGACAGTATCTCACCGAACATTTTGTGCTGATCTCCACCGACAAAGCGGTCAAGCCAACCAATGTCATGGGAGCGACGAAAAGAGTCGCGGAGCTGGTCATCCTGGGCCTGCAGCATGAAGATACGCGATTCAACGCAGTACGTTTCGGCAATGTCCTAGGCAGCGACGGCAGCGTGCTTCCAATTTTCCAACAACAGGTTGCGGCCCGAATGCCGGTGACCGTAACGCACCCCGACGCTACGCGCTACTTCATGACCATCCCCGAGGCCGTCCAGCTGGTCTTACAGGCATCCACGATGGGGAAAGGTGGCGAAGTTTTTGTCCTGGATATGGGCCAGCCGGTCCGGGTTCTGAATCTGGCGAAAAAGGTCATCAGGCTCTCTGGACTCGAGCCAGACAAGGATATTCCCATCATCTTTACCGGCCTGCGTCCGGGAGAGAAACTGTCGGAGGAGCTCTGGTTGGAAACCGAAGGACTTCGGCCAACCACGCACGCCAGCATTCACGTGTTGGATGGTGGGCAAGCCGATTTTCATCAATTGCGACGCTGGCTTGACGAACTCTCCGAGTTGGTCAATTCAAACAACGTCCATGGAATCATCCAGATGCTCAAGACAACTATTCCTGAATACGTTCCCAGCGAAGAACTTTTATACACCAGCCAAATTGACCGGCACGATATGGCCAGTACATACATCTTGGAAAGAGCGCGGCTGGAACAGGTGAGCTAGGAACGCAAGTTATGAGCAACCGAGATCCGTTGTCATGTCAGTTGTCAGATGTTTAACCAAGGAAAACCGAGATATGAAATCCGAGCTAGGAATTCCGAAGCGCCAAGAATTGGTATCCAATGGCATCCAATAAGATCGACTTCCCTCTAGGTGTAAGTCATGCCCACCCGGCGGCTGCACGCGGTGCGATCCTGTCAGCTACGCCGAACTGGTTGCAGGCCGTAGCCATTATTCGAAAACACTGGCGAGTGTCCCGAGCTTTCGCTGCCGTAGTGTTACTCACAGTCATTACCGGCACTCTTCTCATGAAACCGGTTTATGAGCCCACGGCGCGACTGGAGATAGACCCTCCGGGAGCCGAGTTTTTCACCACGGAGAATACTGCCTCTGACAGTGGGAATCAGGAGTACCTGGATACGGAGGCAAAGAACCTGGAGAGCGATGAACTGGCACTATCCGTGATCAAGGCGCTTCACCTTGATAAGAAGGCAGGCCTGCCGTCCCAAGCGGCGGCGCAGGAAGATCAAACCCATATTGATGGCAATACCACAAGCGGCCTAACAGCGGAAGAGAACGCTGCGCTGCGCGCGTTTCACAAATCGTTTAAGGTCAGGCGTGACAGTACCAGCCGGATTATCACGGTGAGCTTCGCCAGTCATGATCCCAGGCTATCAGCAACGGTCGTCAACACCGCATTGCAGATGTTCGTCGACTCGACCTACCAGCACCGGCATGACTCTATCGTTAAATCGTCGGCATGGCTCGGCACACAACTTGAAGATATACGCAAGAAACTTGACGAGTCCAACCGGGCTCTAGCCGCCTTTCAACAAAAGACCGGGATTACAGATATTGACGAAAGTAAGAGTACGTTTTCGGAAAGGATGGCCGAGTTGAGCCGTCAGCAGAGTCAGGCCGAGGCTGATCGAGTCCAGTTGCGAGCCGAGCTGAGTAACGTACACGGCAAACACCTCGATGCTCTGACGGAAGTTCATACTAATCCGGTCATACAGGATCTGGAGAAGAAACTGGCTGAAGCCAAGGCAGAACTCAAAAAGACAAAGGTGATCTATGGCGAGAGCCATCCCAATGTAAAGAAGTTGCGCAGCGAGGCTGACGAGCTTCAGGCCCAGTTGAACGACCAACGCGCGTCTATTCTGCTGATGTTGAAGTCCAATTACAACGCGGCCGGATCCCGCGAGCAAGCGCTCAACGCGGAGATGAAAGCAGCCAGGAACAAGCTGAACCAGATGGCGCAGTACAGCCAGCTCAAGAAAGAAGTGCAGACCAACGCGGGGCTCTATAACGATCTCTATAAAAAAGTGAAAGAGTCGGCGATCGCTGCCGGCGCGAAGTTAAGTGATATGCAGATTGTGGATCATGCCCGCGTGCTGGATCGTCCTACGCGTCCCAACATCCCATTGGATTTAGCGCTCGGTTTGTTGACGGCCTCGGCCGGGGGTATCATGCTCGCGTTTGTCTGCGAGGCATTTGATCGAAGACTCTACACCGTTCAAGACGTGCAGAAACTGGTGGGAAGCTCTGCCGTTTCTCTTGTCCCCGCACTGGGCGCCGGCGTGCATGGACCCGAGCGCAAGTTTCTGGGCATGTTGCAATCCGCGAAGGTGCCGGACAAATTCCTGCAGAAGCGGCCGCGGTCCCCCGAATCGGAAGCGCTGCGCGCGCTGCACACCGCGATCATGCTTTCGCGGCGAGAGGACGACGTCCAAATCGTAGCGATAGCATCTTCGTTTGCCCGGGAGGGGAAAACTACTGTCGCAGTGAACCTGGCGATTGCCCTCGCGCAGTATGGGCCAACCTGCCTGATCGATGCCGATTTGCGACGGCCGCAGGTTGCTAAGGCGTTTCAAGTGCCTCGCGAACCTGGATTGGGCGAACTTCTCAGCAACCATGTGCCTTTGGAGGAAGCGCTTCATCCCCTTTCGGACATAGAGAATCTCAAGGTGCTGCCGACAGGAGCTGAGGTGCAAGACACGGCAGCCGCGATTTGTTCTGACCGAATGCGGGACGTTTTGCGGGAACTGCGGGGCCATTTTCACTTTGTTGTCATGGATTGCCCACCCATTTTGCCCTATGCCGATGGCCGCGTACTCTCGACCCTGGCTGATGGGATTATTTTCGTATGCCGCTCGGGAGTCACTACCAGCGAAGCTCTGCTACATAGTCAGGATATTCTGAAAAAACTCGAGGCTGCTCCGGTTTTGGAGGTGGTCCTCAACGGAGCCTCACTCGACGCGAAGGGATATAACTACGCTTACGAGTAATCAGCACACGTGATGCAGACAGCCAAAACTCGAACCCCGATGCGAGTTGTGAGTCCCGGGCTGGGAACCACAGAAGCCGATAAGTCAGTGCATTGTGCAATCAGTCCATGGTGCAGGTCATCCATCAAGCGGGCATTTGATGTGGTTCTCGCGTCCCTGATGGCGTTGCTGGTACTGCCTCTCATCCCGCTGATTGCCATTGCTGTGAAACTCAGCTCTCCAGGGCCGGTTTTTTTCCGGCAACGCCGGGTCGGCCTAGACGGCCGGGAATTCGAGGTCTTGAAATTCCGCACCATGATCCAGAACTCGCGCGGCGGGCTCGGCATCACGTCGAGCGTCGATCGCAGAATTACCCGCGCAGGACAGTTCCTGCGAAAATCAAAGCTAGACGAGTTACCTCAGCTTTTCTGTGTGCTCTCCGGTCAGATGAGTCTGGTGGGCCCCCGGCCGGACTTGCCGCAGTACTTTGCTTCACTGGATAAGAAGTATCACGAGGTTCTTCGTTTGCGCCCCGGCCTCACGGGGAGAGCCTCGGTTCGGTTCCGCAACGAAGAGGAAATACTCTCCCGAGTGCCGCCTGACGAACTGGAATCGTTCTACGTCTCGACCATCTTCCCACGGAAAATTCATCTGGAAATGGAATACGCTGAGACCGCAAACTTGTGGCAGGACCTAGTCATCCTGTTCCAAACGTTCTTCAAGTTGTTCTCAACCGAAACCGAAAGATTTGAGCAGCTCCAGCAGGACCAGCCCTCACCGGAAGCCGGTTCCATCGTCTAAGGGCAGAGCTGGTAATCGCCGGTTGTGACGCTTATCTACCATACCTTTTAGACTATCAGTGCATATTAGCGCCTATCGAGCCTGGAATCGAGAAAGCACTTACAAGGCGCTGCTCCTGTTGATAGCAGCGGCAGTAGGCGCGTTAGTCGTTCGCCAAAGTTGGGTTTACATGGGGGCGCTTTTTGGACTATGCCTGGTGATCGTCTGGCCTGTTCTTGCGAGTCTGGGTGTTTTCGCTCTGCTGGTTCCCTTCGATTCCATTCTAGTGCTTGGCCACAGCGACGGTGGGACCACTTTGACGTTCGTGGTGGGCGGCCTGGCAATTGCTGTCCTGCTGGCAACTGGCATCGGATTTCAGCGCTTTGTGATGCCACCTAAGGCGGCTCTCTGGTGGACGCTGTTCGTCTTCTGGGCGTCGGCCTCGGCGCTCTGGGCTTACGATCAATCCCCCGTGGTTCAGCGGCTTCCCACGATGTTCAGCTTGTTCATTTTGTACATCGTTGCCAGCTCCTACCGTCTGCAGGGAACCGAGTTCTCGGGGCTGGTGACGATGACGATCCTCGGGGGATTCCTGGCCGCGCTGGTTGCTTTCCACCAGTTTTATCAGGGCCCCGTCGTTCAGGATACAAGAGGGTCCCTGATCGTCGGGAATCGAGAAACCGATCCCAATATTTTCGCGGCGAGTTTGTTACTTCCGCTATCGCTGGCGGTAGGAGAATTTCTGGCTGCCCGGGCCTTGTTTCGCAGGATGTTAATGCTGCTCGCCGCGGGCGCCATTGCGCTCGGCGTATTCGTAACGATGTCCCGAGGCGCTCTTCTTGCCCTGACGACTATGGTGATCGTTTATCTTGTGAAATTCCGAATGAACTGGCGTGTCTTTGTGCCGGTCGTCGTCTTGGGTGTCGCGTTGCTGTTTTCGCCGAAGCTCCTGCTCCAGCGGGTGGAGAAGACGGAAGCTACAGGTGGCGCCGGGCGAGTCTACATCTGGCAAGCGGGAATAGCTGCCTTCAAGGACCACGCCTTGGTGGGTGCCGGACTAGACAATTTCCCTCTGATTTACGACGAGTATGCGGGCGCAGCGCGAAAGTTCGTTGGCCTCCACCGCGATCCTCACAACATATACCTTCAGACGGGAGTCGAGCTTGGCGTCATCGGCCTGACCCTGCTGATTCTCGCGATTACATGGCAGCTTCGCCTACCGAATCTGTCGGGAATCGAAAGTAAGAGAAGTCCAACGGAACTTCACGTGACAGCGTGCCAAGCGGCGGCGTGGGGAATGTTGACCGCGAGTTTCTTCCTGGGAATGCTATGGTTCAAAGCCTTCTGGCTGGTGTGGATCATGCTTACACTGGCTTGTCGGGAGAGCATGGCGGATTCGGCAACTTCTACCTTACAAATAGCTTCGCGACATTCGATCGCGGAACAGTCTCAGGCTCGTCCTGTCGAATTTCCGTAACTAATCAGGCACCAGCAAACGCCGATCACCTCGAGAATTTTGATTCCATCAGTCGATAAGCCTAATGATTGACCAGTCCACTGCCAGTGCGCGGGTTGAGGTCCCCAAGCTGCGAAAGCTGACCGCGTCAGCTGCGGGAAAGTTCATTTCGGTTTGCCACATTGTACCGGCAGACATGTGGGCCGGCGCCGAAGCGCAAATCGCTATCCTGCTGGGAGGTCTCTCGCGGCAGTCGAACTTATCGATTTGTGCGATTGCGCTGGGAGACGGCCGCGTAGTTACTGAATTGCAAGACTGCGGGATTGAAACCAAGGTGATCCACCAGCCACATAGACGTTTTTGGGGTTGTTTTCGAGAGGCTGCTGAGTTCCTCTGGAACAGGAAAATACAGATTCTACACTCACACAAGAGTAAGGATAATGTGCTTGCCCTCTTGCTGGCCAAGTGCCTTCGCATCCCTCATAACGTACGGACAGTGCACGGACTTCCAGAGCCGGCAACCCTTAAAGACCGGCTGGTCTACGCGGCCGATCGAAGAACTGCTCCTCTGGCAAGTCGCCTGATAAGTGTAAGTTCAGACCTGCGCTCATCTCTCACTCAATACATACCCTCATCGAAGATCGATGTTATCCGCAACACGGTTGATCTACGACAAGTGAAATCAAGCCTAAGGAAGGCCGACGCGAAGCGTCGCCTCGGCATTTCCCCGGATGCCTTTGTGATCGGGACGGCAGCCCGTCTAGTGCCCGTGAAGCGACTGGACATTTTTCTTGCGGTTGCAGAGCTCATCTCGAAACAAGTGTCCAACCTTGCTGTCGTGATTGCCGGCGAGGGCGGAGAACGGGATCGTCTGCAGGCGCAAGTCTCTCGTACGAGCCTTGAACAGCAGGCTCACTTTCTCGGTCATCGGGATGATATCTACGACATCTTACGAGCCATGGACCTTCTATTGATCACTTCAGACCATGAGGGACTGCCTACCGTGCTGTTAGAAGCCATGGCGCTGGGAATCCCAGTTGTAAGCCGCAGCGTAGGAGGGATTCCTGAAGTTATCGACGACGGCGTGAATGGGATCCTGGTCGAATCTAACAGTCCGGATGAAATAGCAGAAGCATCGCTTCGCATTTTGAGTGATGCCAGCTTGCACGCAGACCTTGCGCTGGCTGGCTGGCAGACAGTAATTAAAGGCTATTCAGCCGGGGCCAGTGCTGTGGAAATGACCCGGATTTATCAATCGCTCAGCCAAGAATAAATACCGCACAATGTCATCCTTATCGATTTTTAACCCACCAGCCACTCTCCCCGCATCGTTCGGGAAACCGATGCCAGACCCCTTACGCTCTGAGCTGTCTGTCACGGTAGTCGATCCTTCTTGCTACAGCCTGCCGTACGACTGTTCCCTGTGTGAAGCGCTTACACAATCCTGTGGGTGCCGGGTGACTTTGGCGCGCAGCGAATATATGAGTTCGACATGGAACTGGCCCGGGAGTTTTTGTGAATGGAAGCACTTTTACTCCCTATCTCATCAATATGCGCGCCGCTTCGGCGGTAAGTGGTGGTGGAGACACGCAAAGGGAGTAGAACACGTATTCAACATGGCGCAATTCGTCAAGCGATTGCGGTGCCAGCCGCCGGATATCGTGCACTTCCAGTGGCTTCCGATACCCGCGTTAGACAGCCTGCAGGTTCGCAAGATCAAGGATTTTGCGCCAGCGGTGTTAACTCTGCACAATACGGGGACGCTCGCCCATGGTTCGGTGTCGCGGTGGCAGAGGTCGGGGTTTCGCCGCGTGTTCGACGATTTCAGCGCCGTGATCGTGCATTCCCAGTTCAGCAAACGGCGGCTGCTTGAGAAGAAGTGGGTTTCGGAAGATCGCATCCATGTCATTCCGCACGGCCCCCTGCAGTACTACAACCCCGAAGACAGATGCTATCCGCAAAAAACAGCCCAAGAGCAGACGCTCTTATTCTTCGGTCGCATAGAAGCCTACAAGGGGCTCGAGGTTCTCATCCGGGCATTTGCGCAGCTTCCCAGAGATCTGCTTAACAACACGCGACTGGTGATCGCCGGGGCCGCTGGATTTGCTCTTGCGCCCCTTCGCAAGCTCTCAAAACGGTTGCAGGTTGAGGGGCGGATTAGTTGGGACGTGCGTTTTATCCGGGAGCAGGAAATCCCCGCACTCTTTCGTGCCGCTTCAGTTGTCGTTTTGCCGTACCTGGACATCGATCAGAGCGGAGTACTGATGACGGCAATCGCCTTCGATAAGGCGGTCGTAGCAAGCCGAGTTGGCGGCATCGCAGAGACTATCCAAGATCGCGTGCATGGTTTGTTGACAGAGCCCGGGAATGTGGAGTCTCTGGCGAAGGCCCTCGAGTCGGCACTCACAAACACTGAGCTTAGACATTCGATGGAAAACTCGGTGCGCCAACTCAGAACCCGCGAACTGTCGTGGGAATCCGTGGCCCAGAAAACCTTTGCGGTATACCAGCAAGTCTGTGGCTAACGAGTAAGCGTTGCCGAGGTGCCATTGGGAGGGATGATGAGCAATACGTATATACCTTTCCATCAGCCGTCAATTGGCGAAGAAGAGATTGAGGCGGTAAAGCAGGTTCTTGCCTCGAAGTGGCTGACGACAGGGCCGGTCACACACGAATTCGAAGCTGAATTCGCTGCTTATATCGGGTGCACGCATGCGATTGCAGTGAGCTCTGCGACTGCTGCTCTGCAGCTCGCAATGGATGCCATTGGGCTCCGGCCAGGCGATGAAGTGCTTCTTCCAACCTACACGTTTACCGCTACAGCGGAGGTCGTGACTTACTTCGGCGCCGTCCCCGTGCTGGTCGACAGCACACCCGAGGGCTTCAACATGGATCCTGCGGACGCCGCCGGGCGTATCACCGAGCGCAGCCGCGCGATTGTTCCCGTTCACATTGCAGGTGAACCTTGCAATTTAGAGGCGATCCATGCGTTAGCCAAAGCGCCGGGGCTCCACGTTGTCGAGGATGCAGCACATTCCCTGCCGGCCGTGTACCGCGGGCGACGAATCGGTACGATCTCCGAGCTGACCGCCTTCAGCTTTTACGCGACCAAGACGATCACTACGGGCGAGGGGGGCATGTTGACTACCAACAATGATGACTATGCCCGTCGTGCCCGGATGATGCGCCTGCACGGCATTTCAGGCGACGCGTGGAAACGCTATTCCAAACACGGATCGTGGTTCTATGAAGTTCAAGAGGCCGGCTACAAACTGAATCTCACCGATCTGCAAAGTGCTCTTGGCCGCGCACAACTGAAGAAGGCGGACGAGTTCTGCCAGCGCCGTCGCGCAATTGCAGAGCGCTATTTACAGGCATTTGGTGAGCTGGAAGAATTGCAGTGTCCTCCAACCGCAGAACCCGACGGGGAGCACTCTTGGCACTTATTTATCCTGCGAATTCGTCCAGAGCTTCTTGCCCTGGAGCGGGGAGAATTTATCAGCCAGCTTGGGAAATTGGGGATTGGTACCAGTGTTCACTTTATTCCCCTGCATCTCCATCCTTTTTACAAGCGTACCTGCGGACATCGACAATATGACTTCCCCCACGCGGAAGACGCGTTTAGGCGCTGCATTTCTCTGCCCATCTTTCCGGATATGAGCGAATCCGATGTCCAACGCGTAATCAATGCGGTGGAGCATGTAGTAACTCAGAACCGCAAGGTTGTGCTGCCAGTTGCGAGCTAGTTACGGATTACTCCAAAAGAAAATCTGCCAGCAAGGTGGCTCTAATGGATCCGGAACGTTGTCTGGTCTCAATTGTTATACCGATGCGTAACGAAGAGCGGTACATCCGTGCCTGCCTGAACAGCATACTGGCCAACGACGTACCCCATCACCGCTACGAAATCCTGGTCGTCGATGGGGATTCCACCGACCGCTCGCGCGAAGTCGTCGCGCAGATGCAGAACGAATATCCGCAAATCCAGCTGCTTAGGAACAAGGCAGGGACGGTTCCTCCAGCCATGAACATCGGCATACGAGCTGCTCGCGGGAAGTACATCCTACGCATGGATGCCCATTCGGAATATCCGAGTGATTACATAGGAAATTGCATAGAAGAACTGGAACGCACCGGCGCCGAGAACGTTGGGGGCAGGCTCATCACAAAGCCAGGAGCGGACTCTTTTGTGGCGAAGGCGATTGCGTATCTCACTCAAAATTCAATTGCAGTTGGCAATTCCAAGTACCGGACGGGGGGTGCGGGCCGATACGTGGATACCGTTCCCTTTGGCGCATTTCGAAGAGAAGTCTTCGATCGAGTGGGATTATTTCGCGAAGATCTAACGCGGCACCAGGATTTCGAATTCAATGCGCGCCTTCGCCATGCCGGAGGAAAAATCTTTCTGTCGCCGCGAATCTATCTCACCTATTACAACGTGCCGACCTTTGCCAAATTCGTGCGGCAGGCGTATCTGAATGGAATCTGGTGTGCACGTGCCTGGACGCGCTATCCGGTCTGCTTTTGCTGGCGCCACGCGGCGCCCCTGGTTTTCGCGGCTGGACTTCTGGGTGCACTCGCACTGGGTGCAATGGCGAAACTATTCTTATGGCTTGCGCTATTCGGGCTGGTAGTCTATGTGGCCGCTGCGTCGGCGGCAGGGGTTCAGATAGCCAGTAAGAACGGCTTGCGATACTTGTTCATAACTCCGCCATTAATGTTCAGTTACCACCTGGTGTATGGGGCCAGCACTATTGCCGGCTTCTTCGGGGTCGCCGTTGAAAGACTTTCACTCCTGAAAGGTCGAGCTAGCGAATCAGTATCCGGAAGTCAGACGAACTCTGCTTAGATTCTTACAATTGAAATGGAAGATAGCCCTGTGGCAATTGGAGAAGCTCTCAAACCGGTAAGCGACCCCGCTCCCACGACTCCATCGCGTGTGCCCGAAGATCACCTGCACACGATGGCGAAGGCCTTCGCCTGGAGCGGTACGGGCATGTGGTCCACCCAGCTTTTTACCTGGCTGGCCACATTCACCGTTGCCCGCCTGCTGGCACCGTCGGATTACGGCCTGATCGGGATAGCCCAGATTTTTGTGGGACTGGTGATGGAGGTAAACGACCATGGGCTCGGATTGACAGTGGTCAATCTGCAGGATTTGACCGAGCGCCAGATCGGTCAACTCAACACGCTATCAGTCTTGTTTGGCGCCACGGCGTTCTGCCTGTCGTGCCTGGTCGCCCGTCCGCTCGGCGTGTTTTTCCGGATGCCGCATTTGCCGCTGCTGATTATCGCCCTGAGCGTAACCTTCTTGATCAGGGCGATGAAGACCATTCCTGCGGCGCTTCTGCAACGGAATATACAATTCAGGGCGTTGGCGGGAATTGAGGCTGCCTCCTATTTCACCTATGCAGCTAGTACGCTGCTAACAGCTTTTCTCGGGTTTGGCTACTGGAGCCTTGTCACTGGACTCGTGGCGCTGTCTTTATGTTCGGCGACGATGACTTTGCGCCAACGTCGTCACTGTTTTGCGTGGCCTGACATGCGCTCGCTCCGTTATCCGCTAAAGTTCACCGGGCATATGCTGGTGAGCGGACTTTCCTGGTATGTGTATGCGAATTCGGACCTCCTGGTGGCTGGGCGCGTACTGGGACAATCGGCGGTAGGCACATACACGTTTGCTGTGACCCTGGCCAGTGCGCCGGCAGACAAGATCACGGGCTTGATTC
>Ga0066659_10000331_pt1 | contig 16785 bp, 12 predicted proteins | sample GraSoiAngelo_108_FD_75176 | JGI IMG/M metagenome (GOLD analysis project Ga0066659, IMG submission 75176) | Grasslands soil microbial communities from the Angelo Coastal Reserve, California, USA - 14_0903_09_40cm | ecosystem: Environmental > Terrestrial > Soil > Grasslands | place: USA... | reverse complement strand
GCGCTCACGCGTCCGGGCACGGAGTGGGCGATGGCGCAGTCCGATCTCGAGAGGTTCCCGGGCTTCGCGCGTGACGCCGAGAAGAACCGGGCCGAGGCCAGGCGGCTCCTCGCCGAAGCGGGCTACCCGAACGGGTTCAAGGTGGTGCTGAAAAACCGCAACGTCAAGCTCCCCTACCAGGATTTCGCCGTGTACGTGATCCAGGAATGGCGCAAGATCGGCGTCGAGGCCGAGCATCGCCCGCTCGAGACGGCCGCCTGGTACGCCGAGGGACGAGACCAGGGGAACTTCGAGGTGATCGTGACGCCGATCGGCGCCTTCGTCGACGATCCCGACCAGCTGCTTGCGCCGTACATCACGGGGTCCTCGCAGAACTGGGCGCGCTTCTCCAATCTCGCGATCGACGATCTGTACGCGCGGCAGGCGCGGACGCTCGACCCGGCCGAGCGCCGGAAGCTCGTCATCGAGCTCCAGAAGATCGTGCTCGAGAACGCCTACCACATCCCCGGTCTCTGGTGGTCACGCAACGTCGCGCACTGGGCCAAGGTCAAGAACTGGGTGGCTCCGCCGAGCCACTTCACCAATCAGAAGCTCCAGGATGTGTGGCTCTCGGAGGACTGATATGCGACGTCATCGGGCGATCTTCGTCGTCTTCGGGCTCTCTGTCCTGATCGGCTCCGTGGTCGTGGCGATCCCGAACGCAGTCCAGGCGGAGACGCCGCGCCGCGGCGGTATCCTGCTCGCGGCCATCGCTGCCGACGCGCCGAGCCTTGATCCGCACCAGGAGCAGACCTTCGCCACCATCGAGCTGGTGGCGCCGCTCTACAGCACCTTGATCCAGATCGACCCGCTCAGCTACCCGAAGATCATCGGCGACGCGGCCAGCGAGTGGAAGATCGCGTCCGACGGGCTCACCTACACGTTCAAGCTCCGGCAGGGAATCCGGTTCCACGACGGGTCGACCTTGACGGCGGCCGACGTCAAGGCCACCTATGACAAGATCGTCTTCCCGCCCGCGGGGGTCCGGAGCATCCGGAAAAACGCCTACAGCGCAATCGCGAGCGTCGAGGCGCCGGACCCGACCACCGTGGTGTTCAAGCTCAAGTTCCCGTCCGCCTCGCTGCTCGGGAACCTGGCCTCGCCGTGGAACGTCATTTATCCGAAGAAGTACCTGGACCGGGATCCCAACTACTTCAAGGCGAACGTCGTCGGCTCGGGACCGTTCAAGCTCAAGAGCTACACCCGCGGCTCGACGTTCGAGGGCGAGCGGAACCCCGACTATTTCGTCAAGGACCGACCGTACCTCGACGGCTATAAGTTCTTCATCAGCACGGAAACGTCCGTACGGGCGGCGGCTCTTCGCTCCGGGCGCGCCTGGATCGAGTTCCGCACCATGCCCCTGGCGGAGGTGGAGGCGATCCGGAAACAGCTTGGGGACAAGGTCGTCGTGCAGGACACGGCCGCGACCGGCCAGTTCGGGATCGCGATGAACCAGACCGCGAAACCGTTCACGGACATTCGCGTGCGCAAGGCCCTCACCCTGGGCCTCGACCGGTACACGGCGAGCAGGGTGCTCTACCCGATCGCGAGCCTGAAGGACGTCGGCGGACTGATGCGTCCGGGTACGGAGTTCGCGATATCGGAGTCCGAGCTACAAAAACTGCCGGGGTTCGGACGGGATCCCGAGAAGAACCGGGCCGAGGCCAAGCGCCTGCTGGCCGAGGCAGGCTACCCCAACGGCTTCAAGGCCGTCTTGAAGAACCGCAACGTGCGGGTTCCGTACATCGACTTCGGGGTGTTCGTGGTCCAGGAGTGGCGCAAGATCGGCGTCGAGGCCGAGCACCGGCCGCTCGAGACGGCGGCCTGGTTCGCGGACGGACGGGACACGGGGAGCTTCGAGGTGATCATCAACGGCGTGTTCAACTACATGGACGACCCCGACTTGTTTCTCGAGCGATACACCACCGGGGACACGAACAACTGGGGTCGTTTCTCCGATCCTCGGATCGACGATCTCTTCGCGCGCCAGACGCGGGCCCTCGATCCTGCCGAGCGCAAGCGGCTCGTGAACGAGATCGAGAAGATCGTCCTCGAGAACGCGTATCACATCCCCGGGCTCTGGTGGGCCCGCAGCGTCGTGCACTGGGCCAGGGTGAAGAACTACGTGGCGCCGCCCAATCACTATTCGAACCAGAAGCTCCAGGACGTCTGGCTCGCCGAGGACTGACTCGCGGCCTGACCACCTGACAAGTACCCTTACAAGCGGCACTAGTTGACAGGTGCCGCGCCCCCTTGTACCGTCTCCGCCACTAATCGGTAGCAGAAATCAATCGAGCGTCCCGGACGCTCGGGAGGTCACTGATGGCGGCCGGTTCCAGGCGGTACCATGTCCGGCTTATCGTCCTCGCTCTCGCGGTCCTGGTTGCATCAGCTGTCACTGCAGTCAATGCCGCCGAGACGCCGCGTCGTGGCGGCATCCTTTTGGCCGTTATCGGCGCAGATCCGCCGAGCCTCGATCCGCATCAGGAAAGCACGTTCGCCACGCTCCAGCTCGTGGCGCCGCTCTACAGCACGCTCTTGCAGACGGACCCCTTCGACTATCCGAAGATCATCGGGGATGCGGCCAGCGAGTGGAAGATCTCGCCCGACGGGCTGACCTACACGTTCAAAATCCGCCCGGGCATCAAGTTCCACGACGGCTCGCCGCTGACCGCCGTCGACGTCAAGGCCACCTACGACAAGCTGCTCTCCCCGCCCGCCGGGACGCGCAGCGTCCGGAAGAACAGCTACTCGGCGGTCACGACCGTCGAGGCCCCCGACGCGAGCACCGTCGTGTTCAAGCTCAAGTTCCCGTCGGCGTCGCTGCTCCTGAATCTGGCCTCGCCCTGGAACGTGATCTATCCGAAGAAGTACCTCGACAAGGATCCCAACTACTTCATGAAGAACGTGATGGGCTCCGGCCCATTCAAGTTCAAGAGCTACACACCGGGGGCGAGCTTCGAGGGCGAACGCAACCCCGACTACCTCGTGAAGGACCGGCCGTACCTCAACGGCTACAAGTTCTTCATCAGCACGGAGACGTCGGTGCGGGCGGCGGCGATCCGCTCCGGGCGCGCGTACATCGAGTTCCGTGATCTGCCCAACGCCGAGGTCGAGGCGATCAAGAAGCAGCTCGGCGACAAGGTGGCCATCCAGCACACGCCGATGACCGGCCAGTGGGGGATCGCCATCAACAACAACGTGAAGCCGTTCAACGACGAGCGCGTACGCAAGGCGCTCACGCTCGGACTCGATCGCTACACCGGCGGCAAGGTGCTGTTCAATCTCACCGGGCTCAAGGACGTCGGCGGCCTCCTGCGTCCGAGCACCGAGTTCGCACTGTCGGAGGCAGATCTCCACAAGCTGCCGGGGTTCAGCCCCGACATCGAGAAGAATCGCGCGGAGGCCAAGAAGCTCCTGGCCGAAGCGGGCTATCCCAACGGCTTCAAGCTCATCCTCAAGAACCGCAACGTGAAGCTCCCGTACCAGGACTTCGCCGTGTTCGCGGTGCAGGAATGGCGGAAGATCGGGATTCAGGCCGAGCAGCGGCCGGAGGAGACCGCGGCGTGGTTCGCCGACGGCCGGGACACCGGAAACTTCGAGCTGATCGTCGCGCCGACCGTCGAGGCCAGTGACGACCCCGACATCTTCCTGCGGCGCTACACGACCGGGGATCCGCAGAACTGGGGCCGCTTCAGCGACCCGAGCGTCGACGATCTGTTCTCGCGCCAGGCGCGCTCGCTCGATCCGGCCGAGCGACGCAAGATCATCCTCCAGCTCCAGAAGACGGTGCTCGAGCACGCCTACTACATGCCGGGCCTCTGGTGGTCACGCAACGTCGTGCACTGGACCAAGGTGAAGAACTACGTGGCGCCGCCCAACCACTACGCGAATCAGAAGCTCCAGGACGTCTGGCTGTCCGAAGACTAGTCCAGAGCGGCGGGGCGAGACATGGGCACCTACCTCGCGAAGCGGCTTCTGCTGATCGTTCCGACTCTGCTCGGGGCCGCGGCCCTGGTGTTCGTGATCATGCGGGTCATTCCCGGCGACGTAGCCCTGTTGATCTTCGGCGGTGAAGCGGGCGGCCAGATCGACGCCAAGCAGTTGGCCGACATGCGCCATCGCCTGGGCCTCGACCAGCCGCTGGTCGTCCAGTTCGGGACGTGGCTCTGGGGCGTCCTGCGGTTCGATTTCGGCAACTCGCTCTGGACGGGCCGGCCGGTCATCGAGGAGCTCTTGATCCGGCTGCCGCTGTCACTCGAGCTGGCCATCGCCGCGACGTTCGTCTCGGTCCTCATCGCGATTCCCCTGGGCATGCTGGCGGCGATCCGTCAGGACACCTGGGTGGACTACCTCGTGCGCATCGTGAGCATCGGCGGGCTCGCGATCCCCTCGTTCTGGGTCGGGATCCTTTGCATTCTGATGCTTGTGATCTTCTTCGGCTGGGGGCCGCCGCTCGAGTTCACGCCGCCGTGGATCGACCCCTGGGCGAACTTCCAGATGATGGTCTGGCCGGTGGTCACGGTGGGCTATCGCTACGCCGCCGTCACCACGCGGATGACGCGCTCGACCCTGCTCGAGGTGCTGCGCGAGGACTACATCCGCACGGCCTGGGCGAAGGGGCTGCACGAGCGCGCGGTCGTCATCCGCCACGCGCTCAAGAACTCGATGCTCCCGGTGATCACGCTCGTCGGGACGGAGTTCGCATTCCTGATCGGTGGGCTCGTCGTCACCGAGACCGTGTTCACCCTGAACGGCGTCGGGCGGTTCGTGGTCGACGCGGTCGCCCACCGCGACTATCCGGTGGTGCAGGCGCTGATCTTCCTCATCGCGTTCGGCTTCGTCGTCATCAACCTGCTCGTCGACCTGACCTACGCGTGGTTCGATCCACGCATCCGCTACCGGTGACGGCGATGGCGACCAACGTCGAGCTGGCCCATGCGAGCGCGTCGGCGACCCTGGCGCCGAAGCTCACCTTCGCCGGAGTGGTGGCGCGGTTCGTCCGCACGAAACCGATCGGCGCCGCCGGGGCGGTGATCATCCTGGGCATGCTGTTCCTGGCGGTGTTCGCGCGGATCCTGGCGCCGTACGATCCGTACGTCGGCGACTACGGGGCGCAGTTCCAGCGGCCGAGTGCGGAGCACTGGTTCGGGACCGACGAGTTCGGCCGCGACGTCCTGAGCCGGATCATGTACGGTGCGCGCATCGCGCTGTTCGTGGGATTCTTCGCGTCGTTCATCGGCTGCACGATCGGGGCCTTGCTCGGCGTCGTGAGCGCGTACTGGGGCGGTCGGGTCGATCTCCTGCTCGAGCGGCTGATGGATATCCTGCTGGCGTTCCCGCAGCTGATCCTGGCCCTGGCCATCGCGTCGATCCTGGGCCCGGCGGTCCAGAACGTGGTGATCGCGATCTCGATCCCGGTCATCCCGCGCGTCGCGCGCGTCGTCCGGTCCGCCGCGCTGTCGGTGAAGGAGAACCCCTACGTCGAGGCGGTGCAGGCGCTCGGCGCGACCCGGCGTCGCGTGATCCTGCAGCACATCATCCCCAACGTCGCCGCCCCATACATCATCATGCTCACCGCGCAGCTCGGCGCCGCGATCCTGGCCGAGGCCGCGCTGTCCTACCTGGGGCTCGGGGCGGCGGAGCCGACGCCGTCGTGGGGGCTCATGCTCTCGGGCTCCGCCCCGTCGTACGCCGAGAAGGCGCCGTGGATCGCGCTGTTCCCGGGGATCGCGATCAGCCTCGGCGTCTTCGGCTTCAACCTCTTCGGCGACTCGCTCCGCGACGCGCTCGACCCGAAGCTCCGGAAGGGCTGAGGCCGATCAGCGGCCCTCGAACCGCGGGGGCCGCTTCTCCTTGAACGCCGCCACGCCCTCTTTGTGGTCTGCCGTCTGCCGCACGATCGACATGTGCGACGAGACCAGGTCGAGGTGCGTCCGGAGATCCAGCTTGAGGCTCTGGTAGACGAGCCGCTTGATCATCCGGATCGGGATCTGCGGTCCGTCGGCGATCTGGCGCGCGAGCGCGTAGGTCGTCTCCTTCAGCTGAGCGTCGGGCACGACCCGCTGCACGATGCCGAGCCGGTGCGCTTCCGGCGCCTCGATGAAGTCGGCGGTCCACAGGAGCTCGAGCGCTTTGGCCGCGCCGACGAGCCGCGGCAGAAAGTACGTGTCGCCGTCGCCTGGGACCAGGCCCACGCGAACGTAGCCCGTGGAGAAGCGAGCGGATTCGGCGGCGACCCGCATGTCGCACATAACGCACATGCCCATGCCGGCACCCACGGCAAGCCCGTTCACCATGGCGATGACCGGCTTGTCGACGGTCTCCAGCGTCTTGGGCACGCGGTGCACGCCCTCCCACAGACTGTTCTTGCCGTCGAGCGCGGTCGGCTCGCCCTCGCGCATCCGCCCCACGTCGCCACCCGAGCAGAACGCGCGGCCGGAGCCCGTCACGATGATCACGTTGACGCTCTCGTCGGCCTGCGCCGTGCTGAGCGCCTTCGCCCACGCGTCGATCATGTCGCGGGTGAACGCGTTCAGCTTGTCCGGCCGGTTCAAGGTGATCGTCGCGATCTTGTCCTTCACCTCGTAGAGCAGGTCACTCATGGGTCATGCTCCTCGTGGTAGTGCGCGCTGCAGGCCGTCGCGGGGCTGGGTCCCGCCGGCCGAGGCGCACCTATGAATAGAATACGGGTAAACGAAGGCTAGTCCTTCGGCAGCCCGAGGACGCGCTCGGCGAGGATATTGCGCAGGATCTCCGACGTGCCGGCGCGGATTCCGCTGCCGCGCGCCAGCAGCTCGTAGAATTCCCACTGGCCGTCGTCCGGCGCCCAGGCCGAGCCGTGGGCAATCTGCGAGTACGGGCCGATGACCTCGGTCGCGACGTGCGCCAGCTCCTGGTCGAGCTGGCTCCAGAAGAGCTTCGAGGTCGAGCCTTCGGGCCCGGGCGAGCCGCCGCGCAGGATCTTCGTGAGGCTGCGGTAGCCGTTGAGCTGGAGCGCCTGCTCGCCTATCCAGAGAGCCGCCAGCTTTTGCCTGAGGATCGGATCGGCGCCCTTCCTCTGCTCTTGCACGAGCCGAACGAGGCGGTGCAGCGCGTTGCGCAACGATATATGCCGGATGAAGGTCAGGAGATCACGCTCGTAGGCCAGCGTGGTGATGGCGACCGACCAGCCCTCGTTGAGCTTGCCGACGAGATTCTCGGCCGGCACCCGCACGTTGTCGAAGAACACCTCGTTGAACTCGGCCTCGCCGGTGAGCTGGCGCAGCGGCCGCACCGTGATCCCCGGCGTCCTCATGTCGACCAGCAGGAAGCTGATGCCCTTGTGCTTGGCGGCGGTGGGGTCGGTGCGCACGAGCAGGAAACACCAGTCGGCGACGTGGGCCATGCTGGTCCAGACCTTCTGGCCGTTCACGACGAAGTGATCGCCGTCGCGCACGCCGCGAGTCTGGAGATTCGCGAGATCGGAGCCCGCGTTGGGCTCGGAGAATCCTTGGCACCAGAGCTCGTCGGCCGTGAGGATCTTCGACAGGTGACGCTGCTGCTGCGCCGGGGTCCCGTATTTCATGAGCGTGGGCCCGAGCATCGACACGCCGCCACGATTGACCAGCTGCGGCGACTCGGCGCGCGCCATCTCCTGATAGAGGATGACCATCTCGACGATCGTCGCGCCGCGCCCACCGAACTCGCGCGGCCAGTCGAGGCCGACGTAGCCCGCCTCGCACATCTGCTTCTGCCAGGCGCGTAGCTTCCGGACCTCGTCGCGGTCGGCGCGCGAGGCGGCGAACGCGCGACCGCGCAGATCGTCCGGCAGGTTGGCCTCGAGCCAGCCGCGGACCTCCTTGCGAAACGCTTCTTCGCGGTCGCTGAAGTCGAAGTTCATTGGAAGAAGGGGGCTCCGCCCCCCTCTCGACTCCCCTGCGAACACGCGCGGAGGTGGCTCATTGCATCACGACGCCGCCGTCGACGTTCAGCGCCTGGCCGGTGATGTTGCGCGCCTCGTCCGAGGCGAGGAACACTGCGGCCCAGCCGATGTCCTCGGGGGTCTGCTCGCGCTTCATCGGCGTGATGTCGCCGACGCGCTTGTCGAACACCTGGCGCGCCGTCATGCCCTTGAAGGCGGGGTTCGTCTCCGCCAGGTGAGCGGCGAGCTTCTGCCAGAAGTCGGTCCAGAGCACACCCGGACAGATCGCGTTCGCGGTCACGCCGTGGGGCGCCAGCTCCTTGGCGATGATGCGCGTGAGCGTGATCACGCCCATCTTCGCCACGCTGTACGGCGGCATCGTCGGCGCCGCGATGGGGCCGGCGATCGAGGCGATGTTGACGATGCGGCCGGCCTTGCGCTCGATGAAGTGCGGCGTGATCGCCTTGCACGTGAGAAAGACCGACTTCGTGTTGACGGCGAAGGTGCGGTCCCAGTCTTCCTCGGTGTTATTCGTGAATGGCATCCCCGGAGGCCCTGCGGCGCCCGCGTTGTTGACGAGGATGTCGATCTTGCCGAACGTCTCGCGCGTGCGGTCGACCATCGTCTTGACGTCGGCGGCGCTGGTGACGTCGGTCTTCATCGCGAGGACCTTGCGGCCCAGTCCCTTGACCTCGCCGGCGACCTTCTCGGCGTTCAGCACCTGGATGTCGGGAATCGCGATGTCGGCGCCCTCACGCGCCATCGCCAGCACGATGCCACGGCCGATCCCGCTCCCTCCGCCCGTCACGACCGCGACCTTGCCGGCGAGCCGCATGGAGACCCCCTCGATCTATAATCGGTGCCCCGGAGGAACCCATGACAGCACACCCGCTCAGAAGCCGCAACTGGTTCGGGCGCAACGACCTCGACGGCTTCGTCCATCGCTCGTGGCTCAAAGCCGAAGGATTCAGCGACGCGCTCTTCGACTGACGTCCGGTCGTCGGCATCGCCAACTCGTGGTCCGAGCTCACGAACTGCAACGCCCACCTGCGCCAGGTCGCCGATGCCGTCAAGCGCGGCGTGTGGAGCGCCGGCGGGTTCCCGGTCGAGTTCCCGACGATCTCGCTGGGTGAAGTGCTGATGAAGCCACGACGATGCTCTTCAGAAATTTGATGGCGATGGACGTCGAGGAGTGTCTGCGCGCCTATCCGCTCGACGCCACCGTGCTCCTGTCCGGGTGCGACAAGACGACGCCGGCGATGCTGATGGGCGTAGAAGTGCCGTACAGCGCCTTCAGCCACGGAGGCGCGGCGAACGTCGTGAGCATCACCGTGACGATGAGCGCAGCGTACGCGCTGGTAGACGCCTAGACCAGTCACAAGCTTCGACACCACGGCTATGGCGGTAAGCAGCAGGGCGAGCCACAAGTGACCCTCCGGAGAGAAGGGGCTCAACATGGCTGGCTGAACTTTCGTGCCAATGGTCACGAAGAAGATAGGAACGAACAGGTCGGCGACGGGCTTAATCTCAGTCGCCGGACCTGCGTAGCAGGCGTTCCACGTCCTCGCGGACGGTGTTGACGCGGCGCCAGGCCAGAAACGTGCGCCGCTGGGCGGCATCAGGCAGGCGGCCGGCGATTTGATCCAATGTGTCGGCAGCGAGGCGGGCTGCGGTCACCGCCTGTTCCCCGTCTCCCTCGGCCGCCTGGGCGAGAGCAAGGAGGTGCGCGGCCTGCCAGGTGAGCGTCGGATACCCGATGCGCCGGGTCAAGGTCAGTGCTTCGGCGAGCTCACGCCGGGCGTCGGCTAGTCGACCGGTTTCGAGGAAGATCTGGCCGCGCAGGGCCAGGGCCTTGGCCTGATACTTGAGCGACCCCGTGTTGCGGGCTTGCCGAAGCGCCTTGTCGGCCTGCTCGAGCGCACGTTCACGCTCGTCGATCGCGAGCAGAGCCTCACTCAAGTACGCGCTCAGGTGGTTTGACCACCGCCACCGATGAGCGCCGAACGCGGACTTCTCCACCCGCTCCTGCGTCTCCTCCATGAGGGCCAACGCCCTCCGAGGGTCGCCCAGGTTGAGCTCGTCCAGGCTCAGGTTGATCAGTGAGCTGACCTCCACGTTGGCGTTCTTGGCCCGACGGCCGATCTCCGCCGCTTCGCGGTTGTACTCGGTCGCCCGGCGAAAGTCGCCCAGCTCCTGATAGAGCCAGCCCAGCGTGTTGGTGAGCCGGCCCACGATGAACGAATTGTTGCGGTCCCGCGCCTTCGCCAACCCATCGTCGATGGTGGCGAGTGCCTCTGGGTATTGCCCGAGACCGATCTGGCTCAGGCAGGTGAACGCGCTCGAGATCATCTCGGAGAGGCCGTCGTTGATCTCGCGCGCCGCCGCGGCTGCCTGCTGGCTCGTCTCGATGGCCCGGGTGAACTCGCCGCGCCAGTTAGCGTGGGCCCCGAGCCAGGTGAGGCTCACGGCCACTGTGTCCGCGAAGCCGCCGGCCCTCGCAATGCCCAGGGACTCCTCGAAGAGACGGTCTCCCTCCGCCACGTCGCCGTCCGCCTGCGCGGCGAGGCCGAGGTAACAGAGGCTCCGTGCCACGACATGTTGACTGCCGGTCCCCCGGCCGATGGCCAGGGCGTCCTGGGCGAAACGGCGGCAATGCCCGATGGCTTCGCTGCTAAAGGTGAGGAACTGGCTGTAGGAGGTCTCGACCAGCGCCTCGCCCTCACGCACGCGGTCGCCGCTGCTCCGCGCCACCTCGCGCATGCGCTCGAACTCGGCAATGGAGTCCGGATATCGGGCGAGCAGGCGCAGCACCTCGCCCCGGTGATGATGGATCTCCACGATCCGCGTGGGGGCAAGGGCGGGAACCACTTGCACGCTCGCCTCGAGTGCGCGCGCGTAGAAGTCGAGCGCGCTCTGGTTGGCGTAGGCCGCCTTCGCGCGGTCCCCGGACCGAACGAGGTAGGTGAAGGCCTTCTGCCAATCACCCCCGTTCTGGAAGTGGTGGGCCAGCTCCTCGGCGTGCTCGGCCAGCCGGTCGGCATAGATCTCTTCGATCGCGGTGCCGACCGCCCGATGGAGCTCGCGCCGGCGTTCTTTGAGCAGGCTCTGATACGCCACGTCCTGGATGAGTGCGTGCTTGAAGATGTAAGCGGGCTCGGGCGCCAGCCCCAGCTCGTAGATGATCTCGAGGTCCTTCAGCTCTTCCAGCAGCTCCGTGAGCCGCTCCGCCAGCCCCGCGACCCGCTGGAGCAGCCGCCCGAGGAACTGGCGCCCGATGACGGAGGCAAGCTGCACTGTGCGCTTGCCATCCTCGCCCAGTCGGTCGAGGCGGGCCATGATGATGCCCTGGATGGTGTCGGGGACGTTGAGGGCGCCTACGCCTTCCACCACGCGATAGCCGTCGCCTTCTCGTCGGAGCAGTCCGAGATCGAGCAGGGTCTTGATCACCTCCTCGATGAAGAGGGGCACGCCTTCGGCCTTTTCCAGGAGCGCCTGGCGCAGCGCTGACGGTAGGTCGGCCGCGCCGAGCACGTGACCGGCCATGGCCACTGCGTCAGCCTCGGAAAGCGGGTGCAGCGTGAGTGCGGTGTGAAAACTGCGGGCGGGGACCGGCGGGGAATAGCCCACCCGGTAGGTGAGGATCAGCATGAGGGGTACGCTCGCCACCGCGTCGGCCATCGACGCGAGGTATTCCTCGGTGCCGGCGTCGATCCAGTGCAGGTCCTCGAAGACCAAGACGAGGGGACGCAGGCGCGCCCCGCGGAGGGATAGAGCGCGGATCGCCTCGAAGCCCTTCCGCCGTCGCGCGCCCGCCTCCATCTCGAGGATGCTGCGGTCGCCCGGATCGACCGACAGCAAGTAGCGAATGTATGGGATATGCGTCTCCAGCTCTCCCATGCGGCGCATGCCGTGCTCGACCTTGGCGATGATCTCGGGCTCGCCATCGAATTCCTCGATGTGAAAGTTCAACCGGAGCTGCTCGATGAGCGGCAGAAAGGGGATGGACTGACCGAAGGAGACTGACTGTCCCTCCAGCCACGTGGGATGCTCGTCGGCTTCCATCACGGCCCGGCGGAATTCGAGGAGCAGGCGTGATTTGCCGATGCCCGCGTCCCCGGCTAAGGACACGACCTGGCCGTGGCCGCGCTTGACCTCCGCGAAGCGCTCGAGCAGGATGTCCACCTCGCGGGACCGGCCCACGAGCGGGGTGAGCCCTCGCTCCACGGCGGCGGCGAGTCGTGAGCGGCGGGCGCGGGCGCGCAGCACCTCGAACGCGCGCGCCGGCGCACGCCCCTTCACCGCGACCTCGCCCAGGTCGAGCGTCTCGAAGAAGCCGCCGATGGCGGTCTGGGTGGCCTCGCTCACTACCACACTGCCCGGCCTGGCAGTCTGCTGAAGGCGCGCGGCCAGGTTGGTGGTATCTCCAACCGCCGTGTAGTCCATCCGCAGGTCGTCCCCGATCTTCCCCACGACGACGGGCCCCGTATGGAGACCGATCCGCATCCGCAGAGGAAGCCCGCCCTGGGCCTGCACCTCCCGGTCGTAGCCTCGGAGTGCCCGCTGGATGGCTAGCGCGGCGTGAGCCGCGCGCCGCGGGCTGTCCTCGTGAGCGATGGGCGCGCCGAAGAGCGCCATCACACCGTCGCCGGTGTACTGGTTGATCGTGCCCTCGAACCGGTGGACCTCGGCCGTGATCAGCTCGAAGCATCGGTCCACGATGCGGTGCACGTCCTCGGGGTCCAGCTTCTCGGCGAGAGTGGTGAAGCCCGCGATGTCGGCGAAAAGGACGGTAACCTGCCGGCGCTCGCCCTCGAGGGCGGACCTCGACCGGAGGATCTTGTCGGCGAGATGCCGCGGGGTATAGGCGACCACCGGACTCCGGTACGCGAGCGGGGGGGACGCCGGGGGACGTGCCGACCGTGCCTCGGGCTCCGCCCGCCTCTCGGCTGCCGCAGCCTCACCGATGCGCTTGCCGCAGGTTCCGCAGAATCTGGCCTCGGGCCGGATCGTCCCTCCGCAGCTTGGGCACACCGCGTCGAGGACCGCCCCGCACTGATCGCAGAAGCGGTTCTGGGATGGGTTGTCCATGCCACATGCCCCGCACAGCATGCCGTATGTGTATCACGGGTCGAACGGACGCCGGAACTGGCGCTTGGCCTGACGATCCCGCAGACGCTGCTACAGCGGACGGATCAGGTGATCCAATAGCACCGTGCTCACCAACGCGGCTAGCTCTTACATCTGAAGGGCCGGACGCCCGTCAGATTCGAGGACACGGCGGGCCCGTCGCACAGCTAGGGCGTTACTGGCGCTCCGCGAGCATCTCGCGCACGGTCACCGAGAGCTTATCGATCGGAAGGTTGGAGTAGACGACGTGGCCATCGGCCGCCTCGTAGCGGTGGAGCACTCGTGCCTCGGCATTGGCCGATGGCTCCGCTCGCTGGAGGAGCCGAAGTACCCGCGTCACGTACGCCCTCGTTTCCGCATACGGCGGGATACCTCCGTGCCGCCTGACCGCCTCCGCGCCCGCGTTGTAGGCCGCGAGCGCGAGCGCAAGGTTGCCGCCGTAGCGGTCGACCAGGTGCCGCAGGTGGCGGACCCCGCCCTCGATGTTCTGGCGCACGTCGAAGACGTTGCGGACGCCGAGCTTCGCCGCCGTCGCGGGCATGAGCTGCATCAGCCCGCGCGCGCCCTTGGGTGATACGGCGCGCGCTTCGAAGTTCGACTCCACGCGGATGACGGATTCGACGAGCTCCGGGGCGAGCCCGTGCCGTGCTGCGGCCGCGCGGATCAGGTCGCGGTACGGCGCCAGTGTTTGCGTGGCGACGGGTTCGCCGGGTGAAGACGGCGGCTGCGGCGCGACGACCTGCGGCGGCTCGACGTTCTGGATGTAGAGGACGCCGTCACGCTCCTCCATGCGGATCTCGGCGGCGGCGGCCGAGGGCACCAAGAGGATCGCGGCGATGACGAGGCCTGTTCCTCGCATCAATAGGGGGTGATCAAGCGAGCAAATCCTTGAAGGCCCGATTCCTACCTGGATTTCTACCCGCTGACCTGGATCGTGTGACCGACCGATCCAGGGCCTCCTCGGCGTTCGCAGGTAGCTCGACGGGCCGCGTCGGACGAGCCGCAGGGAGGGAGGCGGGCTCCGAAGGTCCGGTCGGCGGCGAGCCCGTCACTCGCGCCTGGATGCCGTGCTTCTTGATCCGATACCACAGGCTCTGCTCGGTGATGCCGAGAACCCGCGCCGCGCGGACCTGCACACCACCCGCTCGTCCGAGCGCCTCGAGAATCATTTGACGCTCGACGTCGTCGAGCGTCTCGTCGAGCGATCGCCCGGATGAGGTCGCCGATGCTGTCGCCGACGCTGTCGCGAGCTTCTTGACGCCGGCCGTCTGGACGGCCGGGGGGAGGTGCTCGGGCCGGATGACCCCGTCGGACAGCAGGACCGCGCCCTCGAGGACGTGCTTCAGCTCGCGGACGTTTCCCGGCCATGCGTGCACCCACAGGCACTGCAGCGCCTGGTCCGAGAGCGTAGCGGTCGTCCGGGATAGTTTGCGCTGGGCGTGATCGAGGAAGGTGTTGATGAGCTCGGGGAGATCGTCGAGGCGCTCACGCAACGGCGGCAGTCGGAGCTGGATTCCATGCAGGCGATAGAACAGGTCCGCCCTGAATCGCCCCCCCTCGACGAGCTGACCGAGGGTCTGGTTCGTCGCGGCGATGATCCGCACGTCGACGTCGATCGGCCGGTTGCCGCCTACGCGCTCGATCCTACGTTCTTCGATCGCGCGCAGAATCTTCGCCTGCATGCCGAGGGGCATATCGCCGATCTCGTCCAGGAACAGGGTGCCGCCACGGGCCAGCTCGAAGCGTCCGACGCGCGTTCGGATGGCGCCGGTGAAGGCGCCGCGCTCGTGGCCAAACAGCTCGGATTCGAGGAGACCTTCCGGGATGGCGGCGCAGTTCACGGCGACCAGGGGGCCGCCCTTGCGCGCGCTCCCGCGATGAATCGCCTGGGCCAGAAGCTCCTTGCCCGTGCCGCTCTCGCCCTCGATCAGCACCGTCAGGTCCGTCGGCGCCCCGCGCCGCGCTGTCTCCAGCGCGTGAACGAAAGCCTGGCTCGAGCCGACCAGCTCCTCGAAGCCGGTGACTCGTGACGCCTCGAGCGTCGCGATGCGCTGCTGGAGCCGCCGGCGCTCGAGGGCCCGCTCCACGACGATCTCGATCTCTGAGATCTTCAGCGGCTTGGTGAAGAAGTCGTACGCGCCGCGACGCAGCGCCTCCGTGGCGGCCCGCCGCACCGCGTAGGCCGTCATGACGATGATCGGCGTGTCGGGGGCGAGCTCCCGGCACTGCGGGATCGCCTCGAGACCATCTCCGTCCGGCAATCTCAGATCCAGCAGCACGAGGTCGTGCGGCGCCGCCGTCAGTCGCTCTCGCAGCGCGGCGAGCGTCCCGACGGCCTCGGCCCGGTAGCCCCGGCGCTGCAGCGCCTCGCAGAGGACGAATGCGAGGTTGTCATCGTCCTCGACGACGAGGATCTGCTCAGGCATTGGCGGCCACCGCGGCAGGTTGTAGAAGCGCGGGCAGCTCGACGACGAAGGTCGTGCCAGTCCGGCCGTCGCTCTGGACACGGATCGCCCCGTGATGCGCCTCGACGATCTGCCGCGCGATCGCGAGCCCGAGCCCGGTCCCTCTCGGCTTCGTCGTGAAGAACGGCTGGAAGATGCGCTCCTGAAGCTCGGGCGGGATGGCGGCGCCCTCGTTCGTGACCGTGACCTGAACCGCGCGGTCGTCCATCAGCCCCCGAACGGCGACCTCGCCGTCGCGGCTGGCTTCCAGCGCATTCTGGATCAGGTTGGTGAAGACCTGGCTGAGAAGCACCGGGTCGCCATCAACGGGCAGGAGCGTTCGCTCGATCGCCAGGGCCGGTCGCCGGCCCGGCCACGCCGCGATCAGGCCCTCGAGGAGCTCCTGTACGAAGACGGGTTGCCAGCTCTCCGGCTCGGGATGCGTGAAGCTCAGGAGCGTTTCGACGAGTCGCTCCTGGCGCTCGACTGCCTTGAGGGCTCGCTCGAGGTACTGGCGCGGGCGGTCGTGCTCCGCAAGATCTGCCTGCAGGAGCTCGACGAGTCCGCGAAGGGCGGCGAGCGGCGTTCGCACTTCGTGCGCGACCCGCGCCGACATCTCGCCGAGAAGCGCGAGCTGATCGGCCCGCTTGATCTGCTCCCGGATGCGCCGCTTCTCCGACGCGTCGCGCAGCAGCAGCACGAATCCGGCACCGGGCTCTCGCCCGGGTTGGCTCTGGATCGTCACGTCGAGGAGGAGCGGTCTCCCCGACCACGTGCTCGCCTGAACCTCCTCGACGTGAAGCGCCGTCGGCGTCCGCTCCGCTTGGCCCAACACGTCGGCGAGGGGCTCGTTGCCGCGGCCGACCGGCAAGGGACCGTCCACGCCGAGCAGCGGCCGGCCGCGGAAGCGCGCGAGATCGGATCCCAGGAGCGACTCCGCTGTCACGTTGAACACGAGAAGGCGGCGGGCCGCGTCCACGAGCAGCATCGCGACGGGAAGCCGTGCGAGGATGTCGCTGTCCGAGACGAAGCGATCCATCGAGAGCGTGAGGCGCCCCACGGCCGCGTCGAGTGCCCCGAGCTCGTCCGAAACGCGATCGTTCGGACTACCGTCGGTGGTGGGCGCCGCGGCCTCGGTCCGCTCGACGATGGCCCAGATCCGCCGGCTCCAAGCGACGCCAAGCAGCAGCCCCCCGAGCCCGGCCAGAGCGCCGGCAGCGACGGCCGCCGCGAACAGGCCGTTCTGGACGTCCGGCGCGAAGCCGCCTCGCG
>Ga0066659_10000330_pt1 | contig 16790 bp, 17 predicted proteins | sample GraSoiAngelo_108_FD_75176 | JGI IMG/M metagenome (GOLD analysis project Ga0066659, IMG submission 75176) | Grasslands soil microbial communities from the Angelo Coastal Reserve, California, USA - 14_0903_09_40cm | ecosystem: Environmental > Terrestrial > Soil > Grasslands | place: USA... | reverse complement strand
GCCTGGAGCGCTTCCGGAGCGAGCGGGATCACTTCTCGGGCGGTGGCGCTCGCGAGTACGACGTGCACGCCACCCGGTGGCGTGCGGGTCTTCAAGTCGGCGATGACGGCGTTCCGGTCGCGGGCCCGGGCCGGGGCGAGCGCGGCCGGGTCCAGGACCACGAGGCTCGGCGCTACGTCGGGCAGCCAGCTGCCCCAGTTGATCACCAGTGCGTGGAACCGGCCGGCCAGCTGCTCGGTGACGGCGCGGCCCTCGGCGGCCTCGATGGCGCCGAGGTCCTGATCGAGCAGGAACACTTCGGCGTCGTGAGCCGCGAGGTACAACGCCGCAGGGAGCGCCGCGGCGCCCATGACCAGCGCGACGTCGCCCGGCTCGAGGCGCGACGCGCAGCGAACCAGCGGGCCATCCGGCTCGAGGCCCCAGTGGGTCGGCTCGCGTTGGGCGGCGCGCAGCGCGCGGTGCTTCAGGCGCCAGCGGGGAAACGCCGGCAGCCGCAGCCGCCGCGCGATGATCCGGTCCACGTGCTCGAGCAGTAACACCTCCGTCAGGAGGTACTGGCCGGCCGAGCTCTCCTCCAGCTCGCGCACCGCCTCGTCCCCGATCTCGAGCAGCTCCTCGCGCGACAGCGTGTTCTTGTACTCCTCGATGCGCTGCAGCAGGAACTCTTGGTACTCCTGCTTCAGCGAGCGGGGCGGCCGGCGGGCGATGCGGGACTGCTGCGCTTGGTTGAGTGCGTTCAGCATGGCTCGACGTGCACCGTTACCTCGTGGAGTTGGAGGTCCCGTTTGAGCCGCTCCTCCACCTGATCCGCGATCGCGTGCGCGGCGGCGACGTCGGCCTCGCGGTCGACGCCGATCGTCACCTCGGCGTAGCGCAGGTCCGACGGCCCGCGCGACCGGATGCCGTAGGCGCTCTTCACGCCGGGGACGCGCTCGGCGGTTTTCTGGATCTCGTGCGTCGGCAGGGCGCGCTGGTCGACGAGCACCGGGACGGTTCGCACCAGGATGCGATAGGCCACGAGCACGATCAACAGCGCGACCACGATGGCGACGGCGGGGTCGGCCCACCACCACCCCTGGCGCGCGAACAGCACGCCGGTCAAGACGCCCACGGTGATGAGCGCGTCCACGCGGGTGTGCGCCGCGTCCGCGACGAGCAACTCGCTCCTGAGCTCGCGGCCGCGCCGGTTCTCGTACCATGCGATCACGACGTTGACGCCCAGCGTGAGCACCAGCACCACGAGCTGGAAGTCGGTGACGCCGACCGGGTGCGGCCCCTGCAGCAGCTCGTTCACCGCTCCACGGATCAGCTCGAAGCAGGTGATCGAGAGGAAGCCCACGATCCCCAGGGCCCCGAGCGTCTCGAACTTGCCGTGTCCATAGGGATGGTCCTCGTCGGGCTCCTTCGCCGCCACCCGCACAACGATGAGGGCGAGGACGTTGTTCAGCGCGTCCACCGACGAGTCGAGGGCGCTGCCGAGGATGGCGAGCGACCCGGACCTCAAGCCCACGAAAGACTTGGCCCCCACGACGATCAGGTTGGCGACGAGGAGGCCCAGGAACACGCGGCGGACGAGGGCGGTCTCGGGGCGCCCCTCCCCTCCGGGCCGGGCAAGCGGCATGGGATGCAAGCTTGTAAGTGGGGCCGTTTTAGTCAACGGCCCGGAGCAGCATTCCCTTGAGATACCCGGTCTCCGGGACGTTGAGGAGCTCGGGGTGGTCCCGCCCGGCGCCCTTGAGCGCGAGCAGCTCGAGCCGCCGTCCTGCGTCCCGGGCGGCGGCGGCGAGCATCTCCGCAAACACCGAACGGTTGACGTGGTACGAGCAGGAGCAGGTGAAAAGCACTCCCCCGGGGGCGAGTAGACGCATGGCGCGGAGATTGATCTCCTTGTAGCCGGCGAGTGCGCGGGGCACGCTCTGTTTGGTTTTCGCGAAGGCGGGCGGATCGAGCACGATGGTATCGAAGCTCTCATCCCGTTGGTCGAGCTCCCGCAACAGGTCGAACGCGTTGGCCTCACGCCACGTGATGTTGGTGAGCCCGTTGAGGGCCGCGTTCTCGGCGCCGCGCGCCAGCGCCTCCCCGCTGGAATCGACCGCCGTCACGGCGGCGGCGCGGCGGGCCAGGTGCAGCGCGAACGAGCCGTGGTAGGTGAACAGGTCGAGCGCCCGGCCCGGGCCGGCGTACGCCGCGACCAGCGCCCGGTTTTCCCGCTGGTCGAGGAACGCTCCCGTCTTCTGGCCGGCCCGCGGGGCGGCGAGGTAGCGGATGCCGTGCTCCTCGGCGGCCACCGTCTCCGGCACCGTGCCGAACACAGGCACGACTTCGAGCGGCAGTCCTTCGTGGCGTCGGATCGCGACGTCGTTGCGGAGCAGGATGCCTTGGGGCGCGAGCGCGGCTCGGATCCCCGCCACCACGTCGTCGCGCAGCTGCTCGATCCCTGCCGACAAGAGCTGGGCCACGACGTACGGCCCGTAGCGATCCACCACCAGCGATGGCAGGCCGTCCCCCTCGGCATGCACGATGCGGTACGCAGTGGCCGGGATGGCGGTGCGCCGGCCGGCGGCCGCGGCGATTCGATCGGCCCACCAGGTCGCGTCGATCGACTCGAGCCCCGGGGCGAGCAGGCGCAGCCGGATTTCCGACCTAGGGGAGTAGAGGGCCTGGCCGAGGTGCCGCCCGCGGCGGTCGGTGACGGCGACGACGCCAGCCACATCGCGCGGCTCGTCGTACACGTCCGTGCGGTAGATCCAGGGATGGCCGGCTTGCCAGCGCGCCGCGCCCCGGGCCGACACGATGACCTTGGTCACCGGCTGACCCTGGTCCACACGTTAGGGTGCCTTGGGAAAGGTGCGCACGGACCGGCCGTCAGCCGTGAGTACTTCACGGACCTCGCCACCGCCTTGGCGGAATCCGTGCAATTCGACGCGGGGCGCGCCGATCCGTGGGATCGGGGCGGTAATCAGCCAGCTGCGGATGAACCATGCCCCGGTCGGCAATCGATCGAATTCCACGCGCCCGCCGATGTGCTCCGCAGGTATCCAGGCAGCGAGGTTCGTGTAGTGGTACTCGAGGAACTTGAGCTCGGCCGTTCCTCGGTCGAGCCACAGCACCCCGGCAATATCCTGGAGCCTGCGCCCGTGGGCTGGCTCGAAAGCGAGGCCGATCAAAGGCGTGGTATCATCCGCAGCTGATTGAAGTCTGAAGCAGTGGGAGCTGAGAAACGCTTCCGAGAGGAGGACAGGGATGTCCGGCGCGACGTAGACAGGACCGCCGGTCGAGTCGTACACGAACCCGCGCTGCGCCAGACTCTCAGGCGGCAAACTCACGAACGACCAGTCCCCGAACCCGACGTCGCTGGCCCGTTTTTCGTCCAGGGGGTTCAGCGCGGGATCGAGGGTTCGCCGGAACGTCTCCGTTCGGAACCGGTAGATCTTTCGCACGAGGGTCAACTGCGTGATGCTCAGTGCTTTCGCGACCTCTTCCCACAGGGTTGCGGCAGCCTCCCCTTCGGCCGGCCGGACGCGGCAACGGCTGCGCTCCTCCACGGTGATGCCGGCCAGTTGCACCGGGACCTCTGGCATCTCGATGCGGTAGTCCAGGGTCTGACCACGGGCCAGCTGCAGCGGAGGCGAGTCCCAGCGCCGGTACCCGATTCGCAGCGCGCGCAGCCGGTATTCACCTGGGCCGGGCGCTCGCAGCACGAAGCGTCCGTCGCCGGCCGTGGTGGTCCGGTCGCGTTCCCGCCCGGCTACGTCGAAGAGTAAGATCAGTCCGAACGGCACCTGCTGCGCGGTGGCGGCCGCGATCAACTCGCCGCGGATCGCCTGGGCTGGCGATCGGACCACGGCGCCTAAGCTCAACAGCAGCGTCGCGACCGCCGGTCCTCGCCTGACCACAGGGGTGTGTGCCTCGGCCCGTGTCGGAGTTCAGGACGGCGGCGGGCGGTCCGGCCGCAGCGTCGCCGCGTCGCGCAGGTACATATGTTTCAGCTCGCGCTGCGGCTTGGTCGTGTAGAAGTGCAGCAGCACGCGGATGCAGCGCGGTACGCCGTCGAGCACTGCGACCTCCGCGGCCCCGAGCAAGGGGACGTCGAGCCAGCCGAGTCGCCGCGCGGCGCGCGCCGGATACTCGGCGGTCAGGTCGGGGGAGGACGTGAAGATGGCGCTCTCCACGTCCTCCGGTTGGAAGCCGTTCGCCTGCTGCAACGCCCGCAGCAGCTCGTCGGTGGCGTTGAGGATCGCTTCGCTGGTGTTGGCCGTCGCGGTCGTCGCGCCGCGCAGTCCACGCAGGGTCTTGCTCATGGCACTCGCAGATCAGTTGCGCTTGATGGTGCTCACGGATGCCGACCTTCTCAAGGGGCGCGATCCAGTCGAGGCGTGTCGCCGAGCCGTGGCGGGTGGGGCGACCATGATCCAGGTGCGTCTCAAAGACGCGGCGCCGCGCGAGGTGCTCATCCTCGCGGTCGCGCTGGTGGGCGCCCTCGCCGTCCCGGTCCTCGTGAACGACCGGGTGGACGTGGCGCTCGCCGCCGGCGCCGCCGGCGCGCACCTCGGCCAGGACGACCCGCCCCTCGACCGGCTGCGCCCCCACGTGCCGCCGGGCTTCCTGCTCGGCGTCTCGGTCGGCACGGCGGCCGAAGCGGAGCGGGCCCGCCCCTGGCCGGCCGACTACTGGAGCATCGGGCCCTGCTTCGCCACGCCCAACAAACCCGACGCGGGCCCGCCGCTCGGGCCCGCCGGGCTCGCCGCGCTGGCGCGGCACGCGCCCGGCGGTCTCCCGGTCATCGGCATCGGCGGTATCACCGCGGCTAACGCGGGCGCCGTCGTGCGCGCCGGAGCGGTCGGGGTGGCGGTAATCGGCGCGGTGTGGAGCGCTAGCGACCCGACCGCGGCGGCGCGCGCGCTGCGCGCTGCAGTTGCTTGACCCGCTGGATCGCTGCCAGGTGCTCGGCGTACGTGACCGAGAAGATGTGCTTGCCGTCGGGCTGCGCCACGAAGAAGAGGAACGGCACGGTCGCCGGGTAGAGGGCTGCGGCCAGGCTGGCGCGGCCGGGCTGCGCGATCGGGCCGGGCGGCAGGCCCGCGTGGAGATAGGTGTTGTAGGACGAGCGCACCGCGAGGTTCTTCTCCCGCACCCGCTTCAAGCGCCGGCCATAGGCGTAGCTCACCGTCGGGTCCGCCTCGAGCCGCATGCCGCGCTTGAGCCGATTCTGGTACACGGCGGAGATGAACGGCCGATCGGGGTCGTAGCGCACCTCGGCCTCGATGATCGACGCGAGCGTGACGAGCTGGTGCCGCGAGAAGCGGAGCGAATCGAGTCGGGCCTGCCACTCGGGGCTCCATTGCGCGATGAACTGGTGGGTCATCACGCGGACCAGCTCGCGCGCCCCGATGTGGAGCGGGAGCAGGTACGTCGTGGGGAAGAGGTAGCCCTCGGCGCTGGGCGCCTCGTCCGGCAGCCCGAGCCCGGCGAGCAGAGCGGAGTCCTCGGCCGCCGCCAGTACCGAATCGCGCGGAATCCTGAGCTGCGCCCTTGCGAGGTCGGCCACCTCGGCGAGCCGCAAGCCCTCGCGCACTGTGAACCGCTGCTCGACCCCGCGCCCGCGCTCCAGCGTGGCGACGACATCGCTCCACGACTCGTCCTGGCGCAACAGGTACACACCGCTCTTCAGGGACCCGCCGAGGCCGCGGAGCTTGGCATACAGCCGGAACGATCCGGGATGCGCGAGCACCCGGCTCGCGGCGAGGGAGTCGATAGCGGCGTCGAGGCTGGCGCCCGCTGGGATAGTCACGGTGGCGCGGGGGCCGTCGGAGCGCCCGCAGGCGGCGAGGGCGAAAAGTAGCCAATTTCGGATTGCGGATTTCGGATTGCGGATTCGAAGGGCGTGCGTCCAATCCGCAATCCGCAATCGCCAATCCGCAATCGCTCTCACGTCGCCCCTCCCCGCCTCGCATCGAGATAGTGTTGCAGCAAGACCGTGGCGGCGAGCGCGTCGACGTCCTCCTTGCGGCTGCGGGTCGAGCCCCCCAGCTCGCGGACCGCCTGGAGCACGCGCGCCGTGGTCATCCGCTCGTCCCACAGCTCGACCGGCCGCCCCGAGCGGCGCCCGATGTCGTCCGCCAGAGCGCGGGCCTGGCGGGCGGGCGGGCCCTCCGATCCGTCGGCCGCAAGCGGCAGGCCGACCACGACGGCGGCGACCGAGTGGTTGTCGAGCAGCGTGAGCAGCTGGCGCATGGGGAAGCGCTTGCCGGCGCGGCGGGTGAGGGTGGTGAGTGGCTGCGCGAGCGTCCGACTCTCGTCCGACAGCGCGAGGCCGATGCGGCGCTCGCCCCAATCCACTGCCAACAGCCGCCCTTCTGCGGTCACCCCTGGGCCATCGTCGCGAAGAAGTCGTTGTTCGTCTTGGTCCGCTTCATGCGCTCGAGCAGGAACTCGATCGCCTCGACCGGCGGCATGTCGGAGAGGAAGTTGCGGAGCAGATAGACCTTGTTGAGCTCTTCCTTGGTGAGGAGCAGCTCTTCCTTACGGGTGGAGGTGCGTTGGACTTCGATCGCCGGGTAGACGCGCCGGTCGGCGATGCGCCGGTCGAGGATCACTTCCATGTTGCCGGTGCCCTTGAACTCCTCGAAGATCACCTCGTCCATGCGGGAGCCGGTGTCGATCAAGGCGGTCGCGATGATCGTGAGCGAGCCCCCGCCCTCGATGTTGCGCGCCGCCCCGAAGAACCGCTTGGGCTTCTGGAGCGCGTTGGCGTCCACGCCGCCCGACAAGATCTTGCCCGAGTGCGGCACGACCACATTGTGGGCGCGGCCGAGGCGCGTGATCGAGTCGAGCAGGATCATCACGTCCTTGCCGTGCTCCACCAGACGCTTCGCCTTCTCGATCACCATGTCCGCGACCTGGACGTGCCGATCCGCCGGCTCGTCGAACGTGGAGGAGATCACCTCGGCCCCCTTCACGTTCTCTTCCATGTCGGTCACCTCTTCGGGGCGCTCGTCGATCAGCAGCACGATGAGGTAGATCTCGGGATGGTTCTCGATGACGGCGTTGGCGAGCTTCTGCATCAAGATGGTCTTGCCGGCCTTGGGCGGCGACACGATGAGGCCGCGTTGCCCCTTGCCGATGGGGCAGAGGATGTCCATCACCCGCATCGACAGGTCGCCGTCTGTCCGCTCCAGCCGAATCCGTTCCTCGGGATAGCGCGGCCGCAGGTTGTCGAAGGCGACGCGGTGCTTCGCCTTCTCCGGCTCCTCGCCGTTGACCGTCTCGACCTTGAGGAGCGCGAGATAGCGCTCGCCCTCCTTGGGCGGCCGGACCTGGCCCATGATCGTGTCGCCAGTGCGGAGATCGAACCGCTTGATCTGGCTGGGCGAGACGTAGATGTCGTCCGGGCCGTAGAGGTAGTTCCAGTCGGGGCTGCGGAGGAAGCCGTAGCCTTCCGGAAGGATCTCGAGCACGCCCTCGCCGCGGAGAACCGTGTCGGAATCGAGGAGCGATTGCTCGATGCGGAAGATGAGATCCTGCTTGCGGAGCCCTGAGTAGTTGGTGATGTTCAGGGTTTCGGCCATCGCGTGCAGTTCCGCGACGGACTTCTTCTTTAGTTCAGCGATATCCACGTGTGTGCAACTCCGTGTGCTCTACGGCGGGCGAACCCCGGGGATGGGGGAGTGAACGCGTTGAAAATGGATTCTTGGGAGTTTGAAGGGGTGCGGACCTATAGTAGGCCGCGACGGCCGCGCCGTCAAGTGCGGCGATGGACCTAAGCCCGTTTCTCCTGGCGTGGCGCACCGCCACCCTGCCTGACCGGGAAGTGATTGACGCGCTTGTACATCCGGCCCATGTCGAACCCTCGCCGGAGCTCGCCGCCGCGCTGCAGCGCTGGCCCGGCACGTACTACTGGTCTGACGAGCCGGAGGGACGCCACCTCGTCCTGACACGCCCGCTGGGGCGCCGCCGCCGCGAGGCTTGGGCGCTGCATCTGCTGCTCGTCGCCGCGACGCTCTTCACCACCACGTTTGTGGGTGCGGTGTTCCACGGCGCGATTCCCTTCGATCCCAACCCGCTGGCGCTCGTGCTCGGGACGTATCCCTTCCCACCCGACTTCGTGCGCGCCTGGGCGACCGGGTTGTCCTTCTCCGCGCCACTCGTCGCGATCCTGTTGTGCCACGAGCTCGGCCATTACCTGACGGCGCGGCACTATCAGCTGGACGTGTCGCCGCCGTATTTCATCCCGGTGCCGCTCGTGCCGTGGTCCATCGGCACGATGGGCGCGTTCATCCGCCTGCGCACCGTCGTGTCGGATCGCCGCCAGCTGCTCGACGTGGGCGTCGCGGGACCGATCGCGGGGCTCCTCGTGGCGGTCCCGGTGTTGTGGCTCGGGCTGCGACTCAGTCACGCGCTGCCGGGGCAGGGATCGGAAACCGGCATGCTCCTCGCGTTCGGGTCCGAGACCGCCGGCCTCGGTGACTCGCTCATCACGCTCGCACTGCGGCGCTTGCTGTTCGGCGCCGCACCCGCGATCCTGCTCCACCCCGTGGCCTTTGCGGGCTGGCTGGGCGTGTTCGTCACGATGCTGAACCTGCTCCCCATCTCCCAGCTCGACGGTGGGCACATCTTGTACTCGGCGCTGCCGCGCTGGCATCGACGCGTGGCGCTCGGGTTCTGGGTGCTGGTCGTGGCGCTCGGCGCCCTCTGGAAGGGGTGGCTCCTGTGGGGAGGGCTGGTGCTGCTGCTGTCGCGCGGCCGGCTGGGCCATCCGCCGGTGCTCGACGGGCAGCGGCCACTGCCGCGGTCGCGCTCGCGGCTCGCGTGGGCTGCGCTGTTGCTCTTTCTCGTCACGTTCACGCCGGTGCCGTTTCGGCTCTAGGGGCTAGGGGCTCGGGAGTAGGGGTGCCATTCCCGAGCCCCGAGCCCCCAACCCCGAGCCCCAGTTCTATTGCGTAAGTATCGCCGGTCTATATCTTTGGACAAACCAGCCCTACGGTCATGCATGCCCGCACAACCGGCACGCTCTGGCGCACCCGATCCCAACGACGCAGTCGTTCACGACCTTCCCCCCATCCGATTCGACGGACAACTCATCGCCATACGTCTCACGGTACGCCGCAGCGAGGACGGCATCTGGCGCGGCCGCATCCTGTTCGGAGCGCCCGATACCGAGGCTGAGCGCTCCACCGCCGAAATCTTCTGTGCCACCTCGGAGCCGGACCTGTGGCAGTCGGTCCGCGACCTGCGGGACCACCACCTCCGTGATCTGTATCGCTCGCTGCTGTGATGGCCCCCCCCCTCGGCGACCCGCTGCATAAGCTCCGGCATGACCTCGCCAACCCGCTGGCGGCTGTCCTCGCGGAAACGCAGCTGCTGCTCCTCAACGCCGATCGCTACGACGCAGAAACGGTCGGGAGCCTGAAGCAGATCGAGACCCTCGCCCGCAAGATGCGGCAGATCCTCCAAGACCTGGACAAGTGAGCCGGCGGCACCGCCCGCGGTACTGCCCGGCGGCGCGCTGGTGGTGCTCGCGCCGATTGAGCGTCGTGCGCGACCGGTGGCTGCGGTGGCCTCGGGTTCGGCATGGCTCTCGGGGCTTCCCACCCTGAAGTGGGCTCGGCCCTGGCTTCAGCCTGGGGACGGCGCCGTCTCGATCTGTCTCAGGTAGCTCCACCCGCTCCAGAGGTAGAGGGCTAGCAGCGCCGCGGTCGAAGCACTCACGGCGTACTTGAGGGCCGCCGGCGCGTCGCTCGCCGACAGCAGCCCCTCGATGGTGCCGGCGAGCAGCAGCAGCGAGACGACGGCGCCGATCATCCGGGCGGCGATGCGGCCCTGCAGCACGAGCGCGTCCTTTCGCGTCAGGTCGCCGGGGAGGAGGAGCGCGCCGGCGAGGCGGAACCCGGCGCCGCCGGCGATGAAGATCGCCGTCAGCTCGAGGACCCCGTGTCCCGCGACGAACGTCGTCAGGTACCCGCCGGCGTGATAGTTGACGAACAGGCCGAGGCCCATGCCGAGGCTCGCGCCATTGCCGACCAGCACCAGTGCGGTCAAGGTGCCCGCCAACATACCCCCCACGAACGCCCAGAACGCGACAGCGATGTTGTTGCTGATGATCGCCGAAGCAATGACCGGGAGGTCCTCCTTGCGCGACTGGCCGTAACCGATCCCGCGTGCTGCGTGGTCCGCCGCCTGCTCGGCGCGGCTCACCATCACGGGTGGGAGGACGTCGTCGGCGAGCTCGGGGCGCCCGCGGATCACGCCGTATCCGATGATCGCTGGGACCGCAAACAGCAGGGACGCCGCGAGCACCTGGCGCCACGACTGGACCACCGCGGCGGGGAAGTCCCGCAACAGGTAGCGGGCGACGGGTGCGCGGCCGCGGCCGCGCGCCCGGTACAGAGCGTTGTGTCCGGCGCTCACCACCCGCTCGAGATACTCGATGACGCGCGGGTCGACCCCGTAGGTTCGAGCTCGGGCGAGATCGGCGGCGACCTCGCGATAGCGCGCGGCGAAGGCCGGGATCTCGCCCGGCGCCAGAGCACCGACGCCGGCGTGTTCCATGCGCGTGGCGACGGCTTGGAAAGCGGCCCAGGCGTCGCGCTTCCCCGCCACGAACCGCTCCGCCGTGACGGTGGTGCGTCCGGCGGCCCCTGCCCGAACCCGGGTCGCGAACCGGCTCCCCCGCTTGCGCTGCTCCGCGGCGTGGAGCGCCGCGAGATAGGCATCCGCCTCGGCGGTGCGACGGGGGATGCGGTCCTGGAAGCGGCGCGCCAGCTCCGTGGTCATGCGTAGCTGGAGCGCGGGATCGAGCTGGCCCGCCCGCGCCAGGAACCGATCGAGCAGTCGGAACTCGTCGTCGCTGAGCTCGGGCGGGCCCGTCTCGACCGGCTCATCAGCCGGCAGCGGTGCCGGCCCGAGCCCCCAGTCCGCCGGGCGATCCCGCACGACGATGGTGCCCGCTGCCAGATCCCCGAGGCGCTGGTTGTGGTTGTGCAAGAACACCATCACCAGCCCGGGCAGGAACGGTAGCAGGGGGAAGTAGCAGTCGAGCAGCCGGACCAGGTTGCGCACGATGGCCGCCGTGGGCGTGACGGCACGGCCGGTCTCCATGACGACGCGGATGCCGAGCAGTTGCTTGCCCAGGGTGCGGCCGCCGTTCAACGCTTCCAGCAGGATGAAGTAGCCGAGCAGGCCGAACCCGAGGAGGAGAAGGACGACCGCCAGCAACCACCCCTCGAGCGCTGCTCCGGGGCGCGCCAAGATGATGACGACCACGAGCCACCACAGCGCCAGCGACCCGAGCGCCGTGACGACGGTGTCGACGAGCGCGGCGGCGGCCCTCGAGCCCACGCCCGCCAGCTCCAGGTGTACGGCGACGTGCTCGGGGGTCTCGATGCCGAGGCGCTGGCGCAGCTCCTGAGGTGCGGTGGGGCCTCGCGCTGGCGCGTTCACGTCCTCATCTTAATCGCGACACCGTCACCTGAGCGAGTCGCGATGCCGGACCTCCGACCCATGGACTTTGGCGAGATCCTCGACGGGTCTCTCATGATCTACCGCCGGCATTTCGGGTTGTTCTTGAAGCTGTCGATGGCGGCGCTGTCCGTCCCGCTCGTGCTGCTCGTGTACTTCGGACTGCAAGCGGTGGCACTGCTGCAGCAGAACCCGCTTCGTGCAGTCCTGTATCTCCTCCCCGTCGGCCTGGTCTACTACGTCGCGGCCCTGGTGCTCACCGCCGGCACGATCCGCGTGATCTCCGACTCCTACCTCGGCCGCGAGCCGCAGCTGCGCGACGCACTCGCGCTGGGATGGTCGAAGATCTGGCCGCTCACCGCAGTGGGGTTCGGCAAGGGCATCGTGCTGATGCTGATCATCCTGGGCGTAAGCGTCGTCGCGGGTGTGGGCGCCACGCTGGTGAAGGGCGCCGGCGCGCTGCTGATCGTGGCGCTGGTGCTGGTCGGCTGTTGGTTCACGGTCTTCGTGGCCTGCGGGTACGGCGTCACTACACCGGTGGTCGTACTGGAAGATCTACGAAGCTCGTTCGACGCGTTCGGCCGGTCCTGGGAGCTGACCAGAGGGTTCAAGTGGAAGGTGCTGTGGCTCGCCGTGGTGGCGGTGCTGCTCACCAACATGCTTCCGTCCCTCGTGTTCCGCGGGCTCGGCGCCGCGCTTCTCGGATCGGTACCGCCGCTCGGAGTCGCGCTCACCGCAGTGGGATACGTGGCGCCCGTTGTGCTGGCCCCGGTGCTCGCCGCCGTGATCACCCTGATGTACTACGATCTGCGGGTGCGCCGCGAGGCGTTCGACCTGCAGGTTCTGGGTCAACAGCTGGGGATCATCTGACGGGCGAGCTGAGCGCCGCGTTGCAGGCGGTGCCGCCCGCCGATTCGCTGCGGCGCGCGCTGGGCGAGGTATTCGCGCGGCCGGAGTACGCCTGGGGAACGGGGGAGGGGCGGGGTCCGTTCGACTGGCTGCGCGAGCTGTGGTTCCGGCTGCTCGACTGGATCGGCACGATGCAGAGCGCCCACCCGGCGGGGTTCAAGCTGCTGCTCGCGGCGCTGATCGCCGTCCTCGCCGGTCTGGTACTGCACATCGGGTACGTGGTCTGGCGGATCACCCGCCCGACGACGCGGTCCGCGGCTGGTGCGGTGCAGTCGGGAGGAGGGCTGCGGCTCGAAGACGCGCGGGCCCACCGCGAGCGCGCGGACGAGCTCGCTCGGGCGGGGCGCTACGCCGAGGCACTGGCTCACCGGTTCGTGGCACTGCTGCTGGAGCTCGAGCGGCGCAACGCGTTGAGCTTCCATCCGTCGAAGACGCCCGCCGAGTACGTGCGCGAGGCGCGGCTCGACGCAGCGGGCGTCGCCTCCCTCGGGGATCTGGTGGCCCGGTTGTACGGTCACCTGTTCGGGGCCGTGCCCGTCAACGAGGCCGTGTACCGCGAGTTCGGGGCGGCGGCGGAGACGGTGTCCCGTCATGTCGCGCCGGCTTGAGCTCGGGCTAGCCCTGGCACTCGCGCTCGCGGTGAGCGTGGCCGTGGTCGCGGGGCGCCGGGGCAGCCAGCGTCCCGAATTCGATCTCCGTCCCTCCAGCTTGCTCTCCGGTCCCCTGGGGAGCCGCGCGCCGTACGACGTGCTGGCGTGGCTGCACGTCCCCGTGACGCGGCGGCGCACGCCGTTGTTCGATTTCGTGCGCGATAGCGAGGGCGGGCGAGCGGAGCGGGGGGAGCGGGGGGGGCGGGGGGGGGCGGCACCTGCCGTCCTCCTGGTGCTCGACCCGCCACGGCAGCTGTACGCCGCCGAGCTCGCCCAGGTGGTGCGGTTCGTACGGGCGGGCGGTGGCGTGGTGGCCGCCGGCCGGGGCGGAGGTATCACGCACTGTGTGGGCTGGCGCACGGAGAACGAGGCGCGCTTCCTGCCACGTGACAGCTTCCCGGTGACGGCGCCCGCGCCGGCGCTCGTGCTCCCCGCGGTCGTCGACTTTCTCCAGCCGCTGCGGGGCGACACGGCGACCGACGCCCGGCGCCGTCTGCGGGGCGGCGAGATCGAGCAGAACGAGTGCGAGACGCTGCCTGCGGCCACGCAGGACACGCTGCTGCGTCTCACCGACGGCCGCCCGGCGGTGCTGCGGCTGGAGTATCGCGGGGGCGGCCGAGTGACGCTCGTGGCCGACGCTGGGTACTTCCGCAACCGGGTGTGGCGCTCGACCGATGTCCCTTATTTCATCACGCCGCTCGTCCTGCCGGGCCGTCGGGGCAGGGTGGTGTGGGACGAATACCACCAGGGGTTCGGGCGCGGGGGCTCGATCACGGGCGTGCTGATCGCCTGGCTCACCGGAACGCCGGGTGGCTGGGCGATGCTCCAGCTCGTCGCGGTCCTCGTCGCCGGGCTCGCCGTGGCCGCGGTGCGGTTCGGCCCGGCCCGCCGCTCCGTGGCCACGCGGCGTCGCTCGCCGCTCGAGCACCTCGAGGCACTCGCCGCCGGGCTCGAAGGCGCGGCCGGCGTCGATACCGCGGTCGCGCTCACCGTGTCCGGGCTGCGCCGCCGCCTCGGCCGCACGGGCCTGCTGCGCGCCGACGAGCAGCGCTCCTGGCTCGCGGCCCTCGAACTGGCCTTGCCCACGGCGGCGGGACGCGACGCCGTGCGCCGGCTGCAGCGGATCATCACTCAACCCGGCGGTCCAGAGCGCGCGCTCGCGGCCGCCCAAGCCGTGGAGGACGTGTGGGAGCAGCTACGCCCGCCGACGACGCGCGCCGCATCCTAGCCGCGCTGCAGCAGGTCATCCTGGGACAGCAGGCCGCCACGCGCGAGGCACTGGTATGCCTGCTCGCGCGTGGCCATGTGCTGCTCGAGGGAGTGCCGGGGACCGCCAAGACGCTGTTGGTGCGCACGCTGGCGCTCGCGCTCGACGTCAAGTTTCAACGCATCCAGTTCACGCCCGACCTGATGCCCGCCGACATCACCGGCGTCTCGATCCTCACCGGGTCGCACGAATTCACATTCCGGCCCGGTCCGATCTTCGCCGACCTAGTGCTGGCCGACGAGATCAACCGCGCGCCGGCGAAGACCCAGGCCGCGCTGCTCGAGGCGATGCAGGAGCGCACGGTGACGGTGGACGGCGTGAGCCACCCGCTCTCCGCGACCTTCACGGTCTTCGCGACCCAGAACCCGATCGAGTTCGAGGGCACCTATCCGCTTCCGGAGGCGGAGCTCGACCGGTTCATGGTCAAAGTGATCGTGGACTATCCCAGCCCCGCGGACGAGCAAGGGATCCTCGCCCGCTATGTCGCGGGTTTCGAAGCCGATCGGCCCGCCACGTATGGCGTGAGCCCTGTGACGAACGCCGCCGGTCTCGAGCGGCTCCGAGCCAGCGTCGAGGCGGTGCGCGTCGAGCCGCAGATCATGGCCTACATCACCGCGATCGTCCGTGCCACGCGCGACGCCGCCTCGCTCACCCTCGGCGCCAGCCCCCGGGCGGGCGTTTCGCTGCTCAAGGCGGCGCGGGCCGCGGCGCTGCTCGACGGGCGCGACTACGTGATCCCGGACGACGCCAAGGCACTCGCGCCCGCGGTGCTGCGCCATCGCGTGAGCGTGGCGCCGGAGCTCGAGCTCGAAGGCGTCACGGCGGACGCCGCCCTCAAGGCGATCCTCGATAAGACGGACGTCCCGACGACGTGATTCTCCTCACCCGGCGCGCGCTCTGGGTCGGCACGGCGCTCGCCGCCCTCGGGATCCTGGGCTTCTGGGTCCCCCGGGCGCTCGACGCGATGCTGCTCGCCGACGTCGCGCTGCTTGCCGCGGTGTGGTTCGACGCGCGGCGCGCCATCCCGTTGGGGTCGGCGGGTCTCACGAGCACCCGGGAAGCCCCGCCCGCGTTCTCCGTCGGGCGGACCGGTGAGGTGAGCTACCGCTGGGTCAACGCGACGCGCCGCTGGGCGCGCCTCCGCGTCCGCGAGGTGCGGCCCGACCTGCTCGGCGGCACCCAGCCCCCCCGCGAGCTGTCCGTTCCGCCGCGCGGCGAGCGACGCGAAACGCTCGCGGTCGTCCCCCGGCGCCGCGGGCGAGAGCAGGCGGGAGCATTCGTCGTGGACTCGATCGGGCCGCTCGGGCTCGGGTTGCGCCGGGGCACGCTCGCGGCGCCGTGGGACGCGGCCGTCTACCCGCCGCTCGTGCGCGTGCGACTGCGGGCGTCGGTCGCGCGGGCCGCGCGCCGGCAGCAGGGTGTCACACCGATCCGCCAGCTGGGCGAGGGGCGACTGTTCGAATCGTTGCGCGAGTGGGTGCCGGGGGACGACCTGCGCCACATCGATTGGAAGGCGACCGCCAAACGCCGCAAGGTGATCACGCGGCAATACGAGGCCGAGCGGCGCCAGCAAGTGCTGCTGGTGCTCGACACCGGCCGGCTGCTGACGGCGGAGATCGCCGGGGTGTCCCGGCTCGACTACGTCGTGCAGGCCGCGCTCGAGCTGGCGTACGTCGCGGCCCAGCATGACGACAACGTCGGCGTGATGGCGTTCGCGGACGGCGTCCAGCACTTCGTCGCGCCGCAGCGCGGCCGGCTCGGCCTGAAACGCGTGCTCGACGTGCTGGCGACGGTGGAGCCGACGCTGGTCGAGCCCGACTACCCGGGCGCGTTCCGCTACCTCGCCGCACGCAACCGCAAGCGCGCCCTGACGGTGCTGTTCAGCGACGTAATCGATCGCTTCGCATCGGACGCCCTGGTGGCGCACGTGGCCAGCTTGCGTCCGCGCCACCTGCCGCTCGCGGTGACGCTCCGCAACCCGGAGCTCGACCAAGTGGCGGCGCTGCGGCCCCACGCGGCCCGCGACGCGTTTCGCAAGGCCGCGGCCGAGGAGCTGCTGCACGCGCGCGAAGAGGCGCTCGGGCGCATGCGACGCGCCGGCGTGCTGGTGCTGGACGTGCCCCCCGAGCGAGCGGCGCAGGCGGTCGTGGCGAAGTACCTGGAATTGAAGCGCCGTGGGCGGCTGTGATCTACGCCATCGTGGCCTTGGGTGAGCGGTCATTTGGTTCTGGCTGAGGGCTCATTATAGATTGGGGCCCGACTCCACCTGGCTCCAGCGCATGCGACTCAGCCGTGGCATCGCTCCGTGGGCGGTGCTGTTCAGTTGTGCGACACTCGCGACCTGCGTCTTTCCCACCGAGCGGGACGACTCGGTGCGCGTCACGATCGAACCGCTTCCGGTGCTCGTCCGAGGCGACGAGACTTACGCGACCGCCCGTGCATGGCACATCCTCGCGGTCGCGGACTCGCAGGAGATCGCCAACGTCACCTTCATCTGGTCCAGCGAT
>Ga0066659_10000327_pt1 | contig 16825 bp, 15 predicted proteins | sample GraSoiAngelo_108_FD_75176 | JGI IMG/M metagenome (GOLD analysis project Ga0066659, IMG submission 75176) | Grasslands soil microbial communities from the Angelo Coastal Reserve, California, USA - 14_0903_09_40cm | ecosystem: Environmental > Terrestrial > Soil > Grasslands | place: USA... | reverse complement strand
GGACTCACAGCGATCCGGCTCTTCTCGGATCTCTACTCCGGACGTAGGATGACATCGAATTCAGATACGAGCAGATCTTCATCCGAAAAGCGTCTGAACTCGTCTGACATCTTCTCTCTTGGGGTGGGCAACTCGTCCCATCTTGCCACTTCGATCACGTCTACCTCAAAGCCTGTTCTTCTAAAAATGTCTCTCATTTCCGAATATCTCAATCGGTTCGTATAAAAGCCCGATCGTGCCATGAATGGCGATTCCCAGACACGTTCCGAGAATCTCAGGTTGTTCAATGCATCGCTCAGGTTATCTTTGAGATCTACGCTGTGTGAGCAAACACCATCAGGACGCAGGATACGCCGCACTTCGCGCATGACGTCAACAAACTCACAACGCTTGATGTGCTCAAGCACGTGATGTGACCATACAAAATGAACTGATTCTTTTTGTAGTGCCCGAAGCGACGCCAAGCCGCCAGTCAAGTACTGGGCATGACAACTCCGAAGCACGTCTTCCATGGTGGTTGTTTCCTCAAGACGCGGAACGGCGAAGCCTCGCTCTTCGAGGTATACCGCCATGGCCCTATATGCCTCAGAATCTTGCCGAGCGAACCGTCCGGTATCAACAAGAACAGTAGCCCTTACCCCGAATGCGAATGCGATCATTGCTGAGCAGACCGAATCTCCCGGTCCGACCTCCAACGCCACAAGACCTTCGTAATTCCGTGAGGCGCTCGCCCTCTCAAAATGTCGCTTGACCACTGCAAAGGCGTACTCAGGGTTATCCATATCCCCAAGCCGAAACCACCCCACCCGTTGCCAGAAGCCGTAGTCCAAGGGAAGGCGAGACAACACGAGCTTTGCTCCGATCTTTATGCGCCAAGGGATGTTTGCGGCGAGATCTCTAGCGCTCGGCATCGCGGTATTCAGAAAGAATCAAGATTGGAGATCAGGAGGCAGGGTTGGATCCATCTGACACGCAATAGGTGGGCATCAGCTCCCCGCCGTGGAATTGCGACCGGTGCGTCCAGCCTCGCAGGATGCCCTGCCCATCGAACGTGAGCACGTATTCGTCGCACCACGTGCCAGGCGCCGTGATGCGACTGCCGGGCTGCTCCTCCCGCACCTGATACACCCAGACAGATTCCCCTTCCTCAGTGGATCTCGTCAGAGCTGGAGGCCCAAGACGCTGCTCGACCTCCACTTGTGTGGCCCGCCCTTGCGCCGACCGTAAGTACACGGTTTCTTTCCCTTCGAACAGAACGCATCCGACAAACAGCAGACTCACCACAATCCACCAACGGAATGAATTCATATCGCACTGGTCCTCGTGGTGAATTCCGGCTAGTCGCAGCCAATGCGGCGCCCGGACCTAATGATGTCGTCGGCATCGGCTAAAAAGACGAGCTGGCAATTCACCGACGTGTTGTAGAGCGGAAGCAAATTATACTCATCCGCCTGGCCCGGCATGCGATCGATCGTCATGTCCCACACCATCTCAGTCATCCCGTCGGGTAGTTCTTTCGGGTGTAGGTTCGGAGGCCCGAGTTCATAGTACAGGTCTTGCTTATTGGCCCCGACCCACCTGGTGATGACTGCATCCCACGTCTGATACGGCCCGCTCACTCCGGGTTGGGAACCGCTCGCACAGGCCGCGGCCAGGAGGGTGAGCCCCAGGACCACGGCACCCAACAGCTTCTTCGTCCCCATCGTGTCACGCCTTTGTAAGGCTTCGTTACTCGCCATGTCGTTTGAGGATCACGGGACGGCTGTCCTCAGCCCTTCTCGTTCACGATTCCGACCTGAATCTCCCTGTCACACAGTAGGTCGGCATGATCTCTCCGCCGTGAAACTGGGACTCGTGCGTCCAACGCCGCAGCACGGCGCGGTTATCGAATGTGAGCACGTACTCGTCGCACCACAACCCCCTCGACGTCCAACAACAACCCGGATCCTGCTCCCGCACCTCGTAGACCCACACCGATTCTCCAGCCGGCGTCACTGTCGTCCGCCAAGGTGGCCCAAGCCGCTGCTTCACCTCTTCTTGGGTCGCTCGGTCCAACGCCGAGCGCAAGTAGAGTGTTTCGTTGGGGGTCACCAGCGCGCATCCCATCATCACCGCCAAGACACCCCAGAGGGAGACCTGAAGGATCGCTTTCATCGTATCACTCCTGTCTAATCAACCTTACGCCAGCGCGTCAGTTCCATCGGTGTCGCCAGCAATGCCTTGGCTTCTTCAATCCAGCGCTTGATATGCGGGGTCTCAAAGTGCCTCTTGAGATCCTCCTCGCTCACCCAGTTCCCATGGAAGAGAAAGAGCGAGGGGTCATTCGGAGCTTGATGCATGTCGAAATTCATGCAGCCTCGCTCCGTGCGGGTTGGCTTCAAGAGGTTGAGTAACTCCTGTCTGACCCGTACCTCCATGCCTGTCTTGGCTTTCATCCGAACGACGACGGTGACTTGCTTGCCGGCCATGATCGTCTCTCCTCTTGAACGATTGAGAGTGCAGTAAGCCTATTCGTGTCCCAATCCGGCGTGCTATGTTCCCGGCCGAGTCCCGCCACGCGACCAGGACTCAAAGAGTTTCAGACTTTCCTCGCGAAGGACCCCGCCGACGAGCTTGACAGTGCTACGCCCTAATTGCTTCATCTGACCGGACGAAATCGGAATTTGCCAGATGCCGGACTGTGCCGCGTCCTCGATGCGGCAGGCATACACGATGCGCCCCAGCTTGGCCCACAGACACGCCGTGAAGCACATCGGGCACGGCTCGCACGTGGCGTAGAGAGTCGCACCGGTGAGTTCGAGCGCCTTGACTTGACGGCTTGCTTCCCGGATGGCTTGCACTTCGGCGTGACTGGTGGTGTCCAGGTTGGCTTTGGCGCTGTTATGCGCGACCGAAACGACCTGCCCTCGCCTGACAATGCTGGCGCCGAAGGGCATCTCTCCCTTCTCGAGCCCCTGCCAGGCCGCCTGAATCGCCAATCGCATGAAGTCCGCATCGGTCATGGCTGCAGTCGAGGCCGCATTCGGCGGGTGTCCACTCGCCGCCATCCGAGCTGAAGACTCTGTTTACAATGCCGACTTTAGAACGCCGGAATCACATCGGATCGGCATCGTCTCTCCGCCGTGAAAGTACGATTTGTGCGTCCACCCTTGCAGCATGCCTTGCCGATCGAAGGTGAGGACATATTGGTCGCACCACGACCCAGCCGTGGCCCACGTATTCTGAGCGCTTGCCTCGACTTCCCGCACCTCATAGACCCACTGGGATTCCCCATCCGGCGTGGATGTTTCCTCCCGCGGGGCGCCAAGCCGCTCACGAACCTCTGCTTGCGTCGCCAGATTCTGGGCCGCCCGCAAGTAGAGTGTTTCTTTCGGGACAACCAGCGAGCATCCGATCAACACGACCAAGAAACCCGAGAGAGGGAACTGAACCAGCGGTTTCATCCTGCACGTCCCATGTGCCGTCAGTTGTCGTGAGTTCATTCTACACCATGGCTACACGCACTGCCACGGAGGCACCGTGCGCTCTGAAGGGAGGGGGGCGGACCGTTCAGATCATTCTCTGCGCACCGCGCATGCCCGAAAGACATGGTTCCTGTATCGGATCAGCAGCCCACGTCACGACGAAGGCTTCCGGAATTCGCTCCCAATGACGCAAATCCGGTTGAAGGGTCCCCTCGATGACTTCAGGTCCCTTCGCCATCAATGCGACGCCGCCCACGATGGATAATTGACAGAGAGCGCCGCCACGACCTTCCGAAAGCATTGCATCGGCCACGCAGCCACCGACGACGACTCCGGCCCCCGCCGTCATAGGCACCAGGCCGTAAATGATCCCGACAGGCAGTCTGATCCAGCTTTGCATATTGAGGAGCGGATGATAGGCATGGTTGTGCCGGGTCGCGATTTTCTGAAACCAATTTCTGGTCGAAATCCGCGCCCCTGTCTCAGACACGCAGGCCGGCACGAACCCTCGCTTCGGCGAGACGCGAAAATATCCATTGCTTGAGCCGAGGAACTCCACATTCCAGTCGACCTGAGGAAATCGCCCAATTCCGTAAATCTGCCATCCTGATTGGATCGGCTGTGATCTGTCGATCCGGTCCATCTGAAACTCGGCGAAGGTTCGAAGATTCACGTTCAGATCCCTCAAGGCTCCGACCTGATCCCGCAGACGAAGCCAGTCCACTCGGGCTTCGCTTGGTTCTCCCAGCTGCTCCCACATCACCGCTGACAGGACCAGATTGACGGGATCCTCGCCATAGTTGTACAGCGGCGTGAACAGTTCATGATCCAACTGCCTCAGTTCGACCTTCGCGTCTTGGGTTTTGTGTGTCTTGAAATAACTCGCCGAGAGCAGGAAGCTCAAATAGCCGCGCTCATAGCTTTCCAGCACGTAATCAGTCAATGTGCCATCGGGAATGAACATGCTGGCGGTTTCCTTCAGCACCGAAAAGGTCTTGTGCCGGAATGCCGAGTGGGCCTTAGCCCCGTAATCAATCACCGTGCCATAGCAACCCTGGGAAAACGCGTCGGACAGAAGATTGAGGGTCAGGATGCGGTCAGACAGGGTAATCTGGTTTGCGAGCTCAACGCAGCCGACTCCGGCTCGCTCGTTCAGAGTGGCAGACTGACAGCCGGCCAGGATGATCAGGGCCCACATGGTTGGACGCACTGTCCGTCGAGCCCACATGAGCCCTCCCGCTGCGCCCACCTGAGAAACAGCGCGGGCGCTATTCCAGTCGATCCAGTTTAATCCGCAGTTCCTTCAACTGCTCGGGGGTCACTGGGGACGGGGCATCAGTCATCGGGTCTTGGGCCTTCTGCGTCTTGGGAAAGGCGATGACGTCGCGGATGGAATCGGCCCCGCCCAGCAGCATCACGAGGCGGTCGAGTCCAAGGGCGATGCCCCCGTGCGGAGGGGCGCCGTATTCAAGCGCCTCCAGCAGGAAGCCGAACTTGGCCGAGGCCTCATCCTTCCCGATTCCGAGCAGGTCAAAGACCCTGGTCTGCAGATCGCGCCGATGGATTCGGATGCTGCCGCCCCCGAGCTCATTGCCGTTGAGGACCAGGTCATACGCCTTCGCCCGTACCCGCAGCGGATCGTTCTCGAGCACGGGCACATCCTCGTCGAACGGCGCCGTGAACGGATGGTGCATGGCGATGTACCGCTTCGCGCCCTCATCGTAATCTAACAACGGAAAGTCGGTGACCCACAGTGGCCGCCAGAGGTGTTGATCGATCAAGCCGAGTTCCCCGGCCAGATGCAGCCGCAGCCGGCCCAGCACGTCATGCGCGATCCTCGGCTTGTCGGCCACACAGAGGAGGAGATCGCCCGGCCCCATTCCCGGCAGGGCGCCCAGGAGTCGGTCCGCAACCAGAAACTTTGCGATGACGGAGTCCAGCTGCCGGTCTTGGGTGATCTTGACCCAGGCCAGGCCTTTCGCCCCCCAGCCCTTCGCGATCTCCCCCAGGGCGTCGATCCGGCTGCGCGGGGTGCCCGCCCCATTCTTGACGACCAACGCCTTCACGATCCCGCCCTTGGCGACCACCTCCCGGAACACCTTGAACTCGGTCTCCGCCGCAAAGGCCGAGAGGTCTTCCAGCGGCATCTCGAAGCGCAGGTCAGGCTTGTCCGTGCCGTACCGGCCCATCACCTCCCGGTAGGTCAACCGCGGGAAGGGCGAGGGCAAGGGGATGCCGCGTGTTTCCTTGAATACCCGGCGGACCATCTCCTCGGTCAGGCGCATGACTTGCTCACGGTCCACAAACGACAGCTCCAGATCGATCTGAGTGAACTCCGGCTGGCGATCGAACCGGAGGTCCTCGTCGCGGAAACACCGCGCAATCTGGTAATAGCGGTCCACGCCGCTCACCATCAGGATCTGCTTGAACACTTGTGGAGATTGCGGAAGCGCAAAAAAGCTGCCGGGGTTCACGCGACTGGGCACCAGGTAATCACGGGCGCCTTCAGGCGTGCTCTTGGTGAGCATGGGGGTTTCGACTTCAAGAAATCCCTGCGCATTCAGGAAGGAGCGGACTTGCTGCGTGACCGCGTGGCGAAGTTCGAGCAATCGCTGCATCTTGGGACGGCGCAAATCGAGATACCGGTACTTCAGCCGAAGCGTCTCGGTCACGTCAACCTCGTCTTCTATCAGGAAGGGCGGCGTCCGCGCGTCGTTGAGGATCTCGGCCGATTCGACTATCACCTCGATCTCACCGGTGACCAGGTCCGGATTCGCAGATCCGTCCGGCCTCCGGGCGACGACTCCCCTGACCGAGATGACATATTCGCCGCGCAGCGCATGGGCCTGTTGATGCGCCGCCGGGTTCCGTTCCGCATTGAACACCACCTGCGTGATCCCCTGCCGATCCCGAAGATCGATGAACATGACTGTCCCGTGATCCCGCCTGCCATGGACCCACCCGTTCAGCACCACGGTCTGGCCGACATGGGCCTTCGTCAGCTCGCCACAGCGATGCGTTCGCATCTTCATGCGCTTCTCCGCATAGAACCCCGTGAGGGGTGAGGCGTCGCTCGACCCAGATCGCTCGACCCAGACTTCGGCGAGCTCAGTCGAGCCGAGGCTCTCGACCCTTCGGCAGAGCTCAGGGTCGAGCCCGAGCCGGGTCGCGGGCTCGACGGGGGCTCTCGACGGGTGAGGCGTGAGGAGACGCGGGCCTTATTCCTCGCAGAATGATTCTGCTCCCTGGTCTCAGAACTCGTGCGATCGCGAACGAGATCGCGCACCGCATTCGCCTCCCGGTCGGTGAGATAGCGGAACTCGCCCGCAGCCAGATCCCGCAGGGTCAAGGGACCAAACCGAACCCGGATCAGCTTCGAGACCGGATGCCCCACCGCCTCCAGCATGCGCTTCACTTGATGTTTCCGCCCCTCATGAATCGTGATCTCCAGCCAGGAGTTCTGTTCTGCCTTTCTGACTTTTTTCACCCTCGCGGGGCTGGTGACGCCATCCTCCAACTCCACGCCGCGTTCCAAGGATTTGATCTCTTCGTCCCTCAACACCCCCTTCACTTTGATCAGGTACGTTTTGGGGACATGGTACCGGGGATGGACCAACGCCTGCGCCAGATCGCCGTGGTTGGTCAGCAGCATCAACCCTTCGCTGTCAGAATCCAATCGGCCGACCGGAAACACGCGGACGCTCACGCCATGAAGCAGATCCTTCACCGTAGGCCGGCCTTCGGGATCGCTCAACGACGACACGATTCCCTTCGGCTTATTCAGCATGATATAGGCATGCGGCTGGACCGGCTCCAAATGACGGCCATTGACCTTGACGTGATCCCGAGCTGGATCCACGCGGGTTCCAAGTTCCCGTACGACCTTCCCGTTCACGGTCACTCGTCCCTGCGCAATCATCACCTCTGCCTTCCGTCGCGACACCAGCCCCGAACTTGCAATCACCTTTTGAAGCCGTACTAACATACGTCATGCGTGATGGGCGGGTGGCGCCGGCCTGGGCGCCCGTCCGCCCGCAGCGAAAGGGGAGGGCAGCTTACTAGGTGGTACAGAAGCCACTACGTACCTACTGGGAACAATGTGTCAGGCGCCGCGATACCCCCACGGGGGGATGGGTGTAGCGAGGACGGACGGGCTTGGTCGGCGACAGGACCCGCTCCATGTCCTACTCCCACTCGATCGTCGACGGCGGCTTCGAGCTGACATCATAAACCACCCGGTTCACCCCGCTCACCTCGTTGATGATCCGATTGGCCATCGTCCCCAGCAGATCATGCGGCAGCTTCGCCCAGTCGGCGGTCATCCCATCCAGGCTGGTCACCGCCCGGATCGCCACCACGTGCTCATAGGTCCGCTGATCCCCCATCACGCCCACCGTCCGAACCGGGAGCAACACCGCGAAGGCTTGCCACAGCTCCCGGTAGAGCCCGGAGTTCCTGACTTCCTCCTCCACGATCGCATCTGCCTCCCGCAGCATGGCCAGCCGCTCCCGGGTCACGGCTCCGAGTATCCGGACGGCCAGGCCGGGGCCGGGAAACGGCTGCCGCCAGATCATGTCGTCTGGCAGGCCTACCTCTTTCCCCAGTAGCCGGACCTCGTCCTTGAACAGCTCGCGCAAGGGCTCGATGAGCCGGAGTCTCATCTTCGTGGGGAGTCCGCCGACGTTGTGATGCGTTTTGATCGTCGCGGAGGGCCCCTTGAAGCTGACGCTCTCGATGACATCGGGGTACAGGGTCCCTTGCACCAAAAAGCGCACCTGTCCGATACGATACGCTTCAGCCTCAAAGCTCTTGATGAAGAGACGCCCGATGATCTTCCGTTTCCGTTCCGGATCGGTGACCGCCCGCAAGCCCTTGAGAAATTCAGAGGAGCGATCAAGACACCTCAGGTTGAGCTTGAGATGGGACGCAAAGGTCTTTTGAACCTGCGCTCCTTCCTCGCGACGCAGCAGGCCGTTGTCGATGAACACGCAGGTCAGCTGCTTTCCGATGGCACGATGGGCCAGCGCCGCCGCGACGGCCGAATCCACACCGCCGCTCAAGGCGCAGATGGCCTTGCCTCTGCCCACCGTGTCCCGAATCTGTGCGACCGCCGTCTCGACGTAGGAGCTCATCGTCCAGGTCGGCTTGCAGCCGCAGATGTCATGCACGAAGTTCTGCAATATTCGGAATCCGCCGACCGTGTGCGCGACCTCGGGATGAAACTGCAGGCAATAGATCCGCCGGCCGTCCGCGACCGACTTCATGGCGGCAATCGGCGAGTTGGACGTGTGGGCGATCGAGCGGAATCCTTTGGGCAGCCGCTCGATTCGATCCCCGTGCGACATCCAGACTGTGGTGACCCCGCCCTCCCCGACTCCCTTGAACAGATCGGAGTCGTCATCAATCAGCAACTCGGCGCGGCCGTACTCCCGCCGAGTCGCTTTGGCGACCTCGCCGTCCAAGACATGCGTGATCAGCTGCATGCCGTAGCAGATACCGAGCACCGGCGGGTCCTGCTCAAAGAGCTGCTTCGCCACCAGCGGGGCTCGCCGGTCGTAGACGCTGGCAGGCCCTCCGGACAGGATGATCCCTTTCGGGCGGTAGGCCTGAATCCTCGCGAGGGGGGTGGAATACGGGAGAATCTGGGAATAGACCTGCGCTTCGCGGATGCGGCGGGCGATGAGCTGTGTGTACTGGGACCCGAAGTCGAGGACGAGAACCCTATCGTGCCAGAATTCCATGTGTAAGCGAGTAGCGAGAAGCTAATAGCCTGCAGCCAAAAGGTCTGAGTTATCCGCTCATCGCTATTCGCTACTCGCCATTTTGCTATTCGCTCTGCTCCCAGTCGGTCCGATAGTTCGGCGCCTCTTTGGTGATGATCACGTCATGGACGTGACCTTCCCGGAGGCCGGCCAGCGTCTGTCTGATGAAGGTGCCGTTCTTCTGCAGTTCGACAATCGTCCGGCACCCGCAATAGCCCATGCCGGACTTGATCCCGCCCACGAGCTGATAGACGACGCCAGCGAGGGTCCCCTTGTACGGAACTCGGCCCTCGATCCCCTCGGGAACCAGTTTGGACTCCGTTCGCCCGGCCTGAAAGTAGCGGTCCCTCCCGCCCTTTTCCATGGCCCCGAGCGAGCCCATCCCTCGGTAGACTTTATACGTTCGCCCCTGGAACAGAACCGTTTCGCCGGGGGATTCTTCGGTCCCGGCAAAGATGCCGCCGATCATCACCGCGGACGCGCCGGCCGCCAGAGCCTTGGTAATATCCCCGGAGTACTTGATGCCGCCGTCCGCAATGATGGGCAGCCGGTCACCGGCAAGGGCGGCCGCGCAGTCGGCGATCGCCGTCAACTGGGGCACGCCTGCTCCGGACACCACTCGCGTCGTGCAGATAGAACCGGGACCGACCCCGACCTTCACCGCATCCGCGCCGGCTTTCGCGAGATCCTTCGCCGCCGCCGCGGTCCCGATATTGCCCGCGACCAACTCCAGGCCGGGATATTTCTGCTTGATGCCCTTCACCGTGTCCAACACCGCGCGCGCGTGACCGTGAGCGGTGTCCACCACCACCATATCCACCCCGGCCTTCGCCAGCAACGCGACGCGCTGCTCGGCATCAGCCCCGACTCCGATCGCGGCCCCCACCCGCAGACGCCCGTGCCCATCTTTACAGGCATGGGGATACTTGATCCGCTTCTCGATGTCCTTGATCGTGATCAAGCCCTTGAGCTCGTACCGTTTGTTGACCACTGGGAGTTTCTCGATCCGATACTCATGAAGGATCTCGCGGGCTTTCTCCAGGCTGGTACCCTCGGGGGCGGTCACCAATTTGTCCCGTGTCATGACCTGGGATACTTTCAGGTCCATCCGGGTTTCAAACCGGAGATCCCGGTTCGTGAGAATGCCGACCAGCTTCCCTTGCTTGGTCACGGGAATCCCGGAAATTCTGTACCTGGACATGAGCTGATACGCGTCCCGAATCGTCTCTTCCGGCGAAATGGTAATGGGATCGAGGATCATCCCGCTCTCGGACTTCTTGACCTTATCCACTTCGGTCGCCTGATCGGCGGGCGGGAGGACGCGATGGATCACTCCCAGACCGCCTTCCCGGGCCAGCGCGATCGCTAACCGCGCCTCGGTGACCGTATCCATCGCGGCGCTGAGGATTGGAATATTGATCGTGATGTTTCGAGAGACGCGCGTCTGAGTGTCGACCTCGCTGGGCAGCACTTCAGACTTGGACGGCACCAATACCACGTCGTCAAAGGTCAGGCCGATTCTCGCGTCTTTGTCCAACATACCCCTACTTCGGTTCCGCCTCCTTCGTGAGCACGGTGGCGGTCTCCGCTTCTTCCTGGAGACGCTCGCTGCCTTCCTCGGACGGGATGAACTGCTGCACGCGTGTGTTCCCGCTGTCCACCACAAACACGCCGCCGCGCGCGTCCACGGCGATGCCGTACGGAAAATTGAACTGGCCGTCTCCGTTGCCGAACCCGCCCCACTGCGTGATGAAATTCCCCTCGCGGTCAAACTTCTGGACCCGCTGGTTGCCCGTGTCGGAGACGTAGACATCCCCGCTGCCGTCGACCGCAATGCCCCACGGCGAGCGGAACTGTCCCGCTTCCTGGGCTTGCGCGCTGCTGGCATGGCCTGGCTCCGCCGATCCCCCCCACTTCGCGAGCAACTGCGGCAGCACGTTCGTGCTGGTGTCGAACTTCTGGATGCGGTGGTTCCCCATATCGACCACGTAGACCGCCCCGTCGGCCGGATCGACCGCAACGCCTCGCGCAAAATAGAACTGCCCGTCGTTGGTGCCGAAGCTGCCCCACTGCATGATGAACTCGCCGCTCTTGTCGAATTTCTGCACCCTGAAATTGGCGCTGTCCACCACGTAAATGTATCCTCGCACCCGATCCACCGCAATGCCCCACGGCGAGCTGAACTGGCCCTCCCCGTTCCCACGCGAGCCGAACTTCATCATGAAGCTGCCGAGCTTCCCGTCGAACTTCTGGACGCGATGGTTGTTCGTGTCCACCACGTACACATCGCCTTTTCCGTCGCACGCAATGCCAGTCGGATTGTGGAAATTCCCGTTCGCCGATCCGAAACATCCCCAGAGAATGATGAAGTTCCCGTTGTTGTCAAACTTCTGGACGCGGTTGTTGCCGTTGTCCACGATGAAGGGACATCCTTGCTGATCCACCGCAATCCCATACAACGGACTGATGAACTCGCCACCGTGCAGCAACGAGGCTCCCCGGCCAGGCTTGCCCCATTTCGCGACGCACAGGTATCCGGACGTGTTGACCAGGATGGTGGCACTGGCCGGGACCGAGATGTTGTTGCCGACGTCTTTGAACCAGACATACATCGTCTTGCTGCCGTCACCCGGCGAAAGCGTGAAGGGCACAGTGGCGCCGAATTTATACGCCGGGGTGACATCAATCCATCCCGGCACGCTGGCAGTCGGCGCCATCGGGCTCTCAGAAATGAAATAGGCCGCCACGCCGGTATCCACGTCGTTGGCCGAAATGGTCGCCACGACGTCGGGTGAGTTCGTCATGAACGCCCCGTGGTTGATCACGGCGTACGGGCTCTGCGGAGCGGTCATGTCGATGAGCACCGGCGTCGCCGTCACCTCCGCGGACGGTCCGCTTTCCTGCCCATCTTCGTAGACCGCGGTGAGCACGTAGTAGTAGGGAATGTCGTTGGTCAGGCCGGTGTGGGCATAGGGGCTGGTCACACCCTCGATCCGCGTGCCGCCCTGGGCGGTGACGCCGGGTTGGGTGTGGAAGTAGAGGTTATACGAGACGGCGCCCGGCACACTGAGCCAGCTCAACACAGTTTCAGTATCTCCCGGTTTCACCGCTACGCTCCGCGGGGCCGGCTGGGCGGAGGTGTCCTGTGGCGCAGCCTGCTTGTGCCGGTCCAACTCCTCTTCGGTGGGCGCGAATTTCAGGACGCGGTGGTTGCCGCTGTCCACGACGTACACGCACCCCTCGTGGTCAACCGCGATGCCCGAGGCATAGTTCAGTTGCCCCTCCGTGATCCCGCGATTCGACCAGGCGCACAGAAACGTCCCGTTCCCATCGAATTTCTGAATCCGGTGGTTCCCGCTGTCCACGACATACACGTTCCCGAGCGCGTCACAGGCGATTCCGAACGGAGCCTTGAATTGACCCGGGGCACTCCCTTCCTTCCCCCATTTCGCGAGGAAGCTGCCCCTCGCATCGAATTTCTGGACTCGATGGTTCCCCTCATCCGCGACAAACACGTTGCCGACAAAATCCACGGCCATGCCCCGAGGGTAGAAAAAGGCGCCGTCGAAACTGCCGTCCCGCCCCCACTTCAGGAGCGGCGTTCCGTCAGCCTTGAACTGCTGGATCCGCGCATTACTCGTATCCGAGACATAGAGGTTTCCTGCATGATCCGTCGTCACTCCCCACGGCACATCGAACTTGCCCATCTCCGCGCCACGCCAGGCGAACCCGAACTTCCCCCAGGCATGGATACAGTTCCCTTCCGCATCGAACTTCTGGATGCGATTGTTCCCGCTGTCGGCCACGTACACATCACCTTCCGGGCTGGTGGCCAGTCCGCGGGGATAATACAACATCCCTTCCTGGGTACCGGCCTCGCCCCCCCATCGCGCCAGGAACTTTCCATCCTTGTCGAATTTCTGGATCGCATGGTTGTCCGTATCCGCAACGTAGATGTTCCCATCCTTATCGAGCGCAATCCCGGTCGGCGAGTTGAACTCCCCGTCGTCCACGCCGAGCCGGCCGATTTGCATCACTAAGAGGTAGGGAGACGGGATGGACATGACTTCCGCGGATTCACGGCTTTCACCCTTGGGCGTGACCACCGTCACCGCGTAGTGGTAGCAGGTCCCGTTCGCGAGGTCGTCGTGGACATAGGGGCACGTCGCCCCTTCGATGAGGTTCCCTTTTTCCTTCGTGACGCCGAGGATCGGGTTGAAGTCGGTGGCGCTGGCGATCGGACGCGTGAGCTCGGAGAACTTGATCTGGACGCCTTTCGAGGTCAGGAAATAGAGGTTGTAGTACATGGCGTCCGGTACGGGCTCCCATGAAACGGTGATCCGCCCGTTCCCCGGTTTGACGACGACTCCGGTCGGAGCGGGTGGGAGTTCCTCTTCCGCGACCGAGTCCCCCGCCCCCCAATCATCGGGATTTCCCTCAGCCCCGAGTCCCCGAGGACCAGGCCGCCGCGTTGCGTCGAACAGCCACTCGTCCATCATGCCCCTTCGCGTTTCGATCTGGGAAAGATTCCCGTTTCTTTCAAGGACTTAGATGCGGAGTCTAGCAAACGGCCATGAGCGAAGTCAAGGTGGACGACTCGCCGAAAGACGAACAGGGTGGGAGCATGGATGGTTGTTGCTCTTCCCGCGATCCGTTATCATGCTGACCGGCCGCGATCACACCGCTGCACCAGGGAAGATGCCGCCGCCAAGCCTGTACATCGCAAGATTGCTTCCTGAGCCCGTCATGGCCGCGGCGAGAGAGCGGTTCCATCTGACGGTCCTCCCCAAGGCCAGCCCTCCCAGCCGAGACGCCCTGCTGGAGGGCCTCCGGCAAGCACAGGCCGCCATCTGCACTCTGACGGAACACCTTGACCAGGAGATCCTGAGCCAGGCGCCCCGCCTCCGAGTGATCGCCAACTATGCCGTGGGCTACAACAATATCGTTTTGGAGGCCGCGCGAGCCAGAGGAATCGTCGTCACCAATACGCCGGATGTCCTCACCGAGACCACGGCAGACCTAACCTGGGCGCTGCTGCTGGCCACGGCCCGTCGCGTGGCAGAGGGGGACCGGCTGGTGCGCGAAGGCGCCTGGCAGGGATGGGAGCCCACGCAGTTGCTGGGCGCGGACGTGGAAGGCAAGACGCTCGGGATCATCGGCATGGGCAGGATTGGACGGGCCGTGGCACGACGGGCCAGCGGATTCACCATGACGGTGCTGTATTGCAGCCACGGCGTGAGCAACCCATCGGCCCTGGACAGCCAGTGGCAACGCCTGCCGCAGGATGAGGTGCTGGCCCGATCCGATTTCATCAGTCTCCACGTCCCGCTGACCCCTGACACTCATCATGTCATCGGGGCAGCGGAGCTTCGTCGCATGCGCCCGACCGCCTTCCTGATCAATACGTCCCGCGGACCGGTGGTGGACGAGGCGGCCCTGGTCGACGCGCTCCGCGACGGCCGGCTGGCCGGGGCGGGGCTGGATGTCTACGAACAGGAGCCCCATCTCCATCCCGGTCTCCTGCAACTCAGGCAGGTCGTCCTGCTGCCACACCTGGGTTCGGCCACGCTTCGCACACGGATCCAAATGGGCATGGTGTGCCTCGAGAATATTCAGGCGGTCCTGGAGGGACGACACGCCCCGAATCGGGTGGCGTAAGTCGTGACTGGGAGGGAGTGATGCTGGGGCGACCGGCTCGTCGGTCTAGCCGTCGTTTGTGATCCGCTTGAGCCGCATCGGCACATCCAGGAAGGAGGGAATGGTCGCGAACACCTGAACCGCCTTGTCGGGCAACCCCTCGGTTTCATACAGCCTGCCCAGTTCATAGCGGACTGAGACCGCGGTGTCCCCAATACAACGAGAATCAGCCAGCGCCTGTTCCATGGCCGCGATGGCTTCCTTGGTCCTGCCCTGCTCTTTCAAACATGCGGTGAGCATCCTGTAGGCATCCAGGAGGCGAGCGGACCCATTGACCGCAACCCGGAATTCCTCGATGGCCTCGTTCAGTGATCCCGTATGTTTGAGGGCGACGCCGAGTTCGTACCGAATCTCATAGTCCTGCTCGCTGCGCGGTCCCGGCCTGGCGGGCTCCGGGACGCTCAGCGCCTCCCGGTTCGGATCCGTCGGCTCGAACACCGGCGCAAACCGTCTGACGAACGGACTGTCGGGATCCACTAATTTAATGTCGGCATACAGCTCGGCAGGAAGAGTCGGCATATCGGGTTCGGGGCTTTCCACCAGCAGCGCAAGAGCTTTCCCATACTGGGCGACCGCAGACGCCCGATCACCCTTCTGTTGGTACACCCGGCCGAGCAGCTCGTGCAGTGCCACGCACTTCGGCTCCGTTTTCAAATACTCACCGAGCATCGACTCCGCGATTTCATACTCCTTTGCCCGCATGGCCGCCTCGGCCAGAAACTGGAATTCGGCTTTCGCCACCGCCAGCTCACCCCGTTTCAGGTGCAGCATCGCAAGCAGCCGGCTGACCTCCGGTTCCCCCGGGACCTGGTCGACAACGTCTGTCAGGGCCGTTTCTGCTTCGGTGTACTTCCCTTCCCTGATCTTTCCGACCGCCGCCTCCAGGACAATCAAGCGACTGATCACAGGTCCTGCCTGGGGCTGTTCCCGCGAGAGTGACGCTGGGGCCGCGGTGGGGTCCTCGATTGCCGCGGCTGCTTGCTCCCCCGTGGTCGCGCGCTGCATGGCCGACTCGCCCTGCGCACGACTCACCGGACTGAACTCGGCGAGCCGTTGCTTCGCTTCGACGTTGGACGCGTCCAGTGCGGCGATCGTACGGTACAGGTCGATGGCCTCTTGAGTCCTCCCTTCTTTCAGGCATCGTTTGGTCAGGGTGAGATAATCCGAGATCGCGTTACTGATCAAGCCACGCTCGGCGTTGAGATCACCGAGGTCGCGATAGACCTCGTAACGAGCCGGATCGACCTTGAGAATTTTCCGGTAGACCGCGATCGCTTTGAGCGTGCTCCCTTCCGCACGGAATGCGGCCGCGGCCTGGAAATAGGCGTCGACCGCTTCGGCCGGAGCGTGCCGCTTCAGGTACAGGTCACCGATGTTGTTGTAAATCATGCTGTCGGTGGGCTGGCCGGTCCTCAGCTTCCTCCATTCGGCGATGGCGTTGTCAAATTCGCCCTGTGCAGCGAAGCGCTGGGCGTTTTCCACGATGGCGTTCTTGTCAGTCCCCCAGAACCATCTCATACAGATGTGAACGCTATCAACTTGACGGGAGGTTGTCAAAAAAAACCCGATTGTCGGAACGAGCGGTGGAGAGCGGGAGGAGTTGAACCGCCCAAGGGCTCTCCAGAAGCGGCAAAGGGCCCGCCGTCCGGAGACGACGGGCCCTTTGTTTGCAGCCTTTCGGCAAACCACACTCCCGCTACATTTTCATCACATTCGCGGCCTTGCGCCGGCGCGGCCGCCGGACGGTGAACGCCTTCCTCCGCTGATTGCCTTGTGAACCCGACCGCCTTCCTCATCAACACGTCGTGCGGACCGGTGATGGATAAGGCGCCCCTGGTCGACGCGCTCCGCGAAGGTCGGCTGGCCGGGGCAGGGTTGGATGTCTACGAACAGGAGTCTCAT
>Ga0066659_10000326_pt1 | contig 16843 bp, 15 predicted proteins | sample GraSoiAngelo_108_FD_75176 | JGI IMG/M metagenome (GOLD analysis project Ga0066659, IMG submission 75176) | Grasslands soil microbial communities from the Angelo Coastal Reserve, California, USA - 14_0903_09_40cm | ecosystem: Environmental > Terrestrial > Soil > Grasslands | place: USA... | reverse complement strand
GCCAAGGTGCGCGAGCTGACGCTGAGATGATTCGAGCCGAGACGGGGCCCGCTGTTCGAGCTAAGCGGCTACGCCGCGAGGCGAGAGCTGAGCCAATTCCGCAGGCGTGGCAATTCGAGCTGAATGGCGGAGCCAAGAGGCGAGGGCTGAGTGAAACCCCGGCGAGGCGAGTGCTGATGGAAGTTCGAGCTGAGACGGGGCCGACGAGCCGCAGGCGAGAAGCCCGGCGAGGCGAGTGCTGAGATGACCCGGGTCAAGATCTGCGGCATCACCAATGTCGAGGACGCACGCGTGGCCGTCGAGGCGGGAGCCGACGCCCTCGGCTTCATCTTCGTCGAGGGAACGCCGCGCTACATCGCGCCCTCGGCCGCCGCGGAGATCATTGCCGACCTGCCGCCCTTCGTGACGCCCGTGGGCGTGTTCTGGGACCATGCCGCCGGCCATGTCAAGGCCGTGGCAGAAGAGTGCCGCCTGGGGGCGCTTCAGTTCCACGGTGACGAGCCGCCCGAGGCGCTGGCCGGCTTCACCTTGCCCGTGATCAAGACGATCAAGGTGGGCGGCCCCGCGGATCTCGACGGACTCGAGCGCTACCGTGTCGCCGCCTTCCTCCTCGACTCGCCGGCCCGGTGGAGCGACGGGGAGCGGCGGGAGCCGATTTCGTGGGAGCTCGCGCGCCGCGTGCCGCGCCGTCATCCCGTCATCCTCTCCGCCGGACTGACGCCCGACAATGTCGCCCGCGCCGTCGCCGTGGCGCGACCCTGGGGCGTGGACGTCGATTCCGGCGTCGAGGAGCGGCCGGGCGCCAAGAGCCCGGACAAGGTGCGACGCTTCGTGGCCGCCGCCAAGTCGGTGGCGCGGGAGCCTTCGTGAAGAAGGCCGTGGCGAATCCCTCGGCGCTTCCCGACGCCGCGGGCCACTTCGGACGCTTCGGCGGTCGTTTCGTTCCCGAAACGCTCATGGCGCCGCTCATCCAGCTCGACAAGGCGTATCGCGCGGCGAGACGGGACGCCCGGTTCCGGGCGCGCCTCCGGGAGCTGCTCACGACCTATGCGGGCCGGCCGACCCCGCTCTACTTCGCGGCGCGCCTCACCGATCACTGCGGCGGCGCCCGCATCTACCTCAAGCGCGAAGACCTCTGCCACACGGGCGCGCACAAGATCAACAATGTCCTGGGACAGGCGCTCCTGGCCGAACGGATGGGCAAGCGCCGGGTGATCGCCGAGACGGGGGCCGGCCAGCACGGGGTCGCCTCCGCCACCGCGGCGGCGCTTCTCGGGCTCGAGTGCCAGGTCTACATGGGCAGTGTGGACATCGAGCGCCAGGCCCTCAACGTGTTCCGCATGAAGCTGCTCGGCGCCACCGTCGTCCCCGTGGAAAGCGGGTCACGCACCCTCAAGGACGCCGTCAACGAGGCGCTGCGCGACTGGGTGACCAACGTGCGGACGACCTACTATCTCCTGGGCTCGGCCATGGGTCCGCATCCGTATCCCATGATGGTGCGCGATTTCCACCGCGTCATCGGCGAGGAGACGCGGGGGCAGGCCCGCAAGCAGCTCACGGGCAAGCTCCCCGATCTCCTCGTGGCCTGCGTGGGCGGGGGCTCCAATGCCATCGGGCTATTCTGGCCCTTCATCCGCGACTCGCGCGTGCGCATCGTGGGCGTGGAGCCCGCCGGCCACGGTCTCTCCACGGGCCGCCACGGCGCCTCGCTCGGGGCGGGGGCGGTGGGCGTGCTCCACGGGAGCATGAGCTATCTCCTCCAGAACGACGACGGCCAGATCTCCGAGGCTCATTCGATCTCGGCGGGGCTCGATTATCCCGGCGTGGGGCCCGAGCACGCCTACTACAAGGAGCAGGGCCGCTTCGAGTACGAGTCGGCCACCGACGCCGAGGCCCTCGAGGCCTTCCAGGCCCTGACCAGGCTCGAGGGGATCATGCCGGCCCTCGAATCCGCCCACGCCGTGGCCTATGTCATGCGCGCGGCCAAGCGGATGAAGAAGAGCGAGAGCATCGTGATCGGGCTCTCGGGCCGGGGCGACAAGGACGTGCACACGGTCGAGCAGGCTCTCGCGGGTGCGAAGGGACACGGGGCGCCGCCGGTGCGGGCGGCCTCGGCGGCAGGCCGGCGGTGACGACGACGGTGACGGGGCGCCTGGCCGCGACCTTCGCCCAGCTCCGGGAGCGTGGCGAGCGGGCCCTCATCCCGTACTTCACCGCGGGCGATCCGTCCGTGTCGCTCACGAAGCGGCTCGTCATCGAAGCCGCGCGACGAGGCGCCGATATCGTGGAGCTGGGCGTGCCCTTCTCGGATCCTCTGGCCGACGGGCCGGTGATCCAGCGGGCGACCCAGCGCGCCCTCCAGGCGGGCGTGACGCTGCCCCGCGTGCTCGAGCTGGCGCGAGATCTCCGGAGCGAGACGGCGGTGCCGCTCGTCTTTCTCACGTACTACAATCCCGTCCTCGCCTTCGGCCTCAAGGCATTCTGCGTGACGGCGGTGGAGTGTGGCGTCGACGGCGTCATCGTGGCCGACCTGCCGCCCGAAGAAGCCCGTCCCCTGCGATCGGAAGCCGAGGCGGCGGGCCTCGACCTGATCCACCTCGTCGCCCCGACCTCCCCGCCCGATCGGATGCGCGCGATCGCGCGGGCGGCTACGGGCTTCCTCTACATGGTCTCCTTGACCGGGGTCACGGGGGCGCGCGCCGAGCTGCCCCCCGATCTCCTGCAGCACCTGCGCACGCTTCGAGGCATCACGACCAAGCCCATCTGCGTGGGATTCGGCATCGGGACCCCCGAGCAGGCAGCCGCGGTTGGCCGCGCGGCCGACGGGGTCATCGTCGGCTCGGCCATCGTGCAGCTCGTCGAGCGTCATGGCGGGTCCGAGGAGCTCGTGGGCCGGGTCGGGGACTTCGTGGCCTCCCTCAAAGAGCCGCTGAAGGCGACGGCGTAGCCATGGCGTGGTTCTTCAAGGACAAGGAGCAAGGTGACGATAGGCCCAAGAAGGTCAATATCGCCGAGGGCCTCTGGGTCAAGTGCGACTCGTGCAAGGAGATCGTCTATCGCGCCGAGGTGGACCGCGCCGGCCGTGTCTGCCCGAAGTGCCGCTACCCCTTCCGCATCACCGCCCAGGAGCGCATCGCCTCGCTCCTGGATACGGGCTCCTTCGAGGAGCGCGAGACGGGACTTCGCTCGCGCGACCCCCTCGGCTTCAAGGACACCAAGCGCTACACCGATCGCGTGAAGGCCGCGCGCGGCAAGACGGGTCTCGAGGAAGCCGTCATGACCGGACTGGGGCGCATCGGGGGCTACGAGGTCGCGGTGGGCGTGTTCGAGTTCGGCTTCCTGGGCGGCAGCATGGCCTCGGTGGTCGGCGAGAAGCTCACGCGTCTCATCGAGTTCGCCGTGCAGAAGCGCGTGCCCGTCCTCATCGTGTCCGCCTCCGGGGGGGCGCGGATGCAGGAAGGCATCCTCTCGCTCATGCAGATGGCCAAGACTGCCTCCGCCCTCAAGCGACTGGCCGACGAGCGCCTGCCGTACGTCTCGCTGCTCACGGATCCGACCACGGGCGGCGTCACGGCCAGCTTCGCCATGCTCGGCGATCTCATTCTGGCCGAGCCCCGCGCGCTCATCGGCTTCGCCGGCCCGCGCGTCATCGCGGAGACCATACGTCAGCCGCTGCCCGAGGGCTTCCAGCGCTCCGAGTTCCTCCTCGAGCACGGTCAGATCGATCTCGTGATCGAGCGCCGGGAGCTCCGAGACACGCTCCGTCGCATTCTCGCTTTCTTCGCGGGTCCATCCCAGCCCGCTCCATGACCTACCGCGAGGCCGTGGCCCGCGTCACCGGGCTGCGGGGCGGCGAGATGGCCGGGATGCGTCCTGGCCTCGAGCGCATCGAGACGCTGCTCGAGTCGGCGGGCCATCCCGAGCGCGCCATGACCCTCGTCCAGGTCGCCGGCACCAACGGCAAGGGCTCCATATGCGCCATGCTTGCGGCATCCCTCCAGGCCGCCGGCCGCCGGGTCGGGCTCTACACCTCGCCCCACCTCCTCGATATCCGCGAGCGCATTCGCGTCGACGGCCGCCCGATTTCCGAGGCTGATTTCGCCGACGGGGTCGAGGCGCTCGGTACCCTGGTCGCCCGCCTCGACGCGACCATGTTCGAGGCGTTGACCGCGCTCGCCCTCGATCACTTCGCCCGCGAGAGCGTCGAGGTGGCGGTGCTCGAGGTCGGCATGGGGGGGCGGCTCGACTCGACCACCGTGGGCCGTCCCGCCGTGGAAGTCGTCAGCCGCATCGACCTCGACCATCAGGCCTACCTCGGCGACACCATCGAGAAGATCGCCTCGGAGAAGGCCGCCATCATTCGGAGCGGAATCGCCGTGTCGGCGCGCCAGGAGCCCGGGGCTGAGTCGGTGATCGTGAGGCGCGCCGCCGAAGCAGGGGTGCCCCTCCTCCTCGAGGGACGGGATCTTCACGCGCGAGTGCGCCGGAGCGGGCTCGACGGTCTGTGGCTGGATCTCGAGGGACCCGGCTTCACGCTCGATCAAGTGCGGGTGGCGCTGCTCGGAGTCTTTCAGCCCGGCAACGCGCTCCTCGCCGCCACCGCGGCGCATCTCCTGGGCGTGAGCGAGGGCGCGATCCGAGCCGGCCTCGGTGGTGCCCACTGGCCCGGGCGCTTCCAGGTCTTGCCCGGGCCACCTCCGATCGTGCTCGACGGGGCGCACAATCCGGCCGGCGCCCGAGCCCTCGCTGCGTCGCTCGAGGCGTATTTCCCCGGACAGCGCGGCACGCTCATCATCGGCATGTTCTCGGACAAGGATCAGCCCGGCATTCTGCTCCCTCTCTTGCCACTGGCCCGCCGTGTCATCTTCACCGCCAGCGAGCATCCAAGGGCGGCTCCCGCCGCCTCCGTGAAGGCCCTGGCGGAAAAGCTCTGGCCCGGCCTGAAGGCCGATCTCGCTCCCTCGCCGGCCGAGGCCCTACGGATGGCGCTCTCGGATCCGCGAACCCCCATGGTTTGTGTGGCAGGGTCGCTGTCGATCCTTGGGCCGACTCTCGTCCAAGCCACTGAAAAGACAGATATATTTAGCGAAGACGACCTGGGCCGCTGAGATAGGATGAGGGCCTGTGTCTCTAAAAAAGACGCCTAATCCCTGTCTGCCCGCGCGACTCGCGGCACGACTCGGCCTCTTGGCCCTGGTGATCGTGCTCCTCTGCATCCACCCAGCGGAAGTGAGGGCCCAGCAGGCTCCGGTCACGCTCCGGGATAGCAGCGGCGAGACCAGTGTCGTAGCCGACCGGATCCAGCAGATCGGCGGCGACTCGGACCTCCTGCTTGCCACCGGCAATGTGGAGATCACCCGCGGCGGCAGCCGCCTCCTCGCCGATCGGGTCGAGCTCAATCGGAATACGGGCGAGGCGGTGGCCCAGGGCAAGGTCGTCTTCTTCGACGGGCAGGATCGCCTCGTCGGTGAGCGCGTCGACTACAACCTCAACACCGGGACGGGCGTCGTCTACAAGGGCGCGGCCCAGATCCCTCCGTACTACCGCCTCTCCGCCGAGCGGTTCGACCGCCTGGGGGAGAGCCTGTACGGCGTGCGCCAGGGCGTTTTCACGACGTGTGAAGGCGAGGTGCCCGACTGGTCCGTGCATCTGGGGTCAGGGCAGGCCGACCTCGACGGGATCGTCTTCGGACGGGACGCCTCCTTCTGGGTCAAGAGCGTGCCCGTCCTGCCCTGGGTGCCCTTCTTCGCGGCGGCCCTCCGACGCGAGCGTCAGTCGGGCTTCCTCTTTCCCGAGTTCGGTCAGAACTCCCGGAAGGGATACTTCGCCCGGGTGCCGTACTACTGGGCCATCAGCGACAGCCAGGATCTCACGGTGACGCTCGATACCTTCACCCAGCGCGGGATGGGCCTGGAACTCGACTATCGCTATGTCCTGTCGCGCGAGGCCCAGGGGCAGGTCCAGGCCTTCGGCGTGAACGAAGCCTTCCTCGACTCGCGCACCTCGAAAGGCATCGACGAGAACCGCGGCTGGATCCAGATCAAGCACGCGTGGCAGATCACCCCGAGCATGTCGCTCAAGATCGACTCGAATGTCACCTCCGACGACGACATCTACAAGACATACGCCGACGCGGCGGGCGAGCGTGCGCGACAGCGCGCCGAGACCAACGTGTTCGTGACGCAGCGGTGGGAGTCATGGAACCTCGTGGGCCGCGTGTACTGGTACCAGGACCTGACCACGCCGCGGCCCGTGGAGCTGCAGCGGGCGCCCGAGATCAAGCTGGAGGGCATCCGCCAGGCCGTGCCCGGGGTGCCGGGTCTTCTCTTCGAGACCCAGGCCTCCTTCGTCAGCTTCTTCCGCGAGATCGGATCCGAGGGCGTGCGGGGCGATGTCCATCCCCGGTTCCTCTACCCGGTGCCCGTGGCCGGGCTCTTCACCATGACCCCGTTCCTGGGAGGACGCCTGACCTACTACAACCAGCGGGTGGTCAGGTCGGCGATCTCCCAGGGCCCCGACAACGGCTATCCCGTCACCGTGGAGAAGACCGTCGACGACGACCGGGTCCGCCAGCAGGTGGAGGCAGGCGTGCAGCTGGAGACCCGCGTCTCGCGCGTCTTCAACGTCGGCGGCATCGGCGGCATCTCTGCCCTCCAGCACGTCATCGAGCCACGCGCCACCTTCCTGGAGATTCGCGGCATCAATCAGAAGGACAATCCGCAATGGGAGCCCGGAGGAGGTCCGACCATCCGCATCGACCCGGGCTACGAGGCGCGGACGGGCATCGACGCCCAGGACAAGGCCAACGAAGTCACCTACAGCCTGGTCAACCGGTTCAACGCGCGCACGGTCTCGGGTCCCAACGAGGAGCCCGTGCGCTGGGAGCTCGCGCGCCTGACCTTGAGCCAGACCTACAATTTCCTGGGAGTCGGCGAGCCCTTCAAGGACGCCGTGGGCGAGGTCCTCATCCAGCCCAACGAGCATCTCCGCTTCCGGGCCGATGCCCGGTACAATGTCTACGGCCTCGGGGTCCGGGACGCGAACGCCGACATCAGCGCCATCTTCCGTGACTTCTCGGTGACGATGGGGCCGCGCTTCAACGAGCAGGCGGGCTTCCGCTTCCTTCAGGCCTCGGCCACCGCGCGCGTGACGCGAAACGTGGATCTCAAGGCCAGCAGCTACTGGGACGTGACCAATGGCAGGGCCACCGAGGCCCGGGGAGGGATAGACATCCACTTCGATTGCTGGGCGATCACCGTGCAATTCATCCACCGCTACGCTTCCGACGACGAGTTCCGATTCTCCGTCAATCTCCTCGGGGTCGGCCAGGTCGGCACGAGCGCCCGCGGAAGCAGCGGAGGAGGCAGATGATCCCCCAGATCGACCTCACGCGGCAGCACGAGGCGCTCAAGGCCGAGCTGGCGGCGGCGGCGGCGCGCGTGCTCGCCTCCTGCCGCTTCGTTCTCGGGCCCGAGGTCGCCGCCCTCGAGAGCGAGCTGGCCCGCCTCTGCGGTGTCTCCCACGGCATCGGGGTCGCTTCTGGCACCGATGCCCTCGTCATCGCCCTCAAGGCGGTCGGCGTCCGGCCCGGTGACGAGGTCATCACCTCGGCCTTCTCCTTCGTGGCCTCGGCGACCAGCGTGCTCATGGTGGACGCGCGGCCCGTCTTCGTGGACATCGATCCGGGAACGTACAACCTGGATCCCGCGCTCGTGGACAAGGCGGTGACGCCGCGGACGCGGGCCATCATGCCCGTCCACCTCTATGGCCAGCCTGCCGCCATGGACGCCATCACCGCCATCGCCCGCGCCCGCGGCCTCGCCGTGATCGAGGACGCCGCGCAGGCGGTGGGAGCCTCTTATGGCGACAAGCCGGCGGGAGCCTGGGGCGACGTCGCGTGCCTGTCGTTCTATCCCACCAAGAACCTCGGAGGCTGCGGCGACGGGGGCATGATCCTGACCGCCCGCGAGGACGTGGCCGGGCAGGTACGCCGGCTGCGGAATCATGGATCGTCGCGCAGGTACGAGCACGTCGAGCTCGGCTACTCGAGCCGGCTGGACGAGCTCCAGGCCGCCCTCCTCCGCGTGAAGCTCCGGCGGCTCGAGGACTGGAACCAGTCGCGCCGTCGGATCGCCGCGCGCTATCGAGAGCTTCTCGCGGGGGTGCCGTTGACCTTGCCGGAGGAGCGCCTGCCCGCGCGCCACGTCTACCACCAGTTCACCGTGCGCACCCCGAAGCGAGACGCCCTCGCCATGGCCCTGACCGACGCGGGCATCGGCACCACCGTCCACTACCCGATCGCCATCCCCGCCCAGCCCATGTTCGCCCTCCCCGACGCCGACCGGGCCTTCCCCCACGCCGCGCGGGCCTCCGCCGAGGTGCTGTCGCTGCCGTGCTTCCCGGAGCTCACCGACGCGGAGATCGAGGCGACGTCGCGCGCCATCCGGGACGCGCTCGGACGGCTCCATTGAGCGCGCCCAGGGGGCAGGTGGCGGAGGAGCTCAAGCAGCGGCTGGAGCGGCGGGACGCCACCATCGGCGTCATCGGGCTCGGTTACGTCGGCCTGCCCCTGGCCGTGGCCTTCGCCAAGGCGGGCCTGCCCGTGATCGGAGTGGACGCGGACGCGGGCCGCTCCGCGCGCATCCGCGCGGGCGTGAGTCCCGTCGAGGACGTGCCGAGCGACGAGCTCGCTCCCCTCGTCACGGCACGGCGTCTCGTCGTCGCCGACGGGATCGCGGCGCTCACCGCCGCCGATGCCATCATCATCTGCGTGCCGACGCCGCTCGGGAAGTCCAAGGAGCCGGACATCTCCCACATCGTGGCGGCGACGGAGGACGTGGCGCGCATCCTGCGAGCGGGCCAGCTCATCGTGCTCGAGTCGACCACGTATCCGGGAACGACCGAGGAGGTGCTGCTCCCTCGCTTCGCCGCCGCGGGGCTCACCGTCGGCCACGAGTTCTTCCTCGCCTTCTCTCCCGAGCGCATCGACCCCGGCAACCGCCGATTCGGCCTCACGAACATTCCCAAGGTCGTGGGTGGCGTCACCGCGTCCTGCATGGCCCTCGCCTCCGCGCTCTACGGGCTGATCATCGAGCGCGTCGTGCCCGTCTCCTCGCCCCAGGCGGCGGAGCTTGTCAAGCTCTTCGAGAACATCTTCCGCAGCGTCAACATCGCCCTCGTGAACGAGCTGGCCATCATGTGCCGGCGGCTCGGGCTCTCCGTCTGGGAGATCATCGATGCCGCGGCGACCAAGCCCTTCGGCTTCATGCCCTTCCAGCCCGGCCCCGGCATCGGCGGCCACTGCCTGCCCAGCGATCCCTACTACCTCTCGTGGCGGGCGCGCATGATGGGCTACGAGGCCCGCTTCATCGCCTTCGCCGACGAGATCAACCGAGGCATGCCGGGCTACACGGTGCAGCTCGCCATCGACGCCCTCAATGACCTCGGCCGCCCGCTCAAGGGCTCACGTCTGCTCGTGCTCGGCGTCGCCTACAAGGCGGGCGTGGGAGACGTGCGCGATTCGCCCGCCGTGGAGATCATCGACGCCCTCGTCCTGCGGGGCGCGCGCGTGGACTATGCCGACCCCCACGTCCCCACCTTGACGGTGGGGAGCCGATCCCTGACCGCGGTGGACTGGGCCGCCTCCCTCGGCGCCTACGATCTGGTCCTCGTCCTCACCGCGCATCGCGAGTTCGACCCCGTCCGCCTCGTCCGCGAGGCGCGGCTGGTGCTCGACACGCGCAACCTGACCGGGCCGCTCGGTGCCCAGCCGCATGTGATCCGCCTGTAGGACGGCTGAGAATGCTCGCGGCCGTCCTGACATCACTCCGTCCCCGCCAGTGGGTCAAGAACCTCTTCGTCTTCGCCGGCGTCGTCTTCGCCCAGCAGATGTTCACTCCACTGGTCTGGCGCGCCGTGGCCGCCTTCGTGATCTTCTGCGGGCTCAGCGGCGCCATCTATCTCTTCAACGACGTCGCCGACGTCGACAAGGATCGTCTCCACCCGCAGAAGAAGGAGCGGCCCATCGCGGCAGGGCTGCTGTCCATCCGTGCGGCCGTGGCCAGCGGCCTCGTGCTCTCGGCCGCCTCCCTCGCGGCGGCCTTCTCGCTCTCGCCCGTCTTCGGCCTGACCGCCCTGGGCTATGGCGTGCTCCTCACGGCGTACTCCGCCTGGCTCAAGCACCTCGTGATCCTGGACGTGCTGACGGTGGCCACCGGCTTCGTGCTGCGCGCGGTGGCGGGGGCGGTGGCGGTGGACGTCGAGATCTCGGGCTGGCTCCTCATCTGCACCATCCTCATCGCGCTCTTCCTGGCCCTGGGCAAGCGTCGCCACGAGTACCGCACGCTCACCGGGAACGCGGCGGCCCATCGGCCCATCCTCGCCGAGTACAGTGAAGGCTTCCTGGACCAGATGATCTCCGTGGTCACCGCCTCCACCGTGACGGCGTATGCGCTCTACACCATGTCGGCGGAGACGGTGGGCAAGTTCCACACCCGGCTCCTGCCCCTCACCCTGCCCTTCGTCCTCTACGGCATCTTCCGCTACCTCTATCTCCTCTACCGGCGCGATCTCGGGGGCAATCCATCCGACCTGCTCGTGAACGATCGCGCGCTCCTCGTCGATGCCCTCCTCTGGATGCTGGCCACCCTCGCCATCATCTACGGCCCGCGATGGACGGGCTGAGCGTCGAGACGATCGCGGGCTGGGGTCGCCATCCAGTCTGCCGCGCCGCCGTCCTCCGCCCGGAGCGCTTGAGGCTCCCGCGCGCGGGCCGCGTCCTTCCGCGCGGCCTCGGCCGCTCGTATGGCGACGCCGCCGTGCCCGCCTCGGCCCAGTCTCTCGTCCTCGAGACGGTCCGGGCCGACCGCATCCTGGCCTTCGAGCCCTCCACGGGGACTCTGACGTGCGAGGCGGGGCTCTCCCTCGCGGAGATCCTCCGGGTCTTCGTGCCGCGTGGCTGGTTTCCTCCCGTGAGCCCGGGCACGAAGTTCGTCACGGTGGGGGGCTGTATCGCCTCCGATGTGCACGGCAAGAACCATCACCGCGACGGCTCCTTCGGCGGATTCGTGGGCCGGCTCGTGCTCGAGACGGCCGACGGTCGCCTCGTGGAGTGCGGCCCCGATCGCGAGCGCGAGCTCTTTCTCGCCACGGTGGGCGGCATGGGACTGACGGGCCTGATCACGGAGGCGACGGTCCGCCTCAGGCCGATCGAGACGCCGTGGATGTTCGTTGAAGTGGAGCCGGCGGCTCATCTCGCCGAGATGCTCGACGGTCTGAGGCACGCGGGCAAGGACTGGCCCTATACCGTGGGCTGGATCGACTGCCTGGCCACCGGGTCTGGCCTCGGGCGCGGCATCATCATGCGCGGGCGCCACGTCTCGCGTGGGGAGGCCCCGGGCGCGCGCCCGCGAGAGACGAGTGTGCGCGGGCTCCCCTTCGACGGACCCCAGTGGCTGCTCAGCCCACTTCTCATGCGGGCCTTCAACGCGGTTTACTACCGGATCCAGAGCCGACGGACGGGCGGCCGCTTCGTGCCCTACGACGCCTTCTTTTACCCGCTCGACACCGTCAAGGACTGGAACCGCCTCTATGGCCGGAGCGGCTTCCTTCAATACCAGTGCGTCGTCCCGCGAGCGGCGGGCGGGCCCGTGCTCTCCGAGCTGCTGGAGCGTGTGAGCCGGGCGGGGGCGACGTCCTTTCTCGCGGTGATCAAGGATTGCGGCCCGGAGTCCGACGCGTATCTGTCCTTTCCCCTCGAGGGCACGACCCTCGCGATGGACCTGCCCTACCGCGGCCCCACCACCGAGGCCCTCGTGCACGAGCTGGACGGCACGGTGGTCCGCGCCGGCGGACGGATCTATCTGGCCAAGGACGCCGTCACCCGGCGCGACGATTTCGAGCGCATGGTGCCGCGGCTCCCGCAATGGCAACGCGTGCGGGATCGGTGGGATCCCGAGCATCGATTCGGCTCCGCCCTGTCGGCGCGCCTCCTCGGGGACGAACCGTGAAGGCCGTGCTGGTGGGAGCCACGCGCGGGATGGGACGGGCCCTGGCGCGGCTCCTCGCCGGCCGCGGCGATGCCCTCGCTCTCCTCGGCCGCGATCCGAACGAGCTGCTGACCTCGTCCCGGGATCTCGCGGCGCGGGGGGCGAGCGGACCGGTGGTGACGGGCCATCTCGACCTGGCGGAGCCCGAGGGCTTCGCGGCCGCCCTCGACGCGGCCGAGCGCGCGCTGGGCAGCTTCGACGCGCTCATCGTCACGGGGGGCGACTTCGCCCCGCAGGAGACCCTCGAGCGCGACAGCGCGCGTCTGGCCCGGCTCCTCGAGGTCAATTTCACCGGCACGGTGGTGCTCTGCCAGCAGACCGCCGAGCGACTGGCCCGGCGCGGCGGCGGCACCATCTGCGCGTTCAGCTCGGTGGCGGGCGATCGAGCTCGGCGCAGCAACTATCTCTACGGCGCCTCCAAGGCGGGCCTGTCGGTGTTTCTCGACGGCCTCGGGCTTGCCTACGCCGATCGTGGCGTGCGCGTGCTCGCCGTGCGGCCCGGCTTCGTCAAGACGTCCATGACGGCGGGATTACGCGTGCCGCCCTTCGCGGGGGAGCCGGAGTCGGTGGCGCGCGTCGTCCTTCGCGCCCTCGACGCGGGAGCTCCCGTGGTCTACGTTCCGCCCATCTGGCGGTGGGTCATGCTCGTCATCCGCCTCCTTCCGCGCGCGGTGATGCGCCGAGCCCGCTTCTAACGCGGTAAGATGATCGTGCATGCCTGACACGGTCCGGGGTCGCTTCGCGCCGAGTCCGACGGGCTCCTTTCACGTGGGGGGCGCCCGCACGGCCCTCTTCAACTGGGCCTTCGCCCGGCGCCATCAGGGCGTCTTCGTGCTTCGGATCGAGGACACGGACCGCAGCCGCTCGACCGAGGCCTCCATCGGCCAGATCCTGGAGGCGCTGCGCTGGCTCGGGCTCGACTGGGACGAGGGCCCGCCAACGCCGGGCTACCGGCAGACGGAGCGCTTCGAGATCTATCGCGCCCATGCCGAGCGGCTCCTGGGGGAAGGGCGCGCCTATCGGTGCCGTTGCACCCCGGCGACGCTCGACGTCCTCCGGAAAGAGGCGCAGGCGCTCGGGCAGACCTTCAGGTATCCCGGCACGTGCCGCGACGCCGACGTGCCTGCCTCCGAGTCGCATACGCTCAGACTCAAGGTGCCGACGAGCGGACAGACGGTGGTCGAGGACGCCATCCTGGGCACGGTCTCCTTCGACAACGACACGCTCGACGACTGGATCCTCGTTCGCTCCGACGGCACGCCCACCTACAACTTCTGCGTGGTCGTGGACGACGTGACCATGAAGATCACGCATGCCATCCGAGGCAACGAGCATCTCAACAACACGCCCAAGCAGCTCGCCTGTTACGCGGCATTGGGCTACTCCGCCCCCGTCTTCGCTCACCTGCCATTGATCCTGGCGCCCGACCGCAGCAAGATGTCCAAGCGTCACGGCGCCACCACCGTGGAGGAGTTCAGGGACCAGGGCATCCCGCGCGAGGCGCTCATCAACTATCTCGCGCGTCTGGGCTGGTCGCACGGTGATCGGGAGATCCTCTCCCCCGAGGAGATCGCCGCCCACTTCGACCTCGCGCATGTCGGCAAGGCGGGTGCCGTATTCGACCGCGAGAAGCTTCTCTGGCTCTCCCTCGAGTGGATCAAGGTGATGCCCCCGAGCGCCTGGCTGCCGAGCTCGAGCCGTTCCTCGCGCGGGCGGGGCTGCCCGTCCCTGCCGATCGCTCGTACGTCGCCCGCGTGGCCGACAGTCTCAGGGAGCGCTCTCACACGCTCGTGGAGATGGCCGAGCAGGCCGCGTTCTACTTCCGCCCGCCCCCCGCCTACGATTCGCAGGCCACCGCCAAGTTCTGGACCGCGGAAGCCCCGCATCGCTATGCCGTCCTGATCAAGCGCATGCAGTCGCAGGAGGCGTTCGACGCGGCGAGCCTCGAGGGTCTCTATCGCGGCCTGGCCGCCGAGATGGGGCTCAAGCTCGTGGACCTGGCCCAGCTCACACGCATCGCCATCACGGGCAAGACCGAGAGCCCGCCGATCTTCCAGGTGGCGGCGCTGCTGGGCAAGGCGGAGACGCTGTCCCGGCTCGAGGCGGCGCTGGCCGCGGTCGAGCACCGGCGATGAGCCACCTCCTCCTGGCCCGGCACGGACAGTCGGTCTCGAACGCCATCCGAAGATTCCAGGGCAGCCAGGACGTGGAGCTGTCGGAGCTGGGAGCGCGCCAGGCCGAGGCGCTCGCGCGCGTTCTCCAGAGCCGGCCCGTGGCCGCCGTCTACACGAGCCCGCTCGCGCGGGCGCGGCGCACGGCCGAGATCGCCGCGGCTGGGACCAATGTGCCGGTCACGCCCGTCGAGGATCTGCGCGAGCTCTGTCTGGGGGAATGGGAAGGACGGACGGTCGAGGAAATCCGCGCCTTGCCGGGCGATCCGTACGCCCAGTGGGTGCGGGATCCCGTCGCCTGTCTGCCTCCGGGAGGCGAGCCGCTCGCGGAGGTGCAAGCTCGCGTGGTGAGGGCCGTGGACGAAATTGCCCGCGCGCATCCCGATGGCCAGCAGGCGCTGGTGGTGTGCCATGGCGGCGTCATCAGCGCGTATCTCGCCCATTGCCTCGGGCTTCCCCTGTCCTCGATCTGGCGGCTGACGGTGTCCAACGGCTCGCTGACCGAGGTGAGGCCGCCGCGCGTGCACTCCGTCAACAACACGCAGCATCTGGTTGGAGTGATGGCCGATATAGCGCTCGGCTATCCGACGCCCACGCCCCGCGCCCCATGATCCTCCTGGAGCTCTTCGGCGGGGTCGCTCTTCTCCTCTACGGCATGCAGCTCTGTGGCGAAGGGCTCCAGCGCGCCGCGGGGGGCCATCTGCGACACTTGCTGACGAGCGCCACGCGCACGCGGCTCAGCGCCGTGTCTTCCGGCGCGCTCGCCACCGCGCTGCTGCAGTCCTCCTCGGCGACCACGCTGATGGTCATCGGCTTCGTGTCGGCCGGTCTCATGACCTTCCGGCAGTCGCTGGGGGTCATCCTCGGCGCGGATATCGGCACGACCCTCACCGTGCAGATCCTCGCCTTCAGGATCCAGGATCTCGCCCTCCTGCTGGTGGCGGCGGGATTCGGGCTCACCTTCTTCGGGCGGCGCGGGCTCGTCAAGAGCGTGGGACAGGCCGTCCTCGGCTTCGGCTTCGTGTTCCTCGGCATGCGCCTCATGACGGAGGCCATGACGCCGGTGACGGAGAGCGGCCTGGCGCGCCAGGTGCTGGTAGCCCTGTCGGCGAATGCCGGCCTGGGTCTTCTCCTCGGCGCCGTGTTCAGCGCCGGCATGTCTTCCTCGGCCGCGACCATCGGGCTGGTTCTCTCCCTCGCGAGCCAGGGGCTCCTGCCCCTCAGCGGCGCCATTCCCGTGGTCCTGGGCGCCAACATCGGGACGTGCGCCACCGCGCTGACCGCGAGCCTGCGCTCCTCCGCCGATGCCCGTCGCGTGGCCGTCGCGCACATCGCCTTCAAGGTGCTGGGGGTGGCGCTCGTGTTTCCGTTCATTCACCCGCTCGCCTCGCTCGTCGGCGTCACCGCGAGCGATCCCGCGCGCCAGATTGCCAACACCCACACCTTGTTCAACGTGGCGATCAGCGCCGTGTTCCTGCCCTTCGCGCCGTGGGCCGCGCGGGTGATCACGGCCATGGTCCCCGACGACGTGACTACCGCCGACAACCCGTTCAAGACCCGCTATCTCGACGACCGCTACCTCGACCAGCCCGGCCTGGCCCTGGGGCAGGCGACGCGCGAGGCGCTCCGGATGGGTGACGTGTCCCAGGGCATGCTGCGGGACGCCATGCTCGTCCTCCGAAGCGACAACCAGGAGCTTCTGGAGGACGTCGAGCGGCGCGACGATCAGCTCGACTACCTCGAGCGGGAGATCAAGCTCTTCCTCTCGCGTCTCGGTCAGGAGACCATGTCCCCGGACCTGACCCGAAAGGAGATCGGCCTCATCTCCGTTATCGGAAACCTCGAGAACATCGGCGACATCATCGACAAGAACCTCATGGAGCTCGCCCGCAAGAAGCTCTATCAGGGGCGGCGCTTCTCGGAGGCGGGAGAGGCCGAGCTGCTGGAGTTCCACGGCATGATCTCCAAGAACCTCGAGCGCGCCATCGCGGCCTTCGCGGCGGGGGACCGGGCCCTTGCCCAGGAAGTGCTCGACCAGCGCCCCATCATCCGCCAGCGCGAGCGCGAGCTTCGCACCTCGCATCTGGCCCGGCTCCGGCAGGGGCTGGCGGAGTCGCTCGAGACCTCCGAGATCCACCTCGACGTGCTGACCAATCTGAAGCGGATCTCCTCGCACATCACGCAGCTCGTCTTCCCCATCCTGGAAGACGCATAGGGGATCTGGGACATGCCGTCGCCGAGACTCCGCGTGCTCGTGGTGGCCTCCGAAGCCTCGCCCTTCGCCAAGACGGGCGGGCTGGGCGACGTGGCGGGGGCGCTGCCTCAGGCCCTCCACGCCCTCGGCCACGACGTGCGCGTCTTGATTCCACGCTACCGGGACGTGAAGGAGCAGGTGACGGGGACGCGGCCGGTGATCGAGCGCGTGCGCGTTCCCATTGGCGACCGCCTCGTGGAGGGCCAGCTCCTGGAGGCGGCGGGGCCGGGCGGCGTGCCCTTCTACTTCCTCGCCCAGGATGCGTATTTCGATCGCGAGGCGCTCTACGGCACCGCGGACGGCGACTACCTGGACAATTGCGAGCGCTTCACGTTCTTCTGCCGGGGCACCCTCGAGGCCCTTGTCGCTCT
>Ga0066659_10000318_pt1 | contig 17035 bp, 15 predicted proteins | sample GraSoiAngelo_108_FD_75176 | JGI IMG/M metagenome (GOLD analysis project Ga0066659, IMG submission 75176) | Grasslands soil microbial communities from the Angelo Coastal Reserve, California, USA - 14_0903_09_40cm | ecosystem: Environmental > Terrestrial > Soil > Grasslands | place: USA... | reverse complement strand
GCTGTTTGTGGGTGGAGCGCTGCGGCGGGAAGACCGCGACGGCGTCTACACGCGGCGGTTTGGACGTGCCGAGGCGTTTCGGCGCTTCCGGCGCCGGGCCGCGCTCGTCATGAACCACGACGCAGTCGTGTTCGTTCTGCTGTGCGTCGTGACCCGCGGGACGGTGATCCTTCCAGTCCCGAGCGTCGTTCTGATCACGACCGGTGCGATCCTCGTGATCATCGGTCTCGGCGTGAAGCTGTGGGCCGCGCGCACCCTCGGCAGCGACGCGTATTACTGGCACAACTTCTTCGACCCCGGGAACGCGCGCGGGCCGGTGAGCACCGGCCCGTATCGCTACGTCTCGAATCCGATGTATACCATCGGCTATCTCCAGATGTACGGCCTCGCCCTGATTACCGGTTCGTGGCCCGGAATGGTCGCGGCCGCCTTCGCCCAGGCGGCGATTCTCGGCTTCTATCTCCTGGTCGAGAAGCCGCACTTCGAGCAGCTACACGGCTGAGTTCGTCCCCCCCCGGTCACAGTGTCTTTAGAAACGCCAGCAGCGCCGCCCGATCTGCCGCCGGGAGCGCCCGGAACAATTCGCGCGACCGCGTCGCCTCTCCGCCGTGCAAGTCGATGGCCTGTTCGGGGGTATTGGCCCGGCCGTCATGGAGGAAATGGGACCTCAACCGCAGCCCCATGAGCGGCTCCGTACGGAACTCGCTCGGCGTCGCGAGACCAAAACAGATGTCCGCGAGATCGGGACCCATGTCATGGAGCAGCAGATCGGTAAACGCCGCCACGTCCTTGTAACGCAGCGCCTCGATCGGGCTATCTCCCGTGCGGAGCGCGGGGATGTGACAGCCGGCGCATTTGACCTGAGTGAATACGTCCCGGCCGTGCCGAGCCTCGCGCGACTGTTTCAGCGGCGCCGGCGGCGCCAGCAGGCGCACGAATGCGTCCGTCAGTTCCAAGCCGTGCGCATTCAGTTCAGGGTCGGGAGCGGGGTCCGTACCCGGGGGCAATGGCTGGCCCGTCACCGTCCCTTCCAGGGGCACCGATGGATTCGTGATTCCGATCTCGACCTGAAATGCTGCGTCGTTGAACTCACGCAGCGTGGGCACGAACGCCTTCCGCCCAAAGCGCCCCAGCCGCCCGTCGACGAAGCGATTGGGACGGCCCGAAATGCCATCATGATCGCGATCGTCTGGATCGGCGTACGACAGGATGACGGAGTCGGGGATCGCGTCGAGGAAACCGAACCCGAAGATTTCGGGCGTGGTCCGCGCCGCGACGGTCGTAACGCCGGCCGGCAGCGGTTCGCGGTCGATGCCGAGCGCTGCGTGGAGCGCGGGAGTCACGCTGTCCTGAAACACCGGTCCGCCCTGCGCGGCCAGCTGGTCGCAGACGGCCCCAATGCGCTCAGGATGGAAGACGGCGGCATGCCGCTCGACCTCGTCGCCGACGCCGCCGGACACGGGATCCTCGTGGCACTCCTTGCATCCACTGGCATTGAACAGCGGGCCCAGTCCGACTGCGGGCGTAAAGGTGCTGTCGAACACGGCGCGCCCACTGTCGAATCGCGCTCGCTCCGCCGCGGACAGCCCGCGCACCGGGTCACCGGGCTGCGGCCGCTTGCATGCGGCGGCCGCGGCCAGCGCGATCGCGCCGATGATCACGCGGCGGTGCGTCATGGGGTCGACTCCACGCCGGTTTCCACACGGCCGATCCGCTCGATCGTGTAGGCGACAAAGGGAGCGCGCTGCCCACCGAAGCTGGCGCGAACGACGTCGCCGAGCTTCAGGGCTGCCAGCCCGATGGGCTGGCGCTGACCCGCTACGGCAGCGGTAATCGGCACGCTGGCGGGCACCTGCAAGACCACGACGCGCAAGGCATAACCGACCCCGGTCGTGACTTCGACCGTGCGGGCGCGAACGTCAATGGCGCGAATCGCACCCCGAACGCTGTCATGCGGCGCCGCGGGGACTGATGGGGCGGGCTGGGGGGGTTGGGGCGCAGCGGGTCGCTGCGCGGCGACGGCAAGGGGAGCAGTAATCACGAAGCACAGCAAAGCGAAACGGCGCATAAATCCTCCCTCGCAAAGGCTCCCGGGGGAATCTATAGTGGTGGTAATGCGAGGAGTGGTCCTTCTACTATATGTGCTGGCCGCCGGCTGCCACCGCGTCGGTGGCACCAGCACATCAACTGGTGCCTGCCGCCACTCGCGGACGCGCGTCGCCGCTGGCGCGAGACCAAGGATGGCCAGCCGGTATTCGGGCCAAAATCGCCGATCGCGACGGCGGAAGCCTGCGAGGCGGTCGGCGGGCGGTTTCACCCGCGCCTGTTCGGGTGGATGGTGCACGTAATGGCGTTTTCCGAAGGCGACCCCTGGAACGCGCATCATCACTAGCGTCGCTTGACGGTCTTCGCGGAGCGCGGTAGCACTAGGGCGAACGATCCCATCCCGAAAGGCATGAATATGCGACGTGTCGAGAGTTTACTCGTTCTCATGCTGGCCTTGCTTCCGGCGACGCTGCTGGGACAGAACGGATCGATTCGTGGGCGCGTGGCAGACGCCTCCGGAGCGCCGCTCGCGCGGGCCACGATCTCGGCGGAGGCCGCGGGCCTGCGCGCGACGAGCGACGAACAGGGGCGCTACGAGATTCGCGGTGTCGCGGCCGGCACCTACACGCTGCGCGTTCGGCTGCTCGGCTACGTGCCGCAGTCGGTGAAGGTGACCGTCGGCCAGTCGCCGGTCACCCAGGACTTCACGCTGGCCGCGCAGGCGATCAGCCTCTCCCCGGTCGACGTGGTCGTCGGGTCCCGCGCGCGGCATACCGCGGCGGAGCAGCTCGCGGTGCCGGTGGACGTGTTCACATCCGAGGACATTGCGCTGCAAGGCACGCACGAGACGAGTCAGATCCTCCAGGCGCTCGCGCCGTCGGTCAATTTCCCGCGGCAGAGCGTGACCGACGCGAACGACATCGCGCGGCCGTTCACGCTGCGGGGTCTCAGTCCCGATCACACGCTGGTGCTGGTCAACGGCTGGCGCCGCCATCAAATGGCGGTGCTCAATACGTTCGCCTACGGCATGGGCGCCGGATCGAGCGGGGTCGATCTCAATGCGCTGCCGGGCGGGGCGATCGATCGCATCGAGGTGCTGCGGGACGGTGCGTCGGCGCAGTACGGCTCCGACGCGATTGCCGGCGTGGTAAACGTCGTGCTGAAGGAGGGCGGCTTCTCCCCGTTCATCAACGCCGACGTCGGCCAGTACAACTCGAAGGGGTATCCGGTCGACGGGACCACGGGGGATCTGAACGGCGGCTGGGGCATTCAGCTGGGCCGCGGCTCCCTCGCCGTGTTCGGCGAATATCTCCATCGCGACAAGACCAACCGCGCCTGGCCGGATTCGTTCCTGGTCGACACAAAAGGTGTGAACGATCTCATCGATCCGAACACCGGTCAGATCATCCAGAAACGCAATGTGCTGCCCCAACCGAATTATCACTGGGGCGACGGACTGGAGGAGGACGGGATGACGTTCGCGAACTTCCGGATGCCGCTCAATCCGGGAGGCACGAGCGAAGTCTATGCATTTGGTGGCTACAGCCATCGCACCGGCACGGGCAACGGCTTCTGGCGCTATTTCGACAGCAACAAGAACTGGCCGCAGTTCTATCCGCAGGGATTCCTGCCGCAATTCCGGCCCGATGTCGCGGACTACTCCGGCGTCGCGGGCTTCCGGGCCAACGTCAGCGGCTGGTCACTCGATATCGGCGGGTCGTACGGTGGAAACCGGTTCGACTACAACCTGGAGCATACGAACAACCCGTCGCTCGGCCCCTGCCTCGTGACGGCGTGTGCGCCCGGACCGGACCGAATCCTCGGGACGGCGGACGATCCCCGCATTCCGAATAAGCTCTCATTCTTCGCCGGTCGTCTGAAGCGGACCGAAGGCATCTTCGCCGTCAACCTGGCCAAGCCGGTGAGCCTCGGCCTATCGGCGCCCGTCAACGTCGCGCTCGGCGCCGCATACCGGCGCGAGAGCTTCAAGATCGAGGCCGGCGAACCAGCGTCTTGGATCAACGGCAACCATCTCGCCCAGGACAGCGCCGGCGCCGACGGCATCTGGGGGACGGCGGACGATGACAGCCTGCCGGCTCCGGCGGGCTCGTCGGTGTTCCCCGGCTTCGCTCCTACGGACGCGAGTGACCACGGTCGTACCAACGTGGGCGCGTATCTCGATCTCGAGAGCCAGCTCACCAAACAGTTCCTGGCAAACGTCGCCGGCCGGTTCGAGCATTACAGCGACTTCGGGCAGCGGCTCACCGGAAAGGTGGCGCTCCGCTATCAGCCGGCGCAGCGATTCGCGCTGCGGGCAGCGGCGAGCACCGGGTTTCGCGCCCCCGGCTTGGCGCAAAGCTTCTTCAGTCATACGACCACGAACGTCATTGGCGGGCAGTTCATTCAGGTGGGCAACTTCCCGGTGGACAACCGGGCCTCGCGCATCTTTGGGGCCAAGCCGCTGAAGGAAGAGACGTCCGTGAACTTGAGCGCAGGGTTCGCCCTCACCCCACGGGATAACGTCACCTTCACGGTCGACTATTTCCGCATCACGATCGACAACCGAATTCTCCTGGGTGCCACATTCGGCGATTCGGTTTCGCAGGCGATCCTCGCGGATTCGGGCTTCTCCAACATCGGTGCCGTGCAGTTCTTCACGAACGGCCTCGATACGCGGACGAACGGCGTGGACGTCACCGGAGATGTCCATGTGCCCGCGGGTCGCGGCATGCTCGACCTCAACGCCGCCGTGAACTACACCAAGAATCGGATCACGCGCGTCGATCCGTTGCCGCAGATCCTGCAGGGCAAGCCGACCGACCTCACCAGCATTCTCGATCTCGTGACCAAGGTGGGCATCGAGGAGGAACGTCCCGATTGGCGCGGCACGCTGACCGCGCAATACACGGTCGGCCGCGTGCACGGGCTCGGTCGCCTTTCCTACTACGGCGGCTTTGCCTCCGCGCAGCCGAGCTTCACCGATCGTGAGACGTACGGCGGCAAGACGCTGATCGACGCCGAAGTGGGTTATCACTTCAGCGACGTGAATCTGGCGATCGGCGCGCGCAACCTGTTCGATGTGTACCCGGACAAACCCAAAGCGGAATTCAACAACAACGACAACACGTTCCCCTGGGCCGCGGCGTCGCCGTTCGGTTACAACGGCCGGTATCTCTACGCACGGGCAGAAGTCCGACTGATCCAATAGGAGGAGTTCTCTATGCTTACCGTTGGAAGGTTCTTGAGCCTCGCCGTCGCCGCGGCACTGTTCTTCGCAGTCCCGGCAGTGGCGCACGCCCAGAACGGCCGGATCCGGGGGACGGTGCGCGACGCGAGTGGCGACGCCTTGGCGGGAGTCACGATCAGGGCCCAGGGGACGGCCGCCCCACACCGGGCAACGACGGCCTCGGACGGAAGCTATACGGTCTCGAATCTCACACCCGGAACCTACGTGGTCTCGGCGTCGCTGCCCGGTCTGCGTACGCAATCCCAGGCAAATGTACGAGTCTCCGCGGACGCCGAGACGGTGGTCGACTTCGTCATGCAGGCGCTCCAGCTGGAAGCGGTGACGGTGACCGCCATGCTTCGCGAGCAGCGGCTCGCCGACGTGCCATTCTCCATTGCGGCACCAACAGAGCAGGCGCTGCGGGTCCGCGGGGCGGACAACATTGAGGCGGTGGCGGCAAACGTCGCAGGATTCAGCGTGCAGAACCTCGGCCCCGGACAGAGCCAGGTCGCGATGCGCGGCGCCTCGTCAGGTCAGATTGCTCGCGATCAGCCCGGCGTGAAGGAACAGGTCGGCGCCTATTTCGACGAATCACCCGTCTCGCTGTCGCTGTTCACGCCGGACGTCGACCTGTTCGACGTGAGCCGCGTGGAGGTGCTGCGCGGGCCGCAGGGCACGCTGTTCGGCGCCGGCTCGCTGGCCGGCACGGTGCGCTATATCAGCAATCAGCCCGAGCTCGGCGTGAGCAGCACGTTTGGCGAGGTTGGTGGACACTGGGTGGATGGGGGCGGTCCGGGCAGCACTGCCAAGATTGGTGTGAACGCGCCGCTGGGCCAACATGCCGCCGCCCGAATCGTGGGCTACAGTAACCGCACGGGTGGTTGGATGGACGCCGTGCAACCCGACTTCACCGTCAATAGGGACGTCAACGGAAGCGACAAAGCCGGGCTCCGCGCTGCGGTCCGCCTGCAGCCGAATGAACGCTTCAGCATCACGCCGCGGATCTTCGTGCAGCGCGTGAGGGCGGACGGCTGGAACCGAATCGACGCATTCAACATCTTGGCCAACCCCTACACGACCAGCCGTCGCCCCGTCACCCTGGGGAATCGCCAGCTCTTCACGCAAATCAACGAGCCGTATACTGACGACTTCCTGCTGGGTGACGTGAATTGGCAATACAAATTTGGTGGGGCGACTCTCACCTCGATCACGTCCTACACCCACCGCAACATCTTGGTCGTCCGTGACGCCACCGCGCTCACCGCCAGTGTCATGGGCGGCACACTCGGCTTGTCAGATCGCGTGTACACACTCGACTCCCCGCTCAATGATACCACGAGGAGCAAAGTGTGGACGCAGGAGCTGCGTTTGACAGGCGCTTCAAGAAAGCTTCGCTGGCTGGTGGGCGGCTTCTACGCCAAGAGCAAGCGCGATTATGGGCAAAACGTCAGACCGGTGGGCGTGGACTCGCTCGCCGCGGCAGAAGGCTTTGCACCAAGGGGATGGAGCCGCGGAAATCTGGGAGCCGGAATCGACGTACTGTTCTTTTCCAAACTGCACTACGACCTCAAGCAATACGCCGCCTTCGGCGAAGCGACGCTGTCCGCTACTGACCGGGTGGATCTCACGGCGGGGTTGCGCTACTACAATTTCAACGAGAATCGGTCGCTGATCTTTGACGGTGCATTCGCGGTGCCGACAGACACAACTGGCACGACCGACGCGAGCGGTGTGGCGCCGCGCTTCATCGTGAGCTACAAGGCCTCGAACGCGCTCACGCTCAATGCGCAAGCGTCGCGAGGGTTCCGGCTGGGTGGGATCAACGATCCTCTCAACGCCCCGCTATGTTCGGCCGCAGACTTGTCGACATTCGGCCCATTGGCGGGTTCCTGGAAAGATGAAACGGCTTGGAACTACGAGGTTGGAGCCAAGTCTCAGTTTTCGGGCGGTCGCGGCTCGCTCAACGTCTCCGCGTTCTACATGGATATCCGGGACTTGCAGCTCACCGTGACGGCTGGCTCGTGCTCTTCCCGGCTCATTTTGAACGCGGACAAGGCTCGGTCGGTAGGGGCCGAGTTCGAGCTTACGGCGAGTCCGAATGACCACGTGGACCTTTCAGTTTCCGCCGGTCTGAACAACTCCAAGCTGCTCACCACCTTTAAAGATCAGGGTGGGAATGTCGTGGCAGGAATTGCGGAGGGGAATCGCCTCCCGAGCGTGCCGCGGTTCCAGGGAAGCGCCGCCCTCACCTATGGGTGGAATATGGGGACGGGGTCGCGGGCGTTTGTGTCCGGCACCTACCACTACGTCGGGTCGCGCTACACCTTGATCGACGATCAGGGCAACGGAGTCGGTCCCGCGTGCGCCGGTCAGAAGTTCGGTTGCGTGGATCTCAACACCTTCGGATCACACACCATCGGCGGTCCGCTGACGCAGGGGATCTTCCGATTCGATCCATTGCTGCCGGCGTATAACCTCGTCAACCTTCGCGTCGGCCTGACGCGTCAGACCTGGGAGTTGTCCGTGTACCTGAATAACGCGCTCGACGAGATCGCGTTCCTGGCCTTGGACCGCGAGCGCGGCACGAGAGCGCGGGTCGGGTATTTGACCAACCAGCCGCGGACGGTCGGTGTGGCGATGCGGTTCGATTACTAACTCTCAACGGCGCAGAACGGCGCAAAAAAAGGCGCGGCGGGTGATGTGCCACCCGCCGCGCCTTTCATGCGCCTATTCGCGCAGTTACAAGATCACATCCTCGCACCCATGCCAGCGCCTGCCCCCATACCCGCTCCCATTCCCGCGCCTTCCGTGTAGAACTTGGCGCCGATTACGGCGGCGAGGGGCCATTCCACCAGCCCGATCACCGTCGTAATCATCATGAAGTTGTGCGGCCAGATCTGCATCGGCCACATGAAGGCGGTGACGAGCAGGTTACCGACGAACCACGCCGCCAGGCCGGCCTTCGCCGCGGTAGCGGGTCCGGCGCCAAAGCGGGGGCGCACGGCGGCGTAGAGCCACACGAGGAACACGCCAGCCACGAAATCTAGGAACACGTACCAAAGGATCTGGGAGGTCGTCGGCGCTGCCGACTTCCCGAGTGCGGTCATGGCGGCCGCCATTTGGTCCTTCAGCGCCATGTTGAACACCACGTAATCGATCGCGTTCAGCACGACACCCGCGATCAGTCCTCCGGCAAGCACCTTCATCATGTTGATCTTCCCCATCGTGACACCCCCTCAAAGGAGAGGACAGCACCGAATTGGGAGCCAGCCGTCGCCACGGTACGGATGAGAACCGGAATCGTCAAGTCACAGCACGTTCAGGACCGCGACCAGCCCACCCATGCCGTCGGAAATCGTCGCGACGCCACCGGGGACAACCCATTCCTTTCCATTCACTACCAGGTTGAAGTAGTAGGTGCCGGCCGGCAGCCGCAGCGCGGCCTCCCAGAGATCGTTCCCCAAGCCGCGCAACGCCTCCGGCTTCCACGCGTTCCAGTTGCCCGCGATCGCGACGCTTTGCACACCCGTCATGTTGAAGCGGACGACCACGGTGTCGCCACCGCGGTGCTGAGCAACCAACGGCTGCAACACCTGCGTCGCCGCGGGCACACTCGGCGCCATCGCGCGGCGTTTCGCGAAGAATCGCACTCCCCCTGTGATGAAGCCTGCCCGGGGCAGTCCCTGGAATGGATCGCGCAGGTAATTCCCGCCCGATGCTTCCACGGCGAGGGAAGGAGTCAGGAAGTACTGCAGCGTGGCGCTGGCAGCTCCGGTCGATCCATAGGTCTTGCTGAGCCGGCCGCTCAACCAGATGGAGCCAACGATCCTGGAGCCGTCAAACGATAGGCCGCCTACGACGTCTGTATACCAAGCACCAAGAAACCGCGTGGCTTCGGTAGTGAACGAGAGCTGCGTGGGTGCGCCGAGTTGCCGCCATGTCCGGCCTCGGAGCCGGAACGCCGCGACCCCGGACTCCTGTTGGATGACGCCGCTGACGACGCCAGCGCCGATGGCAACATCACCCCGCACCGCCTCGGCCAGGGCGCTGCCGGAGCCGGCCGCGACCCCGTCGGAGCGCGTGCTGAATCCGATCGTTCCACTGACCGCGACTCGCGTGTTCCCCAGTTGGGTGAGAGCGGACCAGATATCGGCGCGACCCTGGCTCGCCCAGACACCGGCTTCGAGCAACGACACCGACCCGGTGACGGCGAGATAGCGGGAAATCGACAGACTCTGCGCGGCCGGCGACACGGTGAGGGCGCTAAAGCTCGAACCACCGGCGTAGCGCACCACGCCAGTGCCGACGCCGACGGACGCCTGACGCTGTGCCGCAAGAGCGAGCGGCGCTAGGCCGAAGAGCAGCGCTGAAGATGAAACCGGTCCCACGTGCATGGGACCGGTAAGATACAGCGCGACAGGTGTTGTCTAGTTCTAGTTAGGGACGCCGCGGGTTGTTGGTCCGGCCTTGACCCCCGAGACCAGCGTGCGCGGGGCGGTGCGAGGGTGACGCGGGCACGGCCGGAGTCGCCGGCGTGGCCGGAGTCGCTGGCCCTTCGCCGGGATGCGGCGTCGCATGCGTTGCCGGGTCGGCGTGTTGTGCCGGCGTCACCGGCCGGTGGTCGAGACCGAGCGCTTCACCACGGACATGCTTCGTGCGATGCGCTCGTGCCGCCACCTTCGCCTTGGCGATATCGGATGCGTGGGAGTTCGGAATCGTTCCCGGCGTTTGTGCCGCGGCGAGCGCGGGGATGAGCAGTGCCGGGATGAGCCATACTATGCGCTTCATTTGTCCTCCGCTGTGTCGAACGTCGTGCGTATCTCGCAGCGCGGGGCGCCAGCTCGGCCCCGGGCGAGATCCTTCGCCAGCATGCGTAACCAGCTCCACAGGCTGCGCCGGACGACGAGCCGGTCGGCCACAAACCACAGTTGGGCGAACACCTCGCGAACGACCCCCTCGGCCAACGTGGAATCCATCAGCATGCCGTACGCCTGGGCGTACAACGAGGGGCGGTGGCGGCGCTCCAGCTCGATCAGCGCTGTCGCATCCCGCTGCACGACCCGCTGGAGCAGGTCAGCGTCTGCTACGAGGGGACGTTGTGTAGGTACCATGCTTGCTAAAGATTCCCCGGAGGGCAGCGAGGTAACGCAGGTCACACTACAGCGCATCCTAAACCGTTACCAATCCCTTGGGTAGCCACTCTTTAGCGGAGGAATCGGTTGCGCCTTGGAGCCGAGCTGACAGACGGTGACATTGTGAGGGCCGTGCTCGCAGGTGAGCGCGAGCGATACGCGCAGCTGGTCGAGCGCTATCGCGACCGGTACGCGCGTTACGCGGCGCGGATGCTGGGCTCGGCCGACGCAGCCGAGGATGCGGTGCAGGACGCGTTCGTGCGTGCCTTTGATCAGCTCGCACAGTGCAAGGAGCCCGACAATTTCCTGGGCTGGTTTTTTCTGATCCTGCGGAATCGCTGCTTTGCGGAACGGCGGCGCAGTCGGGCCACGGCGCCCTTGGAAGCAGCTGACAGCGTCGCGGCGGCGGATCGGACCGACGGGGGAGCAGAAACGGCCGAACGCCGCCGCGCGCTGCAGCTCGCGTTGCTCGAGTTGACGCCGGATCAGCGTGAAGTGTTCGTTCTGAAGCATGTCGAAGGGTTGTCATACGGACAGATTGCCGAGCGCTTGAGCACCTCGGTAGCGTCACTGAAGATGCGAATGCATCGCGCCTACGATCGACTGCGCCAAGAACTGCGGGAGCACGCATGAGCGACCATGACTTCCATCCCCTGGTGATGCAGCTGCTGGACGGCGATCTCACAATCGCTGATCTGCCGGCCGAGCTGCGCGCCCAGGGTGAGGAAGCGCTGAGGCTCTTGGCCGCGGTCGATCGTCGACCGGTCGAAGTGCCCGGCGTCGTGCAACGCGTGATGCGGGCGCTCGAGTCGCGGCCCGCGCCCCGCCGTCCTCGTTGGAAACGTGCGCTAGAGCCGCGCGAGATCCGGCTGAGAATCCGGCCGTGGCTGCTCGCTCCCGCACTCGCTATTGCAGCCGCGCTGATCGTATGGATCTGGCCGGCCAGGCTAACCGCGCCCCCCCCCCTGGTTACCGTCCGGTTTGTATTGGTTGCACCGGACGCGAAGGCGGTTAGCCTGGCCGGGACTTTCAATCAGTGGGACGCGCGGGCCACACCGCTGGTGCGTGCCGGTGCGAACGGGGTGTGGACCGTGTCGCTGACGCTTCCGGCCGGACAGCACCAGTATGCGTTCGTCGTGGACGGCCAGCGCTGGGTGCCCGATCCGGGCGCGCCCGCCGTCGACGATGGCTTTGGACGCCGCAATAGCGTCTTGACGCTCTGATGCTCACACTGCTCGCGGTCCCGCTCACGTTGCTGAGCATGCAACAGCCGGGAGCCATCGCTCAGCGGCTCGCGGGGCGTGTCTCACCCAACGTTGCCGCGCTCGTCGAGCAGCTCGGGACGACAGGATCGGCGCGCGGCCTGCCCGTCGATCCCCTGATTCAAAAGGCCATCGAAGGCAGCGCCAAGGGCATTCCCGACGATCGCGTCGCGGCCGCGGTGCGCATGGTAGCGACGCAGCTGGACGCTGCCGCTGCTGCGCTTCGAGAGGGTGGACTCGCCTCCGACACGCTCGCCGTCGCCGCCGGCGCGTTCGCGATTACGGCGGGACTCAGCGCCAACGACATTACGGCCCTGGCGCGCGTCGGCGCGCGCCCGCAGGCCCTGACGGTGGGACTCCGGGTGGCCGGGACGCTGGCGGCGCTTGGCGTTCCCCCTGCCGAAAACATCGCCCTCGTGAGCGTGTCACTGCGCTCCGGTAAGTCCGCGGCCGACCTCCTGCTCCTGCCCGCAGACGTGGAGTCCGAAGTGGCGAAAGGCCTGACACCTGCGGCGGCAGCCGCGGGCCTTTCGCGGGCCGCTGCGGCGCAGGCGCGTCACGGGCCGCCACCAGGGCACGGGCAGCAACGACCGCACCCTCCCGCTCCGCCGCATCATCCGTAGGCTGCAGGGCTTCGCAACACGGTAGGTCAAGTACCGGAAGGGCTCACAACCCTGTAAGATTCCTCTTCCTATTATGACCATCGCCTCGAATTTGGGCTTCCCACCCCTGGGAGCCGCGCGCGAATTGAAGCGTGCCACAGAAGGGTACTGGAGCGGCAAAGTGAGTCGCGCGCAGCTGCTCACCACCGGCACGGAGTCGCGGCGCCGGCATTGGCAGCTGCAGCGGGACATCGGTTTGGACCGCATTCCCGCGAACGACTTCTCGTTCTACGACCGCATGCTGGACACCTGTGCCCTGGTCGGCGCGGTGCCGCCGCGGTACGGGTTCAAGGGCGAGTGGATGGATGCCGATACGTACTTCGCCATGGCGCGTGGCAGTCAGGGCAAGAGCCGCGACGTCACCGCGATGGAAATGACGAAGTGGTTCGACACGAATTACCACTACATCGTGCCCGAGCTCGAGCGTGGGCAGCGTTTCCGCATGGCCTCCGCGAAGCCTGCGAACGAGTACCGCGAAGCGAAGGCCGCCGGCATCGACGCGACGACAGTCTTGATCGGACCGCTGACGTTCCTGCTGCTCGCCAAAACCAGGGGCACGGCGTTCGACCGTCTGTCGTTGCTCGATGCGCTGCTCCCCGTTTACGGCGACGTGTTGGAGTCGCTCGCCGCGGCGGGTGCGACCTGGGTGCAGATCGACGAACCATGCCTCGCGCTCGATCGCACCGAAGCGGAGCGGGCCGCGTACGTGCGGGCCTACACGCAGCTGGCCAGGCGCGCCGGCAAACTTCAGCTCCTCGTCGCGACGTATTTCGCCGGGCTCGACGACAACCTGTCGACGGCGCTCGCGTTGCCGGTGCAAGGCTTGCACGTGGATTTGGTGCGCGCCCCGCAGCAGCTCGATCCGTTGCTGGCCAAATGGCCCAAGGGTCGGGTGCTGTCGGCCGGCGTCATCGACGGCCGCAACGTGTGGCGGGCCGATCTGCAGCAGCAGCGGGTTCTGCTCGAGAAGGCGGCGGCGAAGGTGGGCAAGGACCGGTTGTGGGTCGCGCCGTCCTGCTCGCTGCTGCACACGCCACGCGACCTCGATCTCGAGACCAAGCTCGACGCGGAGCTCAAGGGCTGGCTGGCGTTTGCGAAGCAGAAGCTGCAGGAGGTCGTGTCGCTGGCGAAGGGGGACCGCGCGGCCATCGAGGCTTCGAGCCGTGCCGCGCAGTCGCGGCGCACGTCGAAGCGGATCAATAACGCCGCCGTCCAGCGGCGTGCCGCATCCGTGACGGAACAGGACCGGGCGCGCGGGACGCGGTTCGCGGACCGCAGACAGTTCCAGGTGGAGCTCCCATCCTACCCTACCACGACGATCGGCTCGTTCCCGCAGACCGCCGACGTTCGCGCCGCGCGGCGCAAGCTGCACGACGCTCAGCTGACGGCCGCGCAGTACGACCAGTTCATCGAAGCACAGATCGCCAAGACGATCAAGCTGCAGGAAGAGCTGGGGCTCGACGTGCTGGTGCACGGGGAGTTCGAGCGCAACGACATGGTCGAGTACTTTGGAGAGCAGCTGGTCGGATTCGCGTTCACCGAGCACGGCTGGGTGCAGTCCTACGGGACGCGGTATGTGAAGCCGCCGATCATCTTCGGAGACATCTCGCGCCCCACCGCGATGACGGTGCGCTGGAGCAAGTACGCGCAGTCATTGACCGAGCGGCCGGTCAAGGGAATGCTCACCGGGCCGGTGACGATCCTGCAGTGGTCATTCGTGCGCGACGACCAGCCGCGCGCCGAAACGGCGAAGCAGATCGCGCTCGCGATCCGCGACGAAGTGATCGATCTCGAGGCGGCGGGCATTCGCGTCATTCAGATCGACGAGCCGGCGCTGCGAGAGGGGTTGCCGCTGCGGCGCGCCGAGTGGAACGACTATCTGCGCTGGGCGGTGGACGCGTTCCGGCTCGCTACGGCGGGCGTCCGCGACGCCACCCAGGTTCACACGCATATGTGCTACAGCGAGTTCAATGACGTCCTGCGCGTCATCGAGCGCATGGACGCGGACGTGATCTCGATCGAGAACGCCCGCTCCGGCTCGGAGCTGCTGCAGGGACTCGAGCAGTACAAGTACCCGAACGAGATCGGTCCCGGCGTCTACGACATCCACTCGCCGCGCGTGCCCTCGACGGCGGAGATCACGGGCGCCTTGAAGAGCATGAAGCGCGTGCTGGAGGACGCGCAGATCTGGGTCAACCCCGACTGCGGCCTGAAGACGCGCGGGTGGGAGGAAACGTTGGCGGCGCTCAAGAACATGGTCGCGGCGGCGAAAGCCATGCGAGAGAACGGTGCCCGGTAACCCGACGGACGTTCGGATCACGGCGGAACCGATCGACACCAATCGCTGCAAGTTCGTCGTGAGCGTACCGGTGCTGGCGGGAGGGGTGCGCCGCTTCTCCGGAGCCGACGACGCGAGAGGCTCTCCCCTCGCCGAGGCGATCTTCGCGATCCCGGGGCTCGCGGTGAGCGAGCTGATTGTGTCGGGCAACCTCGTCACCGTAGTCAAGCGGTCTGCGGCGCCCTGGCAGGCGGTCGGTCGGTCGGTCGGTGACGCCATACGATCCACATTGACGGCGGACGTGCCGGCGGTCCATCCGGCGCAAAGGCCGGCTTCCGGTGAAGGATCAGCGGTCAATGACGACGCGCTCTACGAGCAGGTCGCGCGGGTGTTCGAAGAGCAGGTTAATCCGATGGTCGCGCGGCACGGTGGGCGCGTCGAGCTCATCGACGTCCAGGACGCGGTCGTGATGCTGCGCATGGGAGGCGGCTGCCAGGGGTGCGGGATGGCCGACGTCACGCTGCGCCAAGGCATCGAGGGCATGCTGGCACAGCTGGTGCCGGCGGTGCGCGGCATCGTGGATATCACCGACCACACGTCGGGCGCCAACCCCTACTTCCAGGCCGCCAAGAAATAACTCCTCGCCTGCTGCTGCTGCTGCCCACGACGACCTACCGCACGGCGGCGTTCGTGGAGGCCGCGCGGCAAATTGGTGTCGAGCTGACGGTGGCGTCCGAGCAGGCGAGTACGCTCGAAGCGGCGAATCCCGCAGGTCTCCTCACTCTCGATTTCGAGCAACCTGACCGAGCAGCGGACGCGGTCCGCGTGTTCGCGACGCAGTACCCCATCGCGGGGGTCGTTGGCGTGGACGACCGGACTGCCGTGGTTGCCGCAGCCATCGCGACGAAGCTGAGGCTCAGAGGAAATCCCGTGCACGCCGCGATCGCGGCGAGCGATAAGCACGTCCAGCGCGAGCAGCTGGCGAGGGCGGCGGTCCCGATCCCGCGCTTCATGTTGCATAGCCTGGACGAAGATCCTGCCGCGATCGCGAAATCCATCACGTATCCTTGCGTGCTCAAACCCGTGCGGCTTTCGGCGTCGCGAGGCGTCATCCGCGCCGACAACCCTCCATCATTCCTCGCCGCTCACGGCCGTTTACGAGCCATCCTCGCCGACCCGGAGACCGCCGCGGCGTGCGGAGATCGGCGCGGCACTATCTCATCGAGGAGTTCATCCCCGGCTACGAGGTTGCGCTCGAAGGATTGGTGGTCGACCGCCGGCTGCACGTGCTGGCGTTGTTCGACAAGCCGGACCCGCTCGACGGGCCCTTCTTCGAGGAGACGATCTATGTTACGCCCTCGACCGTTCCCGGCGGATTACAGGCGGCAATCAAGGACTGCGCCGATCGGGCGGTACGCGCGATCGGCATCACCGACGGTCCCATCCACGCCGAGCTGCGCTACAACGAGAACGGCCCGTGGCTGATCGAGCTGGCCGCGCGACCGATCGGCGGGCGCTGCTCGGCAGTGCTGCGATTTGGCGACAAGGGGATTTCGCTCGAAGAGATCATCCTGCGCCAAGCCCTCGGGATGGCCATTCCCTCACTCCAGCGCGAGCGCCTGGCCGCCGGCGTCATGATGATACCGATTCCAGGGGCGGGGACGTTGCGAGAGGCGCGCGGTGTGGCCGAAGCGAAGCGCGTGCCGCTCGTCGAGGACGTGCAGATCACCGCGCATCCAGGGGAGCGGCTGATTCCGTTTCCGGAGGGGTCGCGGTATCCCGGATTCATTTTTGCGCGCGGAGAGACGCCGGCCGCCGTCGAGACCGCGCTGCGAGAGGCCCATAGCCGTTTGACATTCGTAATCGCGTGAGCCGCGGAAGCCGTCGCACCGTCGCGGCTCTCCTCGTACTGCTGGCGGCCTGGGAGGTCGGGCGCAGTCTTGTCAGAATCGACCTGGCCGTGTTCCACGACTACCTGCGCGTCGGCCAAGTCGTGCTGCAGCATAGTGACCCCTACGCCACGCTGAGCTTCAACACCTGGCCTCCCTTTTTCATCTTCATCGCAGTCGTCCTGGCGGAGGTCGCCCGCATATCGCGCGTCGGAGCGCTCCTCACTTGGCAGCTCGGGAGCGTGGCGGCGCTGTGGGGAGCATGCCGGCTGCTGCCGCGTCTTGCCGGCGAAGCCCCCCCGCCATTTACGTCGACGGCGACGCTCGTCCCGCTGGTAATGACGGCGCGGCTGCTCCAGGAACACCTGCAGAGCATGCAGATCAATCTGTATCTGCTGTTCCTCGTGCTGCTCGCTTTCGACTTGTTCCGGCGCCGCCGCGAAGCGATGGGCGGACTCGCGCTGGCGACGGCGATCAGCGTGCGCGCCGTGCCCATCCTGTTTCTCGTGTTTCTCCTCTACAAGCGCGCCTGGCGCGCCG
>Ga0066659_10000311_pt1 | contig 17094 bp, 16 predicted proteins | sample GraSoiAngelo_108_FD_75176 | JGI IMG/M metagenome (GOLD analysis project Ga0066659, IMG submission 75176) | Grasslands soil microbial communities from the Angelo Coastal Reserve, California, USA - 14_0903_09_40cm | ecosystem: Environmental > Terrestrial > Soil > Grasslands | place: USA... | reverse complement strand
GTTCGATCTCGAGCTCGCGAAGCAGCAGAGCACGGACAATCCCGTCTTCTACGTGCAGTACGCGCACGCGCGGATCGCGAGCGTGCTCCGGCAGGCCGCGGATGCCGGCATCCAGCCCGAGTCCAACCCGGAGCTGGGGCCGCTGGGTGACGCCGAGCTCGAACCGCTGCGTCTCGTGGCGGCATATCCCGACGTGGTCGACGTGGCGGCGCGCGACCTCGAGCCGCACCGTATCGTCTTCCACGCCCTCGACCTGGCCGGGGCGTTTCATCGCTACTATAATACGCACCGCATCCTGAGCGATGATCCGGCGTTGACGCAGGCCCGCCTCGCAGTCGTGCGCTCCGTCCAGCAGGTGTTGCGCTCGGCGCTTCACCTCGCGGGCGTGCAAGCGCCCGAGCGGATGTGAGTGGGGGAGATCATGGCCAAGCCGGGACGTGCGGGACTGGGGCTCTGGGATCGGCTGGTGCTGCTGCTCGCGTGGGGGGTGACCTGCGGCCTCGTCTACCTGCTCGGCTTCTACGTCGGGAAGGGCATGCAGGAGCGGCCGCTCGGCCCGGAGGATCGGCTCGTCCGTCTGCCGGTCACCTCCACGCCGCCGCCCGAAGGGCAGCGCCCGAAGGCCGACTCCGAGCTCACCTTCTACGACACCCTCACGGGTTCTGAACGGGGCACGCCCCATCGTCCGCGCGACACCGCCCCCCCGGCGCCGGCGCCCACGCCCGCCGCCCCCTCGACATCGGCACAGCCAGTCGCGGTCGCTGCACCCACGCCCCGTTCCCGCCCGAAGAACGTCACCAGCCCACCCGAGCCTGCTCCGCCCCCTCCGCCTCCACAGCACGCGGCGGCGCCCGCAGCCGTCGCTGCGCCCTCTCCACCGGCGACGCGCCCGGCAGGTGGCAGCTGGACCGTACTGGCGAATCCCACCCGCAGCCGCGAGGAGGCCGACGGCCTCGTCCACCAGCTGCGCACGCGCGGCTACGATGCCTCGCTCGTGCGCGTGCTGCGTGATGGTGACACCTGGTACCGCGTGCTGGTCGGGCACTTCGCCAGTGCCCAGCAGGCGACCGAGACCATGCAGCGGCTGCGCGATCGCGAGGGTGTGGCGCACGCCTTCGTCGCATCGGAATGACGACCGACCGCCGCGGCCCGCTCCGCGCAGGCGACCCGTGGCCCGCCCGGGGAGATCTCCGGGCGCTCGCGCGGCAGGGGAACGTGGTCCCGGTCTGTCGCGAGATCCTCGCGGATCTCGAGACTCCGGTGTCAGCCTTCCTGAAGGTCCACCGCGGGTCGTACGGGTTCCTGCTGGAGAGCGTCGAGGGAGGTGAACAGTGGGGACGCTACAGCTTCCTCGGCACCGACCCGGCGCGCATCTTCCGCGTGCGCGGACGCGAGGTCGTGATCGAGGAGCCCGGCGGCCCGATCCTCCGCGAGGAGACCGACGACCCGATGGGGGTATTGAAACGGCTGCTCGCAGCGTACCGGCCGGTCGTGATTCCCGGTCTGCCACGTTTCTCGGGCGGTGCGGTGGGTGCAATCGGCTACGACATGGTGCGCTCCTTCGAGCGCTTGCCGGGGCGCGCGGACGACGATCTCGGGCTCCCCGAGGCGTGCCTGCTGCTCACCGAGAGCCTGCTCGTCTTCGACAACGTCGCACAGAAGATCAAGCTCATCTCGAACGTCCGGCTGGGCGAGGGAGAAGATCCCGAGAAGGCCTATGATGCTGCGCTGGCGCGCATCGACGAACTCATCGCCCGCCCCGCGTGCGCGCCCGTCGAACCCCGCCGGGTGGAGGCCGCCCCCGGCGAGATCCGTTCGAACTTCACGCAGGCCGGCTACGAGCGCATCGTCGAGCGCGCCAAGGAGTACATCCGGGCGGGCGATATCATCCAGGTGGTGCTCGCTCAGCGCTTCGAGCTCCCGCTCGCTGCCGCCCCGTTCAACGTGTACCGCTGTCTCCGCACCGTGAATCCCTCCCCCTACATGTTCTTCCTCGACCTCGGCGATCACGCGCTCGCGGGGGCGTCGCCCGAGCTGATGGTCCGCGTCGAGCAGGGCGAGGTGACCGTGCGGCCGATCGCGGGCACGCGGCCCCGGGGGACCACCGAGCGGGACGATCAGGCGCTCGCCGAGGAGCTCGCCGCCGACCCGAAGGAGCTGGCGGAGCACGTGATGCTCCTCGACCTCGGGCGAAACGATGTGGGTCGTGTGGCCCGCTCCGGCACGGTCGAGGTGACGGAGCGTTTCGTGATCGAACGCTACTCTCACGTGATGCACCTCGTCTCCAACGTGCGAGGTACACTCGCCCCCGGTCGCGACTGCTTCGACGGCTTCCGCGCGACGTTCCCGGCCGGCACGCTCACCGGTGCGCCCAAGATCCGGGCCATGGAGATCATCGAGGAGCTCGAGCCGGTCCGCCGCGGGCTCTACGGCGGCGCCGTCGGCTACTTCGACTTCTCGGGCGCGATGGACACGGCGATCACGATCCGGAGCGCGCTCTTCCGCCATGGACGCGTGTTCGTCCAGTCCGGCGCCGGTATCGTGGCGGACTCCGATCCCGAGGCGGAGCACCGGGAGTGCATCAACAAGGCGCGCGCCCTGATCCAGGCGGTCCGCCTCGCGGAGGCTCTCGAATGACCGGGCGGGAGGGGAGTCGCGTAGGCTTGCCGAAGCGTCCGTCAAGCGAAGCCTCGGCTAAGCGTCTGTTGATGATCGACAACTACGACTCCTTCACCTACAACCTCGTGCAGTACCTCGGCGAGCTCGGCGCCGAGGTCGACGTGCGCCGGAACGACGCGATCACGCTCGAGGAGGTCGCGACGCTCCGACCCGACGCCGTCGTCATCTCGCCGGGTCCGTGTACACCGCGCCAGGCCGGGATCTCCGTGCCCCTCATCGAGCGCTTCGCCGGGACGATCCCCATCCTCGGCGTCTGCCTCGGGCACCAGGCGATCGCGGCGGCGTTCGGAGGACCGATCGTTCGCGCCCGGCGGATCATGCACGGCAAGACCTCGGCCATTCATCACGACGGCCGGGGGCTGTTCGAAGGGGTGGCGCTCCCCTTCGAGGCGACGCGCTACCACTCGCTGGTGATCGATCCGGACGCGCTCCCGCCCGTGCTCGAGCGCTCGGCGTGGACTCTGGACGACGAGATCATGGGCGTCCGGCATCGGACGCTGGCCGTCGAAGGAGTACAGTTTCACCCGGAGTCGATCCTCACGCTCGAGGGGAAGCGCCTCCTGGCGAACTTCCTCGCCCGCCTGCCGCCGCGGAGCAACCCCGCGCTTGCCGAGCGGTCGGGCGGGACAGGGCGGCCGTGACGTTGCGGGACGCGATCGCGCGCGTGGTCGACCGCCGGGATCTCGAGGAGGCGGAGATGTCGGCCGTCGTGGACGAGATTCTCGGCGGGCGGGCGGGCGTGGCCGAGATCGCAGGATTCCTCGTCTCACTGCGCATGAAGGGCGAGACGGTCGCGGAGCTGGCAGGGGCGGCACGCGCGCTCCGGGCGCGCGCGGTCGTGATTCCCGACGTGCCGCCCGGGGCGATCGACACCTGCGGGACGGGCGGGGATGGCGCCGGGCTGCTCAACGTGTCGACCGCCGCCGGGCTGGTCGCCGCCGCGGCCGGAGTCCCGGTTGCCAAGCATGGAAACCGCGCGGTGTCGGGGACGGTCGGTGGGGCCGATGTGCTGGAGGCCCTCGGCGTCACGCTCGAGCTGCCCGTCGCGGCGCTCGGTGCGTGTCTGCGGACGGTCGGCTTCGTGTTCCTCTACGCACCCGCGCTCCAGCCCGCCATGCGCCATGCCGCTCCCGTGCGGCGCGCGCTCGGCCTCCGCACCATCTTCAACCTGCTTGGCCCGCTCACGAACCCGGCGCGGGTGCGGCGGCAGGTGATCGGCGTCTACGATCGCGGGTGGCTCAGGCCGGTCGCCGAGGTGCTCGTCCGGCTGGGCGCCGAGCGCGCGTGGGTCGTGCACGGGGCGGGCGGCATCGACGAGATGAGCCTCGAGGGTGAAACCGCCGTCGCCGAAGTCGTGGGAGGAGAGATCCGGGAGCGGAGCGTGACTCCGGCGGAGGCGGGACTCGCGTCCGCCCCCACCCGGGCACTCCGCGTCGCGTCTGCCGCCGACGCGGCCGGTCGGCTGCGCGCGGTGCTTGGCGGAGAGCGAGGGCCGGCACGCGACATCGTCTGTCTCAACGCGGCCGCCGCCCTCGTCGTCGCGGATGCTGCGGCGGATCTCCGGGAAGGGGCCGCCCGCGCCGCGGCGGCGATCGATGGCGGGGCGGCGGTCGAATTGCTCGCCCGCTTGGTGGCGTTTACCGACCGGCACATGGCGGCGGGACGTACGGGATGATCCTGGAGCGGATCATCGCTGCCAAGCGGAAGGAAGTGGCCGGGCGCCGCCAGGCCGCGCCCGTGAGCGCGCTCCGCGACCGGCCGCTCTACGGCGCGCCCCGCCGGCCGTTCGGCGCCGCCCTAGCCGCGGCGCCGGCTCCGGCGGTGATCGCCGAGCTGAAGCGCGCCTCGCCGTCGCGGGGAACGATCCGCTCCGGGTACGACGTGGCCGAGCTCGCGCACGGGTATGCCCGTGGCGGCGCCACGGCCCTCTCGGTGCTCACCGACGGTCCCTTCTTCGGTGGCGCACTCGACGACCTCGCCCTGGCGCGAGAGGCTTCGCGGCTCCCGTGTCTGCGCAAGGACTTCCTGATCGATCCCTATCAGGTCGAGGAGGCCCGGGCCTGGGGCGCCGACGCCGTCCTGCTGATCGTTGCGGCCGTCGACCCCGAGACGGGCGCGGCGCTGCTCGCGGCCGCGCGGGAGACGGGGCTCGACGTCCTGGTGGAGGTGCACGACGAGGCGGAGCTCGCGTGGGCGGCCGCGGCGGGCGCGACGCTGATCGGCATCAACAATCGCGACCTCGGCAGCTTCGCGGTGACGCTCGCGACGACGGAACGGCTTGCCCCGCGGGCGCCGGCGGGGGCGCTGGTGGTGGCGGAGAGTGGCATCCGGTCGCCCGCGGATTTGCACCGGATGCTCGCAGCGGGAGCCCGCGCGGTGCTCGTGGGCGAGGCGTTCATGGAGCGTCCCGACCCGGGGGGCGCGCTGGCCGAGTGGCTATGCCGGTGAAGGTGAAGATCTGCGGTGTCTGCACGGTGGACGACGCCCGCGCGGCAGCCGCGGCGGGCGCGGATTTCATCGGCCTCAACTTCCATCCCGCGAGTCCCCGCTACGTCGAGCCGGAACGGGCGCGCGCCATCGCGGACGCGGTCCCGGCGACGCCGCTGGTCGGGGTCTTCGTGGATGCGCCGCGGGTGCGCGTCGAGGAGATCGCCGCGGTGGTGGGTCTCGCCGCGCTCCAGTTCCACGGCGACGAGGACTCCGCGTACTGCGCGGGCTGGCCGTGGCGGACGATCAAGGCGCTCCGGGCACGGCCGGGGGCCGATCTCGCTCACGAAGGGGCCCGCTACGCGACCGACTACCTCTTGATTGACAGCTACGAGCTCGGACGTGCCGGAGGTACGGGCCGCCCGCTCGACCCGGCGGCCGCCACCGGCCTGCCGGCCGGGCGCCTGTTCGTTGCGGGCGGGCTTCGGCCAGAAACCGTGGCGGGGGTCGTTGCTCGTCTCAGACCCTTCGCCGTCGACGTGGCCTCCGGGGTGGAGGACCGCCCGGGGCGAAAGGACCATGGCAAGATCGAAGCCTTCATCCGCGCCGCCAAGGCTGCCTGACGCGGGCGGCCATTTCGGCGTCTACGGGGGCCGCTATGTCTCCGAGACGCTCATGCCCGCGCTGCTCGTCCTCGAGCGCGCGTATGCGCGGCTGAAGCGCGACGCGAGCTTCCAGCGCGAGCTGCACGGCTGGCTCAAGCGCTATGCGGGGCGGCCCACGCGGCTCTACTTCGCCGACCACCTGTCGCGACGGCTGGGCGGCGCGCGCATCTATCTCAAGCGCGAGGATCTTCTCCATACCGGTGCGCACAAGATCAACAACACGCTCGGTCAGGCGCTCCTCGCGCGGCGTCTCCGGAAGACGCGGCTCATCGCCGAGACCGGTGCCGGGCAGCACGGCGTGGCGACGGCGACGGTCGCCGCGCTCTTCGGGCTGCGCTGCGCGATCTTCATGGGCGCGGAGGACGTCGAGCGACAGAGCCTGAACGTGTTCCGCATGAAGCTCCTCGGCGCGACGGTCCACGTGGTCGAGTCCGGTAGTCGCACCCTCAAGGATGCCATGACCGAGGCGCTGCGTGACTGGATCGCGACCGTCGAGGACACGTTCTACCTGATCGGCTCGACGGCCGGACCGCATCCCTATCCCGTGATCGTGCGCGACTTCCAGGCGGTGATCGGCGAGGAGGCCCGCCGCCAGATCCGGGCCACCGCGGGACGACTGCCCGACGTCTGCATCGCCTGTGTCGGCGGCGGCAGCAACGCCATGGGACTCTTCCACGCATTCCGTGACGATGCGCGCGTCGAGCTCGTCGGGGTCGAGGCGGCGGGGCGCGGGCTCGAGACGGGCGCGCACGCGGCCTCGCTCGCGGCGGGGCAGGTGGGCGTGCTCCACGGCAACAAGACCTACCTCCTGCAGGACGAGACCGGACAGATCCGGAGCGCGCATTCGATCGCCGCCGGGCTCGATTACCCGGGCGTCGGCCCCGAGCACGCCCATCTCCGCGACAGCGGCCGGGCGCGCTACGTCACGGTCGGCGACGACGAGGCGGTCGAGGCGCTCCGGCTCCTCACGGCGACCGAGGGGATCATCCCGGCGCTGGAGAGCGCCCACGCGGTCGCCCACGCGGTCCGCCTCGCGCCGCGCCTCGATCGCCGGAAGATCCTGCTCGTCAACCTCTCGGGCCGCGGCGACAAGGACATGCCGACGGTGGCCGCCCACCTGGGAGTGACCCTCGCGTGAGCCAGATCGCCTCCGTCTTCGCTGGGCTCCGCGCCCGGGGTGAGGCGGCGCTCGTGCCCTACTTCACGGCGGGGGATCCGGATCTCCCGACCAGCGAGGCGCTGGTGCGGGCGGCGGTCGCCGAGGGAGCGGACGCGATCGAGCTCGGGGTGCCGTTCTCGGATCCGATGGCCGACGGCCCCGTCCTGCAACGCTCCGCGGGGCGCGCGCTCGCGGCCGGGACGACGCTCCCGCGCGTGCTCGAGCTCGTCGGCCGACTCCGGGCCACGATCTCACAGCCGCTCATCCTCTTCGGCTACTACAACCCGTTCTTCCGCTACGGGGTGGCCGAGCTCGCGCGCGACGCCGCGTCGGCAGGAGCCGACGGGCTGCTGTGCGTCGATCTGCCCCCCGAGGAGGCTCACGACCTCCGCACCGCCGCCCGTACCGCCAATCTCGATCTGATCGCGCTCCTCGCGCCGACGACTCCACCCGCCCGTATCCGGACGATCGCGCGCACGGCGAGCGGGTTTCTCTACTTCGTCTCGGTGCTCGGTACGACGGGCGCACGCGCCGACCTCCCGTCCGCGCTGCCGGAGTGGGTGCGACGCGTGCGGCAGGTGACGAGCCTGCCCGTGGGCGTCGGCTTCGGCATCAGCCAGCCCGAGCAAGCGGCATGGATCGCCGGCTTCGCCGACGCGGTCATCATCGGGAGCGCGATCGCCCGCCAGGTGGAGGACGGCGGCGCCGATGCGGCACCGGCGCGGGTGGCGGGTTTTCTCGGAACCGTCCGGCAGGCGATGCGCGCCGCTGCCCCCGCCCGCGCGGGATAGGAGGTCTGCCGCGGATGGCCAGCGCGTCGAGCGACGCCGGACGCGGAGAGGAGCGCTGTCCGGGGTGCCGGGAGCGGATGGACTCCAGGCGCCTGGCGCGGCGGTTCCACGTCTGCCCGCACTGCGGGCACCACGGGCGTCTCGCCGTCGATGAGCGGCTTCGTCTGGTCGTCGACCGAGGCTCGTTTCGCGAGCGTGATGCCGAGGTGCGCTCCGCCGATCCGCTCTGCTTCGTGGATCGTCGCCCGTACGTGGAGCGGCTCGCGGTGGCGCGTCGGGCGACGGGTCGTCGCGAGGCGATCCTCACCGGCACCGCGCGTATCGGACGCCACCCGGTCGCGATCGGCGTCTTCGACTTCAGCTTCCTCGGCGGCAGCATGGGGACCGCGGTCGGCGAGCGCCTCGCGCGTCTCATCGAGCATGCGGGACGGCAGCGGCTGCCGCTCGTCGTGTTCGCGGCGTCGGGCGGGGCGCGCATGCAGGAAGGGATCTTCTCGCTGCTACAGATGGCGAAGGTGACGGCGGCCCTGGCCCGTTTGCAGGCCCAACGGGTCCCCTTTCTATCCGTGCTGACCGATCCCACGACGGGCGGCGTGGCCGCCTCCCTCGCGCTCCTCGGCGACGTCAACCTGGCCGAGCCCGGGGCGCTGATCGGCTTTGCCGGGCCACGCGTGGTCGAACAGACGATCCAGCAACGGCTCCCCGCCGGTCTCCAGCGCGCGGAGTCCCTCCGGGAGCGAGGCATGGTCGACCTGCTGGTGCCCCGGCCAGCCCTGCGGGCGACGCTCGCAGGCCTCCTCGCCCTGCTTGCCGGTCCGGCCGTCGTGCGGCGGCGGCGCTTCCCACGTGGGTCCTGATCCGTGGGTGCGTACGAGGACACGATCGCATATCTCGCCGGGCTCGAGGTGTCGGTCGGCTGGGACCTGAAGCTCGAGCGGATGCGGGAAGCGCTCGCGCGCCGCGGACACCCCGAGGCGGCCTTCCCCGCCCTCCACGTCGCGGGCACGAACGGCAAGGGATCGACGGCCGCCATGCTCGACGCGGTGCTGCGGGCGGCCGGCTACCGGACCGGACTCTACACGTCGCCCCATCTCGTCGACTTCGCCGAGCGCATCCGCATCGACGGATGCACCATTCCCCGCTCGACAGTCGTGGCGCTCGTCACCGAGTTGCGCGCCGACCTCGCCGCGGCCGGCATCGCTCTCACGCATTTCGAGTTTGCCACGTTGCTCGCGTGCGAGTGGTTCCGGCAGATCGGGGTAGACGTCGGCGTGATCGAGGTGGGCCTCGGCGGGCGCCTCGATGCGACGAACCTCGTCCGTCCGATCGTGAGCTGCATCACCTCGATCGGGCACGACCATGAGGCGTACCTTGGCCATGACCTGGCGGCGATCGCGGGAGAGAAGGCCGGCATCCTGAAGCCGCGGGTGCCACTCGCGCTCGGGCCGACGCCGCCCGAGGCCGAGGCGGTGATCCGTCGGCGGGCAGCGGAGGTGAACGTGGCGGTGACGCGGGCCGGCGTCGACGCGCGGCTCGAGGAATCGCCCGGCGGCTTCAGGTTCTGCGGACCGGGCGTGGTCTGGGAGGGGCTCCGGCTCGGCTTGCAGGGCGGCTTTCAGCGCGACAACGCGAGCGTCGCGCTCACGGCGCTGGCGCTCGTCGGCGATCGGCTCCCCTGCGGGTCCGAGGCCGTGCGGCAGGGGCTCGCCACCGTCGTGTGGCCGGGGCGGCTCGCGCGCCTGCGCGAGCGTCCGCTCGTGCTGCTCGACGGCGCCCACAATCCGGAGGGGATCGAGGCGCTGGCAGCCGAGCTGCCGGCACTGGTCGGTGGGCGCCGGGTGATGCTCGTCTTCGCGGTGATGGCCGACAAGGCATGGCAGGCGATGCTCCGCACCCTCGTCCCGCAGATCGCCGCGGCGATCGTAACCCACGTCGGCCGCCGTGGTCTCGCGCCCGATGCGCTCGCCGCCGCCCTCGCCGGGCGTGTACCCGTCGACCCGATCGGTGACGCACGCGCGGCGCTGCGCGCCGCGCTGTCTCGCGCCGGAGCCGACGACGTCGTGCTCGTGACGGGGTCGCTCTTCCTGGTGGGCGAGGCGTACGCTGAGCTTGGTAGCGGCGGGTCCCTCTTCGAGCCCTGGCACGGCCCGAAGTCGGATGGTACAGAAGCGCACCTATGAGGGGAGGGATGGGGCGGTGGGCGTGCGTGCTCGCGCTCGCCCTTTCCGTCACCCCCGTCGGTGCCGATGCGTCGGGGGGTGAAGTCCAGGTGCTCTCCGGCACGGACGCGGCGAGCGCGGTAACGGTGCGCGCGCGTCCCGAGGTGAGGATCGAGGACCGGACGCCCGGAGCGAAGCCGCCGACCGGTCCACGCGGGCCGGCGAGCACGGGCCAGACCTTCACCGACGAGGTGCTGCTCTTTCTGCGCGATTTCTCGGTCCCCCGTGCCGCCGCGATCGACGTGGGCGATTCGCTGGTGAGCACGGTTCGGCTCTCCCCCGAGGTGGGGGGCACACTGGTCTCGGTGTTCGTCCGGCAGCCGGTCACCTACACCGTCTCCCGTCCGTCCGCGATCGGCGACGTACGGATCGAGCTGCGCGGCCGGTCGCGACCGCTCACCGTCGTGACGGGACCGCGTGGCCAGCCGCGCGTCACGCGCCCGAAGCAGGTCGGAGAAGGCGAGATCGCGGTCGACGCCGAGTCACTCTCCTACGACCAGGAGGCGAACACGCTCACGGCGCGCGGGGGGGTCACGCTCAAGCGCGGCGATACCACGTTGACCGCCGACGAGGTCGTCTACGACCGCACGCGCGGCATCGCCGAGGCGAGCGGCCACGTCGTCTTGACGGATCCGCAGGGGACGATGGAGGGCGACTTCGCGCACTTGAACCTCGACGACGAGTCGGGGTGGTTCGACAACGCGACGGCCGATCTGCAGCCGAGCGGCTACACCGTGCGGGGCACACGGATCGAGAAGCAGGGCGGTCCGCTCTACAGCGTGGCACGCGGGGTCTTCACGACGTGCCGATGCGGCGGTCTCGAAGGGCCGTCGTGGAGCATCGCGGGGGCGCAGACGGATGTGAAGGTCCAGGGCTGGGGCCTCGTCCAGAGCGCGACCTTCCGGGTGAAGGACGTCCCCGTGTTCTGGCTGCCGTACCTTCCTTTCCCCGCCGGCACCAACCGGGAGAGTGGCTTCCTCATGCCGCGTCTCGGCTACTCGAATCGGCGGGGGTTCCAGTACGAGCAGCCCTTCTTCTGGGCCATCAGCAAGAGCACCGATGCCACCGTGGCGGTCGACGTCGAGACGGCGGCCCGCGTCGGTCTCCTCGGCGAGTACCGTTATTTCCTCTCCCGCCAGGCGCACGGCAGCTTCGGGGGCGCCTACTACAACGAGCAGATCCGCGGCACCTCGCAGGGGACGGTGACGACGACCGGCGAGCCGGCAAACATCCCGGAGAACCGCTTCGTCATCACCGGGCACCACATCCAGCCGTTCTACTGGAAGAGCCGGTTCTATCTCGATCTGTTCGCGGTGAGCGACGACCAGCTGTTGCGCGAGGTGGACACCTTCGCCATCTCGACGCGGCAGGACGTCACGCTCCGGAGCACGCGCTTCACGACCTCGCAAACGGGCGTCATCAAGAGCTGGAGCACGGGCCTGGCGCGCGTCGAGACCGTCTATCACCAGGACCTGATCGACCCGCAGGACCTCACGCTGCAGAAGCTGCCGCGGGTCGAGGCCGAGCACGCGAAGGCATTCCTCGACGACCACCTCGTCGGCGGGGTCAGCGGCGAGACGGTCGACTACCAGCGTGAGGACGGCTACGACGGCTTGCGGGCCGATTTCGGGCCCTCCCTCTTCCTACCCTTCCACTTGGGCCGGACGCTCAACGGCTCGCTCAGCGGGGGGCTCCGCGAGACGGCCTATCACCTCACCGACCGTGAGCAGGTCGCGTTCGTCGTGCCGGACGACCCCAACATCGCGCGTCACTTTGCCACGGCGCCCCAGCAGCCCCGCCTCGACACCGACCGCACGCAGGAGGTGGCCGAGGTTCGGGGCCGGACGGGAACCGAGTTCGACCGCGTGTTCGACTTCCGCCACCTCGGGTTGGAGAAGGTGAAGCACACGATCGAGCCCGAGATGCGGTACTTCTTCGTGCCGGCGGTCGGGCGCCCCATCTTCGACACGCGACTCCCCGCGTGCAGCACGCTCGCGGCGCGCGGGCAGCGCACGCAGCCGGGAAGCAACTGCGACGCGACGCTCTTCAGCGAGGGCTACCTCTTCGACGAGCGCGACGCGGTGAACCAACGGAACTTCTTTTCCTACGGCGTCACCAGCCGGCTGCTGGGGCGAGGCGCCTCGACCGCCGAGATCGCCGCACGGGAAGAAGAGGGGGTGGCGGGGGAGGAGGTGGGTCCCAGCGCGTCGGGTCCGGTCGATCCCGACATCCTGCCCCAGGGGTTGTCGGCCAACGCGCTGCCCACCTTCGTCGGTCCCCCAGCGCCCCCCGGCGGAGCGGCCCCCGCCGTGCCAGCTGCCCGAGAGCTCGCCCGCGCGAGCATCCTGCACGGCTACGACGTCTCGCGCGAGCTGGTGGGCGCGAGCCATCAGAGCGACGTCGATCTCGGCCTCCGCGTGACCCCGCTCGACTATCTGGGGCTCTCCTACAACACGACCGTGAGCCTCGCCGACTCAGTGGTCCGGGGCCTCAGCGTCGGCGGCTTCGTCCGCGAACCCTGGTGGCAGGCTACTCCCGGCACGCGGAGCTTCCAGAGCCCGAGCACGCTCGGCATCTCGTATCGGTTCATCGAGAAGAATGTGAACCAGGGTGTGGGTCCGGACAGCGGCGACTCGAGGCTCCTGGCGAGCAACGGGGTGAACGAGCTGGATGGCTCCCTCTACCTGCGTCTGGGTGACTACCTGGGGTTCACGTACCTCTCCCGATACGATCTTGGTACGACGCCGACGACCGGCCCGCACTTCCTCGAGCGCGACTACCTCCTCCGCATCATCTCGCGTTGCAACTGCTGGCTGGTCGAGGCGGGCCTCGCCGACAAGACGAACCCCGACGAGCGCCTGTTCCGCGTGCAGCTCACGCTGGTCGGCCTCGGGTCGTTCGGCCGTAGCCCCCAGAATCGGAACTACGTCGGCTTCAACCCGCTCGCCGGGCTCGGGTTCCGGACCCCCGCCTCGTCGGCGACCGGGGGCCTCTATTAGGATGAAGGGCGTCGTGCTCGCCGGGGGGCTCGGGACGCGGCTCCTGCCGCTCACCCGCATCACCAACAAACACCTGTTGCCGGTCTTCGATCGGCCGATGATCTTCTATCCCATCCAGGCCCTGATCAACGCCGGCATCACCGACATCCTCATCGTCACCGGGGGCCAGCACGCCGGCGACTTCCTGCGCCTGCTGGGCAACGGGCGGGAGTTCGGCTTGAAGCATCTCAACTACGCCTATCAGGAAGGCGAGGGCGGGATCGCCGCCGCGCTCGCGCTCGGCGAGCACTTCTCCGACGGCGACAAGCTCTGCATCATCTTGGGCGACAATCTGATCGAGGGAACGATCGCTCCGGCGGTGGAGCGGTTCCGTCGACAGCAGCGGGGGGCCCGCATCGTGCTGAAGGAGGTTCCCGATGCCGGGCGGTTCGGGGTGGCGGAGCTCGACCGCGGGCGGGTCGTCTCGATCGAGGAAAAGCCGCGCCGGCCGAAGAGTGACTATGCAGTGACCGGCCTTTACTTGTACGATGCGCGCGTGTTCGATGTGATCCGGACACTGAAGCCCTCGACGCGGGGTGAGCTGGAGATCACCGACGTGAACAACTGGTACCTCGCGCGCGGTGAGCTGCTGTGCGAGGTGCTGGAGGGCTGGTGGTCCGATGCGGGGACCTTCGGCTCGCTCCACCGGGCCGGGAACCTCGTCGCCCGAACCGGCGCCAACCGCGTCGACGGCCCCGCCACGCGCCTGCCGCCCGGGGCGGCGGCCCGGGGATCGCGGCGTCCCCGCACGGCACGGAAACCGCGATGATCGAGGGAGTCGTCGTCAAGGAGTGCGTCGTTCACAGCGACGACCGGGGGCTGCTGGTCGAGATCGTGCGGGACGATGAACCCGTCTTCCGCGAGATCAGGCAGTCGACCTTGACGCTCGCCTATCCGGGCGTCATCAAGGCGTTCCACTGGCACCGCCGGCAGTGGGACGTCTGGTTCTTCGTCTCCGGCATGGCACAGGTCGTCATGCACGACCTGCGCGCGAACTCGCCGACCGCCCAGCGGACCGAGGTGCTCTACATGGGAGAGCGCCGGCCGCTCGTGGTCGCCATCCCCCCGCTCGTCGCGCACGGCTACCGGGTGCTCGGCGCCGACCCCTGTGTGCTCCTCTATCACACGACCGAGCGCTACGATCCCGCCGATCCCGACGAAGAGCGTATCCCGTACGACGATCCCCGCATCGGCTTCGACTGGCAGACGAAGAATCGGTAGCCATGCGGGCGCTCGTTACCGGCGCGGCGGGTTTCATCGGCACGAACTTCGTGCGCCAGACGCTCGCCAGGAAGCGGGAGGGGATCGACCGCCTCGTCGCGCTCGATCTGCTCACCTACGCGGGCAACTACGCCAACCTGACGGGCCTCGAGTCCGATCCGCGCTTTCGCTTCGTGCGCGGCGACGTGGCCGACCGGGATCGGGTCGCGGCGCTCGTCGCCGAGGAGGCGATCGACGTGATCGTGCACTGCGCCGCCGAGACCCACGTCGATCGGAGCATCGTCGACGGGGCGCCTTTTCTCGTCACCAACGTGCACGGGACGCTGGCGCTGCTCGAGGCCGTGCGCGGGCGCCCCGGCTTCCGGTGCTTCCTGCACGTGTCCACCGACGAGGTATACGGCAGCGTCGCGGATGGTCGCTCGACGGAGAGTGCGCCGCTCCGTCCGTCGAGCCCGTACGCCGCCAGCAAGGCGGCGGCCGACGGCTTCGTGTTCGCCTACGCGGCAACGTATGGCGTGCCGGCGGTCATCACCCGTTGCTCCAACAACTACGGCCCCTACCAGTTTCCGGAAAAGCTCATCCCGCTCTTCGTGACCAACGCCCTGGACGGTGAGTCGTTGCCCCTCTACGGTGACGGCATGAACGTGCGGGATTGGCTCCACGTCGAGGACCATGCCGAAGCGCTGTGGCACGTGCTCCGGCTCCGCGCGGCGCCGGGAGAGGTATTCAACATCAGCGCCGAGAACGAGATGCCGAACCGGGCGCTCACCGAGCAGATTCTCCGGCTGCTCGACCGCCCCGCGGATCTGGTGCGCTACGTCGCCGATCGTCCCGGGCACGATCGCCGCTACGCGCTCGACCCGGGTAAACTGCGCGCCACCGGCTGGCGCCCGCGGGTGAGCTTCGCCGACGGCCTCGCGCGAACCGTTGCCTGGTACCGCGAGCGTCGCGTCTGGTGGGAGGCGATCAAGAGCGGCACGTACCGGGACTACTACGACCGCATGTACGGCGGGCGACTCGCCGGGAGCAGCGCGGCGCCCCGCGAGCCCGGGGCATGAGCGAGCCGCCTGGCACGCCGACGCGCCCGGAGCAGGTGCCGAAACCCTGGGGCCACGAGACGATCTGGGCCCGCAGCGAGCGCTACGTCGGCAAGATCCTCCACGTGCGCGGAGGGGAGGCCCTGAGCCTCCAGTACCACCGGATCAAGGAGGAGACCATCCTCGTGCTCTCGGGGGCGCTCGACCTCGAGGTCGGCACGGAAGGGGAGGGGCGTCGTACCGTCCGGCTCGGTCCGGGCGACGGCTGGCACCTGCCGGCCGGCACGCGCCACCGCATGACGGCGCGCGCCGACACCGACGTCCTCGAGGTGTCCACCCCCGAGCTCGACGACGTCGTCCGCCTCGAGGACCGCTACGGCCGCGTGAAGTGATGCCGACCGCGCTCATCACCGGCATCACCGGCCAGGACGGCTCGTACCTCGCCGAGTGGCTCCTCACCCGTGGGTATGGGGTCGTCGGCATGGTGCGGCGTGCGAGCACGGAGAACTTCGAGCGCATCGCCCACCTGCGCGATCGCATCGAGCTGCGCCAGGCCGATCTCCTCGACCAGCTCTCGTTGATCGATCTGCTGCGCACGGTGCGGCCGGACGAGATCTACAACCTGGCGGCGCAGTCCTTCGTCCCGACCTCGTGGGCGCAGCCGGTGCTGACCGCGGAGTTCGATGCCGTCGGGGTGACGCGGCTCCTCGAAGCGATGCGCCTCAGCGCACCGGAGGCCCGCTTCTACCAGGCGAGCTCGAGCGAGATGTTCGGCAAGGTGCGCGAGACTCCGCAGCGCGAGACGACGCCGTTTCACCCCCGCAGCCCCTACGGGGTTGCCAAGGTCTACGGCCACTACATCACCGTCAACTACCGCGAGAGCTATGGGCTGTACGCATGCTCGGGGATACTTTTCAACCACGAGTCGCCCCGCCGCGGTCGCGAGTTCGTGACCCGCAAGGTCGCCGACGGGGTCGCGCGCATCAAGCTCGGCCTGGCGAGCGAGCTCGCGCTGGGAAACCTGAAGGCGCGACGCGACTGGGGGTTCGCGGGCGACTACGTGGAGGCGATGTGGCAGATGCTGCAGCAACCCGTACCCGACGACTACGTGGTGGCCACGGGAGAGTCGCACGCCGTCCAGGAGCTGGTCGAGATCGCCTGCGCCTCTGCCGGCCTCGACTGGCGCGCCGTCGTGCGCGAGGAGCCGGCCCTCCTGCGGCCGGCGGAGGTCGATCACCTGGTCGGGGACGCGACCAAGGCACGGCGGGTACTCGGCTGGGCGCCGCGCGTCTCCTTCCCGGACCTCGTCGAGATGATGGTGCGCGCTGATCTCGAGCGGCTCCGCCGCGGCTGAGGCGATCCACGCGGCATGCGCGTCCTGGTGACCGGCATCACCGGCTTCGCCGGCCCGTTCGTCGCGGCGGCGCTCCGTGCACGGGGTGACGACGTCCACGGGCTCGTGCGCGGCGGGCCAGCGCGGGTGGCGGAGGCGGGCGCGGGCCTGCTCGGGATCGGAGTCCACGATGGTGACCTGGAGGACGCGGCGGGGTTCGCGCGGCTGGTCGCCGACCTCGCGCCCGACGGCATCGTGCACCTGGCCGGCTTCTCATTCGTGCCGGACGGGGAGCGCGATCCCCCCGCGGCGTACCGGGTGAACCTGGGCGGCACGCTGGCCGTGCTCGCGGCGGTACGGACGCACGCCCCCAGGGTACGGCTCGTGGTCGCGAGCTCGAGCAGCGTGTACGGGGCCGGCGGGATGCGGAGCCTGGCCCTCGATGAAGAGGCGCCGCTGCGTCCACTCACGGTCTACGGGGCCAGCAAGGCGGCGGCCGACGTGGCGGCGGACCAGTGGGCACGC
>Ga0066659_10000306_pt1 | contig 17123 bp, 14 predicted proteins | sample GraSoiAngelo_108_FD_75176 | JGI IMG/M metagenome (GOLD analysis project Ga0066659, IMG submission 75176) | Grasslands soil microbial communities from the Angelo Coastal Reserve, California, USA - 14_0903_09_40cm | ecosystem: Environmental > Terrestrial > Soil > Grasslands | place: USA... | reverse complement strand
TCTCCCTTGCGAGCCGCATTCGATCACTTACAAAAGCAGATCGACCGATGTTGCGAAGAAGAAAAACTGGTAGCGTAAAATCTGACTCATTTACACCAGATCCTCAAATGCAAGTACTCTAGCGCAGGAAGAATGGCTGGGGATTCTAGTTATGCGACGGTGCGGATGGGAGTCCGCTAATCTCCACGGGAAGGTAGGTTGCCAGCGCCGACGTGAAGAGCGCTGCGCCCTCGGAATTGAGATGAAGTTCATCCGGCTGGTAAAACCTTTGTGAAAGTGTCGCCGGATCAATGGGCACGAGAGAATCGACCCCCACGTTTTCGGAAGCGATGGCCATCTGGCGGACCGCTTCTCCCGAAGAGGGAGTCGGTGGAACCAGGATAATTAGTTTTGCCCCGTGCGCCTCGCACAATTGACGCAGGGTCCGAATCCGAGCCGTTGTGATGGCTTGGAGTTGCGGACCGGGCGGAAGTGCCGGTTTGGCCTTTACGAGCGAGAAAAGTTCCTTAAAATGAGGAACCGTGCGGCGGAGAACCTGCGTTCGAATGACGCTGCGGGTGTCCCAGAATACACTGGAATGTGCAAGCAAGAGGTTGCTCGTGGCAGTACGATCCAGGTTTAGATCGGAAGCGGCAGCGAGGACGTCGCGGACGTCAAAAAACATCATCGGAGCATAGTCCTGACGGACGCTGTTTTGCAGGAAACTGTGCACGCCCACACCAAGGACTACCACCTGGGGCCTTGCACCTTGACGAAAAAGGCGTTCGAGGGCATAACGCCAGTCGTAATAACCGGTGGCTTCAAGAAAAATGGGATAAATGCGCATCTTGCTGGAGGTCAATTCCTGCAAGCGGTCTACTTCTATTCCTTCCATGAGTAAGGAGTTGCCAACCATTAGAACGGATGCCGGTTCACCGGACCTTGAGGGGCGCACGTTGACAGCCTCAGCGTATTGCGCGGAAACGCGAGCGTAGGTCTCCGAATGCCTTTTGAGAAGGTAATTGGCACAAATCTCAAAAAAAAGGACAAGGATGGCACAAATGCCCAGCAGCGCCCTTAGGTAGACCAGGGCCGGCGACTTAGAACTGGAAGTAGACAAAGGCATTTAGACTGTTCCCCGAAAACAGTGCAAGGACAATGAGTGTGAAAGCCGCGAGCGCGGTCCGAACCGCGTATGGAGCGTTTGCAAATGGGTATTCCTGGTTGCTGGCGTCCATCAACAGGTCCACAACGAACAAAGGTAGCGAGAAAAGGCAGAGCATGAAGAATGCCGAGGCGTACTCGATGCGCCAAGCGAAATTAGACAGGCCAGCCAGGAACTGCGCCGCGGCAGGAAGTGAGACGGCGCGGAAGAATGCCAAGCTCAGGCAAAAGACATTAAAGGTCAGAATTCGCTGTGCCCAAAGCGAGAAGGCGCCGGCGGAATGCCGAGCGGCATCCTTTTGTTTTGTTTTGGCAGGGAAAAAGAACCGCTCCACAGCCAAAACGACGCCATGAATTGCTCCAAAGACCACAAACGTCCAGTTTGCACCATGCCATAGACCTGCCAGGACCATGGTAATTAGAAGGTTTCGAGAGGTCTTCCATTCGCCGCCGACACTGCCCCCCAAAGGAATGTACAAGTAATCGCGGAGCCAGGTGCTCAAACTGATGTGCCAGCGCCGCCAAAACTCCTGGAGGCGATGCGACAAGTAGGGCTGCTGGAAGTTGACCATGAAATGGAAGCCCAGCAATTGAGCGCTACCGCGCGCGATATCGCTGTAGCCACTGAAGTCGCCATAAACCTGCCAAGCAAACGCGTAAGTTCCGATCAAAACGACCCACAAATTCGAAGCACCCAATTGGCCGCCAAAAGCCGCGTTTGCGAGAAGAGCACAATTGTCCGCAACCACGCATTTGCGCACGAGGCCGGAAAAAATGAGCATCAGGCCGTCGAAAAATCGATCCGCATCAAAGGTGCGGTCCTTCTGAACCTGCGGAAGAAGATGCCCCGGTCTTTGAATCGGTCCGGCAATTAGGTGCGGGAAGAGACTGATGAAGAGACCATAGTCCAAGAAGGACTTGGCCGGTTCCAGCCTACCTTTATACACGTCCACAATGTAGGCAACTTCTTGAAAGGTATAAAACGAAATGCCCGGTGGAAGAATGACGCGAATGAGGGGCAGCGGGATATGGTGAATCCCCAGGGTCTCCAGCGCGCTCAAAAAGGACCCCGTGAAGAAATCAAAGTACTTGAAGACCCCGAGAATCCCAAAATTCAACACCAGCGAGAAGACAAACCACTTCTTTCGGTTCGCGTCGGCGCGGCCGGGGGTAATTTTCTGGGCGATCAGAAAATCCATGGTGGTACTGCCGATCATGAGTGCAAGGAAGCGCCAGTCCCACCAGCCGTAGAAAAAGTAGCTCGCCAGTAGCAGGAAAATGTTTTGGGCGCGATGGCTCAGGCGCCAGTACACCAGCACAACGGGGATCAGAAAGAGGAAGAAGGCTGGAGAATCAAAGAGCATAGCGCCAAATGAATGTTCTCATCTCCGTTTCACACGCCGGACCGGACTGAGCATATGCAAAGGCGTAGCACAGCGACAATCCATCGAATCAGGGCATTGGAGTCAGGGGAACCGCTGAACTTCGAGTAAGGGATAGACCTGGGGACGGGAATAATGCTGGATCGAACTGGAGGCGGATACGGAACGGCAATAGGTTGGCCGCTTCGTTAACGACGAGCCTGAGGTGGTACTGACATGCCGGGTCTCGGTAGTTCTAAAACGGATCTTTAGGGGCTTGGAGAATTCCGGCGTGCGGCGAAGGGCTCTGAGCACCACGGCGAAAATCTGCAATTTCCTCCACGTTGATGAGACTGCTTTCCGGCCGTTCTTCGAACGAGTCTAGTCCCGCCAACTTGTCAGGCGTTCCTCTCTACTATCCCTGATGATCGCGAAGTGCCAGGAACCACAAGGAGTTGTGCCAGTTTCGTTAAGGCATGTACGTCCATGGTTTTAGGGTCTTGACCGGATTGTGAGGACGTGGGGTGTCAGCTAGTTTGTCGGCTTGGGGGCGTTTCCGTCTTCTTGCCGCTGAGGTTGAAAGTCGACAGCGGCGTTTGCGGGAACCCCAGGCCAACACCGTACCAGGGTCGTCCGAAACTTGGGACTCTTACGGCGGTAGCCTCTTTAGGGAGTTCATCATGAGTTTACGCCAACAACAGTGGCCATGGTTCGCGATCTTGGCCAGAACCGGCAGAGAAAAGTCGACGACACTGCTTCTGGAAAACTCGGGCTACCAGTGCTTCTTGCCCGTAAGTAAGTCTAGGCGGCTCTGGTCTGACCGCGTAAAGGAGTTGGAGGTGCCATTGTTTCCTGGGTACTTGTTTTGCAGGATGAATCCGCACAATCGCCTGCCCGTCCTCCAGACTCCCGGCGTCATCCAGATCGTGGGTGTCGGCAAGACCCCGATTGCAGTCGAGGAAGACGAGATCGCAGCCATCCACTGCGCAGAGAAAAGCGGCCTATCCGTAATGCCTTGGCCTTACCTGAAAGTCGGTCACGTTGCCCGAATCGAGTACGGGCCTCTGTCGGGTTTGACCGGAATCGTCGTAAAGATCAAGTCGGGATGGAAGCTCGTTCTATCCGTCACGCTCCTGCAACGCTCCGTCGCCGTCGAAGTCGATCGCAATTGGCTAAGCGCTGCGCCGCAGAGAAGTTCAATTGGCTTTACGGTTGGCCCCGACTCCTCAACTCCTGTTGATCCGACGCATCTATCCGGAGCGCAAGGCTTCCCAGGTAAGCTAGCCGAGGCGGACTGATCGTGGCGGAAAAGGATGTTGTCAAAAAGAAGGAGGTACCGGTGGTGCACAAAAACATAGCAGGGGTTAGTTTCCTGCTTTATCTGACAATCCTGGGAGCTGTCGCGACACGGGCGCAAGAGACCGCGGTTCCTGCCGTCCCACAAGCCATTACCGCAGGCGGGAGCGGAGACGAGGGTGACCGCGGGCAATCACCCGTGCTGCAGCACCGCAATCGCCGGTATCAATTGCATTCATCGGATGTTTTGGAGCTGAGTTTTCCTTTCACGCCGGAGTTCAATCAGGCGGTGACCGTTCAGCCCGACGGATATATCACTCTGCGCGGCGTAGAAAGCATAAAGGTGGATGGGAAAACGATACCGGAGCTGATGGATTTGTTGCGGACTGCCTACGCCAAGATTCTGCACGATCCGGTCGTCAACGTAGAGCTCAAGGATTTTGAAAAGCCATACTTCATCGTGGGCGGTGAAGTGGGACATCCCGGGAAATTCGATTTACGCGGAGATACCAGCGTCGCACAAGCGGTGGCCATCGCCGGCGGCTTGAGAGATTCCGCGAAACATTCGCAGATCTTGCTGTTCCACCGCGTGCCCGACGGCTGGGTGCAAGTGAAAAAGGTGAACCTGAAGAAAATGCTCAAGGAGGCCAACTTGGAGGAGGATGCCCACCTGCAAGCCGGCGATTTCCTGTTCGTGCCAAAGAACACGTTTTCCAAGGTCGAGAGATTTATTCCTACGTCGTCAGTCGGCATGTATACAAATCCAGTCCTGCACTAGCCCGATTTTCCGGAGAGTGAGGTTTAACGTCATGATCGAGAGAGACTTGGACGCCAGCGCAGCAGAGGGCAAGCAATCCTTCCATTTGCGCGACTTGCTCGAAATCGGTTTTCGGCAACGCCGGGTGATCATTAACTCATTCCTGGGGATCTTTTCAATCGCGGTGCTGCTAGCGTTCCTCTTGCCGAAAAAGTACGAGGCGCAGATGAAAATTCTGGTGAGACACGAACGTGCCGAGTCGGTGGTGTCGCCAGAACGCGAGTCACCCGTTCAGTGGCGCACCGAAGTGAGCGAGGAAGAACTGCAATCGGAAGCGGAATTGATCAAATCAAGAGATTTACTTACAAAGGTAGTTGTCGCTTGTGATCTTCAAAATCTTGGCCTCAGTTCCTTCTGGAGCAAAGCGGGAGACAAGGACGACCAGAAAGTTTCGCGCGCAGTTCTTCGATTGGAGAAGGACCTTACCGTACAGCCCATCAAACTGACGAACCTGATCAGCGTCTCCTACAAATCAAAAGATCCCCAGCTGGTAGCTCGGGTGCTGAACTCGCTGGCCAGCTTGTATCTTGAAAAGCATCTGGCCATGCACCGTGCTCCCGGCGAATTTGAGTTTTTTCATCAGCAGGCCGAGGAATACCGCAAAGCCTTGGCAAACGCAGAGGCCAAATTGACGGATTTCAGCCGCGAACAAGGGGTGGTTAATCCAGCGCTTGAGAAGGAAATCGCCGTGCGCAAGCTCGCCGAATTCGAAGCGGAGGCGAAGTCGGCACAGGCAACCATCGCAGCAACACGGCAGAGTATCCGCACGCTCGAGTCGCAGCTGGCCACCTTGCCCAAACGTGAGACCACCCAAGTGCGTACGTCGGACAATCCGCAACTCATGGAACGCATGAAATCCAAGCTGCTGGAATTGGAGCTAAAGCGCACCGAGCTCTTGACGAAATTCGAGCCGACTTACCGCCCGGTGCAGGAAGTCGAGGAGCAAATTGCGCAAACGCGTGAAGCCATCGCAACCGCTGAAAAAACGCCGCTGCGGGATGAGATTACGGATCGCGATCCGACCTATGAAGCATTGCGATCCGAGCTTGCCAAGTCAAAGACGGAACTCGCTGCCACGGAGGCGCGCGCCGCCGCCATGTTGGCTCTGGTGCGCGCGTATCGGACCGAAAGCCAGCAATTGGATCACAAGGAAGTTCTCCACGAAGGTATACTCCGCGCCGCCAAGTCCGACGAGGAAAATTACATGCTGTACCTCCACAAACAGGAGGAGGCGCGGATTTCGGACGCGCTTGACCAGCAGCGCTTTTCGAACGTGGTGGTTGCAGAACCCGCCACAGTGCCAATTGCACCCCAAGGACGATGGCTGCTCGCAGCGCTTCTCGGCGGGCTCATCGCCAGCCTGGCGAGCGTGATGCTGGCCCTGGTAGTGGATCGCTGGGATCCGTCGTTTCGAACACCAGATGAGGTCGAGTCTTTTCTCGGAACTCCGGTAGTTGCGGCATTTCCGAAGAACGGGCGGTAAGAGAAATGTTCCTCGATTACTACCGACTACGGGAGCAGCCTTTCGGCGTGACTCCGGACCCGCGCTTTCTTTACTTCTCTCCCGCGCATCGCGAGGCGCTGGCATCGCTTTTCTACGGGATCGATGCGGGGCGTGGATTTCTCGCTCTCATTGCCGAACCGGGGATGGGTAAAACCACGCTGTTGTTCCAGCTTCTCAAGCGGCTGAAGGGTTCCGTCCGGAGCGCTTTCTTATTCCAAACACAGTGCGATTCCCACGAGCTTCTCCGCTATTTGTTGGAAGCCTTGGGTCTTGAAAGCCGCAGTCAAGATCTTGTACAGATGCACGCGCAACTGAACGAATTTCTGTATAGCGAGGCGGTGGCGGGCAGGCGCGTCGCGGTCTTCATCGACGAGGCCCAGAATCTTTCAGACACCGTGCTGGAGACGGTGCGTTTGCTTTCGGACTTTGAGGCGGCAGACAGAAAACTGCTCCAAATCGTCCTTGCCGGTCAGCCGGAATTGGCGCACCGGATGATGCGTCCTGGCTTGGCCCAGTTGCGCCAGCGCATTTCCGTCGCGGCAGGCTTGGAGCGTTTGCCGGCCGCGGAAACATTTCGCTACGTCAATCACAGGCTCCAGGTGGCCGGATACGACGGCGCCGAATTGTTTACACCCGCTGCTCTCACGTTGATCGCGGAGCGCAGTGAGGGCATACCGCGGAGCATCAATAACATCTGCTTCAACGCCATGTCATTGGGTTGTGCAATGGGATGCAAGAAAATCGAGGCCAAAGTAGTCGAGGAGGCGCTGCACGATTTGTCCCTGGAATCTCTCGTCCAAAAGACGAAAATGGCGCCCACAATGGCGCCATCGCCCAACGGCACAGCCCGGACTTACTATTCTTGGATGAAAGCCCATCTCTTCGGACGGAGGGCCTATCTGAACGCAGTTCTGGCTGCCTTGCTGGCATGTTTAGGAATCTATGTTGGGGCGCGCGGCGGCGCAAGCACGACGCCGTCCTTTTCCCAGGCGACCCATCTCAGTTCCCCGAGTGCCGAGGGGACACCCAGCGCGGAGTCGCAGTCCGCGCGCACAATCCCGTCTGCATTTTCCGGCATCCAACCCGAGGCGCCCGCGCCAACCGAACCCAATTCTGCTAGTTCCTTAACGTATGTCGTTCAGCCGAACGATACTTTGCGGGACCTATGCCTGTCGATTGTAGGGCGCTACGACGCGGTGGTCCTTGAAAAGATCCGGAAGCTCAATCCAGACTTGAAGGATCCCAACCGCATAGAGGCCGGACAGGAAGTTCGTCTTCCTCTTTCACTCACGGATTGAGTGGAAATCCGCCTCGTGGATAAGAATTTCGATATTCGGAATCGGAGCAACTGAGAATTCATGAGCAGGAATTTCGAACTTCTCCAACAAACGAGCAGCGCCGAAGAGCTGTTCGAAACGGCTGGCAATCCGGCGGGCCTGGTGGGCACGGCAGAATGCCAACCGCGCCCGGCATGGACGGAGAAGCCTGAGCAGAAAGCGGTGAGAAGCGAGGCTCGGCCCGTTCATTTGCCTGACCTGATTCGAGAAAAGGCCAGGAATTGGGGACCTCAAGCAGAGAAGCGACACAAGGAGCGCCGGAACGATTTAGAGGCCCTATCCCGCGAGGAACAAATCAAGCTGGTCCAGCGCATCTTCCCAGTGGGAGGTCAGCGTTCGCCCCAGATCGTCCTATTTTCCTCCGTGGAGAGTGAAACCGGGTGTGCTTCGATTTGCATCCGCACGGCCGAGATATTGGCTGGCCGCGGCGATGGATCCGTCTGCCTGGTTGACGCGAACTTCCCATTACCCTGCCTTCATCACTACTTTGGCATAGATAACGCTAAGGGACTTTCCGAGGCGGTCCTTGGATCCCTTCCGATACAGGACTTTGCGCAGAAACATCCCGAGGCAAATCTTTGGATCCTGACGTGCGGCTCCGCGGCCGGACAGCTGAGCTTCTCAGGTGCTTATGACCGCTTGCGTTCAAGGATGACGGAACTGCGCGGCCAATTTAAGTATGTCGTAATCCATTCGTCTCCCCTCGACCTGGACAGTGCTTCGATTTTGCTCAGCCGTTGGACGGACGGGGTGGTAATGGTGGTGGAAGCAGACACCACGCGGCGCGAGACAGCGGGACGGATGAAGCGAGACCTCGAAGCCGCGAACGTGCGCATCCTGGGCGTGGTGCTGAACAACCGCACCTTCTCCATACCAGAGGCGCTCTATCGTAGACTCTAGAAAGCTGCCCTAGTCCAAAGCGCGGAGGACGCGCGACCGCGAACACGCTCGTCGTACGAGCATCTTGCAATTCAACCCTTAGGACTTTCGCCCTTCGGCGCCCGCTCCGTCTGCCGAGGAAGTCGCGGAGCCATATCGAGGATTCCAGCAATTGCATTTCTCTATTTCGAACATTCATTGGAGACCAAATGGCACAACAACAAGTATGGCAATTTCCGAGCCGCATATCGGTATTGGCAGAAGAGTCGGAGAACAATCTCTATTTCGCCTGCAAGCGGGGAATGGACGTCATCCTGGCATGTCTGTTGCTCGTCCTGCTGTCTCCTTTGCTGCTCCTCATCGCTATCTTGATCAAGCTGGATTCACCCGGCCCGGTCATTTTCACCCAGGAACGCGTTGGATCGGAAAGGCAGTGGCTCGGGAGAACGTCCCTCTGGGTTATTCGGAACTTTCGCCTGTTTAAGTTCCGGTCCATGTATCAGGATGCCGACCCCGCCGTGCACGAGGCCTACATTCGGGATTTCGTGGAAGGACGAGCGCGCCCCTCCGAAGAGAGCGACGGAAAATACAAGTTGACCAACGACCCTCGTGTGACGCGGGTCGGGCGCATTCTCCGGAAGTTCAGCTTAGATGAGCTGCCGCAACTGGTGAATGTTTTGAAAGGCGACATGAGCCTAGTCGGGCCTCGTCCCGTCCCGCCTTACGAGGTTGCCGGCTATCGAAACGGCCACCACAAGCGACTGGCAGCTCTGCCGGGCATCACCGGTGCTTGGCAGGTGAAGGGGCGCTGCCGGGTCACATTCGAAGAGATGATTCGCATGGATATTGAATACGTTCGCGAAGCGTCCCTGTTGCTCGATCTCAAGATCCTTCTTCTTACGATCCCGGCAGTCTTATCAAGGAGAGGTGCGGAATGAATACCACCATCCTTTCACTTGGAGTGCAGGAAAATTCCGCGAACCCGAAGCCGCTGGGTATCGCGGTCGTGGGATGTGGCTATTGGGGAATGAACTACGTTCGAATCTTCAACGAAATGACCGACGCTCGCGTGGTTGCAGTTTGTGATCAAAGTTCCGACCGCCTGAGGGAAGTCGCGCGGCGATTCCCCGGCTTGTACTTGACCACGCAGGTCAATGATGTGATATCGCAGCCAGGCGTGGACGCGGTCGTGGTTTGCACGGAAGCGACGACGCATTACAACGTCACACGCGACTTGTTGCTGGCCGGGAAGCACGTCCTCGTGGAAAAGCCGCTAACCACAACATCGACCGATGCCGAAAAACTCATCTCTCTGGCAGAGTCCAACTCCGCGATTCTGATGGTGGGTCACACGTTTGTTTTCAATGCGGGCGTCCAGAAAGTCAAAGAGTACGTCCAGAAGGGCGATGGCCGGGTCTATTATCTGTACGCCCGCAGAACCAACCTCGGTCCCATCCGCCGCGATGTGAATGCCATCTGGGACCTGGCTCCGCACGACATTGCCATTTTCAATTACCTCCTGGACAGTTCGCCGGAGTGGGTCAGCGCGGTAAGCGGCAAAGTATTGCGGAACTGCCGCGACGACGTGGGCTTCATTTCACTCGGTTATCCGGGCAATATTCTCGCTCACGTGCACGTTAGCTGGGCCGATCCCGACAAGGCGCGGGAGGTCGTGGTTGTCAAGAGCGACAGGCGCATCGTCTTCAATGACCTTAACGGGCTCGAGCAAGTGCGAGTGTTCGAGAAGGGCGTAAGCCTTATGGAGCAAGAGCCGCTCAACTATGGCGAGTTCCGCTTCCAGATTCGCGACGGCGACATCATCAGCCCGCGCATCGAAGCGGTAGAGCCACTCAAGCACCAGTGCCGCCATTTCCTGGAGTGCGTGCGGACGGGGAAGCGCCCGGTTAGCAGCGGCGTCGAGGGAAGGGAAGTTGTGCGAGTTCTCGAAGCCGTGAATCGATCCATCGAATGCAAAGGACTGCAAGTGGAGGTAGAAAGTAAAGGTGATTATGTCTACGCAAATGGCCATGCAAGCAAAACACCCGCCACAAATTCCCTTCGTTGATCTCGCCGCTCAGTACCGCACGATCGCTGCCGAGATCAATGACGCGACGTCCCGAGTAATCCAGGAAGCGGACTTCATCCTGGGACGGGAGGTGCGCCTTTTCGAAGAGGAATTTGCGGCTTTCTGCGAAGCTCGATACGCGGTGGGTGTCGATTCCGGTACTTCCGCATTGGAGCTGGCTCTTCGGGCATATGACATCGGACCGGGCGACGAGGTGATTACTGCGGCCAACAGCTTTATTGCCTCGGCTTTGGCCATTTCCCATGCCGGTGCGACACCGGTCCTGGTGGATGTGGATCCATTTACGCACACGATTGACGTGACTGGGATCGAGAGGGCGATCACTTCGCGCACCAAGGCCATTCTTCCCGTGCACCTCTACGGTCACCCGGCCCACATGGATCCCATTCGGCAACTCGCCGAGCAACGTGGGTTGATCGTGATCGAAGACGCGTGTCAGGCGCACGGTGCGCGCTACAAAGGAAGGCGGGCGGGCTCTCTAGGTCACGCAGCAGCCTTTAGCTTCTATCCGGGAAAAAACCTGGGGGCTTACGGCGACGGCGGTATGGTCGTAACCAATGACGCCGACATTGCCAAACGGCTCGAGATGCTGCGCAATTACGGGCAGAAGGAGAAATATCATCACCTGACCCAGGGCTTCAACCGCCGGCTCGACACGCTTCAGGCCGCCGTGCTGCGAGTGAAGTTGAAGTACCTTGAAAAATGGAACGCCGCGCGCCGTTGGCAAGCCGAACTCTATCACCGTCTCCTGGCAGGAACCGAACTTGTGCTTCCGAGTGAGGCTGTCGGGGCCCAATCCGTCTGGCATCTCTACGTCATCCGTACCGAGCATCGCGACACGCTGAGAGAGCATCTTCGGAGCCGAGGCGTTGCTGCGGGCATTCACTATCCGGTCCCGATTCATTTTCAGCCGGCTTACAAGAGTCTTGGGTACAGGCGAGGGGATTTTCCGGTCACCGAGCAGTACGCCAAGCGAATCCTTTCATTGCCGATGTACGCGGAGCTGACGCCTGAATTGATTGAGTATGTTGCGAAAAGCATCCTCAGTTTTCTCTCCGCAAACCAGGATAGTCATGCGTTGTACCAGCAGCTCGTCCGACACGCTACCCCGTCCCTATGAATTCATTGGGAATTCAATCACCTGGAACAACCAGCGGGCTGTCGCTCGCGGCCGGAAGCGATCCGGCCGCGAGAGCGGGCGGCTCGGCCTTATTGGAGGGTAAGGCTGAGCCGCTAAATATCTACTCGCGTCTCTTTTCGCTCACGGGAAACTCTCTCCTGATTGCTGTTCTCAGCCCTTTCATGGCGTTGACAGCCGGTTATGTGCCGAGAATTCTTCTGGCGATCGTCATTCTGGACATACCCTTTCAATTCGGAACTCACCTTTTCTATCGGGAGGAGGACGCGGCGGTTGGTGCTCTGGGGGGATTGAGCATCTCAGCTACAACCATAGCTCTTGCCGGGTTGTATCTATCGTGGTTCATCCGGTCACAGGCCAAGAGAACCCCGCAGGCGCGTCTGTCAGGGAACATCAATGTGCCACTTCTACTGTATCTCGCGATCACCGCCATTTCCGTGGCCGTCGCTCAGGATGTCAGCCTCTCCCTCTTCGAGGTGTTCCTCCTTCTTGAAGCGTGCCTGGTGTACTTTTATGTGGCCAGCAATGTTCGAACCCGCCAAGACGTCTTGTTTGTTGTCTCCTTGCTCCTCATTGCCTGCCTGCTGGAAAGCTTGGCCATGATTGTTCTTAAGTTTACTGGCATGCCGTCGACCATCTGGGGTGCCCCAACCCACATTCACATCGATGCCGATGCGAAAGAGGGGTTCATGCGAATTGGCGGCACGGTGGGGTCATCCAATTTCGCGGCCGCCTACCTCAGTATCTCGCTGGCATCTGCTGCCAGCCTGTTATTCACGAACCTTGGACGCGCGTACAAGTGGCTGGCACTGGCGGTTCTTGGGATGGGAGGAGTGGCGCTGATTTTCACATTTTCGCGAGGGGGATGGATGGCCTTGGCTCTGTCGGTCACCTTGATTTGTTTGCTCGGATGGCGCCGGCTCGGATTCTCTCTGAAAACGCCGATAGCCATCCTCTTGATACTGGGGATGCTGTATTTGCCGTTTCATGGCGTTATTTCCGCTCGGCTCCTCGGGGATGACAAGGGGTCAGCAGAGTCCCGCATTCCTTTGATGAAGCTCGCGTTTCGCATCATCGAAGATAACCCGGTACTCGGAGTCGGTGCCAACAATTTCACGGTAGTAATGGACCGCTACCTAACCCCCGAGTTTCGACACAGCTTCCTCTTTGCCGTTCACAACAAATATTTGTTGGTCTTATCCGAGACAGGGATCGTCGGGCTGTTGGCTTTTCTTTCATTCTTGCTGGATGCTTTGCGCAAGGGGTGGCAATGCTGGTCGCGCCAGGACCGCCTCCTCTCGCCGCTGGCGCTTGGATTCGCGGCGGGCATAGCCGGTCATATGGTGCACATGAGCGTGGACGTTTTCCGTGGCCGTCCGACACAACAATTGCTCTGGCTGGTTGCTGGCCTGCTGACGGCCATGCTTAGGATATGCAAACTGCGCGCGACTACGGATCCCTTTTCTTACATCACATGAAAGTCTTGTTTCTTTCTCGCGAATAGGGAAATTCGCGGCAACCAGCCGAGAAACAAATGTCGCCATTCCGCGGCCCACCGGCCAATTTCAGAAGTGCGGGAGTAATCCTGCTTTTTTTGTTGCCGATCGCACCGATTCGGGTTCACCAGCCTATCCAGGTGCGATCCCTCTTGAGGCCGAAAAGCAAAGCATTGCCAGTAGAGGGCTACATCTCTTAAGGAGGCTCGAAGGACGGCTCCCATGAAGGTACTCGTCATGACGGCCATGTATCCGACGCCAGCAAATCCCGCGTTCGGTTCGTTTGTCAGAACCCAAGCCGAATCGCTCAAGCGCGCGGGTGTCGACATCGAAGTGCTTGTTTTGGGTGGCCGCTTTCGAAAGTTGATTTACCCCCAGGGCATTTTTCAATTGCGAGGGCGTCTTGCCGGGAGCTCCATTGATCTTGTCCACGCCCATTACAGTTACGTCGGCATGATCGCGCGGACACAGTGGAAAGTGCCCGTCGTTGTTACGTTTCACGGGGATGACCTGCTGGGGACGGTCAGGGAGGGCGGCAAGAAAACACCGTCGAGCGCGCTGATCGTCGCCGCGGGGAAGAGGCTGGCCAGGCACGTGGATGCCGCGATCGTTCAGAGTTCGGAGATGGCCAGCAAACTTGAGCAATCGAATGTTTTCGTTATCCCTCATGAAGTTGATTTCGAAGTCTTCAGCCCGACGGAGAGAGAACAAGCCAGAGCCGCGCTGGGGCTGGCGACAGGCAAGAAGTACTTGCTCTTCGCGGCAAACCCTGAAGTTCCCGTGAAACGCTTTCCGCTTGCCAAGGCTACCGCCGATTATCTTCGAAAGCGGGACCCTTCCATTGAATTGTTGGTCGTTTCGAGAGAGACCCAGGAACGCCTCGCGCTGTACATGAGCGCATGTGACGCGCTGGTTTTCCCGTCCTATCAAGAGGGCTCACCCAACGTCATTAAGCAAGCGATGGCTTGCAATCTCCCGATCGTCGCCACGGATGTCGGCGATGTTCGCCAAGTCGTTGGGAAGACGAAGGGATGTTACGTCACGAAACCGAGCGTGACGGAACTTGCTCGACGGATAAATGAGATTTTGGCGCATCGCAAAAGAACCGATGGGCGGGAGCACATTCGTCATCTGGACTCCGCAGCGGTATCTGAAAAAGTCATTCAGGTCTACGAGCAAGTGCTCGGAAAGCCCGAGGCGCGTTTCGTGGACCGCACCCAGAACAACCTGCTCATCGCGGGAAAGTAAACCCAAGAAGAAAGCCCGGAAACTAAACTATGTGTGGCATCTGCGGTTTCTACGAATACAAAACGCATGATCGCGCGGACCGACAGGTTCTCGGCGACATGCTCGAGGTGATTCGCCACCGTGGTCCCGATGATTCCGGCGTGTATTTCGACAAAGATGTGGCGCTCGGAATGCGCCGCCTGAGCATCATCGACCTGAGCGGGGGCAAGCAGCCGATCGCGAATGAAGACGGGAGCATCGTCACTGTTTTCAACGGCGAGATCTACAACTTCCAGGAACTTGGGGAGCAGCTGCGGAGCCGCGGTCATTCACTCCGAACGGCGAGCGACACGGAAGTCATCGTCCACCTGTACGAGGATTACGGCGAAGATTGCGTCGAGCACCTGCGCGGGATGTTTGGTTTTGCTTTATGGGACGCGCGCCGTCGGCGGCTCTTCGTGGCTCGCGATCGCCTGGGAATTAAGCCTCTGTATTTCGCGCAATCGGGCGGGCGGCTCATCTTCGGGTCGGAGATCAAAGCGATTCTTCAGCATCCCGCGGCGCAGGTTCATCTGAACGCCGAGGGTCTGAGCAAGTTCCTTTCGCTGAAGTATGTGCCGGCGCCCCACACCATGTTTGAAGGTATTTACGCACTGCCACCGGGTTGCAGCCTGACTTGCGATGCGAACGGCGTAAAGGTCCGGCGCTACTGGGACTTGTCGTTTGCCGGCCATCGTAATGGCCAGCGTAGCGAAGAGAGCTATGCGGAGCAACTTGATGCGCTACTGAGAGAGTGCGTCAAGCTGCATCTCATCAGCGATGTCCCGTTCGGCGCGTTTTTGAGCGGGGGGCTCGATTCGAGCACGGTCGTCGCGCTTATGAGCCAGTTCCTGAACGAGCCGGTGAAGACCTATTCGGTAGGATTCGAGGGCGATGCCGAAGCATTCAGCGAGCTGCCTTACGCGCGCATGGTTGCGAAGAAATACGAGACCGATCATCACGAAGTTCTGATCCGGCCCGATCACCTGATCAACCTTTCCGAGAAAGTAGTCTGGCATCTGGATCAACCCATCGCCGATGAAGCTTGTTTGGCCAACTACATGGTCGCGGAGCTGGCTTCGCGTCAAGTGAAGATGGTCCTCACGGGGGAAGGCGGGGACGAATTGTTTGCCGGCTACGCGCGCTACGCCGGGGAAAGGCTGTCACCCCTGTTCCAGCATGTTCCGCGGGCCGCCAAGTCATTGGCGCTTGCCGCGAGCGGACGCGTCCCGGGGCTGCGCCGTCAGAAGCTCGCTTTGTACGCGCTCTGTCAGCCCGATGAAGTCCGCCGTCTCGTCAACTGGTTTCCACTTTTCAACTCGGAAGCCAAACAAGCTTTGCTTTCGGAGGATTTCAAACAGAACTTGAACGGCGGCGATGCCAACGCCGTTTTCGCCGAACATCTGGCTCGCACGGATGCCACCGACCCGCTGAACCGTATGCTCTACGTGGATACGAAGCTCTGGCTGCCCGACGATCTGCTCGCGCGGGGCGACAAGACGAGCATGGCCGCGTCGCTCGAGGCTCGCGTTCCGCTTCTGGATCACAAGCTGGTGGAGTTTGCAGCCTCACTCCCGCAGCACCTGAAAGTAAACGGCCTGACGCGCAAGTACTTGCTAAGGAAAGTGGGGCAAGCCTTGCTTCCGCCGGAGATCATCCGCCGGAAGAAGAAGGGATTTCCCATGCCCATTTCTCTGTGGTTTCGGAAAGAGGCCCGGTCATTTCTCCGTGACGTTCTCTCTCCCTCCACATTGCAACGCCGCGGGCTCTTCAACCCCGCCTTTGTCGAAAAATTGCTCAGCGAGCACGAGAATGGTTTCGCCGATCATGGCTCGTTGCTGGGGGGTCTACTCAGCATCGAACTTTGGCAGCGCGTTTTCATGGATTCACAACAACGCCCGGAGCGGTTGACGAGCGCAGTCGCAGCGCAAGCCTGATGAATTGAGGCCGAGAGATCGGGAAAGGAACATTCCTGAAAGTGTCCGCCGATAACCGAATCCTGATGCTCCTGGAGAATCAAACTTACCCGCGGGACTTTCGTGTTCGCCGAGAGGCCACGGCGCTGACCGCTGCCGGCTACCGGGTGTCGGTCATCTGTCCGGCGGGCCCGGGCCAACCTTTTCGAGAAACATTGAACGGTGTGCGCCTTTATCGCTACTGGCAGCCGCCGGCAGGCAATGGTTTCCTCGGGTATCTTTGGGAGTACGGGTACGCCATGACCGCCACGTTCCTGCTCTCCTTGCTGGTTTTCTTCCGCGAGGGCTTTGATGTTGTCCACGCTCATAACCCACCGGACACGTTTGTATTCATCGCCGCCTTCTACAAATTGCTTGGCAAGCGATTTGTCTTTGATCATCACGACCTGTCCCCGGAAATGTATCAGGCACGCTTCCCGGGCGGTGGAAGTCTTTTCGTCCACGCCGCGCTCGTCTTGTTGGAAAAACTCACGTGCGGTCTCGCCGATCGCGTCATTGCTACAAATGAGTCGTACAAGAAAATAGAGATGGAGCGCGATCATGTGCCGGAAACACGCATTACCGTCGTGCGCAATGGGATTGAACTGCACAATCTCCGCCCCGTCGAACCTGACCCCACTCTGCACCCGAAGGGAAAAACGATTATTGGCTATATCGGGGTGATGGGGTTTCAGGATGGCGTGGACTACCTCTTGCGTGCACTGGGGCACCTAGTCCGGGACTTAGGGAGAACTGACTTTTTTTGCATCCTGGTGGGCGGCGGAGATGCTTTCCCCAACCTGAAATCGCTGACGGAGCAGCTGGACATCTCCGAATACGTGTTG
>Ga0066659_10000301_pt1 | contig 17220 bp, 10 predicted proteins | sample GraSoiAngelo_108_FD_75176 | JGI IMG/M metagenome (GOLD analysis project Ga0066659, IMG submission 75176) | Grasslands soil microbial communities from the Angelo Coastal Reserve, California, USA - 14_0903_09_40cm | ecosystem: Environmental > Terrestrial > Soil > Grasslands | place: USA... | reverse complement strand
CGGTATCAGCGAAGTTTGTGAAATGCATCATAGCGGTCTGCGGGTTGATGGCCCTTTTCAGATCGTCGCGCGATTCGATGACCACGAGCTTCACGCCGGTAGAGCGCAGCTGATGATCGAATGGATTGCGGTGCGACTTTTGAATAATGACTTCCGATTTCATGCCGGTTAGATCGGGCAACTGCTCGATGAACTTCGGATTGTCGCCCGTGAGGATGCCGGCGAGACCGGACTGCATTGCGGCGGCGGCGCCGGAAGTGACGATGGCGCCATAGCCCTCCGGCAGCTTGAGCATTTCCGCGATGCGCTTGCCGGCGGCGACTTCCAGCTCAGGGATGCTGACAAAGTGGCGGCCCGCCAAAGCCATCACCGCTTCGACTTCGGGCCGCATCAGGGAACCTCCCAACACGGTCATGGTTCCTTGACCGTTGATGACCGTGGTTACCCCCAATTCTTCATAGACGTTTCCAGTCGCGCCGAAGCCCGCGAGGGGAGCGGCTTTGCCGCCTGCGGCAGAAGGAAAGGCAAACGCCTTGCGCCCGCTGAATATGGTTCCCAGCAATGCGCCGAGAGTGCCCAGAAAAGTTCTGCGATTCCAGTTATCGGTCAATTCCATCGATCTACGCCCCCTTCTTTGCGTCGCGCACAACGGCAGCGATGCAGTTAATTTCTACCAGCGACTCGCCGGGCAATCCCGCCACAGCAACGGTGGTGCGAGCGGGACCGCCGTTCGGAAAGTAAGTCTTGAATACGGAATTCATCCCATCGTAATACTCCAGCTTCGCCAGGTACACCGTGAGTTGAAGAATGCTGTCCATCGTGCCGCCGCCCGCTTCAACGACGGCTTTTACGCCGTCCATCACCATTTGGGTGTGCATTTCGATTGTCGGAGTTTTGCCGGCGTCCGATTTGTTGCCACGCGAATGAGCGCCTTGCCCGGCGATATAGATCAATCCGTTGTGAATAATCAGAGGAGTGATGAAACCTTTGCCGGCGGGTTTTCCCTCCCCGTCCAGTTTCTGGACGCCGCCGGTCGTCTGCGCCGCCGCTGCCGGCGTTGCAGTCGCCATTCCCGCAATGCTGAGGCCCGGCAAAAGCGCGGCCAGACGAGCGCCAAAGCTTCTTCTTGTGCTGCGATTGAAAAACATTTCAAATTCCTCCTTGGAGTAAAAATGATTTCACTATCATCCAGAGCGCCCCTTGCAGAGATTCGGGCTTCGCCGAGCAAGCCCTGGTCGTTCCCCTGCGCATCCACCACGAGTCCGCGGGATTCACAGCTTGTAACGGGATGTTCGCAATCGGCTCCATACCTGTCGAATAGCCGCGCCTCCAGGTTTCCCGGCACAAACACGCGAAAAGTGCCAGGAAGCAGGATGCCGCCGGCCGTGGAGGAAACCGGCAGCGAACCCCGCCCCGCCCGCATCCATCATGGTCTCAGATTTTTTTCCATCTGCGCCGGAAACCAATGCATATCCAGCGCCTACGCTTCACCGGGCTGCGGCCTCCGCTGTCTTAGAGACGCCCAAACTTCTTCACCGCTTCCTGGATGGACTTGAGCTTTTCGATCCACGCATACATGGAGTGCTCCTTAAAGTCCATCTCTTGGGCTAGTGCAAGGACTTGCGCCGCCGTGGCGCGAGGAACCACCACCACGCCGTCGGAATCCGCCACGATAATGTCCGCTGGATTCACCGCGATACCGTCACACACGACCGGAATGTTCGCTCCCGCGAACCGGTAATGACTGACCGAAGTGGACGGCACGATTCCCAAGGCGTACACGGGGAAGCCAATTTTCTGCAAATAGGCGGTGTCTCGTACGCCACCATCGATCACTGCGCCCGAGAAATTGCGCGCTGCCATTGCCGTTCCCATGAGGCCGCCCATGCCGGCGATGTCAGCACCATCTTCGACCACCATGACGTAGACGGAATTCGCGGACCCCTGGTCGATCGCCGCAAGCATCCCTTTGAGCGCATCCGGATCATGATTGCTTTCTTTCTTCAACAGCACCGTCAGTGCAAGTCCGGCAAATTTCGTCGGGAAAATCGGCCGCATGCGATGTGACATGTACATCTTGCGTCCGCTGATCTGTTCCAACGCATCCGAAACGGAAGCGGCTTCAACGTGCCGGAATCCTTCCAGCAAGGAAGCATCGTCATTCGCGTTCGCAGCTTCCTGGCGCGGTTTCGTGGGGTGTGGCCATGCCCATCCCGCAACTCCCGCCAGGAAAAGAGTCGCAGCGGCGAGCGCACCGCAGAAGAGGATGCGGCGAGGGAGACAGACGAAATTCTTCATGTAATCCTCCTTTAGTTAACCCCAAGTGCGGACTGTGGAATTGAGTTGTAAGCCCTAAGAAAGGTTCGAATCGCCGAAACCTTCCGCGCGGACGGCGGAAGTGCCATACTGAGCGACAGGCCCGCGTTCTTCGGCAACTAGAACGACGTTGACGCGTGCTGCCCAATGAGATATTACGACATTTCCTTGCAAGGGAAGTCTTCATTAATTCGATTTAGAGTTCACTTCTTGAAAGACGCCGATCCGTGCGGCAAAACGATATGCGCGGCCTCGGCGCCCATCTTTCGGCGAGTGATCGCAGACCGAGACCAGCACGGGGGACAATTTCCATTTTTCTTTTTCCACGCCGTCATCTGGTTAGCGCGAGTGCTTCGGTATTTCTTGCGCCTGCGCGCTCGTGATTCACATCTTCTCGACTGTGCCAGCGCGACTTCACACTGAAATTGCCGATCGAGTTTCCAAAAATGGTGTTCCCAATCTAGCTCAAGGCGCGTTTCAGCCGCTTTGCGGTTTTCTGCAATTGGCGCTTGAGAGCATCGACTTGCTTCGATATATCATCAAGCTCTTTCTTAGCCAGTGATCCTGCTCTTCGGACCTTTTGAACTTTGCGATCCGCCTTGCCCATTGCCGTCCCAATTCTTACTGCGACTCGCGTGAACCCACTCTTTCTGGCCATCTTGATCCTCCATTGGAGAGTTGAGCCATCCTATACCCGAACGATTCCAAGAGTCATCAAGATAACCAGGTTGCTTACTAGCTTTGATTCCCACGGAAAGCCTGGTACAAAATCACCGCCTATTCTCTCCACGATCCGTTGCTTCACGTTGTGGAGATGAGAGGATTCCGGTACCTCACCATCCACCTATCGTTTCTGGCTATGGCTTTCTTGAGAGTGGCTACCAACTGTTCCCATCCATCGGAAAATCTCGGCATACCGCCCTCGAGTTTCGCGGAATCGGGCCCCTCGAAGGCCGTCTGAAACAAACATCACTGGGACAGGCATTCGAATTCAGCGATTCGAATTAAGAATCGTTGACATTCAAATTTCAGGTGGCTATACTCCCCGCCAATAATGTAGTTAACCGATTTAGCTGAGGGTGCCGAGCCCTTCGCGAGCTCTTTTTGGGGTGAAGGAGAAGTCATGAGCCTATCCAAGCTTTCTCTTAGGATGTTCTTGTCTTTGGCCTGCATGGCCGTTCTCGCCGTCAGTGTCCGCGCTCAGTTCAAGGCCAGCATCCAGGGCACCGTCTTGGATTCTAGGGGAGGCGCCGTCGCGGGAGCGAAAGTGACGGTGACTAACCAGGCCACCGGTGCGATGCGCGACACAGTCACATCCGTCGAAGGTTTTTACCGTATCAGCGAATTGCCGCCGGGCAACTACGTCGTCGCTGTCGAAGCCGCAGGCTTCAAGAAGTCCACTTCGAAGGACGTAGAAGTGCAAGCAGAGGCGCCGCGCGGATTGGATATCACGTTGGACGTCGGTGAGGTCACCGAGCAAGTGACCGTTTCCGCCTCGGCCCTCGCACTGCAGACGGAGGACGCTAGCCTCTCCACCACGATTTCCTCCCAACAGTTCGAACGCCTTCCCCAAGTCGGGCGCGATCCCTACGAGTTATTGCGGCTGGCCCCCGGCGTCTTCGGTGATGGTGCTCGCGCCGCGAACGGCACCGCCGCGAATTTGCCCAACGGTGGCGGACCTGGAGGTTCCAACTCTTCCATCTTCTCAGTAGAAAACCAGGTACAGGTCACCGCAAACGGCCAGCGAAACAGCGGCAACAACTTCACGATTGATGGCACAAGCGTCAACAGCCTAACCTGGGGTGGTGCCGCGATCCTTACGCCCAACCAGGAGTCCATTCAGGAATTGACGGTCGTCGCAAACAGCTATTCCGCTGAAGATGGGCGGAACACCGGTGCCCAAGTCAAGGTCGTGTCCAAGAATGGCACTAACCAGTTCCACGGCAGCGGCTTTTTCAAGGACGACTCTCCCGGCCTGAACGCCTTCAACAAGTGGGGCGGCCCGGACAGTCAGTCGCCGCGAAAGGTCCGCCAAAATCTGCGGCAATTTGGAGGAAGTCTCGGCGGACCAATCATGAAGGACAAGCTGTTCTTTTTCTTTTCCTATGAAGGGGATCGTACTACCGACGTTCAGTTCTCAGGGGCTCAGTATGTGGAGACGTCGGCCTTACAGCAATGGATTGCCGCGAATCGCTCTGGGACGGTGGTCGGCGATTTGCTGACTGCCAAGGGAGCACAGCCAAGGATCAACCAGGTGTTGCCTTCGAAGTGCTCAGATTTTGGCTCGGACGTCAACGGCCCTACCCACTGCCAGGTGGTTAGCGGAGGAGTAGATCTAGGTTCAGCGGCCCAGGGCAGTTGCACTATGAGTTATGGCCAGTATGCAGACATCTTCTCGGGAGATCCAACTGGCTGCGGTCTTGACGGCGTGGCGGATCTTCAAAAAGTCATCACGCAGGCTCCCACGCGGTCCAGCGGCAACCAATACAACGCCCGAGTGGACTACACTCGCGCCAAAGATCTGTTTGCTGTCAGCTTCTACATCACGCCACTCAACAGCGTAGGCGGCGACCTGGGTGCCAATGCCCGTCCGATGGCGGATCTCACCTTCGACCCGCGGAACAAGTATGTGGCGCTGATCTGGAACCACACGCTCTCCTCGACGATGATGAATGAGGCGCGTCTGAATTGGACGCGCTTCTTCGCCAACCAATTGGCCACCAATCCGAATGTGGCGTGGAATTTGCCACGTTTCCAAATTGAAGACATGCCAGGCGATCGCATCACGTATGGCGCAAACCAGGGGACGAATTCCCCCGGCATGTTCGCGCAGAACCAGTACGAATTTCGTGACACATTCAGCAAACTCTGGGGACGGCATGGATTCAAAGCCGGCTTCGTCGCCACACTAAACCAGGATAACAACGACTACGAATTTGGAGCCGCGCGTCCCATATACGTCGCTCATGGCCTATGGAACTTTGTGGACGGCACGCCCATCTACGAGGGTATTAATGTTAATCCTCTGACTGGCGCCCCGACCGACGTACATAAATACTACCGCCAGCACGACTATTCCTTCTTCGGGCAGGACGATATCAAGCTCCGGCCAAATTTTACTCTGAATGTGGGATTGCGCTACGAGTACTTCGCACCGCTCACTGAGAAGTTCGACCGTCAGAGTAATCTGATCCTGGGACCGGGCCCCACGGGACTGGCGAATGCAACCCTGAAGGTCGGCGGTCCCCTTTATCCAGCGGACAAGAATAACTTTGCTCCGCGCCTGGGTTTTGCCTGGACGCCGTCGAAGTTCATGAATAAGACGGTTATCCGCGGCGGGTTCGGAGTGGCTTATAACCGCATCACCGATACGATGACCGGTATCAGCCGTGTAAACCCGCCGTTTTTGTTCAGGGACGGCCTCTGCTGCGCGATGAGCGCGAATGACTTCGCGGCAAACTCTTGGGCTGCTCCTCCTTACGATAACGGCTTAATCGTGGTAACCGAAGGCCAGAGCAACAACCCGTTGAGCTGGCCCGCCAATACAGCGCTTATAGGCACATTTAATCCAAGCACGGGGCTCCCCATACCTGCACCGAACGTTCCAGGTTTTCTTGAAGTTTGGGGTGCTCCGCAAACGAACCGCACTCCCTATGTGTACCTCTACTCAGCCGAAGTGCAGCATGAACTGCCTGGGAATTTCGTTCTTACCGCAGGCTACCAGGGTAGCCAAAGCCGCAAGATGTTGAGGATCGTTGGCCTCTACCGTACGTATGCCCAGTTGAATCCTGCGTTGCAGGCAGTCTATTTTCCGACCACGGACGTGAATGGCCACTTCAACGCCCTAAACCTCAGTGCGATGCGGCGCTTTTCTCATGGGTTCCAGTTCTTCGGCAAATACCAATTTAGCCGCAGCATGGACGGGGGCTCATGGGAGGGATCTGGGGGCGAAAGGGATCCCTTCTATCCATTGAACCAGACATGGGACTGGGGTCCGTCCGATTTTGATGTGACCCACAATATGTTGTTCACTGCGCTGTATGATCTTCCGATTCTGAGGAACCGTCATGACTTCGTCGGGAAGGCCTTCGGCGGCTGGCAGCTGAATGGCACATTCCAATTCCATACTGGCTTCCCCTGGTCTCCGATCCAGAGCAATAATTGCCCCCCAATCCCCGCTGGAGGCACCCTCTGCCCCGCTCTCCCGACGGCGTACTTTGGTAAAGCGGGGACCGACTACAGCAACGATACCCTCATGAAGGTCGGTGGCAACTTCCCGGGCATCATCCACCAGGGAGATCAGGTCCCGGATCCAGCCAACCCCGGCACGACCATTGGATCGCAGTGCAGCAATACAGTGCCGTCTGAACGCCCGGGCGAGCCGTACTTCGATGTCTGCACGACCGGCCCGCCATTCGTTCACCGCAATTCGTTCCGCGGCCCGCGCTACCAGACGATTGACATGAGCTTTGCCAAATCCACGCCAGTGCCCTTTTTCAGAAGTGAATCGGCCAAGCTGGACCTCCGCGTCAATTTTTTCAACCTCTTTAACACGCTAAACCTGATCCCGTTCGCTCGTAACGCCAGCAACGTTTCCATCAACGATACTCACTTTGGCCAGGCCAGCGGCGCTTTAGCCGGCCGCGTGATTGAGTTCCAAGCGCGGCTGAGTTTTTAACGCTAAGTTCCTCCGGCCCCGCATGGGGAATTCCAGGATCGCGGAGAGTTAACTTGCTCTTTCACCGGGATTGGGTGAAAGCGCGCTCATGGGAAGTGAAAAAAGGGCCGCTATTTTGGGCGTAACTGCGCTATGGAAAGTTGGCCCATGCCCAAAGGGAAGCTGCCTTTTTCGTGCCCGAGTCTGGCCAGCCACGGTTTTTGTTTGAATCGCATTCTTCGTGTGGGACGGCACAGTTTCACGGTGTACGGGTGATGGCGGAAAAATCATCTCGTTCATTGAGTCGCGTTCTGGTTTGCTGCCTCTCCTTTTTCCTCTTCTGCGGATCGGGTACTTCCCCTTTGTTCGCTCTACAGGGTGCCGAAGCACCACCAGCCTCGGCCGACGACGATCTTTCGCGTCGACTTGAGGCGGCGATGGAGGCGCGGAAGTCGGGCGATCTTGGCGGCATCAGCCGCGCCAGCGAGCGCGTGATCGCCCTTGGCTTGGTGCATATGGCAAACCTTCGGCTGGACGGAAAGTCTTTCGATGAAGCCGCAAAACTCTGCCGCGCTTCCTTGGAATACGAAGACACGCCGGAAACCCGTGTTGAGCTGGCGATCGCCAGTCTCTATGCCAAGAAACCGGCGGATGCTATAGAGCAAGCCTCCATAGCTACGGAAAGAGACCCACAAGATGCCCTTGCGTGGAATATCAGGGGACAAGCATTGCTGCAAATCAAAGATTACGCGGGCGCCGCGACAGCACTCGGAAGGTCGCTGGAGCTAAAACAAGATGCAGACTCCATCTATGCACTTGGCATCGCCTATCTCGGGCTGGGCGAAAAACAAAAAGCCACGGACACGTTTTCACAGCTGCTGGCGCTCACCGGCGATTATGGTTGGTCCCGTGTTCTTGTTGGCAAGGCGTACCAAGAGCAGAAGCTGCGGCAGGAAGCCGAGGCGGAATTTCGGAACGCTCTCCGAATCGATCCTCGCACGCCAGACGCACATTACTTCTGGGCACTGACTCTCTTGCAGGCCAACGAGTGGAGGCCCACACCTGAAGTCCGGGCGCTTCTGTACGAGGAACTGAATCTTAATCCTCGCCATTTCCTGGCCAACTATTGGCTCGGCTACTTTGCCTCGAAGGAGAGAGATTACGGCGAATCGGACCGCTACCTGCGGTTGGCTGCAGAGTTAAACCCATCGCAGCCCGAAACCTGGTTGTTTCTCGGGCTAAACGCGCAGGGTCGTGCGGACAACCGTTCTGCTGAGACGTATTTTCGCAAGGCCATTGCGCTCACAGAAAATCTCGATCCCAAAGAGCATTTGGCGATTCGCAGAGCTTACTTTGCTCTCGGCCGCATTTTGCTGTCCTCTGGAAGAAAGAAAGAAGGCGAGGAATTACTGCAGAGGGTACAGGAACTCCAGTTGGAAGTTAGGGCCGAGAGTCAAAAGAAACTCGGATCCACGAAGGTGGAGCCCGGAGCAGGCGTGAGCGGAGCCGCCGCACCTGATATCCCCGAGACCGAAGACCGAGATAATTTTTCGGCCGCAGCGGGGCAGGGCTTGACCGGCGGAAAAGACTCACGGATAGCACCGCGGCGTGTTACCAAGTCGACGCAAGATCCTACCGGCAAAACGGACAAGCATCTGCGCACCATTCTGGGCTCTGCATTTAACGATCTTGCCACGGCGGAGGCTTTGCAGGAGAAGTATGATTTGGCCGAGAAGCATTATCGCGAAGCCGAGAGATGGGATTCTGGAATTCCCGGCTTGCGGCGCAATTTGGGTCTGGCCGCGTTTTTTGTTGGCAAACAGGCGGAAGCGATTCGCTTGCTCGCGAGAGTTGTTACAGAGAAGCCCGGGGATGCTCATGCGCGAGCAGTTCTCGCGCTAGCCTATTTTGCCACCGAAGACTTCGCGAAGGCGGCGCATACCATATCCCCTATCGCTGGCCGTGCCCTCCAGGATCCGCAACTCGGATTTGCATGGGCCAAATCCCTCGCCGAGACCGGAAATAAGAGGGGAGCGGCCCGCGCGTTGGAAAGCCTGGAGAAGGCCGACTCGAGTCTTAGCGTCGAGAGCCTGATCCAATTTGGCGAGCTGTGGAACGAGCTCGGCGAAATAGAGCGTGCTGCACAATCTTTTCGTCGAGCACTGCTCGTTGATCCTGCGAACGCCAAGGCCAAGCTCGCGCTCGGGATCGCTTTGACGCGCTTATCCAAACAGAGTGAGGCCGCTGATCTGTTTCTTTCGCTTCTTGTGGAGCACCCGGATCATGCCGAAGCTCGTTACCAACTAGGCCGAGCCCTGTTGGAGATGGGGAATTTTCTCGAAGCTATTCGCGATTTGGAAGAAGTAACCAAGCTGCAGCCCGCGAGGCTCTCCGTCCATCTTGATTTGGAGACAGCATATCGGAAGGCTGGCCGCACGGTAGAGGCCGATCGTGAGCGCGTTCTCTGCGAGGCTCTAAAGAATCGCCGTCGGACGGCAAAAGATCATGAACTCAAAGAGTCTCCGATATGACGTGCGTGGGACATCCTCTACCTATGGGGACGATTCGGGTGAACAGCCACTTGCGGTCTTGGGCTTTGCAAGCAGTGGGTCATTCTCCTCTCAGTGGTCGTCTCTTCGCACCTTCTATCTTCGGCACTCCCGGAATCTCTCAAGGGGCTAACCGTTCCTTTTCTGTACCCCTATCACCGCAACTCGTCTCTATGTTGAGGAACACATAGTGCAGAATGAATGTGAACGGTCGGACTATGTCAAATGAAGGGAGAAGTCAAGAACGGGTGAATTGCTTTGCGGCGGAGAATTAGCATGGCGCAAGCGTGTTTCTGAAAGCACTCAATTTGCGGACGCCTGGGCTGACCGGACGCACAAGTTAGGCAACCAGTAGGGAGGCAAGTTCGTCTCTCTATCATGCGCCACGCCCTTGTCTTCGCCACTCTACTTCTTGCACCTACCTGTTCTTATGCCTGCAGTTGCATTGGCCCGAACCCCGTATGTTCGGAGTACTGGAAGAGTCCGGTCATTTTCCGAGGGAAGGTAGTGGAACGGACGCTCCTCTCCCACACGGAAACGACAGTACAAAACCTGGACGGCTCAGCAAGCACGATCCACAGTCCTACGTTCTATCGGGTGCGTTTTTTCGTGTTGGAAACTTTTCCAGGCGCGCTCCAAGAGGAAATCACGGTCCTGACGAATGAGCAAGGCTCTGCCTGCGGCTTTCCATTCGAAGAAGCCGGCGAATACGTTGTCTTCGCTTTCAGTAAGGAAGGTTCGGGCCAGCTTTGGACATCGAAGTGTTCTATCACACATAAATTGCAAACTGGTAATGAAGACGCCGACCTGACCTGGATGCGCGCCTTGCGATCAGCTCCAAGCGGGGCCACGATATATGGGAGCCTAACGCCGCCTCCGGGCCTGGCGGATGCGAATCTGCCGGCTACCATCAGCGTCCGCGGGCCGGAAGTCCATGAGGCTCTCCTCGGTAGCAACCGGCAGTATACGTTTAGTGGGCTGTCTCCAGGGGAATACACTGTTTCCGCCTTGATGGCTCCCGGCTTTGTGACCGCCGACCCGCGAAAGGTGACTGTCACGGATACAGGATGCGCTCAGGTGGATTGGCCCGTGCACTACGACGGTCATATTCGTGGGCGAGTTACCGACGCGTCTGGCAAACCTCTGGATAACATTTATATGGTGCTGCAACGCCGGGACTCTCACGTAGCCACTGGACTTGCCCAGGTCGCCGTGAACCAGACCGACCCAAATGGTCGCTACGATTTTCTGCGCGTGCCCCCCGACGACTATCTAGTCTCTGCAAATGATCTAGGTCCTTCGCCCACCCGGCCGTATCCTCGCGTTTATTATCCCAACAACGCTTCTGACGCGGGTGCCGTTGGTGTCCATCTGGGTGCTTCGACCATCGTTGAGAACATAAACATAACCTTGCCGAATGCATGGAAGCAGGTGCTTGTGCACACACGCGTGCTGCGATCCGACGGCTCTCCTGCGATCGGTGCTGCAGCCTATGCTCACGACGTTGATTATCAATGGTCTGGGGAACTTGCCACTGCTGCAGCCGGTGCAGATGGCTGTGTCACCCTCACACTGTACGAAGGCCGGACCTACTATCTCACTGCCACAATCTCTGGAGGTACTCAGCAGCGCTGCGCTGGCCCGCTCAATTTCACAGCAAGAGATGGGCTCATTCTGGATGCCATCAGCATCGAACACAATTGGGGCAACTGTTTGGCGCAGCTTAATCCAAACTTCAGGCCGCCACGCTAACTTCGCCCATTCCGCTAGCAAGGAGGCGCAACGGACCTCTATTATCTTGCGAAGCTGACAATCCGCGAATACGAAAAAGATAGTTTCCATACTCTAAGCAGAAATCTGGGATGAAACTACCGGTCGTCATGGACTTATTCATCGCACTCCTCCTTTCGGCAGTTGCCGAAGCGGAGAAGTGTGGCCGCACTATGTCAATCGCTGCAACGCAGAAACGGCGAACCGCATCAGCCTCGGAGTCGCTTTGAAGTTGAATCGTTGAATCCACATAGTGCCACAGTTTACATTCTCTCTCCAGAACCAACACTTCTAAAAGTGTTGGTTCTAGGTAATCTTAAACTGTTGACAATGAAAGCTTAGGAAAAACATAGTGGGTTGAGGAGGTGTAGTTCAGTAGGCGTGTGACGAAGCATGTCTCCATCCATAGGAATCTTGGGAGTCCGTTTAAGCGGCGTGAAATCCGGCTTTCTGCATTGCGAATTGCGCCTCCGGATTCTTCATGAACGTATTCCAGATTAGACCGGTGCGATGATTCTCTGCCATCAGCATGGTAATTCCCAGGTCAATGCCCAGGACATCCGCGTCATACCACCCGGTGAGCGGATTGAAAGCATCGACAAAGCTGTATTTCACCCATGCCTTTTCGCGGTAGCGCCCGCGCAGATTCCGCAAGACGCGCATGCAATCGTCAAAAAGAAAGGGAAGAGAGCCGCCCGTCGCGCAGGGCACGATGCTTCCATCGATGGGTCCCTGCGGCGGGGGCCCCCCCCACGCCGTGTACCCATTCACGTAGTCCGACGCGCTGATCCCCCAGAGGTCTTCGCTATAGTCGGGAAATTTTTCGCGAAGCGCCAAGCAAAAAAGTTTGTGCGCCTTGGTCGCCTTCACGGAATTCTCGAAATAATCCGTGTAGTTGTCGCGTTTCTTCCTGAAATCAAACCACGCCTGTGAATACTGATGCGTGAAAATCGGATCATTCCCGGAGATATACTCGATTCCCTGGTATTGAATCTTCGGGCGGGTCCAGGCATCCCATGAGCTCGCTGGCATCGGGTGCGTCGGCGAACCAATCGCCAGCAGATAAATCATCATCAATTCGCAGTAGTGTTCCCACCGTGCGTTCAGAAACCCCGACTCCGGTGTCCAGCCCATGGAGAGCGTTGAGCCGCCATTCAGCATCCACGGCCAGTCGACCCGCTCATAGATTTTCGTCGCCAGATCTTTGATTTCCTGATCGGCAAAGTATTGCCGGGCCGTAAGGACGCCACAAAGCAAAAGAGAAGAATCGATAGAAGAGAGCTCACACTTCTCCCAGCGTTGTCCGGTTTCCATGTGAACGAAGTGGAAAAAGAATCCGCGCTCATTCGGCAAATCGTTTGCCAGGAATCGCAGCGTCTTGCGCACACGCTCGAGAATTTCAGGAGACTTGCCGTAGCCACGTTGATCGCCAATACACAAGCTGGTCAGGCCAAATCCCGTGGCGGCGATACTCGACATCATCCGTGAATCGTTGCCATTGGCCAGGGCGCGATCCTTCACCTGTCCGGTTTTTTGACTTGCTTCGTCCCAGAAGAATTGGAAAATCGCACGCTGAATTTCGTCCAGGAGTTGCGCGTCCGTTCCTTCGTAGGGCGCGCCGGTTGGCTCCAGGAAAGATCGCGGCGCCCGCTTTCCACAACCAGTCAGCGTTGCGAGCGGTGAGGTCAGCAAACCTCCGCACATCCTCATGACTTCTCTTCGAGAAAGGCAGCGCGCACCAATCATTTGCGTATCCTTATCTATTTTGTGATTTGGAGTGTCGCTTCGGAACCACGACTTGAGTCTGGACTCACCCAGAGCGTGACACGCGCCGGCTCGGCCGCGAACTTGTTTTGATCGTTCCAGAAGGCGAAAGCTTCGGGCCCGAGCGGGAACGTCACTGTTTTCGTTTCACCGGGGGCAAGAGCAATGTGCTGGAAACCACTCAGCGCCCGGACCGGCTGCGCGATGCTAGTCCCTTGTAGCCGCAAGTAAAGTTGGACGGTTTCCTCTCCCGCTCGCGTTCCCGTGTTCGTAATCTCCGTGGTGACGCTCATAGCCGTCCTCGCGGCTCGCTCGCTCGATCGAAGTTGTTCATTCAGCGTCTTCGCACTCAGCTGTGTCTTTTCGATCTTCGGATCCCCGTAGCGATAGCTGGTATAGGACAGTCCGTATCCGAACGGGAACTGCGGGCTGTTCTGCTCGTCGATGTAGCGCGAGACGAATTTGTCGTCCCCATTCTTTGGGGGATGAGTTAGGTCGATTTGGCCCGCCGGACGCCCGGTACTCAGCGCATCGTAGTACAAAGGTTCTTGTCCGACGCTTCGCGGCCAACTTACCACCAGCTTCCCGCTTGGATTGGCCTCGCCAAAAATGGTGCGCACCAGGGCGGGCCCGGCTTGCACGCCCGGAAACCACGCTGCCAGAACCGCGGGCACTCGCTCAAACGCCCATGGAAGTGTCAGTGGCCGCCCACTGAACACCACCAGAACGACTGGCTTTCCGGTTGCGGCGACTTGTTCGAGGAGTTGCTGTTGCCGTCCCGGCAGGCCGAGGTGCGCTCGCGACGCCGCTTCACCCGTCATCTCGGGAGCGTTTTCTCCTAACGCAAGGATCACGGCATCGGATTGCTCCGCAGCTTTAACAGCCTCTGTTATTTGCTCATCCGCTCCGCCGATGATCTCGGCCCCTTTTGCGTAACGAACGTGTTCCGCTCCAAGTTTTTGCGTGAGCGCGGAACGCAGAGTGATGACGTCTTCGGGCCGTCCTTGCCCGGACCAGCAACCCAGCATGTCGTGGGAATCGTCGGCTAGCGGGCCGATCAGCGCAATGGTTTTCGCGTCGGCCGAGAGGGGCAAAACTGGCGCTTCCCCCCGGAAGTTCGCATTCTTCAGCAGCACGAACGATCTTTCGGCAGCCGTGCGCGCAAAGGCGAGACTCTCCGGCTGAACCATCGCGTCCGCCTCGCGCGTCTCGTCCGCATAAGGATGTTCGAACAGACCCAGCCCGAATTTGACACGCAGCACCCGCCGCACGGCCTCGTCGACGGCGGCCTCCGGGACCTCCCCGGAGTGCACCAGTTGCGCCAGATTTTCGTGGTACAGACTGCTGGCCATATCCATATCGACGCCGCCGAGAAACGCCTTGCGCGCGGCTGTCGAGCCATCGTTAGCAATTCCGTGGGCGATAAGTTCGGCGACAGAAGTCCAATCGCTATCAACCAGCCCTTGGAATCCCCACTCCTCCCGCAAAATCCGTTTCAGGGTGAAGGGATTCGCGGACGCGGGTACCCCATTCAGGGAATTAAAGGCGCTCATGAGCGTGGCAGCGCCCGCGTCGACCGCGGCGTGAAATGGCGGCAAATAAAATTGCCGCAAAGTGTGTTCGGAAAGCTCCACGGCATTGTAATCACGGCCGCCTTCCGCAGCGCCGTAGCCAACATAGTGCTTCGGGCACGCCGCGATGCTGTCAGCGGCATCCAGCCGCGCGCCTTGGTAACCGCGTACATAGGCCCGGGCCAAAGCGGCTCCAAGATAGGGGTCTTCACCAGATCCTTCGGCGATCCTTCCCCATCGCGCATCTCTTGCGATGTCTACCATCGGGGAAAATGTCCAGCGAATTCCGCTCGCGGAAGTTTCACGAGCCGCTATCCGCGCCGTTCGTTCGACCAATTCCGGATCCCAGCTGGAGGCCAGCCCCAAGGGGATAGGGAACTCCGTTCGAAAGCCGTGAATCACGTCGAGGCCAAACAGAAGAGGAATGTGCAATCGGGATTGCTCTGCGGCGATGTGTTGGAAGGCATTTACTTCGCGCGCCGTAGTAATGTTAAACAGCGCCCCGACTTCTCCCTTCCGGATCATGTCTTCATAATCCGTGCGCCCGGTGCCGGGCCCTGTCGGCTGTCCGGCGGAGTATTGGACTAACTGCCCGACTTTTTCCTCAAGCGTCATTTTTCGAAGAAGCGCTTCCACTTTCTTTTCAGAACTTGGGTCGGACAAGCTGGCACGGACACGCGTCTCTCGCGCGAAGAAGGGAGAAGATTTTGTTTGCCCCAGCGCCGGTTGGCCAAATATCACTGCGAGCGCCACAATTGCGGAACGATGTAACAGCGAAGTCACGTTTGAAACACTCCAGTGTTTCGGGTGGATCCCCTAACGAACCCCGTTCGGACGTCCCCTAGCGGGCCAACAGCCAGCCCGATTTAGGCAAGGTCAAGTGCCCGAGATAAGGATCCACACACAAACGAGGATCGATAATCCTGAAACTCCACGCCTGGCGCCGACGCTCAAAGGGATTTTGGGACCTGCCGGGCTCCCAGGCTCGGCTTTAAAAATAGCATACTAAACCGATTTAGTGCACACATCAAGGGGCATAACCTGCGGCATCATGGCGGTTGTCAAGCCGATTGTAGGCCTTGTCCAGCCGCAGAGAGATGTGCGAAACTACCACACCAGACACCCCCTATGCTGCGCTCCAAATCAGGCCCCGCCTCTCACGTGCGAAAACCCGCAAGGCCAAGCGTCAGTTTGAGGTCGCTCGCCGAACACTTGGGGCTTTCACAAGCAGCCGTCTCTCTGGTCATCAACCGGTCTCCGGCTGCAAAATCCATTCCCCAGCGCACCCAGGACTTGATCCGTCAGGCTGCCAGGGAACTGAACTACAGACCGAATCATCTTGCAAGATCACTTCGTCAGCAGCGAAGCTACACCATCGGCGTGGTTGTGCCCGAGATCAGCGAAGGTTACGCGGCCCTGGTCATGTCGGGGATTGAGGATCATCTGCTCCAGGAGGGCTACTTCTACTTTGTCGTGAGCCACCGCCACCGCAGCGAGCTCATCGAAGAATACCCGCTCCTGCTGCAGCAGCGGGCGGTAGAAGGTTTGATAGCAGTTGATACCGCCTTTACTGAGGGAGTCCAGGTCCCCCTTGTAGCCGTGTCAGGCCACCGCGATGTGCCCGGAGTGACAAACATTGTTCTCAATCACTCCCAGGCCGCTTCGCTCGCGCTGGAGCATCTCACAAAGCTTGGACATCGCAACATGGCATTCATCAAGGGGCAGGAATTCAGCTCCGACACGGCCGTGCGCTGGGAGTCCGTCCGGGGTGCGGCGGAAGTCCTTGGCATTCAGATCAAAGAAAATCTGGTTGTCCAGCTAGAAGGCGAATCTTCTTCGCCGGAGCTCGGATATCAGGTCACGAAAAAGCTTCTCGCCTCGGATGAACTCTTCACCGGTCTCTTTGCGTTCAATGATATTTCCGCGATCGGGGCCATCCAAGCGCTGCGTGAAGCCGGCCGCCGTGTTCCCGAGGATGTGTCCGTTGTGGGCTTTGACGACATTCAGAGTGCCGCTTTTCAAAATCCAGCGCTGACAACCGTTCGGCAGCCCTTGCGCGAAATGGGCGTGATCGCGGCAGAGACACTGCTTCAGCGCATTACGGCGCCCCCGAATGCGCCTTATCCAAAGGAAATCATTGTTGAGCCGAGTTTTGTTGTGCGCGCAAGTACGGCCACCGCGTCTGGCTCGTCCCGAGTCTCTTGATCCGTCTTGAAACGGTTCTTCCGCACAAATTTCTAGGCAAGGCCCGCCTTCGAAAGAGGCAATTCTCGGATGCGCTTGCCGGTCGCTGCAAAAATCGCGTTGCATAGCGCGGGTGCAAACGGCGGCAGCCCGGGTTCACCAATTCCAGCCGGTGGCGCATCGCTCGGTACGATGTACACGTTTGTATCCCGCGGCGCACTATTCATCCGTGCCATCTGAAACGTATCGAAATTGGATTGGTCAATCACGCCGCCGGTCGCCGTGATTTCTCCGTAAAAAGCCAGGCTCGTTCCCATAACCGCCGCGCCCTCAAACTGCTGACGTACCATCTCCGGATTCACGACCGTACCTGCGTCCACGGCCGTATTGACTCGCTTGATGTGCACCT
>Ga0066659_10000293_pt1 | contig 17342 bp, 16 predicted proteins | sample GraSoiAngelo_108_FD_75176 | JGI IMG/M metagenome (GOLD analysis project Ga0066659, IMG submission 75176) | Grasslands soil microbial communities from the Angelo Coastal Reserve, California, USA - 14_0903_09_40cm | ecosystem: Environmental > Terrestrial > Soil > Grasslands | place: USA... | reverse complement strand
TGCCCGAAAAGCTGGAGAATGGAGCCACGTCCAGGTTTCCGCCGAGGTGACGTTCCTTCCCAAAAGGTGGTTCGCGGATGAGGCCCAGCGAGCCGGTGAGAAACTCCGCCATTGCGCGCCTTCACCTTCCGGCAGATCCACTAAAGCATTACTAGAAAGTGTAACGGCGGGGATGCCGTATGTCTGGGAGCGGAAAAGCGTCTTGTGTTGCGCCGCCCATTCTCGAACTGGAGTGAGATAGCGCTCATTGATAAGCTCGGTGAGTGTTCTCCCCCAATCGTGGCGGATGTCCGCAGTCTTCGGACCAATGTCCTGAACAAGAACGGGCAAGTACGGCGTCAAATCGTAACCACGACGTCGGCCAAATTGTTGCAAGAGATCGCCGGTCCAGTCCGAACCATACACTTCCAGGCTGTCGCTGAAGACGGAATAAGGAGGAGCGTCTCCAAAGGCTTCGATCAGGCGGTTTCCGACGGCGTGAAGATGATTCTCGATTGCTCCACGATCAAAGTGATCGAGGACAAACCCTTCGGCGCCAATGGCGGGCCGCTTGACCATCATCCCTGTCCGGCTCGAGATGAAAAACATGACGACGTGTGGCACGGCAGACTCCACCGGAATGCGAAGCCGGCCGTCTCGAATCTCGAATACCTGCTGCGCTTCGGATGCGGAAAAGTTTTTCGGCTCCCCGGGCGCCAAGAACCCAGCAATCAACTCCTCTCCCGCGCGAATGCTGGGGACGGCTACCGAATGCGTTCCGACAGGCACAGGGATTATTAAAATGCGCAGCGCACCTCCGGCCTGCGTTATGGGGATGTGTGAGCCTCCAAAAGGCCAGCCGCTGCCCAGTGTCACGTCCATGCGCAGACCGAGTCTGCGCGCTTCGCCGGCCGCAAAGCGCAGATCATCGATAAATTCATCGGAGAGATAGGGAAAGTTACGGAAGCCTCGCGCAGGATCGTCGAGTTCGACCGGGTAGACGGGCTGAACTTCAACTCCTCCGATTCCCCCTTCCTTCATCTTGCCGAGTTCCCGGGCGAGTTCCAGTTTCGTCACCGCAGGTCCGAACCACCACCAGCGCATCAGGATTCGGCTATCGTCGGGAGGATTCAAGAAGTTTCGACGCAGGCTCTCCAATTCGACTGCGGAGCCTGGTGGCCTGGCGGCATGCACGAATAGAATTACAACGATTGGTAGCAGCGCCAGCGATCTGCGAAGAGTTTTCAATCGGTTGCTTTACCAATGCATTTTGAATCCAAGCTGCAGAATCCTCGGGTCGAATGCGCTCGGAACGAAGCTCGGCGTAGTCGCGCCGCTCTGGCGTCCAAAGTTGGACGAATTAATGCCTGCCGTTGTGCCGGGACCTCCAATGCTCGGATTAAAATGATTGATAGCGTTAAACGCTTCGAACCGGAATTCAATCTGTCTCTGCTCGCGGATTGGGAAGATCCGGGTAATGGCCATATCCACATTGAACGTCCCCGGTGAACGTAAGAAGTCGCGCCCAACATTTCCGAAACCGAACGTGCCGCTGGGAAAGGTCGCGAAAGCAGCCTTGTTGAAAACCACATAGCACTGAGTTGTCCCCGTCGTATTGCAGGGCTGCCACTGGTTGATATAGAGCGGCTGCCCTGGGACAAGGTGGGGCCGGTCATTGCCTTCACCGGTGGCGGAAGTGTCCGTCCCTGTTCGAACATCAATGGGCCAACCGCTCTGCGCGCGGATCCCCGGCGCGAGTTGCCAGCCGCCCAAAAGCCAACGCGTTGCACCCTTCCCGTGGAACGGACTGTCCGCAACATTTCTGTACATCATGCCACGATAAAGTGCCTTTCTAACTCGTTTATCTTTAAAACGAAGATTGAAAAGGAAGGACTTCCAAGAGCTAGCATCCCCGTCTTGGGCGCAGGAGGTCTCCGGTTCAGATCCGGACGCCCCGAGCACAACTCATTGAACTGGCTGACCTTCCGCCTATCCCCGCTCCTCTACGGCTGCACTCGTCCGCTCTGAGACAATAACTGTTGCAACGATTATCGTGATAACGCATCTAACATGATGAAAGGATGGCAAGCATGAGCATCCCGTTCGTGAAGGCCTGAACCGTTTACCGCCCGCCACACATCGAATGTGTGTCGTAGAAAGGGAAAAGCTATGTCACTCAGACCGGTCAAGCAGGTTATTCAAACACAGCCCACGATTGAGGGCGCTGGCGTCAAGTTGGAACGCGCCTTCGGTTTCGGCAAAACGAAGGAGTTCGATCCGTTTCTGCTGCTGGATGACTTTCGCAACGACAATCCAAAAGACTATCTGGCCGGATTTCCGTGGCATCCGCACCGTGGGATCGAAACGATCACCTACGTCCTCGCGGGCTCCGTCGAGCACGGCGACAGCCTCGGCAACAAGGGCAAGATGACCGCCGGCGATGTGCAATGGATGACCGCCGGCAGCGGCATCTTGCACCAGGAGATGCCCAAGGGTGATACTCAGGGCCGTATGCACGGCTTCCAACTCTGGGCCAACCTCCCTTCCGCGCTAAAGATGACCGACCCGCGTTACCAGGACATTCCGTCCAGCGCCATACCCGAGGTCGCTGACGACGATGGCACCCGCGTGCGCGTCATCTGTGGCGAGTTCTGGGGCAAAAAGGGGCCTGTCGAGGGCGTGGCTGCTGATCCGAATTACCTCGACATTTCCGTTCCGCCCAGTCAGCGCAAGCGGCTCAAAGTCGAGACCACGCGCAACGCCTTTGCTTACGTGTTCGCGGGCTCCGGCACGTTCCGCGATTCCTCGGAACCTCGCGCCGTTCTGACCGAACAGGTAGCCAAACCCAATGCGCAGCCGGTCTACGACGTCAAAAATCACTCGCTGGTGCTCTTCGACCGCGGCGACGAAATCACTGTCCAAGCAGGCAACGAAGGCATCCGCTTCCTGCTCGTCTCCGGCAAGCCCATCGAAGAACCAGTGGCCTGGTACGGCCCCATCGTGATGAACACGCAAGCCCAGCTGCGCCAAGCAATGGCTGAGCTGAATGACGGCACGTTCATCAAGCACGGCTAACGGGGTCTCTGGGTCAAATCCAGAGGCCTCGCGGCCAATCTCCTACAGCCCATTAAAAGAAGAGCTGCTTTGCATCTGTTTTGTTTATGCTAGCTAGAATCCCGCCGTTGAGCCACTACCACGGAGGGACGGTCCGGGACCACGGCCAAGGGAAAAAGGACTAGGCCGACAGATCGGTTATTACCAAGGCTGCGACCGATGGCAAGTCCTCGCGCCATCCGCTGGAGGTGTCTCTCACCAGAAAAGGGCTCTCAACAATGCATCGGTTCCCTGTTCCCTCGAAGGAAATCACCCAGGTAGGCTACCAGGAAGATTCGGAGACGCTCGAAATCCAGTTTGTAAAAGGTGGGGTCTATCAGTTTTTCAATGTGCCTTCCACTGTGTTCGATGAGTTCATGAGCGCACCTTCCAAAGAGGGATACTATCACGAGAAAATTGGCGAGCGCTTCCCTTGCTCTCGCGTCGCGTGACGGCCATTCATTTCTGTTAGGCGTCTCGAGGGAAGTGCCGCGAAGGCTTTTCCGGCGTCTAGGGGCTGGCTCAACTAACTTCCCGCCGCAGGAATCGGACCTGCGCTGCGTTATTTGGAGTATACTTCGTCCGCTGTTAGCCGAGCAGAGCGCCCGGCTCTCTCATTCAAAACTGCTGCCTCAGGAATTCTCCTGATCGCGCTTTTTTCCGTAGTAAAGTGCCAGCCCAACGCCGAGGCTCATAAAGCCCGCTGGTGGGACGAGCAGCACGAGGACGCCCTTGCTGATCGCTCTCTGGCCGTCCTTGGAAGCCGCCGCAGCCGTGCTGAAGCACATCGCGCAGCCCTGGCTGAAGGCAGGCGCCGCCCACAGAGAAAGCAACAAGCCGAATATCGCAGCGCGTAGTTTCATTTCACTCCCAGCTCGATAATACGCCTGGCGTCCGGGAAAAAGAAGATAGTCATTAAGATGAGGCAGGCGATGACCGAACACATCGTCAGCCACTTCATGCGCGAAACTTCGTACTTCAAGTGCATGAAAAATCCGATGATCAGCGCGGCCTTAATCAGCGACAAGCCCATCAGAATGGTCAACATCTTGAGCGGCTCCATGTTCTGATAGGTTAGGTAAACCTCAATGGCAGTCATCACCAGCAGGGCGCCCCAGACCCAGAAGAACAGCGCTTTTTTGTGATGGCGGTGCTGCTCTGCAACGCGCTCTGCAATGGCTATTTGATCTGGTTCCATAACTCTCGCGCTCCTAGAGAATCTTCGCCGACATCAGATAGACCAGAGGAAAGATGAACATCCACACGAGATCTACGAAGTGCCAGTACAGGCCGGCAACTTCCACATCAGACGAGTCATACAACTTGGGCTTCAGCCACAGGATAATCCCGCACACAATCGCCCCGAGTAAGAGGACGTGCGCGCCGTAATGGAACGGGCTATAGGCCGGCGTCGCCAGCCACGCCACCAGCCACAGCACCAGCAGAATGGGAATGAACTTGCGGCGTAGCGCGACCACGCCAAGGTAAATCACGCCCAGCGTCACGTGCAGCATGTGCATTCCTGTCAGCGTAAAGAATGTGGAGGCGAACTGCGGCACGGTTTGGGATACGTTGACAAACTCGCTAGCGGCTTCATGCCCGGGAACTTTGGGAAACATGGGGAGCGCCAAGCCTTCTGCGATCAAGTTGCTCCACTCGCGGCCGTGAAGGATGATGAATCCCGCACCGCACGTCATGGTGGCGAGCAACCAGAGTGTCTGCGCCTTGGCGTTGTGGTCCACCGAGGCGCGCACCGCCAATACCATGGTCAGCGAACTCGTAAGCAGGAACGCCGTCATGATGGTCGCGTTTACGATGCTCTCGGAGTGGAACGGCGTCGGCCAATTCGCCGTGGAAATGCGCCCGTAGCTGTAGGCGTAGAGCAGCGCGCCAAACGTCAGCGAATCGGAGAGCAGGAACAGCCACATCCCGATTTTCTTTGAGTACGTGCCGAACAGCGACGGTTCATATGCCGACGGGATGCCGTGCAACGCGGAATCAGCCATGCGTTCGACCTCCGGATCAACTCGCAGCTAACGGACGAACTTCATCAAGCCAAAAATGTAAATCCACAACAGGGCCATAAAATGCCAGTACCACGCCGTCACGTCGACAACGATGCTGCGCGTCTTCAAGGAACGGTGCAGCAGCGCAGCGATGCTCGCAATGAGCAGCGCGACAACCCCGCCCAGCAAATGTGCCGCGTGCGCACCGGTCAGCAAATAAACGAAAGAGCTGCTCGGCGTCGTGGAAACGTAGAACCCGTTCGCCGCCAACTGCTTCCACGCCGTCCACTGCCCGAAAAGAAACGCTAGGCCGAGGACAAATGTCATCGCAAGCCAGGGCATTCTTATTTGACCGCCGATGGAAGGTCCAGTGGCCGTTGATGCCGTCTCCATCACAGCTCGCGCTTTGATTTGGCGGCGCGCCAACTCCATGCTCACGCTGCTGACCAGCAGCACAAAAGTATTAAGCAGCAACAATCTCGGCAACGCCACAGGAATCCAGTCGCGAATGAGATTGTTTGTCCGAGGATCCAGGGTCGGCAAACCCTGCCGCACCACGTACGCGCTGGTAAACGAAACAAACAGCATCAGCACAGGTATCAGCGCCACGAGCAACCCAAGCCGCGCGCGGCGCAACCGGGTCTCATAGTCCGGCAATCCTGGACGGCCATAGTCTCCGCCGTCTCGAATCGGCGGCGCAGTGCCGTGATCGTCTCGGGAAATTTCTGGTTCTACGGCGGAGGTTGTAGTGAAGCTGGCCATCTGTGATCAGTGTTTCGGTTTGATTTCTGGGTCCGTCTGCATCACGAAATCGCGAGGCGCGCCCGGCACGCTGTATTCGTAAGGTCCGTTGTTGACGACTGGCGTGCGCCCGCCAAAATTGTCGTGCGGCGGCGGCGTGGCAGTGATCCATTCGAGAGTAGTGGCTTCCCAGGGATTGTCGTTGGCCTTCGCTCCTTTGAACATGCTCCAGAAAAGGTTGATAACGAAGATAAACTGGCTGGCGATGGTGATAAACGCCGCAATCGTTATGAATCTCTGTATCGGGAGCAATTTAAGGATGTAGGCCACTTCCGTGGATTGTGAGTAGCGCCGCAACCCCGCGCTCATGCCGTAATAATGCATGGGCATGAAAATCGCGTACGCGCCCACGAACGTGAGCCAGAAATGCAGCTTCGCCAACGGTTCGTTCATCATGCGGCCGAACATCTTCGGGAACCAATAATACGTTGCTGCGAATATTCCGAAGATCGACGCCACGCCCATAATCAAATGAAAGTGCGCGATCACGAAATAGGTCTCGTGCAGGTAGATGTCCAGAACGGGCTGCGCGAGGAACGGTCCGCTGATTCCCCCAGTCACAAAGAGAGACACAAATCCGATGGCAAAAAGCATCGGCGACGTGAATCGAATCCGCCCGCCCATGAGCGTGCCCAGCCAATTGAATGTCTTGATCGCCGACGGGACGCCAATGCCCATGGTCATGATCGAGAAAGCAAAAGCGGTGTAGGGGCTCATGCCGCTCATGAACATGTGGTGGCCCCAAACCATGAATCCGAGAAACCCGATCGTCATGATGGCGTACACCATCGCCTTGTATCCAAAAATGGGCTTGCGCGAAAAAACCGAGAGCAACTGCGAACACATCCCCATAGCCGGCAAGATCGCGATGTAAACCTCAGGATGGCCGAAAAACCAGAACAGGTGCTGCCAAAGCAGCGGCGATCCGCCTTTGTGCCCTGTAAGCTGACCGTTCACTGTAACCAGCGGAACAAAAAAGCTCGTGCCCAGGTTGCGGTCCATCAACAGCAAAATGCCCGCAGAGAGCAGCACGCCGAACGCCAACAGCCCCAGGATCGCGGTGACGAACCACGCCCACACGGTCAGCGGCATGCGCATCATGGTCATGCCTTTGGCGCGCATGTCGAGCGTGGTGGTGATGAAGTTCAATGCCCCCATCAGCGCGCCGATGCAGAAAATCGCAATGCTGGTAATCCACAAGTCGGCGCCTAATCCCTCACCCGGGCCGGCAGATTGCAGTGCGCTCAGCGGCGCATAACCGGTCCAGCCGTGCAGCGGTGCGCCACCGGTAACGACAAATGCCGCAAGGAGCACGACAAAGCCGAGGAAGGTGGTCCAGAACGAGAGCATGTTCAGCACCGGAAACGCCATGTCCGGTGCGCCAATCTGAATCGGCAGGAAATAATTTCCAAACCCGCCCTGCGGTGCGGTGGTCAGCACGAAGAAAACCATGATCGTGCCATGCATGGTCAGAAGGCTTAAGTAAGTTTCCGGCTTGATCTCGCCAAAGAATGGCAGCGTCGCCGTCGGCCAGATCAAGTGAATGCGCATCAGCAGCGAAAGGAACATGCCTACAAAGACCGCTGTGAGCGCAAGAAAGTAGTATTGAAGCCCGATAACTTTGTGGTCCAGGCTGAAGATCCACTTGCGAATAAACCCCTGCGGCGCCGCGTGCGTGTGAGATGCGTGGGCAGCCGATTCGTGAGTAGCCATGTTATTGCTTCTCCGCCTCCCTCGCCGCCAGCCATTTGTCAAACTCTTCCTGACTGACCACTTTCAGCATGCCGTGCATTTTGTAATGACCGAGGCCGCACAGTTCCGCGCAAGCGATTTCGTAATCCCCGGTTTGAATGGGCGTGAAGTGCATGTGAATCGCCAGGCCGGGGACGGCGTCCTGCTTGAAGCGCATGCTTGGAACAAAAAAACTGTGAATCACATCGTGTGCGCGCAAGATCACTTCGATCTCGCGGTTCACCGGCACCACCATGACTCCGCTCACCACGTCGTCCTTCGATGCCGGATCATGTGCATCCAGCCCTAAAGCCGCTTCACTGCCCGCGGATGCATCTTCCAATTCGGGTTTGGTCAATCCGAATTTGCCGTCCGGACCCGGGTAACGGAAGTACCACGCAAACTGCATTCCTGTCACTTCCACGGGCACTGCATTGGCCTCTGCCGCGCGGAATCGTTCCGCGGCCCAGATCGAGCTGCTCGCGAGATTCAATCCGACAAATAGAATCGTGGTAAGCACCGTCCAGACAACTTCCAGTGTTGTGTTCCCGTGTGAATAGGACGCTTTCTGGGAAGAACTGCCTTCGCGATATTTCCAGACCAGATAGCCAAGGACTAATTGCGCGGCGACGAATACGAAACCCATGAGATAGAAAGAAACCGTGAAGTGATGATCGATACCGGCGGCCGCCGCGGAGGCCCCTGCTGGCAGCCACCAGGTCTTCGCCACAAAAAAATAGGTGCTGACGAGGGTGATTAGCCAGATTACGACGAGCAGAACGAGGCCCATTGTGCGAGACCTCCGAAGTGGTTTCCAGAGCCTTCCCCGCGAAGCCTCCCCAAAATTCCAAAAAAGAAACGCGGAGAATTCAAACCGGGGCGAATATATCACAGCTTTTTCTGAGCGCAAGCAGGTTCTTGCATCTATTATTTCTTGATGATTAGCGTTCTTCTTCGAAAAAACGATCTAAATCATTTCCGTCCAGCGCCGCAAACACGCATTGACGAAATTTTTTGTTTTGAGTAATATCCGTTTCGTTTCTGGGGGGTCCAGCGAAATGTTGAGGACCTCGCGATGTTTCCGTATCAAACTTTCCCAATTCGTCGGGCCTCGGACGCTTTCAGCGATCGCGCCCTCTTCCTATAGTTTTTCCAGCCCATCCAAGAAAATATTCGCGTGCGATAGACAATCGTCTCCGTTCGTTGCTGGCAGAGGGCAATCTTTTCTGGAACGTTTCGTTGTTTGCGGCAGGCCCATAACCTGAAGGGGGAACGGGCGGCGCTTTCGAGGCTGCCTAATTATTTTTCGAGGACCACGAATCCAGGAGGTAACGCATGGCGGGCCCGGAAACTGATTCGGCCAAACCAAAACCGGAAGCAGCGAAGTCATCCGCTGCCGGTGGCGGAGATGCAACCAGGTACGTTGGTACGCCTGCCGTCGGAACATCCAAAGCAGCAGCGGCTGGCGGTTTGGCGACCGTCGGTCCCGAGCCGAGCGAAATCAATCGCAAGCGCCGGCGCCTGGTGTGGGTTACCGTCACCGGATTCCTTGGTGCATGGTTCATCGCCTTCTTCAAATTCTTCCTCCCCCGCACCCTCTTTGAACCTCCCACTGTCTTCAAAATTGGCTATGCCTCGGACTATGCACTCGGCGTCGACACCAAATGGCAGCAAAAATATCGTATCTGGGTGGACCGCACGCCCGATCGCGTGTTTGTCATCTACGCTCGCTGCACGCATCTCGGCTGCACGCCTGATTGGAAGGCCAGCGAAAACAAGTTCAAGTGCCCCTGCCACGGCAGCGGCTACGACAGCGAAGGCGTCAACTTTGAAGGACCGGCGCCGCGTCCCATGGATCGCGCGCATGTGGAATTAGCTCCCGATGGCCAGATTATCGTAGACACTTCCAGGCTCTATCAGTGGCCCAAGGGACAGCCAAGCCACTTCAGTGATCCAGGATCGTACTTGCCGGTGTAACGGGGAGCTCGGTGGAAGCGTTCCACGCGTAGGAGAGAAATAGCAACAGTTCGAGCCGCTACAGAACGGGGGAGCAGACGATGCCCGAAGAGAAAACGCCGAACGGAAAAAATGGCAAGTCCGCTGGACTGGTCGAACGTCTGAAGGCTGGCGTCAAGGAAGACCTCGAATCCCTCAAAACGGATCTTCCTGCTAAAGCCAAAGAACAAGTCGAAATTCTGAAGAAGCCTACCAAGACCCTGGTTTACACTTCGATTTTCCGCCATAAGCACGACGACACGCCACGCAATCGCGCCCTCGGCGTGCTCTCCAACGTTTTCCTGCATCTGCATCCTGCCAAAATCAATCGTGACGCCGTCCGCTACAGCTACACCTGGGGCATGGGTGGCATCACTTTTTATTTGTTCATCGTCCTCACGCTCACCGGCGTGCTGCTGATGTTCTACTACCATCCCAGCAAAGTGCAGGCCTTTCGCGACGTGCTCTACCTCGAGCACGACGTGCCCTTCGGCAAATTGTTGCGCAATATGCATCGCTGGGCTGCCCACTTGATGGTCATCGCCGTCGAGCTGCACATGTTCCGCGTCTTTCTTACCGGCTCGTACAAGAAGCCGCGCGAATTCAATTGGAACGTCGGCGTTATCCTCCTGGTCCTGACGCTGCTGCTCTCCTTCACCGGCTATTTGCTTCCCGATGATCAACTAGGCTTCTGGGCCGTCACTGTCGGCACCAATATGGCCCGCGCCACGCCGCTCCTGGGCCACGAAGGTCCTTTCGGCGCGCAGTTAGGAATGACGCCTTATAACGACGTTCGCTTCGGACTGCTCGGCGGTTCCATCGTGGACGCCAACGCGCTCCTCCGCTCCTATATCTGGCACTGCATCGGCATTCCCATCATCGCTTCCATTTTCATGATCCTGCACTTCTGGCGTGTTCGTAAGGATGGCGGCATCTCCGGCCCCGCGCCCGTGGTTCTCGACTCCGAAGTGAAGGAGGCGAAGAAATAGCCATGGATTGGAAGCAATTGTGGGAAATCCTCTCCGCCCCGGACAACGTTCCGATCATTGCCATGATCCCGCTATTGGCCTTTTACATTTATCTCGCCTGGAAACAGGCGAGCGCCAATGACGTCTTGATCGCCCAACTGGAAACCAATCCCTCGCTGGCCAAGACGCATCATCGCAAAGCGTGGCCTTTCCAACCTGGATGGGCCAAGGAAGTTCACGTCTGGCCCTTCCTCCTGCGCGTGGAATTTCTAGCCGCCATCATCGTCACCATCATCCTGATGGTCTGGTCCATAACTCTGAACGCGCCGCTCGAAGAACCCGCCAATCCCAATCTCACCATGAACCCTGCGAAAGCGCCGTGGTATTTCCTTGGCTTGCAGGAAATGCTGGTTTACTTCGACCCCTGGATCGCCGGCGTGGTCATGCCCACTCTCATCATCTTTGGCCTGATGGTGATTCCCTATATCGACACCAATCCATTGGGCGCGGGCTACTACACCTGGAAGCAGCGCAAATTCGCCATTGGAACTTTTCTCTTCGGTTTCATCATCCTGTGGGTTTCCATGATCTTCATCGGCACTTTTATTCGTGGCCCCGGATGGCAGTGGTTTTGGCCGGGGCAGACCTGGGACCACAACCGTTTGATTTATGAAGTCAACCGCGATTTGCCGGACATCTTCGGAATCACTTCGAACTTGGGCAAGGGCATTTTCGGCGCAGTCGTGGTCGGCGGCTTCTTCGCCATCGGCGGCATGTTTGTTCATGCCTTTTTCCGCCGCCACAACGCGAAAGACTTCAAGCGCATGAGCCTCCTGCAGTACTCCATCATGATGACGTTTTTCCTGACCATGCTCGGTTTGCCCATCAAAATGTTGTTGCGTTTGCTCTTCCACATTAAATACGTGTGGATTACACCTTGGTTTAACGTTTAGGAGGAACTGGTGCCTGAAAAGCCCATTCCCGAAAACGACCCGGTAGTCAGCAAGTCGCTCGCCCCGCACTACGTCATCTCCATGGTCATTCTCATGGCCACGCTCTTCTGGGCGTTGTGGGACGAAGATTTTGGACAGCGGCCGTGGAAAGCTTTCCAGCATGAATGGAAAGACCGCTACTCCACTTTCTTGAAGACCGCCCGTTCGCAGTCCGGCGACGCGCAAAAAGAAGTCGAGGGCAGCGCTGACTATCAGAAACTCAAACAGGATTACGAACGCGCCAGCCAGAGCGCCGCTCCGCGCATCAAGGAGATCAACGAAAAGCTGCGCGACCTCAGCGCGCAGATTCTGGCGGTGCAAAATGTTTTCACCGATCGTCGGGCCTACGTCAGCGCCTCGACGTATGACATCGAGACGGAAACAAGTCCTTCCGCAAAGGAGCGCAAGCGAAGGAACCTCGAGGAGTACAAGAAGGAAAGCACTACTGCGGAAATGCCGGACGGCAAGAAAAAGACCTTCAAGGATTACGACGAACTCGAGAAAACTTACAACGACTTGAAAAACGAGCGCACCGAGCTGAGCGCTGAACTCGGAGAGATCATCAAGCCCGGCAATGAAAAGAAAGAATTGATGGATGCCTACCTCACCGACCACATGGTGAACCTCACGCCCTCACAACTCACCGGCTTGCAGAACAAGACGGAAGCCTGGACACCCAAGATTGTCCAGATCAATGTCAACGAACACAACGCCGATATCGTCCGGGAGGACAGTTCCAATATTGTCGACCGCTGTGAGTCTTGCCACATGGGCATTCGCGAGCCGGTGAAGCTAACTGCCGTTTCCATGTCCTTGAAAGGCAAAAAGCCGGACGAATACGCCCGCGCATTCACCAGCCACCCGGAACCCGAGCTCTTGAAGATTCACGATCCTGACAAGTTCGGCTGCACGCCTTGCCACCAGGGCAATGGGCGCGCCACCACCAGCGTTGAAAAGGCGCATGGCAATTATGAACACTGGCTCTGGCCTGTATTTCCTCGTGGAAACTTCGAAGCAGGCTGTCAGATTTGCCATTCCGCCGATATGGTCGTCGTTACCAACGACGTCGGCTGGGTGGTCAGCGAAGGCAAGGATCTTTTCCGCCAGCGCGGCTGCGTGGGCTGTCACCGTTTCGAAGGCTACGACAAGGAACCCGAAGATTTGCTCTCCGTCGCCCAGCAGATCAAGCAACTCGATCAAGAGAAGAAAGATAACTTCAAGCAGGCCGGCGACCTGATGAAACAGGCCGACAAGGCCGAGAGCAACGAGGAAGCCAACCACCTTAACGATCGCGCCGTCGCTCTCAAAGTCACCAATAGCAAGCTCGACCTGCGCATCGTGCAACTCGACCGCTCCACCAAGAGTCTCCTTGAGGACATGAAGAAGGTCGGTCCTAATCTCAAGGACATCCGCCTCAAGCTGAATAAGAATTGGATTCCCGTGTGGCTCAAGAAGCCCAGCGACTTCCGTGCCACCACGAAAATGCCGAATTTCCGTCTGAACGACGACCAAATCAAGGCCATCTCCGCCTTCATCTGGCAATCGGCGCTCACCGATTCTTTGCCCAAACACAAGCCCGGCAACGCCGCTCACGGAAAAGAATTGTTCGAATCGCGCGGCTGCCTCGCCTGTCACTCCATCGGCGAAGGTGATCAGTTGCAAGGCGGAACTTTCGCGGCTAACCTGACTCGCGTCGGCGAAAAGGCCAATTACGATTACTTGGTTCGTTGGGTCCACAACGCGCGCGAGCGCACGCGTCCCTATTGCCCGCTCGAAAAGAAAGACATCGGCCCCGAAGATTACAAGAAAAAGGGCCTGCCTTACGTTTTCGACCTCGAGCACAGCCGCTGTCCCAACGACGGCCACGAACTCCAGGTCCAGAACATGACCGTGATGCCCAGTCTGCGTCTTTCTCCTCAAGACGCCGAAGACGTTGCCAGCTATCTAATCACGCTGAAAAAGCAGGAGCCTTCCTCTTACCCTGATGCTTCGTTCATAGACGATCCGAATTTGAAGGAGGAAGGCAAGAAATGGGTTCGCCACTTCGGCTGTGCCGGTTGCCACGAAATTTCCGGCCTCGAGGAAGAAGGCCGCATCGGCACAGAGCTCACCATCGAGGGCAGCAAACCAATCGAGCGCTTGGATTTCGCATTGCTCACCGAAGTTGCCCAGCGCGGCGGCAGCGAACCAATTACAGATCCAGGCGATGTCGCGCGCCTGCCGGAAGGCCCTGCTAAACAACCCTGGTATGACCAAAAGGGCTTCTTCGAACACAAACTCGCTGAGCCCAACATCTGGGACAAGGGCAAAGATAAGCCCGAAACAGAAAAGCTGCGTATGCCGAATCTCCACCTCACCAAGGATCAGATTCGCGCCCTAACCACATTTCTATTGGGCAGCCAGGAAAATCCGCTTCCCCCCAACTATCAGTACCGCCCGTTGGATTACCGCCGCGACATTCAAGAAGGCTGGTGGGTGGTTAAGAAATATAACTGTATGGGCTGCCACCAGCTCATTCCCGGCCAGAAAACTTCGCTGATGGCTATGGCTCGCTACAAGGACGCGCAGGAGCAGCTTCCTCCGAAGCTCCTCACCGAAGGCGCGCGTGTTGATCCCGAGTGGTTGCAGCGCTTCTTGAAAAATCCGTCCTTGAGCACCACGGACACCAATCGCAACGGCGTGCGTTCCTATTTGCAAGTCCGCATGCCCACGTTCTCATTCTCCGAAAATGAGTTGGGCAAACTCGTGCGTTTCTTCCAGGCCCTCGCGCGCCAGCCTTTCCCCTATATTCCGGAAGAGGTCCCCATCTTGACCGCCAAGGAAACCGAAATGGCGCGCAGCCTCTTCAGCAGCACCGCCGCCCCCTGCTTGAAATGCCATGCCACGGGCGACCCGGCTCACGATCGCTTCGCCACCGCTCCAAACTTCCTCCAAGCTCGTGGCCGCTTGAAGCCCGATTGGATGGAACGTTGGATGCTCGATCCGCAAGCCATCGCCCCAGGCACCTCCATGCCTTCCGGTCTTTTCAAGCGCGAGAACAACCACTGGGTTTTCTCCGGTCCGACGCCCGCTTCTTTCCAGGGCTACGACAAGGATCACACGAAGCTGCTGGTCGATTACATTCTCCAGCTCACGCCGGAAGAGCAGCGTCGTGTGGGGGCCGCCATGGGCCGTTCGAGTGCCGCATCCGGCAGTTCGTCCGGCGCAAAATCTTCCGGCAGTGGTGGCCGCGGCGCGCCCGAATAAATTTGCGACCGAATAATTTTGATTGCTTCATGCTTTAAATTTAGGAGAGGTACAGCAAAATCATGAAAACGAAAACATCCATGGCAGTTTGGAGCCTTGCCGCCTTGCTGGGATTGGTTCTGCTCGCGGGATGCGGCAAAAAGGAAACGGAAGAGCAGCCCGCGGCGGCGCCGGCGGCCGCTGCCACACCGATTGATCCCGCCACGGCCGCCAGCGTCAGTGGCACCGTGAAACTCGACGGCGAAGCCCCCAAGGCCGCCAAAATTGACATGAGCCAGGATCCCGCCTGCAAGGGCACGAATACGGCTGAAAACGTTGTGGCCTCCGGCGGCCACCTCGCCAACGTTTTCGTCTACGTAAAAGAGGGCCTCGGCAACCGCACCTTCGACGTTCCCAAGGAAGCCATCACGCTCGATCAGAGCGGCTGCAAATATCATCCCCACGTAATGGGCGTAGTGGCAAATCAGACCATCAAGATCGTCAACAGCGATCCAACCACTCACAACATCCATCCCACACCGAAAGACAACCGCGAGTGGAACGAGTCGCAGCCTCCGAAGGCTGCCGCGCTCGAGAAAACCTTCGCTCGCGAAGAAATCATGCTGCCCGTAAAGTGCAACCAGCATCCCTGGATGCGCATGTTCGTCAACGTAACCAAGAGCCCGTTCTTCGCGGTCACCGGCCCCGACGGCAAGTACGAAATCAAGGGTCTGCCCCCTGGCGAATACACCATCGCGTTCGTCCAGGAAAAGCTCGGCGAGCAGGACGTAAAAGTGACTCTCGCCGCGAAGGATGCCAAAACGATTGACGCGACCTTCAAGCCATAAGGCAAGACGCGGCCGTGGATGTCATTCTGAGCTTCCCGATTCTGATCGGGACGCTCGGAATCTCAACTGTAAGTGTGGCAAGCTCATTTGGTTGAGACCTCGGGCCACGATGAGAACCGTTGCGATGAACGATCTTGAGGAGGTCCCTTGCTTGCCGTGATGCTCTTGATTTCCATCTTACTCGGCCTCATCCCTCTCGCGGGCATTGGGTGGATTGTCGTCTCCGGCACGATCACCACTGTGGATGGCCTTTTCGAGAGCCTCATCATGCTCAGTATTTCCGGCGTTTTTTTCCTCAACGTTTTCTGGGAGCTTCGCGACCGCGGCCTTTTTGGTAAGAGCAAGTCAGAGCCGTCCAAGCCACCGTCTTCCTTGGACGAGGGCTAGCGGCACGAGAAAAAATGGCCAGTCCTTCATCCTCAGCGGAAAATGGTGACCAGTCCGAATTCTCCGTGGAGGATTCCTCCGCAAGGCCCGCCTCGTCCCCGCATCACAAAATGTCTCCGCGCAATCGTGCGCTTTTTTTCGTCACCGCCTGGCTGATCGTCCTCATGCCCTTCCTTTTCTGGTGGAACACCTGGTTTGGCCGCCGGCTTCCGGACAAACAAATCACCGAATACTTGCAAGACGAAAAGCATCCGCGCCACATCCAGCATGCCCTCGTCCAACTTGGCGAGCGCATGGGCCACCACGACGCCGCTGCGGCACGCTGGTACCCGGAGCTGATCCGCCTCGCTTCTCATCCCGTCGAAGAAGTTCGCAACACCGACGCCTGGGTCATGGGCCAGGACACTTCCGCGCCTGGCTTTCACGAAGCGCTCCTCAAGATGCTCCAGGATTCTTCTCCGATGGTCCGCGGCAACGCCGCTCTTTCTCTGATCCGCTTTGGCGATAATTCCGGCCGCCCCCAGATCGTCGCGCTCCTCCAACCCGCCAGAATCATCGCTCCCTTCGCAGGCCACGTTACGGATTCCGATAAAGCGGGAACCGCCGTTCACCAGGGAGGTTTGATTGCCAAGCTCCAGGTCGATCCCTCCGCGGAAGCCTCCCAGAACGAACCGCGAACCTTCGAACTTCGTTCTCCCATCAGCGGCCGCATCCGCGCCCTCTTCGTGGCACCGGGCTCGCACGTAGCCGCGGGCGCCGAAGTCGCTACCGTCGACCCTGGCGACGAGCAAGTCTGGGAAGCCCTCCGCGCGCTTTATCTCATCGGCCAGCCCGATGACCTTCCCGCTATTCGCCCCTATCAGCGCGAACTCCCCGAAATCTCCGACCGCGTCCGCCAGCAAGCTCTCCTCACCGAAAAATCCATCCGCGAACGCGCCGCCCATCCCTGAGTCCGCGTCCTCGCTTCCGCGAAAAACATCGAATGCCCTTGCAAAAGGATACCGGCAGAGCGTATATCCGTGTTCTGGCCCGACCTGGAAACTCTCCCTCTCTGACCTGCCCGGGCGGTTCGACGGAGAGACAATCTCTCTACTCTGGAGGTGCATAAATGTTGAACGCTAGGAAGTTATCCGCAACTTGGAAACTCAGAGTGTCTCCAAGACTCTGCGTGACGGCGAGTGCGGTCATACTCGTCGTGGCAGTGGCTTGCGCACTCGCTGCAAGCAGCGCCACGCAAAACACCGATGACCAGGGCTTCTCATGCTCAAACCTTCCCAACTTTTCCGCGTTAAAGAACGCTATCGCTTCGGCCACTGC
>Ga0066659_10000290_pt1 | contig 17373 bp, 8 predicted proteins | sample GraSoiAngelo_108_FD_75176 | JGI IMG/M metagenome (GOLD analysis project Ga0066659, IMG submission 75176) | Grasslands soil microbial communities from the Angelo Coastal Reserve, California, USA - 14_0903_09_40cm | ecosystem: Environmental > Terrestrial > Soil > Grasslands | place: USA... | reverse complement strand
GGCGCCGGATGGCATTTATCTTCTTGCCTCAGATTATCTGAAAGTTGGGGATCGTCCGGCAGCGGCCAGCCTGGCCAAGGATTGGATGGCGCTCTCTGCTGTTTCCCTCGAGTGGTCGATCAAGTTCGGGTTACTTCTGGCGAAGGCAGGCGTGGTTACGGAGGCAATCGATATTCTGGAACATGCAAAGCAGGGCGGTGGTTCCTACGAATTAGCCTTTAATCTCGCCGGAGTGTATCTCCTAAAGAACGATCTCCCGCGTGCGCTGGAGAATTATGATATTGCCCTTAATCAGAACCCGCATTCGGTTCCGGCTCTGAAACAGGCGGCGTCCATTGCAGAGCGGCAAGGAGAGCTTGAGCGGTCTCTCTCCTACTGGATGCGGGCGAAGAAGATTGAACCGGACGATCCAGAGGTTTTATTGGGCTTCGGCCGGGTCTGCCTGAGGATGGATCTTCTCGAAGATGCGGAGCCGGCGCTGACCAAGGCCGCCAACGTTCGACCAACTGACCCAGTCTATCAATATACCCTGGCTTCGGCCAAAGTCGGTAAGAAGCAATTTGAAGGTGCCCGGTCAATTCTCGAGAAGTTGGTCGAGAAGAAGCCACAAGACCCCCAGCTCGAATATGCGCTCGGTTCAGTCTTCTATCTGGAAGGACTGCTTGCGCAAGCGCAGACGCACTTAGAAAAAAGCGTTCGCTTGCAACCACAGCAGCTTGCCTCCTACTATTACCTCGCCTTGATTGCGAGAGATCAAGGGAATGAAGCTGACGCCATTGAAAAGCTGGAGCAATTACTGCAGCAATATCCTGAACACGCTCCGTCCTGCGAGGCTCTGGGCGAACTGCTAATGAGTGCGCATAAGTACCCTGAGGCGGAGAAGAACCTCGAAAAAGCTGTTCGCCTAAACCCCAAGTCAGTTAAATCCAATTATCAACTTGGACTACTGTTGTCCCGCATGGGCAAGAAAGACGAAGCGGACAAGCAACTTGAGCTGGCTAAGTCGTTGCGGGTAGAGGACGAAAAGACGTCGCGGTTGCAGCTTCGATTGTTAGATCCTGACCAATGAAGATCCGTCAGCCAACGCTCGCGAGGTGTACGGCTTTGGTGCTTGCGCTGGGTATTACTCTGCCCTTGGCGGCGCAGGTTAAGCGAGAACCTGTTGCTTCAGTTCGGGACATTGAAACCGCGATAAAGCGCAACCCCCTCGATGCCGGGCTTCGCGTCCGGCTCGGCCTGGCCTATTGGGACCGAAATGATTATCCGCATGCTCTTGAAGCCTTTCAACAGGCCGTAAAGATTGCCCCCGGCCTCGCCGAGGCACATAACTGGCTCGGCGTTGCGATCATGGCAAAAGCTGACTTGCCGGGCGCCATCGCTGAGTTCAGGAAGGCTGTGTCGCTGGATGCCAAGTATGCCCGCGGCTATACCAACCTTGGCTCGGCTCTTGCAAAAAGCGGGAACCTCACGGAAGCGATTGAGGTATTTCAAAAGGCACTAAAGCTGGAGCCGAACAACCTGGCGGCGCACCTGAACCTGGGACTGGCTCTGCGAGAGAAGGGTGATCTAGAGGCCGCACTTTTGCATCTTCGGCGAACCGCCAAAGGAGAGCCGGCCAATGCGAGCGTTCAGTATCAACTGGGGCAGACCTTGAGACAGGCCGGCGATCTGAGCGGGGCCATTGTCGCCTTCGACAAGACATTGGAGATTGATCCTGAACTGCGCGAGGGATATTACGGACTAGGTTTGGCGCTCAGGCAGCAAAGTGCGTCGATGCCCAAGCCATCTCCGCCTGCGAGTCCGGTGGACGAGAAATATAGCAAGGCCCAGGAGGCGGCCACGAGCGGCGATCTGAATCGGGCGAAGGACCTGCTGGTGGAAGCACTGCGTACCGATGAGCGACATGCCCGTGCGCACAATCTTCTTGGCTATATTCTCGGGCAGGAAGGTGATCTGGAGTTTGCGCGCAATCACCTGGAACGCGCGGTGAAGCTCCAGCCGGACTATGCCGACGCTCACTACAATCTCGGGGTCGCCTTCTGGTACAGCTCTTCCAAGGAGAAGGCAATCTCGGAGCTCCAGAGAAGTGTCCGGCTCGATCCTGCGGCAGGCTCAAGCCAGGCGTTTCTAGGCATGGCGCTTAGGGAAACAGGCGATTGGGCCGGGGCTCGCCTTAATCTGCAACATGCCATAGCGCTCTTGCCTCCGACAGCCGCGACCTACATTGACCTTGGCATTGTATATCTGCACCTCGGGAACCTCGATCGAGCGTTAGGACAGCTTGAGGCTGGACTGAATGCGCCCTCTTCACTGCCCGCGCCTGACTGGGACAGCGCAATTGCTGGCCTTCGGGATCTTCTGGCAAGGAACCAGGAACGAGCTGACGCCCACAACTTGTTAGGACTCTTGCTCGGCCGCAAAGGTGCGGACAGCACGGAGGTTCTCGAACAGTTTCGCGAAGCGATACGACTCCGGCCGGACTATACGGAGGCGCACAACAACATAGGGTTGGTGCTGGCTCAGAATGATGAGGACGAGAAAGCCGTCGGCGAATTCCGCGAGGCCGTAAGGATTAACCCGGACTATGCCGACGCGCACGCCAATCTGGGTGCGACTCTCCTGGCTACCGATGTCGACCAAGCGATCGCCGAGCTAGAAAGAGCTGTGTCGCTCGACCCCGAGTCGGTGAAAGCGCAATTGAATCTTGCCGAAGCCTACGGCGCAAGCCCGAGCCGAGGTACTGCGAAACAGATCGAACTGCTGCGGAAGGTAACATCGATGGCTCCGGCATTCGCGCGCGCTCACTTAGAACTGGGCAAGGCGCTCTTGCACGATGGCCAGCTAACCGAGGCAATCTCGAAACTGCAGAAGGCAGCCCGCCTCGACCCCGAGAGCGGCGAGGCGCATTATCAGCTAGGGCTAGGCCTGGAGAGAGCGGGTAAGCCCGAAGAAGCCAGGGTTGAAGTTCAAAAGGGGCGGGAACTTTCCGCTGCCGATGAACGCAATCAGAATGCGGCCCTGGACATTTCGGAGGGGCGTGCCGCCCTTAGAAAAGGAGAACTAGAACAGGCGGCGGCGAAGTTCCGCCATGCTCTCAAATTGCAACCTGACTCTTCTGAAGCTCAGCGTTTCTTGGCTGTTGTTCTGGAGAAGCAAGGGGATTTCGCGGGTGCACCCGGCGCATATCAAAAGGCTCTCGAACTGAATCCCGGGAACACCTCGGCAAAGGAAAGCCTGAAGAACCTTACCCTGCCAGAGAATCCCGCCCCGTTAGCTAACATTCCGAGCCTGGAGAAAGAAGGAGACGATCCTGCCAAGGTTTCGGAATTCGAAAACTACATTCGGCAGGGCCGCTTCCAGTCAGTCGAACCATTGCTTCGAAAATACGTGACGCAGCACCCAAGATCGTCCTGGGCCTGGTATGCGCTCGGGTACAGTCAATTCGCGCAGAAAAAGATTGGCGAGTCGATTGAGTCCTTGGCGAAATCTCTGCAGCTCAATCTACGTAACGCCGAGGCCCACAAGATTCTCGGGCGCGACCTGATCATGATTGGAAGGTTCGAAGCGGCCCAGACCGAATTTGAGCAGGGAATTCTCTGCGATCCCAATTCCGCTGAGATCCACTACAACCTCGGCAAGCTATTTTCAATCCAGGATAATTGGCAGAACGCGCGCAAGGAGTTCGAAGATGCCATCGGTCTCGATCCATCCTATGTGGAAGCTCTTGATGCGCTAGGGCTCGCCCAGGAAGCTCTTGGGGACGACGCGGCTGCTCTTGCCAGCTATCGGAAGGCAATTGCTCTGAACGAACAAGCGCACGGCAATTTCGCGGGCGCACATGTAAATCTCAGCGCCTATTACAATCGAGCCGGCGATTACGCGAAAGCCCTGGAATACGCGCAGAGGGCACTGGAATTGGACCCCGAGGCTGACAAAGCATGGTTTCAAAAAGCCAGAGCGTACGAACATGAGGGCCAGCTACAGGAAGCAGCCGATTCATTGAAGCGGGCGATCTCAATCAATCAACGATCCTCTTCCTATTACTATGTGCTCTCCGGCATATACCGGCGATTGGGGAGGTTGGAAGATAGCGAGAAGGCTCTGAGCTCGTTCACTCGTCTCAACCGGGAGAATGGCGAACTCGAGCAAATGCGGAGAAGTTCATCTAAGCCCGCGGGCCCGCCTCCAGTCGGAGGGCAGCGTGAGTAGTAACTCCGGCCTCATTTGGTCGCGCCGGGAGTTTATGACGATGCTGAGCCGGGCTGGGATGCTGCTATCCTTCACCTCAGGATACTACCCTCTGTCCAGGCCTCGGTCGGCTAACCAGGTTGTGTTCACTGATGTTACTGCCTCCGCGAGACTATTGCATGCCACGAATATTTGCGGCAGTCGAGACAATAAGCAATTCCTTCTGGAAGAAATGGGCTGCGGCGTAGCTCTATTCGACTATGACAACGACGGCTGGCTCGATATTTTCCTGGTGAATGGAACAAGTCTGGACCCGGCCATAAGTCACCTTCATCCGACGAGCTACCTGTTTCGCAACAACCGGGACGGTACGTTCACGGACGTTACGGCAAGGTCAGGTCTCTCTCACTCCGGCTGGGGGCAGGGCTGTTGTGTCGGTGACTATGACAATGACGGCTTCGAGGATCTTTTCGTCACTTATTGGGGACACAACGTGCTCTACCACAACAATGGCGACGGGACCTTCACCGATGCATCCGCGCGGGCCGGAGTTGAGGGAACAGAATGGCGTTGGGGCGCGGGTTGTTGTTTCCTGGACTATGACCGCGATGGTCATCTCGATCTGTTTGTCGCGAACTACTTGAATTTCGATCTGGAAACAGCGCCGAAGCGTGGCGACTCCGTTTACTGCCGCTACAACGAGATTGCCGTTCCCTGTGGTCCTCTGGGTTTCGCGGGAGGTACGAATATTCTTTACCGGAATCGGGGAGACGGGACATTCGAGGACGTCTCGGAGCAGTCGGGAATCGTTAACCCGCGAGGACCTTCCGTGATGGTCTTTGTTGGGGCCAATTGGCGCCCCAGGGGGTCCTACGGCATGGGGGCTGCCGCTGCGGACTTCGACAACGACGGCTGGCCGGATATCTACGTGGCGTGCGATAGCGCTCCCAGCCTGCTCTATCGCAATAACCACGACGGAACATTTCGCGAGATTGCGGTTCCGGCAGGCTGCGGGTTGGATGAGAATGGCGTGGCTTTGTCCGGAATGGGGGTAGCCGTTGCCGACTATGACGGCGATGGATGGCTGGACATCGCGCGCACGAACTTCTCCGAACAAGTCACGACACTGTACCGGAATTATGGCAATGGTGCCTTTGAAGACGCAAGCATCAAGGCTGGACTCGGAGTCAACCGCAAGTACCTGGGGTTTGGGGTGGGCTTTGTGGATTTTAATAACGACGGCTGGAAGGACCTATTTCTTGCTAATGGCCATGTTTACTCGCAAATTGCGAATCGCAAATTACATATCTCTTATAAGGAGCCGAAGGTCGTGTATCGGAACCTGGGAAACGGCCGCTTCCAAGATGTTTCCTTCGAGGCCGGGAAAGCGATTCGGGCAGAGAATCTTGCTCGCGGTTGCGCGTTCGGAGATTTCGACAACGACGGTGACGTGGACGTAGTAATCAACAATCTGGACGGGCCGCCCACCCTTCTCCGGAACGACGGTGGTAACCGGAATAACTGGATGATAGTCAAGTGTGTGGGAACGCGGTCTAATCGCTCGGCCATTGGCACGCGCGTGCGAGTCACGAGCGGTGGACGCAGCCAGATCGACGAGGTGATGAGCGGTTCGAGCTACTACTCGCAAAATGATTTGCGGCTGCACTTCGGACTCGGCAAAGCGAACAAAGTCGACGATCTCGCGATAGCATGGCCATCCGGACTGAAGGAGACGTTTAAGCATCTGCCGGTCAATCAGTTCGTGGTGGTCGAGGAAACCGGGGGAATCGTCGATTCGCGGAAACCTCGATAAAACCAAACCATGACGAGAGCGGCAAAAGCAGGCTGTTGGCTAGCGCTCTGTGCTTTGGCCTTACGGGGCTTGGATTCCGCACAGGCTCCCGCGGTGCGCTTCACCGACGTTACCTGGGAGGTGAGAATTGATTTTAAGCAAGAGAACTCAGCCACATCGAATAAGTACCTGATTGAGACGATGGGCGGCGGGGTGGCTCTTCTCGACTACGACAACGACGGCCGGCTGGATATTTTCTTTGTTAACGGGGCATACCTCGCCGATCCCATGTCCGATGGTAAGCTCCCCGACAAGTCGGAACCCAAGTTCTGGAACCGGCTATATCACCAAAATGCGGATGGCACCTTCACCGACGTCACCGAGAAGGCCGGTTTGACCGGAATGGCGCAAAATCACTACGGCATGGGGGTCGCGGTAGGCGACTATGACAACGACGGCTTCGAAGACATTTACGTAACCGGCTATGGGGGCAACACGCTCTACCACAACAATGGCAATGGGACGTTTACCGATGTCACCCAGAGGGCGGGTGTGGGCGCGGGAGGATGGAGCGCAAGCGCAGGATTCTTCGATTATGACAATGACGGCAAACTCGATTTGTTGGTTACTCGGTATGTGGACTGGACCTTTAAGACGAATCGCTATTGCGGAGAGCAGAGACCCGGTTTCCGCGCCTACTGTCATCCCGACAATTACGACGGCATGACGAACATCCTCTATCACAACAACGGCGACGGCACGTTCGCCGATGTCTCCGCCAAAGCCGGTATAGCGAATCCGAACGGCAAGGGCCTGGGAGTGAGTTTTGCCGATTACGACGGCGACGGTTTCACCGATATCTTTGTGGCCAATGACTCGGTGCAGTGCTTCCTGTACCACAACAACGGGAATGGCACTTTCACGGAAGTGGGACTGCTGGCCGGAGTGGGCTACAACGAGGACGGGAAGACCTTTGCGGGCATGGGCACGGACTTCAGCGACTTCGATAATGACGGCCTGCCGGACATTGTGGTGACGGATCTTTCCAACGAGCGCTACATGCTGTTCCACAACAACGGAGACGGCACATTCCGGGACGTGACGAACCGCTCGGGTCTGGGCAGAGCGAGCTTGGCGTTTTCGGGCTGGAGTACGCGTTTTTTCGATTATGACAACGACGGCTGGAAGGATCTTTTCGTTGCCCAATCGCATGTCATGGATACGATCGAGAAGACCGCTCCCAACCTGCGATATCTGGAGCCGCCGCTCCTGGTTCATAACCAGGCCGGCCATTTCGAAAAAGTGAGCGCTGGCGAGGTATTTCAGCAGCCCTGGGCTGGACGCGGCGCCGCCTTTGGCGACATCGACAATGACGGCGACGTTGATGTGGTTGTCAGCAACGTTGGACAGAAGGCATACGTACTCCGGAACGACGGCGGCAATCTGAACCATTGGATTGCTATTGAAACTACCGGAAAGAAGTCAAATCGTGACGGGATCGGTGCGCGGATCAAAGTAGTATCCGCCTCGGGATTAACTCAGCATTACACCGTCAACACGGCCGTCGGCTATCTCTCGGCCAGCGACAAGCGGGTCATAGCAGGGTTGGGCATCGACTCGACTGCTAAACTGATCGAAATCCGGTGGCCATCCGGAATTGTGCAGAAGTTCGAAACCGTAAGAGCCCGCCAGACAGTGAAGGCCGTCGAGCCGGTCCCATGATCACCAGGCGCAACTTGATCCTGACCGTGGCGGGGCTCGCGGGTGCAGCGATGACCGGCGTCAGCCGCGCCGCATTCGCGCAAGGGATTTCTTCGCGCGGCGTGAAGGCGCAACCACGCGGCAAACCTTCTGGCCGTCCTTTCTTTTCGCGTTTGACCGATGTGGCCAAGCAGGCGGGCCTCATCCATCCCGTTGTATATGGCGGCGTAGGCAGCAAAAACTACATCATCGAGGTGGTCGGGTGTGGAGTCGCCTTCATCGATTACGACAATGACGGCTGGGTGGACCTTTTCGTTCTCAGCGGGACTCGTCTCGACGGCGATCCGCCTGGCGCTACCAACCGGCTTTACAAAAATAATCGCGACGGCACTTTCACGGACCTAACCTCAAAAGCCGGGTTGGTCCGCACAGGTTGGGCATCGGCGGTGACGGTGGGCGACTACGACAATGATGGTTCTGATGATTTGTTCGTCACCTACTACGGCCGGAATGTCTTGTACCACAACAATGGAAATGGAACGTTTACCGATGTTACCGAAAAAGCCGGGCTCGGCCAGACCAGTGTGCGCTACGGTTCCGGGTGTACTTGGGTGGACTACGACCGCGATGGCCGGCTGGACCTTTTTGTCGCCACCTATCTCAACACGACGCTGGAAAAATTGCCCCGGCCCGGCGAGAATGCCGACTGCGCGTGGAAGGGAGTCCCGGTGAATTGCGGACCCCGCGGTCTGCCCCCTGGGTCGGTTCAACTATTCCGCAATAATGGCGACGGAACATTTACGGACGTGAGCCGCGCGTCCGGGGTGTCGACTGCGTCGGGCTCTTATCCCATGACGGCGGTTGCGGCGGATTTTGACAACGATGGTTGGCCCGATATCTACGTAGCGTGCGACTCCACGCCGAGCTGGTTGTTCCGCAACCAGCACGATGGCACCTTTCGCGAGGAGGGGTTAGAACGCGGAGTGGCGTTGAGCGAGGATGGGTTGGAACAGGCTGGCATGGGGGTTGGAGTTGGCGACTATGATCTGAACGGTAACCTGGACATTTTTAAAACCAACTTCGCGGATGACACCGACGTGCTCTACCGCAACGACGGCAAAGGGAATTTCGACGACGTGACTACCCGGTCCGGCATAGGCGTGGAGACTCGATATGTGGGGTGGGGAACGGGAATCGTTGATCTCGATAATGATGGCGTTCCCGACCTGTTTGTCGCTACCGGGAGCGTTTATCCCGAGGTCGGGAAGAAGCTGCCGTCCTATCCCTTCCAAACACCCCGGCTGGTTTTCCGCAATCTGGGCGACGGGAGGTTTGAGGAATTGATTGAGGAGGCGGGCGCCGGGGTCAGCGCGGCGCACGCGAGTCGCGGCTGTGCCTTCGGCGATTTCGACAATGATGGCGACATGGACATACTGGTGATGAACATGAACGAGCCGCCGTCCTTGTTGCGCAACGACGTTTCCGGGGGACATCACTGGCTAAAAGTGCTTCTGATCGGAGTTCAAGCCAATCGCAGCGCCATCGGCGCCCGTGTGGTTGCCCGGTATGGAAAGCATCAACAGGTACAGGAGGTTCTCGCCCAATCGAGCTTCTATTCTGTTAATGATCGAAGACTCCACTTTGGACTTGGAGCCGAAGCGTCAGCCGACTTGACCGTCCGGTGGACAAATGGCAGAACCGAGAGCATTCCAAACGTCGCCGCCGACCAACTGGTTATGATTCGAGAGGGGAAGGGAATTATAGGCAAGAAGACCTTTCGTTGACCTCGCCAGGGAACGGCTCAGTAAACCGTGGTTCGCACGTCAAGGAGGTTGTATGGCCAGAGTGCGTTGCTCCAACTTTATCCTGTTGTTGCTGATCATCGCGGAGGCTGTGACCGCGCTTGCAAGCGAACCTCGACGCTGGCCGCAGGAGAAGGCGAACGAGTGGTACGCCTCCGAGCGGTGGCTGGTGGGCAGCAATTTTCTTCCCAGCACGGCAATCAACCAGTTGGAAATGTGGCAGGCCGACACGTTTGATTCAAAGACTATTGACCGTGAGCTGGGCTGGGCGGAATCGATCGGCATGAATACCATGCGCGTGTTTCTGCATAACCTGCCCTGGAGAGAGGATTCCCAGGGCTTTCTCAGTCGTCTGGAGCAATTTCTCCAGATCGCCGACAAGCACCATATACGCATTACCTTCGTCCTGCTGGATTCAGTCTGGGATCCTTATCCGCAGACCGGGCGGCAGCGTGCTCCCAGACCGCACGTGCACAACTCCGGCTGGGTGCAGGCGCCAGGTGCGGAGATCTTGAAGGACTCCTCCCGGTGGGAGAAGGAACTAAGACCCTACGTCACAGGCGTGCTCAAGCATTTTCGCAACGACCCGAGGATCCTGATGTGGGACCTCATGAACGAGCCCGACAACGACAATCCGCCATATCGAGGCAAGGAACTGCCCAATAAAGCCGAGCTAGCGACGCGATTGCTTAAGCGCGAGTGGCAGTGGGCCCGCGAAGTGAACCCATCGCAGCCCCTAACCAGTGGAGTCTGGAAGGGGGACTGGTCGAGCGAGGCGGCGCTCAGCGACACGGCACGCTTTCAACTGGAAAACTCCGATATCCTTACCTTCCACAGCTATGAACCTGCGGAGGTGACGAAGCGGCGCATTGATTCCCTGCGGCGTTTCCGACGCCCCATCGTTTGCAGCGAATACATGGCCAGGCCTTTGGGAAGCACATTTCAGGCCATTCTTCCTTTGCTGAAAGAGCAGCATGTCGGCGCCTACAACTGGGGTTTTGTTTCAGGAAAATCGCAGACCATTTATCCGTGGGATTCGTGGGAAAACGAGTATACAGGTCCGCCGCCAGTATGGTTTCATGACGTCTTTTATCCCGACGGGAAGCCCTACGCCGCCGCCGAAGTCGAACTGATCAAGAGGCTCACCAGCCGGGGAAAAGCCGCGAGTTCGGGGCAGGGCGAGGCAGCGAAAAATCCCTTGCAGTAGTTTAGAACCCAGTCGTATATTCCTGCCGTTGAGAAATCGTTTACTCCACTTTGGCGTGAGGGGCAGCATGTCGACGCGCAGAGAGGTTCTGCAGCAGACACTCGCGAGCGCGGGAGCTTGGGTGTTTTCCCGGTATGGCGGACTGGCGTCGCCATCCCCATTCGTGGCGCTGGACTCACGCGTTGAAGTGCTTTTGGGAGAGCCGCTGGGGACGGTTGCTCCCAATATCTACGGCCATTTTGCAGAGAATTTGGGCGGCGTGCTCTACGATGGAGTGTGGGTTGGAAGAAATTCCAAAGTTCCGAATGTAGACGGTATTCGGAAAAGTCTCATCGCGGAGATGCGCAAGATCAAAGCCCCTGTGGTTCGCTATCCCGGGGGATGTTTTGCGGACAGCTACGATTGGCGGGACGGCATTGGGCCGGCGGATAAGCGTCCCAGGCGCACGAATTTCTGGGCCAACGATGAATCACCGTTGTCGCCGCCCAGTCATAAGTACGATCCCAATCAGTTCGGCACCAACGAATTTGTTCATTTCTGCAAACTGATTGGCAGCCAGCCGTACCTTGCAGCCAATGTGCGGTCGCTACCTGCCGAGCAGTTTTACCGCTGGGTGGAATATTGCAATTCGCCCGCTGGAACGACCATGCTGGCGGAGGAGCGTGCCGCAGCCGGTTATCCCGACCCTTTTGGAGTCCGTTTCTGGGGAGTGGGTAACGAATCGTGGGGCTGTGGCGGGAATTTCACTCCGCAAGAATACGCAGTCGAATTCCGCAAGTACACGACCTGGGTGCCGCGTTACGGCCAGCAGCTGTCCTTCATCGCGTCAGGTCCGAACGTCGATGACTGGAATTGGACTCGTGGATTCCTGGAAGAGATTGTTCGCAAAGGCCCCGGGCATCTGCGCGGGATCTATGGCCTGGCGCTCCATCATTATGCCTGGAACCTCAGCCGCGGCCGTACCCAGGGCTGGGTCGAGGGCAAGGGCGATGCTTTGAACTTCGATGCGGTGGACTGGTATGAGTTGTTGCGTGAAGGCGATCGCATGGAGGGGCTCATCGAAGGCCACTGGCAGGTGATGGGTGAGATCGACAAGCAACACCAGCTGAAGCTGGTGGTTGACGAGTGGGGGCCGTGGTACAAGCCGGGATCCGAAGCTACGCCCGGCGATATCCTCGAGCAAATGCCCACGCTGCGAGACGCGGTGTTCAGTGGCATGACGCTGGACATTTTCAATCGTCATCCGGAGAAGGTGGCGATGGCCAATTGTGCGCAGCTCATCAATTGCCTGAACAGCCTGTACCTGGCCCACGAGGACAAGTTTGTCGTCACTCCGGTAGGCCAGGTTTTTCAGATGTATGCCGGACATCAGGGCGGTCAGGCAGTTCCCACGATCTTTTCTGCTCCTTCCATCACTTATCAGCGTGATGGCAAGTCCGCCACCTTCTGGGGCCTGAAAGGTTCGGCTTCCCTCGACGACAGGATGCTATTGTTAACGGTGGTTAATCCTGACCTCAGCCAGCCGCGGGAGACCGAAATCGTGGTACGCGGCGCCTCGGTGAAATCCGGTCAGGCCACGCTGCTGACCAATCCTGATATTCACGCACACAACACCTTCGACCAACCCAACAACGTCGTGCCACAAGCTCGAGATGTGAAGATAGCCGGCTCGGTCGTGTTCACGTTTCCCGCCGCTTCGGTTACGGCGCTGCGGCTCGAGTTGAGCTAATGTACTGCTGGCAAGCAGCGGAACTGATTCGGCCGAGAAGCGGCAACCGGCCGAGCGCCGGGCGCGTGTTTGTCGCCTGGTTCGGGTTGGCTCTGCTCACGATTAGCGTCTCTGCGGCTGATGCTCCCTCGGCGACGGCGAAGATCGTGGTCGACGCCGGCAAAGTCGAGGGCCGCATCAGCCCCATGCTGTACGGGCAGTTTGACGAGTTTATGTACGGCGGAGTCAAAGGCGGACTCTATGCCGAACTCGTCCGCGACCGCAGCTTCGATGAGAGCCCCAATGCCGCGGGCCTGCCGCGCTATTGGGAACGCGATCCCGACGATCGCAATGATGATTCCATCCGCTTTCTCTGGAGTGAGTCGGTGTTCTATCCGCCCGCACAGCAGGCTGAGGTCGCTAATCACTCGCTCGAAGTGGAAGTGGGATCCAATGACCGACAGCGCCGCGGGATTTATCAAGCTGATGTGCCGGTAGGCGCCGGTCTCGCCTATGACGGATACCTGTGGATCAAAACTGCCGATTTCAAAGGTCACATCACGGTTGCGTTGGAGCAAAACACCACCGGTGGGGAAACCTACGCGTCGAAAGACATTCCCGATGTCGGCGGCGACTGGAAGCAATACAAGTTTACGCTGACTCCGACCAAGACGGATCGGCTGGCCAAGTTCGCAATTCTCTTCTATGGAAAGGGCCGTCTTTGGGTCGACCAGCTTTCCCTGATGTCGAATGCGGTGGATGGGTTACGCAGAGATGTTTTGGAGAAGATCAAGGCTCTGCGTCCGGCGTTCATTCGCTGGCCGGGTGGTAACGTGGCGCAGGACTACCACTGGATGTGGGGTGTCGGCCCGCGCGACCAGCGGACCAGCTGGGTAAACCTGTCATGGGGAAACGAACTGGAACCCTCCGACTTCGGGACTGACGAGTACATTCAGCTGTGCCGAAACGTCGGCGCGGTACCGTCCATCACAGTGAATGTTGAGGGCCGGGGCGCGACAGCGGAAGAAGCAGCCGCCTGGGTTGAATACGCCAACGGCACCCGGAACACCCAATATGGGCGCATGCGCGCGGCGAATGGGCATCGGGAGCCCTTCCACGTCAAATACTGGGAGGTTGGCAACGAGATTTGGGGCTCGTGGGTGCGCGGACACAGCGATGCCGAGACTTATGCCCGCCATTACCTGCGCTACGCAGAGGCGATGAGGGCAGTCGATCCGTCCATCCGCTTGATTGCAGTCGGTGATAACAATTTCGATTGGGACCGCACGGTGCTCAAGCTTGCTGGGGAGCACATCGATTACCTGGCTATCCATCATTATTACGGCGAAATGGAGATGAAGGGCGACGCGTTGAACCTGATGGCCCACCCACTTCATTATGGAGACTTCTACAAGCAGGTAGCGACCTTGATTCGCGAGACCGTGCCGGGACGCGATATCAAACTCGCGATCAATGAATGGAATACGTCTTTGCCTCTCCCGGAGCAGCATTCGATGGAATCGGCCCTGTACGCCGGGCGCCTCATGAACGTCTTCGAACGCAGCGACATCGTTGCCATGAGCGCCGTGTCGGATATGGTCAACGGCTGGTCGGGAGGGGTCATTCAAGCCAGTCGAGACGGAGTATTTGTTACGCCGACCTACCTGGTAAATCAGCTGTACAGCACTTACTTGGGAAGTGAGCGTCTGGCTAGCCAGGTGGAAAGCCCAACCTTTGACACGACCACCGAAGGAAAGGCTGTGCTATCCCTGGACGCGGTGGCAAGTCGCACCGCCGATGGAAGACACCTGTTCATCAAAGCGGTGAATACGGATAATCACGCGCTGTCCACCCTGGTAGAGATCCGCGGTGCCAAGGTCGGTACAGCCGGAACCCGTGAAACGGTCAGTGGTCAGGCTGGCGCGGCAAACAGTTTCCGTACGCCTCACGCAGTGTCGATCTGGAAAGAGCAGTTCAGAGCTGGCGGCAATTTTAGCGTCACCCTCCCCAGTTCATCGGTCTCCGTGCTCATTGTCGACCTCCAGTAGGGAAGTCGGCGACCTCTGGCTTCCGTCGCCTTTGATAAGCCTCATCCCGAGCCGCACGGCGCGCACGGCATCTGTTCTGAGTAAACGTATTCCAAATATGGTAGAATCTATGAGAAATTGGAAGTTGTTGCATTATGGACATCCGCGAGATCGCGTCCAGAGCAAAGGTCTCGACCGCCACCGTATCTCGCACTCTTAATAACATACCGACGGTTGATCCACGGCTGGCCCGGCGTGTCTGGAAGGTTGTCAACGAGGTTGGATACTACCCAAACAAGCTGGCCAGCGGCTTGGTTTCCGGAAAGAGCCGCGTTTTCGGGCTCATCGTTTCGGAAATCACTAATCCGTTCTTTCCCGAAATTGTGCAAACCTTCGAGAACCTCGCTGTGGAGAACAACTACGAGATTCTACTGACATCGACGGTGCATGACCCGAAGCGCATGGAGTTGTCCGTTCGCCGGATGATAGAGCGGCGGGTGGACGGTGTCGCCATTCTGACCTTCGGCATGGAAGACTCACTTATTCAGCACCTGCGGTTCCGCAAAGTTCCACTTGTGTTTGTCGATGTCGGCCCAGATTTTCCGGGCGTCAGCAACATTAGGATCAACTACCAGAGCGGAATACGGCAAGGAGTGCAGCACCTGGCTGCGTTAGGACATCGTCAGATCGCTTTTATTACCGGTCCTTTACACCTCAAGTCGGCTCAGGCTCGCCGAACGGCGTTCGAGAAATCGATGGAAGAAATCGGCCTGGCACCGGAGATGATTGTCGAGGGCGATCATACGATGGAGGGCGGCATGCGTCTGCTGACGCAACTGGTCAGATCCGAGACGCGGCCGACGGCTGTGATGTGCTCCAACGACACGACTGCGATTGGCGTAATGCGAGAGGCTTACGATCAGGGAATCAAGGTTCCACAAGATCTTTCCTTGATTGGGTTCGATGACATTCGTCTGGCGCAATTCATCATTCCACCCTTGTCGACAATACGAATGTCACAGACGGAGCTGGCGCGAATAGCGTTTGAGTCCTTGATCAGCGAGACCGAGCGTCAGGCGGCACTCAAAGGTCGGGTTGACCACGAACTCGACACAAGCCTTGTCCTGAGACGCTCAACGGCGAGAGCCCGCACGAGCGATGTAGACGCAACCGCGGAATGAGTCCAGCGGCTTTACCTTCCGCCATTCAGCGGCAAGCTTCCCACCCAAAGTGAGCCTTCCGAACTCTCGGTCCCGGAAATCCTTTGCGACCAGGTCTTGCTCAACGAATTAACGGATAGGGAATTTTTTGACAATAGGGAATTTTTTGGTTGACCGCTCTCGGGAAAGCGTTTACTTTTACCCCCCGGAAGTTACCCGTAGATGCAAGCTGACGTGAGATTTGGCGGTCATCAGCGCGCCTCTACCATCGGCGCGCAATACAAGTACAGGACGCAGCTATATGGCATCGACGAGACGAGTTTTCCTACAGCAGATTTCGACCGCGGTCGCAGCGTACTCCTCCGGTGTTCTCTCCGCCACTTCCCTGGCGGCACAGGCTGTGAAGCGTGCCAGCACTACGTCAGCTACGCGCCTCTATGCCGATACGCGGCGCACCATCGCGCCCATCGACAAGTACCTGTTTGGATCCTTTCTGGAGCACCTTGGCCGTGCGATCTACGAGGGCATCTATCAGCCCGGTTCACCGCTCTCCGATGGGCGCGGGTTTCGCAGGGACGTGCTGGAACTGGTGCGCCAGATGGGGGTGCCGATCGTCCGCTACCCCGGCGGAAACTTTGTGTCCGGTTACAACTGGCTGGAGGGAGTGGGTCCAGTCGAAAACCGCCCCCGCCAACTCGACAAGGCATGGGACTCAATCGAGACGAACCAGTTCGGCACGAATGAGTTCCTGGCGTGGTGTAAGGCAGTGGGTACCGAGCCCTTGATGGGCCTGAATCTAGGTACCGGCACCCCGGAGGAGGCTGCAGCGCTGGTCGAATACTGCAACGTGCAGCAGGGAACTCGCTGGAGCGATCTTCGCCGGCGGCACGGTATAAATGATCCGTGGAACGTCGAGTATTGGTGTCTGGGCAACGAGATGGACGGTCCCTGGCAAATCGGGCATATGCTCGCCAAGGAGTATGGCCTGAAAGCCGCCGATGCCGCCCGCCAGATGCGATATGTCGATAAATCACTGAAGTTAGTTGCTTGTGGATCGAGCGGACCGTTCATGCGTACGTATCTGGAATGGGACCGCGAGGTACTCGAACAATGTTACGAATACGTGGATGGGCTGTCGCTGCACAGGTATTTCGGCAACGATGGCGAACCGCGCAGCGAGACGGGCGGTGACAGTTCGAAGTATCTCGCCATGAATCTGTCCATGGAAAAGCAGATCGCGGAGACTGTGGCGGTCTGCGACTACGTTCAGGGCCGAATGCGGTCCCGAAAAAGACTGTGGCTTTCGTTTGATGAATGGAACGTCTGGTATCGCGCCAGACAGGGAGCGGATGTTGATGGGAACCGTCAAGTCGCTCCGCACTTGCTGGAGGAAAAATACAACCTTGAGGACGCCTTATTGGTAGGCGGGTTGCTGAACACGCTACTTCGAAATTCGAATCGCGTGAAAATTGCTTGCCTTGCGCAATTGATCAACGTGATTGCCCCCGTCATGACCAACGACAAGGGCATTCTCCTGCAAACCACCTACTATCCGTACAAGTGGGCGTTACAGTATGCCCGGGGCGCGACGCTCCAACTGCTGTCAGAAGCGGCGCCGGCTTACGATGTGGAGGGCATGGGGCAGGTTCCCTACGTAGACGTCGCAGGTGCTGTGAGCCCGGCGGGCGAGATTGCCGTGTTCGTGCTCAACCGCGACCTGTCTCAGCCCCGTGAAGTCGAGTTGATCTGGGAAGACCGAGTTCCCGGCAATGTGACCATGGCCTCGGT
>Ga0066659_10000276_pt1 | contig 17529 bp, 21 predicted proteins | sample GraSoiAngelo_108_FD_75176 | JGI IMG/M metagenome (GOLD analysis project Ga0066659, IMG submission 75176) | Grasslands soil microbial communities from the Angelo Coastal Reserve, California, USA - 14_0903_09_40cm | ecosystem: Environmental > Terrestrial > Soil > Grasslands | place: USA... | reverse complement strand
GCCGAGGCGGAACGCCTGCGAGCGGCACACGCGGCGGCGCTGGAAACGGTGAAGGCCGAGGCCCACCGCGACATGCAGATCATCGTGCGCGAAGCCGAGGCGGAGCAGCAGTCGATCCTCGCCGACGCGCGGAGCGAGGCAGAGCGGAGACTCGCCGACACCCGCATCCGGATCGCGGAGGAGATAGCAGTCGCGCGGCAGGGGCTTCGTGTTCAAGTCGAGGAGATCGCGCGGGAGGTGGTTCGCAAGGTGCTCGGCCGAGCGGCATGAGCGAGTCCGGTACGGGGCTTCCACCGACGGCCGGAGACCTGGTCTGGCCAGCGCTGAACTTCGTTCTCTTCGTCGCCCTCTTGGTGCGCTTCCTGCGTGAGCCGATCCGAGAATACTTCCGGGCGCGCGGGGAGCGATTGGGCCGGGCCCTGGAAGCGGGGGCCCAGGCCCGCGCCGAGGCCGAGGCGCTCCGTGCTCAGCTTGCTCGCGACATCGCTGACCTCCCGGCGTTGCGCGAGCGTTTGCGAGCGGACCTCCTGGCCACCGCCGCGCAGGAACGGGAGGATCTTCTTGAGCGGGCGCGACGCGCGGCCGAGCACATCAAGAGCGATGCGGCCCTCGTCGCAGAGCAGGAGTTGGTGGCGGCGCTGCAGGCCGTCCGGACGGACGTGATCGACGAGGCGGTGCGCCAGGCAACGACCCTGCTGCGCCACGCACTGCGTCCCGACGACCAGGAGCGCTTCGTGCACGAGTTCGTGAGTCGCGCGGGGCCGAGCGCGTGACCGGGCGGCTGGCGAAGCGCTACGCGCGGGCAGTCTTCGAGCTGGCCCGCGACGAGGGGACGCTCGAGGCACTCGGCGAGGAGCTCGGGCGGGGCGTTGCGACGTTCGAGGATCCCCGGGTCGGGCTGCTGCTCCTCAGCCCAGTCATCGATGCCGGGGTGCGGCTCCGCACGACGAAGGAGATCGCCGCCGCCCTCGGTCTCTCGCCCATCGTGGCGAACCTCATCGCACTCCTTGCGGAGCGGAATCGGCTGCCCATCCTCCCCGATGTCGCCCGCTGGTACGAGGATATGCTCGATACGGAGCTGGGGCGCGTGCGGGTGACGATCTCGTCGGCGGCACCTCTTGGGACGCCGGAGAAGAACGAGCTCGTGGAGTTGGCGCGCCGCCTGACCGCGCGACGCGAGGTGCTCGCGTCGATCGAGGTGGATCCGGACCTTCTGGGTGGGGTGGTGCTCGACACCGGCGGCACCGTGTACGACGGCAGTTTGAAGGCGCAGCTCGCGCGCCTGCGCAGGGAGATGGCCGAGGGCGGAGTCTAGTCGACGGCCTGGAGAGGAGACTGATGCAGATCCGCGCTGCCGAAATCAGCGACGTCATCCGCGATCAGATCAAGCAGTTCGAGAAACAGCTGGAGGTACGGGAGACCGGGATGGTCCTCTCGGCCGGGGACGGCATCGCCCGCATCTACGGGCTCGACAAGGCCGCGGCGGGCGAGCTCCTCGAGTTCCCTCACGGCGTCTACGGGATCGTCCTCAACCTGGAGGAGGACAATGTCGGTGCGGCCATCTTCGGCGAGCAGCAGGCGATCCGAGAAGGCGACGAGGTGCGCCGGACGGGCCGCATCGCCGAGGTGCCGGTCGGTGAGGCGTTGCTCGGTCGCGTCGACAACGCGCTCGGGCAGCCGGTCGATGGCAAGGGTCCGGTCAAGACGGCAGCGACCCGGAGAATCGAGCTGAAGGCCCCCGGGATCGTCGTCCGCCAGCCCGTCAGGGAGCCGCTGCAGACGGGCATCAAGGCGATCGACGCCATGATCCCGATCGGCCGCGGGCAGCGTGAACTGATCATCGGCGACCGTCAGACGGGCAAAACGGCGATCGCGCTCGACGCGATCATCAACCAGCGCGGCGGTGACGTCTGCTGTTTCTACGTGGCGATCGGCCAGAAGCGCTCGACGGTTGCGCAGGTGGTGGACAAGCTCGTGCGTGAGGGCGCCATGGACTACACCACCGTGGTCATGGCCTCGGCGTCCGACCCTGCCCCGCTCCAGTTCATCGCGCCGTACAGCGGTTGCACCATGGGCGAGTACTTCCGCGACAGCGGACGGCACGCGCTCGTGATCTACGACGATCTCTCGAAGCAAGCCCAGGCCTACCGTCAGCTCTCGCTCCTGCTCCGCCGCCCCCCCGGGCGTGAAGCGTACCCCGGCGACGTCTTCTACCTTCACTCCCGTCTGCTCGAGCGCTCCGCCAAGATGAGCGACGCGGAAGGCGGCGGGTCCCTGACGGCACTCCCCGTCATCGAGACTCAGGCGGGCGACGTGTCGGCGTACATCCCGACCAACGTCATCTCGATCACCGATGGGCAGATATTCCTCGAGTCGGACCTCTTCTACTCGGGTGTGCGTCCGGCGGTGAACGTCGGCATCTCGGTGTCGCGCGTGGGCGGCAACGCGCAGGTGAAGGCCATGAAGAAGGTGGCGGGTCCCCTCCGCCTGGAGCTCGCCCAGTACCGAGAGATGGCGGCATTCGCCCAGTTCGGCTCGGATCTCGATGCGGCCACGCGGCGGCAGCTCGACCGCGGGCAACGCCTGGTCGAGGTCATGAAGCAGGGGCAGTTCGCGCCGCTCCCAGTGGAGAAGCAGATCGCCATCATCTACGCGGCGACGCACGGCCATGTCGACGCGCTCCCGGTCGACGCCGTCCAGCGTTTCGAGCGAGAGCTCTACGCCTTCCTCGAGGCCAAGCACGCCGCGCTCCTGAAGGAACTCCGCGAGAAGAAGGAGCTCGTTCCCGGGCTGCAAGAGAAGCTCGAAGCCGCCCTTGCGGAGTTCGGCCGCCTCTTCACGGCCTGATGCCGAGCCTCAAGAGCCTCCGCAAGCGGATCGCGACGGTTCGCTCGACCCAGCAGATCACGAGGGCGATGAAGATGGTCGCGGCGGCGCGCCTGCGCCGTGCGCATGAGGCGGCTGAGCGGGCCCGCCCCTACGCGTCGAAGCTCGCGGAGCTGTTCGCGTCCGTGGCGGCGGGTGTCGAACCCGAAGCCCATCCCCTCCTCGCCCGGCGTCCCGAGCGACGGATCGACCTGCTCGTGCTGACCAGCGATCGGGGCCTCTGCGGCGGGTACAACGCCAATCTCTTCCGCTACGTGGCGAGCTTCCTCGGCGAGCGCGGCGGGACCGAGGCGGCCGTTGCGGTCGTGGGCCGCAAGGGCTTCGAGTACTACCGCCGGCGGAGCGCGCGTTTGATCGTCCATCGGTTGGGCATTCTCACCACTCCTCCTGCCCAGCTGGCGGCCGACCTCGCGGGGGAGCTCACCCGGCGGTTTGCCGCCGAGGAGAGCGACGCCGCCTACCTCCTCTACAACCGCTTCCGCTCGGCCATCTCGCAGGTGCCGACCCCCACTCGGCTCCTCCCGGTCGCGACGCCGGAGGGCGACGTCCCTCTCGTCGACTACATCCTCGAGCCGGAGCGTGGCGCGCTGCTGGCCCGCCTCCTGCCGCGCTACGTGGAGGCGCTCATCACCCAGGCGCTCCTCGAGGCGGTGGCGAGCGAGCACGGTGCCCGCATGACGGCCATGGACAACGCCACGACCAACGCAACCGAGATGATCGGCAGCCTCACCCTCTCGATGAACCGCGCCCGCCAGGCGGCGATCACCAAGGAGCTGATGGAGATCGTCTCGGGCGCCGAAGCCCTGAAAGGATGAGCCGAGACACATGCCCAACGCCGGACGCATCACACAGGTGATCGGACCCGTCGTCGACGTGGAGTTCGTCGACGGCAACCTGCCGCCGATCTACGGCGCCCTCCAGATCACCAACCCGGCGATCAGCGCCGAGCCTTGGAACCTCATCGTGGAGGTGGCGCTGCACCTCGGTCAGAAGACGGTGCGCACGATTGCCATGGACTCGACGGACGGCCTGGTACGCGGGCAGGACGTTCGCGACACCGGCGACGTCATCACCGTCCCGGTCGGCGAGCCGACGCTCGGGCGCATCATGAACGTGGTGGGAGAACCGGTCGACCAGAAGGGACCGATAGCCGCCGCCAAGCGCTACCCGATCCACCGCGACACCCCCGCCTTCACCGAACAGGAGACGCAGGTCCAGGCTTTCGAGACGGGCATCAAGGTCGTCGACCTGCTCGCCCCGTATCAGCGCGGCGGGAAGATCGGCCTCTTCGGTGGCGCGGGGGTGGGCAAGACGGTCATCATCATGGAGCTGATCAACAACGTCGCCAAGCAGCACGGTGGCGTCTCGGTCTTCGGGGGCGTCGGCGAGCGGACGCGCGAGGGGAACGACCTCTACATCGAGATGCAGGAATCGAAGCTCTCGGACGGCAACCCCGTCATCTCGCGTGCCGCGCTGGTCTACGGGCAGATGAACGAGCCCCCTGGTGCGCGCGCGCGGGTGGGACTCTCGGCGCTGACCGTGGCGGAATACTTTCGCGACGACGAGGGGAAGGACGTTCTCCTCTTCATCGACAACATCTTCCGCTTCGTGCAGGCAAACTCCGAGGTATCCGCCCTCCTGGGGCGCATGCCTTCCGCGGTCGGCTATCAGCCGACGCTCGCCACCGACATCGGGGAGCTCCAGGAGCGCATCACCACGACCAAGAAGGGCTCCATCACCTCGGTGCAAGCGATCTACGTACCGGCCGACGATCTGACCGACCCGGCGCCCGCCACCACCTTTGCGCACCTCGACGCGACGACCGTGCTCTCCCGACAGATCGCGGAGCTCGGCATCTATCCGGCCGTGGATCCGCTCGATTCGACCTCGCGCATCCTCGATCCGGCCGTCGTCGGAGAGGAGCACTACCGGGTGGCGCGACAAGTGCAGGTGGTCCTCCAGCGCTACAAGGATCTGCAGGACATCATCGCGATCCTGGGCATGGATGAGCTCTCCGAAGACGACAAGGCCGCCGTCTCACGGGCACGGAAGATCCAGAAGTTCCTGTCGCAGCCCTTCCACGTCGCCGAGCAGTTCACCGGATTCAAGGGCGTCTACGTCCCGCTCCCGGAGACCATTCGTGGCTTCCGGGAGGTGGTCGAGGGGAAGCACGACGATCTCCCCGAGCAGGCCTTCTACATGGTGGGCACCATCGATGACGTCATCGAGAAGGCCCGTAAGATGGCAGCATGAGGGCCCCGCGGGACTTGAGGTAGATGCAGCTCTTTCGCCTACGCGTCTACACACCGGAACGCGAGCTCGTCGACACCGAGGTGCGCGAGGTGACGGCGCAGGGGGCACTTGGGGAGATCGGCGTCCTCGCCGACCACGCCGCGATGGTGACCGCCCTCGAGCCGGGGACCCTCACCTACCGGGAGAACACACGCGTGGTTCGCCTCGCACTCGGGGCGGGTTTCGCCGAGGTGCGCGACAACCTCATGACCGTCCTGGCGGACTCGGGCGAGGTTCTGACCCCCCCTTAGCCGTTCGGCGTCGAACGTGCCGGGCGTGGCGCCGCATCTGGCGCGGGCGGAAAGGTGTGCTCAAGTCGGGTGGCGGCGCGGCCGGCGACGTGCCATGTCCGACGGAGCAGGAAGCGAAGCCGCTCGACAGCGACCAGGAGATTCGATGACATGGGAAAGCTCGACGGCAAGACGGCACTCGTGACCGGAGGTGGCCGGGGCATCGGCCGGGGTATCGTGCTCGAGTTCGCTCGCGAGGGGGCCGACGTCGCGATCAACTACCGCCGCGACCGGGAGGCGGCGGAGCAAACGGCGGCCGAGGTACGCGCCTTCGGCCGGCGCGCGGTCGTTCTGCAGGCCGACGTGGCGGATCGCGACGCCGTGGAGCGAACGGTCGCGGAGGCGGTGACGTTCCTCGGAGCCCTCGACGTTGCCGTCGCCAACTCCGGGGTGGCGGCCCGGGTCGCTCTGGTCGCTGAGACCGATCCCGCCGAGTGGCGTCGCGTGCTGGCCACCGACCTGGACGGGGCCTTCTGGACGGCCCGCGCCTCGATCCCTCACGTCATCGCTCGGCGAGGCGTCGTACTATTCATCTCGTCGATCGGTGCCGACATGACCGGGCCGGGGGGCGCTCCCTACTACGTGGCCAAGGCCGGGGTGAACGCCCTGATGAAGGTCCTCGCCAAGGAGGTCGCGAGCGACGGCGTACGCGTGAACGCCATCGCGCCGGGGGTCGTTCGCTCGGACATGGGCGAGCGGTTGCTGCGCTTCCATGGCGAGGCGATCCTGCAGACGATCCCCCTCGGACGAGCCGGTGAGCCCGCCGAGATCGGTCGAGCGGCCGTTTTCCTGGCTTCGGATGATGCCGCCTGGGTGACCGGCAAGGTGCTGCGCATCGACGGCGGCGCGTGGATGTAGCGCCGGAGTCTCGTAAAACGCCAGCAATGGCTCGCCCGTATTGACAGATCGCGTCAACAAAGATACTGAACGTTCAGTATGTCTCCGCGGGGGCGCCGCCCGCGAGTTCGGAAGCGCGAGCCGTCGCGCAAGCAGCTCATGGCCGCCGCCATCGACTGCTTTGCGCGGCTCGGCTACCAGGGCACCTCGATCGAGCGCATCGCGCGCGCCGCGGGAGTGACGAAGGGCGCGGTCTACTACCACTTCCGCGACAAGGAAGACCTGCTATTCTCAGCGGTTAAGGACCGCATCGGCGGCTTCGAGAAGCAGGTCCTCGAGGCGGTGACCGTGGCCGGCGACGCGCAAGCCGCTCTCCGCCGCGTGGTCGACGCCTGCTTCTTGCACGCCACCGTCTCGAATCACCGCCGCTTCATCATCACCCTGATGATCGAGGCGCTGGACACCAATCCGCGCCTGTCCGCCGAGTTCCAGCGCATCCTCCGCCGCATGCGCGCCTTCCTCGCCGACCTCGTCCGGCGCGGGCAAGGACAGGGCACGATGCGGACGGACATCGTCCCCGAGATGGCGGCGGCGCTGATCGCCGGTGCGATCATCGGAGCCGAGGTACAGCACTACCAGGATCGAACGGAAATCGACCTCCGTGCGACCCTCGACGCGACCCTCGAGGCGCTTGCCGCGTGGCTGGCCCCCGGCGGCGCGACCCACGGTATCGCGGCCTCAGGAGGTGCCAAGACATGGTGAACTTCAAGCCGACGGACGAGCAGGAGCTCATCCGTGAATCGATGGCGGGCTTCGCCCGCGAGGTCCTGCGCCGCCACGGACGCGAGGCCGACGAGCGAAATGAGGTGCCCGACGAGGTCGTCCAGCGAGGCTGGGAGCTCGGGCTCGTCCAGGCCGCGATCCCGGAGGCATTCGGCGGCTACGGGGACAGCTACTCCGCCTTGACAGGCGCACTCCTGATAGAGGAGCTCGCCTACGGCGATGCCGCCCTCGCCCTCCACCTCCTCGCTCCCCGACTCCTCACCGTCCCCTTAATCGCGCTCGGCAACGAGGCTCAGCGGGCGCGGTGGCTTCCGGGATTCGCGGGCAGCGAGTTTCGCGCTGGCACCGCCGCTTTCCTCGAGCCCCGTTGGGACTTCGACCCGACATCACTCGCCACCCGGGCCGAGCGGCGGGGGACGGAGTATGTGCTGAGCGGCCAGAAGTGCCTGGTACCCCTCGCGAGCGACGCGCAGGCGATCCTGGTGTACGCGACGGCGTCCGACGGCCTGGCCGCGTTTGTCGTCGAACGTGGTAGCGCAGGCCTCACGGTCGGAGAGCGCGAGAAGAACATGGGGATCAAGGCGCTCGCGACCTACCCGCTCGGCCTCGAGGAGGTGCGAGTCCCGGCCGAGAATCGAGTGGGGGGCACGGGCGCTGATCTCCAGCGCCTGGTCGACGCCAGCCGCGTCGCGATCGCGGCCCTTGCCGTCGGCCTCTCGCGGGCGGCGTTCGACTACGCACGTGACTACGCCAAGGAACGGCGCGCCTTCGGCGTGGCCATCGCCCAGAAGCAGGCGGTCGCTTTCAAGCTCGCCAACATGGCGATCGAGATCGACGCCATGCGCCTGCTGGCCTGGGAAGCTGCCTGGAAACTCGATCGCGGCGAGGCGGCCACCCGCGAGAGCGTCCTCGCCAAGGACTATGCCAGCCGGACCGCCCTCAGCATCACGGACGACGCGGTGCAGGTCCTGGGCGGGCACGGCTACATCCGCGAGCACCCGGTGGAGCTCTGGCTGCGAAATGCCCGGGGGCTCACCACCTTCGATGGTCTCGCGATCGTATAGGGAGGAGCGCACATGATCGACTTCGAGCTTTCGGAAGGCGTCCAGAACACGCAGCGAATGGTGCACGCGGTCGCCGAGCAGATGATGCGACCGATCGCCCGCGAATACGACGAGCGCGAGCACGAGAAGCCGTGGGACTTCCTCCGCACGATGTGGCAGGTCTCCCACGCGAACCCGATCGGCGGATCGGGCGATCGGCGGAAGGACGGTCCCTCGGAGCGCAACCTCGCCATGTGCGTCTCGATCGAGGAGCTCTCGTGGGGTGACGCCGGGCTCTACCTGTCGATCCCGAATGCCGGGCTCGGCGGCGCGGCCGTGGCCGCGGCGGGCACCCCCGAGCAGAAGGAGCGCTTTCTCGCGCGCTTCAGCGGCGACACGCCCAAGTGGGCGGCCATGGCCATCACCGAGCCCGGGTGCGGCTCGGACAGCTCCGCCATCCAGACGACGGCGGTGCGCGACGGGGACCATTGGGTGCTGAACGGCACGAAGATCTTCTGCACCAGCGGCCTCATGGCGGCCGAGAAGTCGGAAGGATTCGTCGTCGTCTGGGCCACGGTCGACCGATCAGCCGGCCGGGCCGGCATCAAGGCCTTCGTCGTCGAGGCGGGAACGGCCGGCATGTACGTCACGAAGGTCGAAAACAAGCTCGGCATCAGGGCCTCGGACACCGCGACGCTCGTGTTCGAGGACTGCCGAGTGCCGCTCGCCAACATCCTCGGGAGCCCCGAGGTGCCGAAGACGAGCGAGGGCTTCAAGGGCGTGATGGCCACCTTCGATGCTACCCGTCCGATCGTGGCAGCTAGCGCCATCGGCGTCGGGCGTGCCGCCCTCGACTTCGTGAAGGAAACCCTCAGCGAGCACGGCATCACGATCCGCTACGGTGCACCCCCCCACAGGCTGACCGCCCTCGAGCGCGACGTGATGGACATGGAGGCCCAGCTCGAGGCCGCGAGGCTGCTCACATGGCGGGCCGCCTGGATGATGGACAACGGCATGCGGAACAACCTCGAGGCATCCATGGCCAAGGCGAAGGCGGGTCTGGCGGTGACGCTGATCACGCAGAAGGCCGTGGAGCTGCTGGGTCCCCTCGGCTACTCCCGTCAGCTCCTCCTCGAGAAGTGGATGCGCGACGCGAAGATCAACGACATCTTCGAGGGTACGCAGCAGATCAACCAGCTGATCGTCGCCCGGCGGATTCTCGGCTACTCGTCGAAGGAGCTGTCCTGATGCGGGGTAGGCCCGGCGCGTCCCCGTAAGGAGCCGTCGTCGATTCCGGATTCGACCTGCCCGGGCTCCTCGCCCGGGTGCCCGATCTGGACGAGTTCCTGACCCTCGAGGAGCTCCAGGCGAGTTCGCGCGCCCTGGTGAGCGAGTTCCCGTCGCTGGCACGGCTGGAGACGGTGGGGACGTCCAGCGAGGGACGGCCAATCGAGCTTCTCACCATCGGCCACGGGGCGACACCCGTGCTCCTCCTCGGGGTGCCGCATCCGAACGAACCGATCGGCACCCTCACCCTCGAGTTCCTCTGCCGCCTGCTGTGCGAGGACGACGCGCTGCGGGCTCGGCTCGACGTCACCCTCTACGCGATAAAGGTTTCCGATCCTGACGGGTTGGTCCTGAACGAGGGGTGGTTGAAGGGCGGGTTCTCCCCACTGCGGTACGCGCTCAACTACTACCGACCGCCACATCACGAGCAGGTCGAATGGAGCTTTCCGGTCGAGTACAAGACACTATCCTTCACCACACCCGCCCAGGAAACCGCGGCGGTCATGCGCGTCATGCTCCGGGTGCGGCCCCGGATGCTCTATTCACTGCACAACGCGGGCTTCTGCGGGGTGTACTTTTACGCTTCGCACGAGCGGCCCGCGCTCTTTCGCGCCTTTCACGAGCTCGTCGCGAGCCAGGCGCTCCCCCTCCACCGTGGGGAGCCGGAGGTCCCCTACCTGCGCGAGCTGGCCCCCGCGGTCTACGGGCTCTTCGGCATCGATGCGACCTACGACTATCTGGCCGAGAGCCTCGGTACCGACCCCGCCCCGGTGATCGGGGCGGGGACCAGCTCGGACGACTGGCTCGGGCGACTGGGCAAGGTGTTCTCGCTCGTCTGCGAGCTGCCCTACTACACGGCCCCCGGGCTCGAAGATACCCGGCCCGCGGGGTGCACCCGGCGGGGGGCGGTGCTGACCGGGCTCGCGCGCGTGGAGGCGATCCACGCCGAGTGCGCGCAGAGCTTCACCGGGCTCGACCCCCCGGACCATCGTCTCACCCGCTCCGTGGCCGACTACGTCGCCAAGACGCCCAAGCGGCTCGCCGCCGAGCGCGCGCACGCCGGGACTCCGGCGTATGCGCGCGAGGCCACCCGGGCCGAGGCGCTCGACGCGACCGTGTGCCGCGCGTTCTACCACATGCTCTACCTCGGCGAGGTCTACCGCCTCGCGGAAATGGTGGGAAAACACACCCTCGCCGAGAGCCTCCGCGGCCGGGTCGCCGAGCTCGCTGCCGAGATCGAGTGCGCGAGCGCCCTCCGGGTGCTGCCGCTGCGGCGACTCGTCGCCGTGCAGGCGGGCGCGGGTCTACTGGCGCTCGCGCAGGCCTGACCGCCGACCTGCGCGATGGGTCCCGCCGTGGCCGGACTCGTGCTGCTCTCGGCGCTATTCCATGCGACGTGGAACACGGCGGTCAAGTCGGACGAGGACCACTTCTTGGCGTCGTTCGCCCTCGTCACGGCGGTGGGCGGGCTCGTCGCGGCCGCTGCGCTCTTCCTCGTACCCCCTCCCACCGCCGCGGCCTGGTCCTGCCTCGGTTTCTCGATGGTGGTCCACAATTCCCACTACTTCTGTCTTCTTCGCTCCTATGAGGGGCCGCGCTCTTCGGCGCCCTGATGGGCGCCCTCCTGTTGCGGGAGCCATTCGGCGCTCGCCACGGGGCCGCCGCGGCGGTCGTGGTCGCGGGGCTCCTGCTGATGAACTACTGACGACCGGTCCGCCAGGCGTACTCGAGTTCCGTGCGGGTGAACAGCGCATGGAAGGTCGCCCCGAGCGACGCGAGCGCTGCCTCGACACGGGCGCGGCCGTCGTCCTCTTCGCGATCGACGAGGGCGACCGCCCCGAGCACCCGCAGCCCTTCCTCGCCGCACTTGCGGACCGCGTCGACGAGCGCGCTGCCGCTCGTGATGACGTCCTCGACCACGACCACCGCGTCCCCCGCGACGACCGAGCCTTCGAGCCAGCGTCGGGCACCGTGCGCCTTGGCGGTCTTCCGGACCGAGAACCACGAGAGGGGTCGCGACGTCCGGGCGCTGTGGTAGCAGACGGCGGCCGCCAACGGATCCGCGCCCATCGTGGGCCCTCCCACTGCGACCGCGTCCGGCGGAACGAGCCCGTGGATCAGCGCGCCGATGAGCGGGGCCGCGGCGTGATAGGTCGTCGTGAGCGAGCACTCGATGTAGTAGTCGGAGAGCCGCCCCGAGGCGAGCCGGAACTGCCTTCCAGCCTCGCGGAGATAGGAGCGGAGGACGAGGATGCGGAGCAGTTCCTCCTGCGGGGTCATACGCGGCCTAGATACGGCGAGGGTCGCCGGGCGGCAAGGCCGCGCGGAGGGCTGCGACCGTTACCACGGCGATCGGCAGGTCGACGAGGGGCGCGGAGAGGTACGCCAGGGCGTGCGCCCGTGTGACGAAGAGGATTACCCCGGCCGTCGAGGAGGTCAGCTTCGAGACGATGAGGGGATACACGAGCGCTCGCCGCCGCCGCACGTCACCCGCCGCCAGCCAGGAGCACGCCGCGATGGTAGCCATGTTGGCGACCGCGAGCGCGAGCCAGAAGTCGGCGGCGAGCGGCTCGTCGCGCGGGGGCAGCGAGGCGAGACCGAGCGCAGCTCCCACCCGGTCGAGGTCGGCGAGCGTACCGTTCGGACGGACGAAGAAGGCGAGAGCGCCGACCAGGAACAGCGCGGCAAAGAAGCGCAGCAGACCCGCCAGCCGCCGTTCCGCGGCGCTGAGTGGGAGCGGGTCTGCCGGCGCTCGGCTCACCTCGAGGCGCTGTGCGCGCTCACCAACCGCGCCGTGACCGCCTCGGCCCGCCCCGCCGCCTCCTCCGCGGAGTCGGCAGCGGCCTCGAGACGATCCGCGGCCGCCTCGGCCCGTCCCGCAGCCGCCTCGGCCCGCTCCGCAGGACCCCCCACCGGCGGATCCGACTGATCGGGCTGAGCAAGGGGTGGCTCATCAACTGCCGGTCCCATACCCGCGGAGCCGAGGACCGGAGGGTCCGGCGGATCGTCGGCCGATCTGGTCCCCGTCGGCCGGCCACCGGTACGCGGTGCGAGAGCCGCAGCCTCTTCATCGCTCAGCGTGCCCTGGTAGCGGACGAGCTGGATCTCCGGCCGACCCAGGATCGAGGCGCGCGCGAAGCTGATCTTGGTTCGCGCGTCGAGATAGTAGAGCGTCACCTCGTGATCGTCCCAGGGCGGGCGGTCTGCCAGGAAATGCCACTCCGCAACATCCGGCATCCCGTTCCGCGCCACGTAGGCCGCGAGGGCCCGGTTCTGGCCAATCTCCGTCCGCAGCTCCTCGTCCGAGAGCTCGTGGCCGCCCTTCATGCCCGCGAGCGCGCCGGTGCTCATCGCGATCGCAAAGGTAAGACACGCCACCACACTCCGCATACGACCTCCTCGGGGCGGCCAAATCCGCCGGCACTCAGGATACACGGGGGGGGCTCGGGTGTCATGCAGCGCCCCTTGCCACGCCCGCTACCGTTCCTCTAGCATTCGCGGGCGGGCTGCTCCCGCCGCGATGGTTTCTCCCCTCCTCGTTGCGCTCGCCTTCGCTCTTGTCCTGCTGAACGCTTTCTTCGTTGCGGCCGAGTTCGCCATAGTCCGGGTCCGGGCGACCCGCATGACAGCGCTGGCCGAGGGAGGCGACTGGCGGGCACGGGCGGTGCTCGGCGCGCAGCGTCGGCTGGACGCCTTCCTGTCCGCGACCCAGCTCGGGATCACGCTCACGAGCCTCGGGCTCGGCTGGATCGGCGAGCCGGTGTTCGCGGTGCTCCTGCAACCGCTGTTCGCCCTGCTCGGGATCGAATCAGCCCAGGCGCTGCACAACACCTCGGTTGCGGTGGCGTTCGCGCTGATCACCTTTTTGCACATCGTCGTGGGCGAACTCGCGCCCAAGTCCTACGCGATCCGGGCAACGGAACGCGTCGCCCTCCTGGTGGCGCTTCCCATGCGACTCTTCCAAGTCGTCTTCGCCCCCGCCCTCTGGCTGCTCGCGCGCGCCGCCAGCGCCACGCTCCGGTTGATCGGCGTGCGCGCCGAGACGAGTGGGGAGCTGGCCCACTCCGAGGAGGAGCTCCGCCTGCTGCTCGCGGAATCCCACCGGGTGGGCGTGCTTTCGGGGAGCAAGCGCGAGCTGCTCGAGAACGTCATGGACTACACGGGCCGCATGGCGCGGTATGTGATGATTCCGCGCGCCGACATCGCCCACCTCTCTCTCGCGCGATCCCTCGAGGAGAACCTGGCGGTGGTCACGCAGGACGCCTACACGCGGTTTCCGCTCGCGAGCTCCGACATCGACCACGTGATCGGCATGGTGCACGTGAAGGACCTCTTCAACCGCCGCGACCAGCTCCGCTCGTCCGAGGACCTGACGGCCATCAAGCGTGAGATTCTCTTCGTCCCCGAGACTCAGCCGCTCGACAGCCTGCAACGGCAGTTCCAGCAGAGCCGGACCCACATCGCGATCGTGGTGGACGAGTACGGCGGGACGTCGGGTCTGGTCACGTTGGAGGACGTGCTCGAAGAGATCGTGGGCGAGATCCAGGACGAGTTCGACCGCGAGCCGCCCCGCGTCGAGGAGACGCCGCGCGGCCTCGTCTTCGACGGCCTGACGCTCATCGACGACGCGGCCCAACGCCTCGGCGTGAAGCCTCCCGAGGTCGCCGACGTGAACACGCTGGGTGGGTACGTGACGGCACAGCTCGGCCACATCCCGCGCCTGGGCGAAAAGGTCGCGCTGGGGGAGTATGAGCTCACGGTGATCGAGATCCGGGGGAGGCGTGTGACCAAGGTGCTGGCCGCGCCACGTCCGCAGCCAGAGGCCGACCTGGCTGCCCGGGGAGGATGAGGGGTGGCGACCATCCAGGGGCGGCACGGCAACTTCCTCGAGGATTTTCGTCCCGGCAAGCTCTTCCGCCACAAGCGCGGGAAGACGGTCACCGAGGGGCTGTTTGCCGTCTTGACGGATTTCTCGCTGACCACCAATCCGCTCGCCAAGAACCTTCGCTACGCGCGCGCGTACGGCTTCCGGGGTCTCGTCGCGCCGCCCGGCCTGGTGATGAACGTCGTTTTCAGCCAGAGCGTGGAGGACGTCTCCGAGAACGGACGTGCCAACCTGGAGTACCTCGACATGCGCTTCGGGGTACCGGTGTACATCGGTGACACGCTCGAGGCGGAAACCCTGGTCCTGGGGGTGAAAGCTTCCTCCCGCGACCCTGACCGGGGAGTCGTTCACGTGCAGACCACCGGTCGGAACCAGGACGGTCAGGTGGTACTGACCTTTCAGCGCAAGGTGCAGGTGTGGAAGCGTGACCTCGCTGCCAAGGTCGCCGATGGCGAGGAGCCGCCGCGTGACGTCCCTGTCACCCTCGCTCTCCCCGACTATGACCCCAAGCGCGACTACCGGGCGCTCGCGTACCTGAGCAACCCGGATACCTACTTCGAGGACTTTCGCGCAGGTGACCTGCTCGAGCACTCCCGCGGGCGGGTCATCACGATCGAGCACGTGACCCTGACCGGCATGCTCGACAACAGCGCGCAGGTGCACTGCAACCAATGGATGGTCGAGCAGGAGCCCGAGCGGTTCGTCGGCGGGCAGCTGATCGTCTACGGCGGCATCCCGTTCAACATCTGCCTAGGTCTCTCCTCCGCCGACATCGGCGACAACGCGCTCGCCGACGCGCGTTACGCGCTCGGCCGGCACACGGCGCCGGTCTTCGCTGGCGACACGGTATTCGCCTCGAGCGAGATCCGGGCGTTGCGGGACTTCCCCGCGCGGCCGGATCTGGGCATCCTCGACGTCGTGCTGCGGGGTCACAAGTTCGTGCGGAAGGGGAAGGACGCGCCCGCGGAGCGGGTCGATATCTTCTACCTCGAGCGCGAGCTGGCCGTGAAACGGCGCAGCCACTACGCCTGATGCCGAACCGTTGGCTGTTCAAGACGGAGCCGGGCACCTACTCCTACGATCAGCTCGAACGCGAACGCCGCACCGTCTGGGACGGGGTCAAAAACGCGCTCGCCCTGAAGCACCTGTCCGGCGTCGCCGAGGGGGACGAGATCCTCTTCTACCACACCGGCGGCGAGAAGGCGGTCGTGGGTGTCGCCCGCGTCGTGCGCGGGGCATACCCGGATCCGAAGCAGAAGGACCGCCGGCTCCTCGTCGTGGAGATCGAGCCCGAGGGGCGGCTGTCGCGACCCGTGACACTCGCCGCGATGCGCGCCAACCGCAAGCTGGCTGGATTCGACCTCTTGCGGCTGCCGCGACTCTCCGTGATGTCGGTGACGGCTTCGCAGTGGGCCGAGATCGTACGCATGGCACGGGCGTAGTGCGGGCGGGCGGCCTCCTGCTCGCGGCGGCGGGGATCGCGCTGGCGGTCCGTAGCGGCCTCCTGCTGCTCGGCATCGGACGACCGCGGCGCGGGCCGCGCCCGGACTTCGTGCTCGCCGGACCCTACCTCCGCGTGCGCAACCCCCTGCTCGCCGGCGTTCTTCTCGCCTGCGTCGGCGTGGCCTTGGCGCTCGCCTCATGGCCGGCTGGCGCCGTCGCGCTCGGCGGCGCCCTCGGAGTGCACCTCTGGGTGGTAGGCATCGAAGAGCCACGACTCGAAACGAGGTTCGGGCGTGCCTACGCGGAATATCTGCGGCGTGTACCGCGTTGGCTGCCGGCGTTGGGCCGGCGCCGTCTGCCTGATATATAGCGCCGCGGCGGCGGGTAGGAGGGGCGGATGCGGAGAACTGTGGCCTCTGGCGTGATAGCCGGTGCGGTCATGGTTGGCGGCCTGTGGACGTGGCGGTCGCCGACCGTGACGCTCGTGCGGCTGAAGCTGGCGCTGGATCGCCACGACCTGGCGGGCGTGGAAAGCGCGGTGGACTTCGATGCGCTGACGGGTGCGGCGCTGTCGGGTCTCCTCGAGGACCGGGCGGGCGAATCAGAGACGGTGCGGCTCGCACTGCGGGGCAAGGGCGGCTGGTTGCCGTCCATGGCATCGGCACGCGACTACTTGAAGATCCGTCTGCAACGGGCCGTCGAGCGGATGGTGGAGGAGCCCACGGCGATGCTCCGGGTCTCCTGGGCAGATCTCCGACAGGCGATTGCCACCCTGCGGCGCGAGGGCGCCGTCGCCTTCTTCGTCTATCGGGCCGGCGATGACGGTCCGGAATACGCGGTACGTCTCCGGAGCACGTCGGGGCGCTGGCGCATCGTGTCGGTCGAGCGCCAAGGCGTGCAGGCGCTGCTTCGTTCCACGCCCGCGCACGCCGGGGCCGAGACCGCTCTCGGCACGAGCGCGAGCACGGAGGATGTCGCGCTGGGCGACGAGCGGTTCACCATGGGGGCGGACGAGGCCGAGCTGCTGGCGCACACCGTTCCCGCCCCACGGCACCGGGCGCAGCAACCGTTCGCGCGCCGCCTAGAGGATGGGAGCTGGACGGTACAGGTCGCCTCGACGACGGACGCGATGGAGGCCGAGGCGGAGCGGGAGTGGTTCTCCAGGCAAAAGGAGCCGGCGTTCTTGCTGCCGGGAACGGTCCGAGGGACGACCTGGCAGCGGGTGATGATCGGCCGCTATCCTTCGTCGGCCGACGCGGCCCGCGCCGTGGAGCGTCTCAGCGCCCCGAGCGCCCAGGAGCATTGAGCGGCTTCGGGAAGGGACGGCGGCTACCGTCGCCGGTGCCGCCGCCCTTCCGGGGCCTTTCCGGTCACCACATCCACGTCCTGCCACACCACCTCACCGCAACTTCCACTCACCCATCCATCCGGAGCTACCCCGTCCCGCGCCACGCCGGACGGCAAGAGCAGGTTCCATGCCAGCTCGCAGCGGACCTTGGATGGACCCGTCACCTACCTCGGCTCGCAGCGGTTGGATTCTAGGAAAGCCTGTTAGAACGCGAGCCTGGAGAAGGGCTGGCAAGGGCGTTGAGCACTGCGACGGAAGGGTCCGGCGGGAGCCACGGCGCGAGTGCGATGGCGGACGCCGTGCGGGAAGCAAGGTGTCACCCATCCGCCTCGGCGAACGCGCGTCGAAAAGTTGACGGTCCCGTTCGGCACCGCACGGGATCATCCACCCCTGACGGCCGGCAGGACCTCCGCGCCGAAGCGGGTCAGGATCGTC
>Ga0066659_10000272_pt1 | contig 17618 bp, 16 predicted proteins | sample GraSoiAngelo_108_FD_75176 | JGI IMG/M metagenome (GOLD analysis project Ga0066659, IMG submission 75176) | Grasslands soil microbial communities from the Angelo Coastal Reserve, California, USA - 14_0903_09_40cm | ecosystem: Environmental > Terrestrial > Soil > Grasslands | place: USA... | reverse complement strand
CTCACAAGCGGACAAGCTGGCCAGCGAGACGGCGGACCGGTTGTCCGCAGCAATCCGCCAGTCCAACAAGATCCCGCTGGACGATCTGGCGAAACAATATCACCTGACCGTGGGCGAAACGCGGCCCATCAGCGCTACAGACCCCTTGTTGGAGCTCGCGAATTCGCAGGAAGCCAAGAACGCCATCTTCCTTTTGCGGATCGGAGAGTTGAACCCGCCGGTGCGAACCGATCGCGGCTATGTCGTTCTGTCCGTGAAGTCGATTGAGCCCGCCCACCAGGGTTCGCTCGAAGAGGTCCGCGACCGTGTCATTGCCGATCTCAAGCGCGAAAAGTCCACCGACATGGCGAAGAGCAAAGCGGAGGAACTCGCCAAGCGCGTCAAGTCGGCTGAGAAATTCGATGCCGCAGCCCGGGCTCTCGGCCTGGAGCCGAAAACGAGTGATCCGATTGCCCATGATGGGTCCATCCCGGGTGCGGCGAGCGGCAAGCAGGTCGGCGCAGCCTTCCATCTAAAGGCTGGCGACGTGGCTGCCCCTTTAAGCCTGGGACAGAATTGGCTGGTCTATCGGGTGGCCGAAAAAACGGAAGCGAACCCGGCCGATTTCGACAAACAAAAGAAGCAGTTGACGGAAGAACTCCTCCAATCCAAGCGGGGCATTGCGTTTGAAGCCTTTCGGACCGCCCTGGACAGTCGTCTGAAACAGGAAGGTAAGCTGAAGCTGATGCCCGAAAAACTGAAAGGCTTCGGTACTCTGGGCTAGCCTAAGTAAAACAAAATAATAGGTTTATATACAAAGAACAGGGCGCTTGTCTTTCTTCCTCCGTCCCGATACCCTATTGATGTCTTCCTGGAAACCAAAATTGGACCCGAAACGCTATTGTCTGGCGGGGCTTGGGTTCCGGGGCTAGCGCCCAGAATTCGGAGCAGAAGCAATCACGGCTATCGGAGCGCCAGGACTCCATGAATCGGTGACACCAACATGACAGCCCGCACTTCCGCCGCTCGCAATGACTACCGCTGCACCATCGACCGCAACCAGTCTGGGAAATACTGTGTCCGCGTGCAGGTTCACTATCCCCGGCATGCCTGGACTCTGGGCATCTACTTCCTGGCCTCTTCCTTCGACCGCGCCATGAAAAAGCTCGAAGAGGCTCTGGATTTCCTCCAGCGCCAGGAAGAGAAACTCTGGTTTTGGGGTGTGGATCGCGCCGAAGACATGGGATTTTCTGCTGAGTTTCTGAAAGAAGCAGGGTTGCGCCTGGACCGTCGCACGGAATTTCCCCGAAAGGCTACCAATGTGTCTTTGACTCCGGAGCGCGAAGTGCCCGCCTTCGTCCTGGGACCGATGCGCCGGGGCCTGGCCGAATCCGTCGAAATGACGCGCGAATTATCTCGCAGCGCGGCCGCCGGCGGCTGATCCTAAGTCTCTTATTTTGAAACGTTTCTCAGCAACAACCCGCTAGCTTCGTGCTTTTCAGTCCGCGGCTTTGCTCGGCACCGCTGTGCGGATCAGCACGGGAAACCGCGGGAAGGAAAAGCTTCCCGCCAGGTCGTCAATCACGTTCACTTGGCACAGGTATAGCCCCGGTTTCAACTCCTCGAGCGGCAAATCCATCTGGAAAATGACCGCTTTGCGGTCTGGAGCCGTCACTTCGTTCGCCACCACCGGCTTTGATTCGTAAATCTTTGTAGCGCCTTGCAAAAACTCGATGCTCGTGAAAACACGGATGCTGTCCTTCTGCGGCTTGGCCGCCGGGACATCCTGGGCGGTCCCGTTCTGGCCCCCATGATGGCCATTGGCCCCCGGATTTTTTCCCTTTGCTGCATCGTAAACTTCGTATTGCAAATAGAGATGCTGGTCGGGAGCGAAAACGTGGGTAATGTTCGGAACAAGTTCCATCTGGTCCCGGATGAGCGGATTCGCTCCGTTTTTCTTGTTTGTGACGGGAGCGCGCAGGCTGCTCAACACCACCGAGCTCATTTTCAGAGGCGTCTTGCGAAGGTCGGGGATCTGCACGTCCGTCTCGAAAGAGCCCATCCGGCCCGACTGATTCTCGCGTACGACAAATTTCAGGTGGTAGCTGCCCGGAGCCAGTACAAAGCCGGTGTTGTACTGCACGTTCTTTCGGCGGACCTGCCGAGTGCTCTCGACGGCCAGCTTCACGGTGTCGCGCAATTGCCCAACACGCAGCTTCCCGCCTCCGAGAGCTTCGCCGATGATGTCGATCGTGGCACTATCCTTCTCTTTTTCCGTGACGAATGGGATCTGCGAGCCCGGAATCACGAGCGATACCGCGAGATAATAGTGGGCGTCGTCCTGTCGGAAATACGCCGCCCCGGCGTACAGGGGCACATCCACCCGTGGCAATTGCGCATCCAGCTCGTCCTCAAGCTGCTGCTCGCGATCGGCGCGGTTCAAGTGTTCGAAATCTCTTCCCGCGTAATAGCCGGCGCGAAAATCGAGCTTCAGGTCAGCGCGGTTGACCTGCACTTTCAATCGGCGGAATCTTCCGTCCTTCAGCGGGTTATTGCTGGTGAAGCCGAGAACGTAATACGCGGAACTGTCCTTCTGAACTTGGGAAAATACGCCGCTGAAATCATTCGAATCGAAAAACGCCTTGCCGCCGGTGTCCGACGAAAGCGTCGCGAGCGTTTCCTGCGAAGCGGCGTTCCCGTTTAGATCGTTCAGCACGGCGGCGCCAGAATAGGCCGATTGCCCGTGCAAGCTGGCCGATTGCGCTTCTCCTCCCGGCGGAAATGCCTGCAGGCCGCGGATATCGAGCGAATAGATCGATACATTTGCTTTCACCGCCGCAGCGGTTGTGGCACGCAGGGCCGACTGGTTGTCCGCTCCCGACTGGCTGATTCCGTTGCTGAAGTAGATGAGGCTCTTCTTCTGCGGGAGTTTTCCAAGCGCTTGCATGAGCGACTGCAGCGCCAGCAGCTTGCGGTCGGCGTTGAACGTATTGAAATCCGTGTCGTCGGCAGAAAACGCTCCGCTCGTTTCTGCGGCGCCTTCAGCGCTTCCGGTGCTGCCGTTGTCGAATCCTTGGCCTTGCCCGGAAGAATAGGCGCTCAGCGCTGCCGTCAGTTTGGTTTTGTCGTCCGTAAAATCCAAGTCCACGCGCATGTTCGTGGCCAGCGACACCAGCGCCATCAAATCGGCCGGTTGCATTTTTGTACCAACAAATTTCTTTGCCGCATCGACGGAGCGGTCAATCTGTTCCGGATCCATCGCCGAAAAATCGAAAAAGAGCAGGATCAATCGCCGGCCGCCCGCGTCCAGCGATGGCGCTGCTTTCATCCCGGCTTTCAGCACTGCTCCGCTCATACCGGAGACGGTTGCTTCCGCTGTTCGAAGCTCGTCCACGTTCTCGAAATCGAAGGTGGAAATCTCTTGCTTCTTCCCATCCTCGAAGAGCGTGAAATCTCCCTTTTTCAGATCGCGGACGAGATTCCCCTTCCTGTCGTGCGCGACCACATTCACCAGGACCAGTTCGCTCGTAACCTGAATGCGCGCCTCGTTCGTTCCGGCTTGTCCGGTCTGCTGGGCCATCAACGGCGCTGCCGCTTGTAATAGCAGCCCTGCCGCAGTGAAGATCGCAGATATTGTTCTCGGAAGCCGCATATTCATCTTCCTTTAGAACCGGAAGCGCGCTTGCACTGTCACGCGCCGCATGCCACCCGTCCCCGTGACCTCCCCGTACGTAAATGAATTGACTACGGTGTTGATGGAAGTGAAGTGCACGTTGTTAAAAACATTGTTCGCGGAAATACGCAGATCCAGCGCGCGGGATTCCTTGATCGTGATCGTCTTGTTGAGCGACATGTTCAAAGAAACTTGCCCCGGCCCCTCGATAATATTTCGCCCCGCGTCGCCAAAGCTCGAGCCATTCGGATTCGCACAAGTGGCGCTCGGTGCGCAAAACGCAGCCGTATTGAACCATTTGAGCGTTGTTGGGTCGTCGATCGAAATCGATTGCTCCGCCACGACGTTGGCGCGAAGCGATCCGCTCACGCCGCGGCCGATGTCTAGCCCACCCCCTAGGACGCGTGGTGTGAAGTACAGTCCGGAACCAACCGTTACGTCACCGCTCCATTGCCATCCTCCCAGAATGTGGCTCCATGCGCCCTTGGGAACAAATCGCCGGTTTTCGCCGAACGGCAGATCCATGATCCAGTTTCCCGTGAACTTGTGCCGCTGGTCGAAGCTGGAGAGTCCGCGGTCCGCGGAGATGTTGAACGGATCTTGCGCCACCACGCTCCCCCCGCCGCCGATCGATGAGGCGTCATCGATGGACTTTGAAAACACATACTGCGCGCCGAGCCCCAGCCCCTTCGTCATGCGCTTGCGTACGCGCACCGAGCCCGCATGCAAGATCGAATTTCCCTCCGAAGATTCGTAAATAAATGGCTGGCCGCCGGAGACCACCAGGGCGCGCTCCGTATCCAGCCGTGTTCCCTTCGCACCGTTGTAGCCCACGTTCATCACCATTCCGCCGGGAAGCTCGCGTTGAACATCGAGATTCCAGATCTGGACATAGCCTAGGCGATAGTTCGGGTTGGCGGCGAAGTTGTTGGTCACCGCGCTTCCGGAACTGGGGAAGCCGTTTGTGAGTATCAACGGGCTTCCTGCTTTAAGTCCGGTAACGTCGGTCGTGTTTGTCTCCGTCTTCGCAAACGGCGGTTGAAATGCAAAATTCTGGATCATAATGCCGTATTGCGCCAGGTTGTAGTTGATTCCGTAGCCCGTCCTCACCACGGTGTGCTTCTGCGGTTTCCAGGCAATCCCGATGCGCGGGGCGAAATTGTTGCGGTCCGGCCGGACGAGCGATGCCGGAAATATTCCGTTGAAAGGCCCGGCATTGCCAGGCAGCACAAGCGCGGCGGTTGTAAAGCCAGGCGCCACGTCCAGATTAGCGATGCGATTCCCGGCCTCGGTGTAAGGCCCGTTGTACTCGTAGCGCAGCCCAAGATTGAACGACAGATTCGAACGGAACCTCCAATCGTCCTGCGCGAAGAAATCCAATGCATTGGCGCGGAAGTCGTAGGAATTAGCGCCGGACTGGAGCGAGGTTTGTTGCGGGAAACCCAGCAGGAAGTCCGCAAAATCGAAACCCGTGTCGGTTACCGGCTGCGTGCTTCCGGTCGTGTATTGTGACGTCGCAAACCCGGTAAACACAAAACTGCCCTCCGCATTTCTCGCCGAGCGGAAACTCTGCAAAATGCGGCGGTAGTCTCCGCCAAAATGCCAATTGTGCTTTCCGCGATTCCAGGAGAAGGTGTCGGAGATGGAGTAAGTCTGGTCCAGTTCGCGCCGCGCTGTCGGACCGTTCAACCCTCCAAACGAAGTGAAACTGATCCCCGGCAGCCCCCAGTCAAACGGATCGTTCGAAATCCCGCCAATGCCCGCGCCCCCGGTTCCTGCCACGTCCGTCGCGTTGGTATACAGGTTTGCCGTAAGAACGTGATTGTGATTGTAGTTCATGCGAAATATGTTGCTCGCGCGCCCTTTGCTGTACACCCAGCCCGCGCTGGCGTTCAGCCCTTGTGTTCCCGTGCTTCCAGCAAGCGAAGGGAATGGATTCACCAGGTTGTTCGAATTGCGCGACCAGTTCAGTCCGAAATTGATGTTGTTCTGCGCGCGCCGTCTTCCTTCGCCACCGCCGCCTCCGCCCGCACCTATGAAGAAGGGGCCGGAGCCCGGTCGAATGGCCTGCCCAAAGTTGTGAATCAGCCTCAGGCTTACCGAGTCCGAATTGTTCTGGGCCGAAGTGACGTAGTGAAAATTCTGTCCCGAAGTGGTGGCCGCGATGTTCGGCAACGGGATGTAGCGAAGCAGAGCGGTTGCGGCGGGGCTGATCAATGTAGGATCGATCGCGTTCGAAACACCGTTGAATTGATATTGCTGCCCCGTCTGGGGGTTGAAGATTTGGACGGCCTTGCCGTCATTGTAAGTCGCAGCGGTAAAACTGCCATTGCGTTCATCCTGCGTGGGCACCGTGGAGAAGGCATCGTAGGGATTGCTCCCGCGCGACCCGTTCCATCCGCCGAAGAAGAACCATTTGTTGTCGCCGTTGAAAATCTTCGGAATGTTTAGCGGTCCGCCAACGTTCATGCCGAAGCGCGCCTGGTTGTAATTCGCCTTCGGTGATTCAATTCCGCTCAGTGAATACGGTCGAGCATCCAATCCCGCGTTATCGTCAGAGAAATACAGCGCGCCATGTGGCTGATTGATGTTGAAACCTTTCGGCATCCTGCCAAGGACGATCGTCCCGCTGCCGGGTCCGCCGAAGCCGCTACCCCCGCCGCCCCCGAAACCACCGCCGCCTTCGCGTTGCATGCGATCGCGAAACTCCTGAATGCGCTGCTGCAGATCCTCTTCACTGCCTCCGCCGAAGTCCTGTGTCCGTCCCTGGGCGCCGCTGATGCTCACCGACTCCGTCGGCCCCTCCGCCCCGGCGCCATTGAGGGGCAGGCTTGAAAGATCGCTGTTGCTTTGGCCCCCGCCGAGTCCACCCGCTCCGCCGAAGACGGAGTTCCCACCGGCAAGCGAAGAAAGTGCGCTGTCTATCGCCACGCTTTGGAATCCGCGGCCCGCCGCCGCAATTGCCGCGTTGTTGCTGTTCGACTGTTCCTGCTGCCGAGAAGCCAGAATCAGTTCGGCATCCACTTTCGCCGATGGATTCTCAGGATTCAGCACGACTTCCTGCGTGAAAGCGGCAAATCCCATGAATTCGACGCGCACCACGTATCTTCCGCGCGGCATCCCGGTCAATCCAAATTTGCCCTCAGAATTCGTTGCCACGGCATATTTCTTTCCCGTCAAGGTGTTGGCTGCCGTGACGGTCACTCCCGGCAGTGGAGTCTTGCCGCTTCGTGCCGAACCAGTGATTTCATACGCCGGAGCTGCGGTGGCAGTCGTCGCGGGCGTCTGCGCCGCCTCCTCTTGCGCACGCAAGCTGGGCGCAAAAAAAATCGCCACGAATTGGAGGATGAGGACGCCCCGAGCAATCGACTTCAAATCTTGGTCTCCCCGAGTGAACTATTGCTGCGGTTTTGGTGCGATCGCGGGCTTACTTCCGGCTGGCGCACTCCCGGCTGGACCCATTCCACTCATCTTTCGCATTTCTTCCATCTGCTTCCATTGCTCGGGAGAAAGGACCATCACATTTTTCGGAACGAACGCATTATTCTCCACAGCTCCTCGCACCACTAGGTGATCGCCTGGTTGAATGTCTGCCATCGTGATACTCTCGCGTCCCCTGCGCAGCGCGGTCTCCTCGTTCAGCTCCAGCGTCTGCGTGACATTGTCCGGTCGCAAAACCGTGAGTTTCGGCGCGTCGACGGATTTCACTTCACCCACAACGAAATCCTTTCCCAATTCGCCGAATCCTCTGCCACCGATGAAGCCGCCGCGCGCACCGCCGATCATCTGCGCAGTCACGCTGTGATCTCGATTCTCCTCCCCGCGCACGAATACCATGTCGCCGACCTGGAAATCTTCCAGCTTCGCGCTTTGCCGGTCCTTGCGGTATTCCGTCTTATCCGTAATCTTCACTGCCACCGTCGCGCCGTCTGGCTTGGCCAACTCCAGCGATCCTTTGTTGATCGCCGTAATCTTTCCTAGCAACGGCTGGCCCCGGCCGTCTTCTGGTCTTTGCGTCAGTCTTGCTGTCGGCGGGGCTCCTTGTTCCTGACCCGGTGCGGCAGGCGCCGATGTCTGCGCTTGTCCGGCTGCGGCCGCAAGCAAGAACAGCAAGCCGAATTGTTTCCTGTGCATGATCATGACCATCCCCATAGCAAACCCTCTCATCCCTAAAGACGTAAGCCCAAGCGTCAAAGTAACGCCACCCCACTCCTCTAGACAAGATCAATTCCTCTACTTCCTAGTTTCCCTGAGAGCCACACTAAAGTTCCCGCACGAACTCTCCTGAAAACACACCCTTTGTGCAAAACGCAACAAAATCCAGTGGTTTCTTCTTTCTTGACTTCGCACCGCTCGCGGACATCATGCGCCCATTCCACGAAATAAGACCCGCAACGCGCGCCGGAAAGCCACCTGCTGCCGAACAACACGGACGCAGGCGTCAATCACAAGCCCGGCACACGCTGGTACGGGAAGCCAGAAAAGGGAAGTACATGACGGAAACCGATGCCGTCAAGGCAGGCTACCGCCCCGCAAAGAAAGAATAAGGAGAGCTTTTCAGCCACAAAGACGCCCTCGAGACGGAAATTCTCTGGACCGCTTTCTTTTCGTGCGCGATATTCTTACTCATCGCGTCTGCGGTTCTCTAACGCTCATTTTTCACGAAGGATAACTTCGCCATGGCCCACGAGCTGGTCGTTCAGCCACAAGCGGTACTTATACGTTGCCGCTTTGCTTCCGGGACGCGGCGGGCCGCTGAGCAGCCGCATGCCGGCCGGCGCCTGAAAAACGTTCGACGAAAAGGGACATCGGTTCACGTCGAATTCGACGCGCAAATTGCCTGCGTCAGAGATCCAAGACACCTGGTCGGCTTCATCGATCACGACGACTTGCGGGATGAGTCCAACGAGTACCGGGCGTTCAGCCATTTTTCTGTGTGGCCCCAATACCGTTCGGGGGGCCGATGCTCCTGATTTTATCGGTGCCCAGGGACGATAGCATATTCCCTGGATCCAATTCTTGCGCGCCTGCCCGCAGCGCCAGCCAAGCCCATGTTAGCGAAACTCAATCTGCGATTCGTCACAACCAACCTGTACCCGGGGGCATCCAACGGAGTGGAACCTGTACTTCGCCGTGCTTGACCGTTCTTCCGCGCAACCGTACACTGAAAGCGTTGATTCGTGGCGCGAAGCTCCGGCTGGACCTCTTGCGCTCGCGGAAAGATGCACTCAAAAGCGTCTCAATCGGGACGCGGGGGATTTGCCGGATGGCTTCAGCTTCTCGCTACTTGTCTATACCGCTTCCTAATGGCTCGCGGATTTCCGTTCTTCTTTCTTTGCCTTTTGCGCTGGTGCATATCGCCTCGCTGCTGATTTTCTTTATGCCGTTTCACTGGTACTACCTCGTGGCTTGCCTTGGCCTGCTGGTCGTGAGGATGTTCTTCGTCACGGCGGGCTATCACCGCTATTTTTCGCACCGCTCGTTTAAGACCAGCCGCGTGTTCCAGTTCGTGATCGCGTTCATGGCCATGACCTCTTCGCAGAAGGGCGTGCTCTGGTGGGCGGCGCATCACCGGCACCATCATCGGCATTCGGACCAGGAACTGGATTTGCATTCGCCGACGCTTTTCGGATTCTTCTGGTCGCACGTCGGCTGGATCATCTCCGATAAGTACAACGACACGCGGATCGAATACATCGCCGACTTCGCAAAGTTTCCCGAGCTGCGCTGGCTGAACAAATACCACCTCGTGCCCCCCGTCACGCTTGCCGTGGTGTTGTGGCTGATCGGCGGATGGCCGCTGTTTATATGGGGTTTCTGCCTAAGCACCGTGCTGCTGTGGCACGACACCTTCACCATCAATTCGCTCTCGCACCTGTTCGGTTCGCGCCGCTACGAAACCAGTGACACCAGCAAGAACAACTGGCTGCTTGCGCTGCTGACCCTCGGCGAAGGCTGGCACAACAACCATCATCATTTCATGGCCTCGGCGCGCCAGGGCTTCTTCTGGTGGGAGGTTGATATCACTTATTACACGCTAAAGGTCATGTCGTGGTTCGGGATAGTCTGGGACCTCCGCAAAGTGCCCACCCACCTGCTCACCCAACAGACCATCGCCGCGTAACGCAGTTTCTCTCCCTGGCGCCGACTGCCTTTCGCACCCGCGCGAGGCCCGGGGACATGCGCAAGAATCCTCTGAACTTTCTGCGGATCCGCGCATAACTTCTACGCCAATCGGCCCATCCCAAGAATCCACACACGGAGGTCAAATTATGCGAACCAACAGGTCTGTCGCCTTCACAATGGTAACGCTGCTCGCGGCTTTCACTCTGGCCGTTACCGCAGCGGCCGCCGATCAACATTCCGGAACCTGGAAGATGAATCCCGACAAGTCCAAGTACAGTCCGGGACCGGCGCCAAAGAATACCACCATAACGATCGAGTCAGACGACAAGGGCGTCAAGATCAATGCCGAGGGCACCAACGCCGACGGAGGTGCGCTTCACGTTCAATACGACACAAAGTTCGACGGCAAGGATTACCCGGTTGCCGGCGTCCCCTATGCCGACACGGTGTCGGTAAAGCGCGTTGGTGCCGACACGATCGTGTCCACGATGAAGAAGGGCGGCCACGCAGTGATGACCGTGACTTCGAAGGTGTCCAAAGACGGAAAAACTCGGACTTCGACCTTCAAGGGCAAGGACGCGGAGGGACACGACGTACTCAACGTCGTGGTCTCCGACAAACAATAAGACTGCTTGTTCAACGGCGGCTGATTTGACGGGCGCGGCTCTGACCCGATTGTGAGCCGAGGCCCCGCCGTTCAGAGCGGGGTAAGCGGTTGCAGCTCTATTTGGCATGGGCTATAGCCTCCGGTCCAAAAAACCTACCGCAGGACGTGCGGGAAGTAACGCCTCGGGAGATACGAGCAGCGCAATAAGGCACGCCGCCCAGGAACCCACCGAAGAGCTTCCCGAAAAACCACCGGGAACTCCGTAGGAAACCCCCTCGTTTACGAGGGGGGAGGATGTTCAAGCAACAGAAGTGGGACCCACAGGAATGTCTGTCCCACTTCTTTTTTCACGCCCACTGCCAATGCTGCCCCGTATTTATAATGAGGTCTATGCTCACGAAGCGGGACAAGATAGTGACGGACCTCCACAACCTCGTTTCAACCGTGAGGGACCGGGTGGCCGCGCTTCAAGGCGTCGCCGATTTTCTCAGGAGTACCGGCAGCTATCGCTGGGTGGGACTCTATGACGTGGACCGCGCCGCGGGAACCGTGACGAACATTGTTTGGAGTGGGCCGGGCGCACCTGAGTATCCGACATTTCCCATCACAAAGGGGTTGACTGGCTCTGCCATTTCTTCCCGGAAAACAGTGAATGTCGGGGATGTCGCGGCCGATCCGCGGTATCTCACGGCCTTTGGCACGACAAGGTCGGAAATCATTGTTCCTGTGTTCGACTTGGCAGGCGAGAACGTGGTTGGCACGGTTGACGTCGAAAGCGAAAAGCAAAACGCGTTTAGCAAAGATGTGCAGGTTCTTCTCGAGGCTTGCTCCACGGTAATCCGGCCACTTTGGCGCTGCTGATTTCAGCGCGTTTATTCAAGCCGCCAATCATCGCGGAAAACTCAAAAGCCGATTAGCGCCGACCCATGGCTAATAACAAGGCTCCCCGCCGGGCGTAAATCAGGTCAGTTCTGCAAGCGGTTAGAGGGAGAGTCCCTAGCAGCGCGGTCCTCAGTGATGTTCACACACCAGGGATTGCCTCCGCCGCGCTAGTGCTTTTCGAGAATGAGAACTTGAACCGAGTCCGTATCTCGTCCCGCGATATACTTTCGCGCATGTCTCTGCTGAATGGTATTCGCAGAATCGCACTGTGCTGCGTCGTATGCGTCTTTTCGGGCGCGGCGGCGGCGCAAGCAACCCATTACTCCGTGAAGCTGGCGCCGGATTTCGAGCGGCGACTTCTGCGGGGCGAGGAAGTCATTGAATTCCAAGCTGATGCGCGTGTGGCGGAGTGGCAGAAGCAGCCAGGCTTGGAAGTGATTAGCGCAAAGGTCAGCGATGGCGAGGTGACGGTGGCCGAACAGGCGCTGCTTGTGCGCTTGCGTTCGGGCGGTAAGCATAGGTTGCGAATCAGATACAAGGCAACTGCGGGCAAAGGGCTTCGCTGGCTTGATGACAACGCCGGCTTGTTTACGGCTTTTTATTGCGAAGCGTGGATGGTCTGCGACAATTCACCTGGCCAGCGGGCCACGCTTCAACTCGAGATTGTAGTTCCTTTCAAGCCCTTGACCAATGGTGCGAATGGATTCCGGGCCGTGGGACCCGGGCGCAGCGGCAAGGAGTGGCGCGGCCGCGATGGCGATCACTTTGTTTTTGAGCAGAGCGATCCAGTGCAAACCTATCTGTTCAGCTTTGGCGTTGCTCGGCTTGTAGTTGGGAACGATGGCATGTTTTCGATTTACGCCGAGAGCATGAATGCAAATAAGGCGGCATTCGCCAAGACGGCGGATGCCTATGCGTTTCTGCGAGCCGCAGCTTGGGTTGATCCAATGAACTTGCACTACACGCAAGCGTTCTTGCCGGGACGCGGCCTGGGCCAAGAGGCCGCGGGCATGACGCTCATGTCGCAGGACGACCTCGCCGATCTCACAGCCAAGGATGACGTGCAGTTGATGGCCCATGAGTTGGCTCATCAATGGTGGGGCGTTACGGTGGGGATCCGCTCATGGTCTGATTTCTGGCTGAACGAAGGGTTTGCGGAGTTCATGTCCGACGCTTATATCGAAAGGCGCCAGGGGCGCGCGGCGTACGACCAGCAAATCGCGGTATTGCGGGAGCGCATGAAGAAATTGCGCGAAGAAGGGAAGGATCGCCCGCTGCATTGGGAAAAGTGGAAGGACGCGCATGAGGCGCTGGGGCCAATCCCGTACGTGAAGGGAGCGTTGTTCCTGGACCGTCTGAGGGCGGAACTGGGCGACGAGATTTTCTGGCAAGGGATCGGTCTGTACACGTCCGGCAACGCGCGGCGCCTGGTGGACTCCGGTGATTTCAAGCGCGCAATGGAAGAGGCGAGAGGCCGCGATTTGAGGGCGCTATTCGATGATGAGGTCTATCACTGAAATTGGGCTGGTTAGATGAGGTTGCCAGCTTCAAGCGCCAGTTTTTCAAGCTTTGGCTAACACTTCCGGGCCGCTGGGCGTCTTGGCTGAATGTAAACGGAACACCGAACGCCGCAGACGTCAGGAAGGCCAGCCATGCCACGGAAACGACTGCTCTTACCGCTCTACGCTCTGTTCGCTTGTTGCTTTGCCGTCTCGCCTCATACGCTGGACGGGTCTGCAGACCCGCCACTACACAGGGCGCAGCCTCATACAGTCGGTGCGGAGGCCCACCCTGTCTATTCGAGTTTCACGGCCCATGAATGGGGCACCTTCACGTCCATCGCCGGCGGCGACGGCCAGGCGGTCGAGTGGCTGCCTCTCACCGCGTCCCCGGACCTGCCCCGGTTCGTGGAACACTTTCGCAATTCCAGCTTCAAGGTTGGCCTGCGCGGCACCGTGCGCATGGAAACTCCGGTTATCTATCTATATGACCCGCGGGAAGAGACTGTCTCGGTCAAGGTGGCTTTCGCCAAGGGCCTCATCACGGAGTGGTACCCTCGCGCCAGCCGCGTCGAGCCTGCCGCCAACATTTTTGATGGCACTCTCTACCAGCCGCACCCCGACGGGAGTATTGCGTGGGACTCCGTGACCCTTTCGCCGAGTCTGAGAGCGGAATTTCCACGCGATAATCTGGACAATCACTATTACGCTGCCCGCATGACTTCTTCGACGCCCCTTCGCGTGAAGACGCCCGCAGGGGAGCAAGAAGAGAAGTTTCTTTTCTACCGCGGCGTATCTACGTTTTCCGTACCCCTATCGGCGATGCTGACAACCATGGGTAAATTGCAGGTCGCAAATCGCAGCGAGGAAGAAATTCCCAATACCATTCTTTTCGAGCGCCGTGGGCAGAGAGTCGGTTATCGCATCGGCGGAGCGGTGCAGAAGGACACGGTTCTCGATCCACCGCAACTTACCGGCACAATCGATGATCTAGGCAGAGATCTAGAAGGAATGCTCGTTGCTCAGGGCCTCTACCAGGATGAAGCGCATGCCATGGTCGAAACCTGGCGGGCTTCCTGGTTCGAGGAAGGCAGCCGGTTGCTGTACATCGTGCCCACGGCGTTTGTGGATGGTGTGCTGCCACTTTCGATCAACCCTGCTCCTGCAAGAACTGTGCGCGTCTTCGTCGGACGGCTCGAAATCGTTACACCCGCGACGCAAAAGGCCGTGCAGAGCGCGTTGGCCGCACACGACAGCGCGACACTGAAGATTTTCGGCCGATTTCTGGGGCCCATCATGGAAACCATGATCCAGAAAGAGTCAAGTCCAGCCAGGATCCAGCAGTATTGCCAAGCTCTGGATTCCTACCACAGTTCAGAAATTGCCCCGGGTAGGCGCCGAGACTGAATTCTCGAAACACCATGCCCGCGCGTCATGAATCTGACGCAAGCGACCGCGCCGCGCTCAATTGCTGCCAATTGCCGATCGGACTTAGCTGACTGGCAACCCACAGCCATCGTCCGTCCTTTTGATTCCGGTGACCGTTTACCCAACCGAGCCGTAAAGCCGTGGACTTCAGGCCGAGGCGCGCAGGAGTGGCCGGCTCATGCCATTCTTTCTTCTATCCCGGAAGGGACCTTCGGCGGGATACGCCGGAAGTGATGCCTCCGGAGGTACGAGCAGCGCCGTAAGGCGCTCGGCCCAGGAACCCACTGAAGAGATCTCGCAAAACCAGCGAGGCTCCGCAGGAATCCTCTCCGTTCAGGGAGAGGACGATGTCAAATCAGGCCGAGTTCGCGGGCGTGTTTGGTGCAGAGGAAGAGATTCAGGTAGGGGTTCTGGCCGAAATTCCAGTCCGACCATCGATGCGCCCAGTCGGGCCTCCTGAAATCGCAAGCGTAGTCGCCGAGGACCTCCACGGAACGCAACTCGCTCTTTTGATTTCGCGCGTAGAAAATAAACTCAGCGCGGCATTCCGTCGCGGAGGAGGCGCCCTCGGAGCCGTCCTTCTTTTTTTGTTCCTGCCCTTTCATTTTACGGTCGGCCTCGGGAGGAAATAGGGCCAGGTAAGAGCCAGAGAGAAGAGCGCCGCGCCGGCTATGACACTGTCAGAGCCGGCCGCGGTCCGCCGTGTCATGGAGTCGTAGAGAATGAAAATTCCGACTGAGACCAACGTTACCGTAAGAAGAATCGCGGAACCTCTGAATACCCTCATGTTAGGAACTCCCACCTCCCGCGGAATAGACGACAAGCCTTGGTACTCCTCCGCACCAAGGGTCCAGGGCATGTTCAGCGGCTAACTTGCCGACGCCTCAAAACTGTGGTGCGCCACCTTTGTTGTTTCGAAGGTAATTAGTTCCGGCCGTGCATAGGGTTTCTTCATGATTTCGCCACAGGAGCACCGCGGGTTGGAGCCGCCTTGCGCGCGGCTTGATGTACTCACGAGGATTTCGCTTCTGCATTCCAGATTCTGACAACGCCACTGCTCTCCCTTTCGGATATCCACAGTGATTCGTCCTCCTTTGCGAATATTGTCTGGCACTGTCGCGTGATGCTCTTTCCGGTCCTGGGACCATGAACTAGGGGCAAATTGCGGGGCCGCTGTTGGAAGCGTAAAGCGTTTAGGTCCGTGGCTGGTTGTCTCCATGATTTAAGTATTCGTTGGGGAGGAGCGCCGGAGGCTCGGAAATTGAGGCACGCTTGGGATTACAACCGCTGATGTGCGACCGGCAGAATTCCATTGAAAATTGCGAATTTGCCGCCGCGGCGCCGGAATGTTCCTGGAAACAGTTCTAAATGTTTAAACATTTACTAAAGATGTAAGCCGTGGAAGATCCGCCCGTGGAGTGCAAGTGGGTAAGTCCGCGATATTCGGGCCAAAACGACCCAATCACAAGTCCTGGCGGGCGTTACCGGGAGAGCGCTATTGCGGGCCGAGCCCCTCGATGTTGCAGCTTCATGAACGTTGCAGTTTGTATTTTGTTTCTGCCGCCGCCGTTCTTCGCGATTCTCTTTCGATCCCGCGTATTTGGTGCGTCTGCGAGACCGTAGTGCGGGAGTTCTGGTTGGGATACCAACCAGAACTCCGCTAGCAATTTGCCTTTCTGTTTTCCTTCATAGGCTAGCAAGGGGCCACGAATGGGGCATCCCGATCCAAGCCTCCATCGTCCCTATTCTCTTCAAGGAGACACAAATGATGAAACTGCGAATTCAAGGCGCACTTTATATGTTCGTTCTGTCCGCTGCCGTGGCTGTTTTTTCGGGGGTGGTCCCGGTTCCATTTTCGAGCGCAGGAAAGCACAGTCTGCCTGCAATTCAGTCCAACGGAGTGGTCACCTTGACCGCCGATGGAACGGACCCAGTACCGCCGCCAAAACCACTGCCCTGGGTCGGGGTAGCTTCTTAGGAAGGAATTCTTAAGGAAGGGGAGGGTCGCCTGCGTCCTTCCCCTCCCTCATGCTAGGATTGGCTTCGCGCGGTCTACCCAGGTCCGCGTCGGAGAAAAATGCTTGGGCAAGCCATTTGGTGGGGCGGCATTGCACTCGAAGCCTTGCTGCTAATTCGAGGGTTTCGAGGCAAACTGCTGTCTCGTTATCCCGTTTTCTTCTCTTATATATTCTTCGTGTGGTTGCAGTCCCTCCTTCGCTTTTCTGTTTATCACTCACGGCCGGAGCTCTATTCATCCGTTTACTGGATTACGGAATGGCTAGCCATTTTGATCGGATGTGGTGTGGTCTTCGAGATTTACCGCGTGGGGCTGGCTGCCTATCCCGGGACGGCGCGAATGGCGCGAAATCTGCTCGCCTTTGTGTTCGTCATGGCGTTTACAAAAGCGATCGTCGAGACGTGGAATGACCCCCATTGGTGGTTGATAGCCACAACCATGGATCTGGAACACGCTTTGCGGACGGCGCAGGCCCTCGCCATCGTTGCGCTGGTCGCGTTGTTTTTGTTTTATTCGATATCTTTTGGAAGAAATCTAAGGGGCGTTCTGTTGGGCTATGGCCTGTTCATCGGCGAGAGCGTCATTTGGTTAACATTTGTTTCAGCGGGGGGAGCGAGGTTTCGCGAATTCTGGTTGTACGTCCATCCGGCTTGCTATTTCGTTGTTCTCGGGATCTGGGCCATGCATCTTTGGTCCTATGCTCCGAATCCTGAGCCCAAAAGAGCGGTGCGCCTGGAAGAGCAATACCAAAGAATGGCAGCGGCGACCGGCCGGCGATTGCGAGAAGGACGCGGCTACCTGGCAAAGGTGGTGCGTTCTTGATAGGGACCTCCAGTGCGCTGATCGGCGCCGTCGTGCTTCTCGTGCTGATACTCGTGTGGATCAGAGCGGATTCGGCATCGCGGCATCTGCCTTCCGTTCTGGACGGGTGGCCGCCCGACCAGGGTGACGCCATCGAGGAATGTCCGCCAGAGTTTGTCTCGCAAATCTTTTCAGGCCAAGACCTGGCATTCATTTCGCGATTGGGATCGCCCGACCTGAAAAGACACTTCCTCCGACAACGCAGTGCGGTGGCGCTCCTTTGGGTCCAGCAGAGTTCGGCGGCCATCCGCCGAATCATGCGGCGTCATTTGGAAGCGAGCCGCCTGAGTGAAGATATCGAATTCACAACGGAGACCAGGATATTCCTCCAATACGCGCAGCTCAGGTTGATTTGCGGAGTTCTATTTCTTTTGATCGGACTGGTGGGGCCACAGAAGTTACACGGTATCGCTTTGTATGTCGACGGACTTACGCATCGCATTGGCAGTGTCCTGAGAGAGATCGAATCTGGAACTCGATCGCGCGAAATGGACGGTGCGCGATCTTCCTAGTAGGGCACATCGCGTCTGCGGTAAGTGGAACTGG
>Ga0066659_10000270_pt1 | contig 17644 bp, 10 predicted proteins | sample GraSoiAngelo_108_FD_75176 | JGI IMG/M metagenome (GOLD analysis project Ga0066659, IMG submission 75176) | Grasslands soil microbial communities from the Angelo Coastal Reserve, California, USA - 14_0903_09_40cm | ecosystem: Environmental > Terrestrial > Soil > Grasslands | place: USA... | reverse complement strand
TTTCCTTGCGGCGTAGAGTGAGCCGAGCGAGGGCCAGATTGGCTATGTTGAGCCCACCGATCAGCAAAACGAGAAATGCACCGCCCCACAGCAGATAGAGCGTTCCTTTTACGCCGGCGGTCAGCATATCCTGCAGTGGCTTGACCGTGGTGCGGAAGCCGGCATTGATCAGAAGCTCTTTCATTTCCGGAAAACGCTCCAGGTTTTCGTTATTCAAGGCGTTGACCTGCGCTTGAGCCTGTCCCAGCGTGGCACCGGGCTTCAAGCGCCCGATGTGATACCAGTTGTTGCTGTGATGAACGGTCTTTTCTTCGGGCGTAAACGCGAGCGGGATCCACAGGCGAACTTCAGGATCGATGAAATTAAAGTTCGGAGGCATGACACCGACGACCGTGAACGGTTTGCCGCTGATGCGCAAAGAGCGGCCAAGGGCCGATTTCTCTCCGCCGTACAACTGCTCCCAAAGGCCATGGCTCAGGACAGCCTCTTGATCGCGGCCAACTTCTCCCTCATCATCGGTGAACGCACGGCCGAGCATGGGCGAGACACGGAGAAGTTTGAACCACGACGGTGTCACTAACATTCCGTGAATCTGCTGTGGAGAGCCGTTTAGCTCCACCGTTTGATTGCGATCGTGAAACAAGGCTTGGCTCTCGAAACAGGTCATTTCGCGAAGGCGGTCGTAGTAATCGCCGGAGGCGCTGTTGTTGGAGCCTGCGACTCCAGCATTGGGGTAATCGTTGGACATGATCAGGATGGAGTTAGCGTCCGGGACGGGCAGGGGATGCAAAATGACCCCGTGCACAATTGCGAAAAGAGCGGTGTTGGCGGCGATGCAGACGGCGAAGGTCAGAACTACGGTGACGGCGAAGCCTCTCTCGCGCCACAAGGACCGGAGGCTGTATTTCAAATCGAGGAGAAATGCATCCATGACTTCGGAAAGCCTCCATTGCGAGGTTATGTCTGCCAACCTGAGCCGGAATCCTACTAGGATTCAGTACGCATGGATAACGAACAAAGTTCCTTACAGACGAGGGCGCGGGAATGGCAATTGTAAGGCAAGCGGATCTTACTGACGAGGAAGTGGATTCGACACAACGAAATCTGGATACTGCAGGAGTAATCCCTGATCAACGCGCCAGCAGTGACCGACAATCGTTGGCGAGAAGTCCCGTTCGCGGACATCACCACTGATCTCCTCGAACGCCGTTTCTTGCCCGTGACGCGCCGAACTGACCTCGGTTTTTGCCGCAGCGGTACTTTTTAGGATTGTTCCCTGGATCACGGGCAACTCTGACCGTAACGCGATTAGGTAAGGGTTGTCGACAATCCAGGCGTTATCGCTTGGCTGCCGATCGTCCGGGAGCATTTTTTCAGTGCAGGGACATCCCCATAGAGCTTGGTCACCTTGACATTCTACTGAAGGCGCTATATCGTCACCTAGAATGTCTACCAAAGAAGAATGCGAACGCATCGAGCTGCTGCAAGGGACGCTGGACTTGCTGATTCTGCGCACGCTGTTGCTGGGGCCGGCGCACGGCCACGCCATTGCCAAGGCCATCGAATTCAACTCCGAGGATGTGTTGCAGGTCGAGCAGGGGTCGCTCTATCCGGCGCTGCACCGGCTGATCCAACGGCGATGGATTTCGGTGGAAGAAGGAACCTCAGAAAACAACCGCAGGGCCAAGTTTTACAAACTGACGCCGAAGGGCCGGCGGCAACTCACGCTGGAGACGCGCAAGTGGGACAAGCTCGCGGGAGCGATCGCGCGGATTCTGCGTCCGAGGGAGCAGGAGGGCGAATGATGTGGCGGCGCAAGCGCATGTTGGAGGAACTGGACAAGGATATTCGCGAGCACATCGCGAGGGAAACGCAGGACAACATCGAGCGCGGGATGTCGCCAGAAAAAGCGCATTATGCGGCGATGCGCAAGTTTGGCAACGTGACGCGGGTCAAGGAAGAGACGCGCGAGGTTTGGAGCGTTGTTTGGGTCGAGCAGATTCTTGCGGACATCCGCCTTGGCCTGCGCATGTTGCTCAAGTCTCCTGGCTTCGCCTTTGTTTCCATTCTCACGCTTGCGCTCGGCATCGGTGCGAACACCGCCGTCTTCAGCCTCGTGGATTGCCTCGTCCTTCGTCCCCTCCCGATTGAGCACCCCGAGCGGGTTGTTTTCCTGGCCTCGTCATGGAAAGGCGGCCAAGCGAGCACGGCGTTCTCGTATGCGGATTTTCGGGAAATCGGGGAACAAACGCCGACTATCTTTTCGGAGATGACCGCAATTCGTCTTTACCAAGCGGACGGGGTGAGCAGAGATCGCAACAGCCAACCCATGTTGGGCAGCTATGTGGCAGGAAATTTCTTCGACGCCCTGGGAATCAAACCTGCTCTGGGGCGGCTCATTCTGCCGTCGGAAGGAGCGATTACTGGGGCGGATCCCGTTCTCGTGGTCAGCTACAGCTACTGGAAATCACGGTTCAGTGGCGATCCCAATATCGTCGGCGAGAAAGTGACGGTCAACGGGCTTCCGGTAACGGTCATAGGCATCGCGCCGGAGGGATTTCGAGGTCTTAGCTCGCTAGTCGATATGCAGGGCTACATGCCTTTGGCAATGGCTCCGACTCTGAAGGATGCTCCGGCGGATTTTCTTACAGCTCGAGATGCGGCGTACTTTGTAGTGATTGCGCGACTGCGGCCCGATATCGATATGCAACAAGCACAATCTGCTCTGCAAGTCGTGGCCGAAAGATTGGCACAAAAGCGTCCAAAGTTGGCGGGTATACTGACCATTCGCGCGGTACATCTCGGTCCCGCTGGCCTCACCATCAATCCCGGACACCCGGAGATGCTGCCTCTAATAAGCACGCTGTTCCTCGGTCTCGCGGCGTCGGTGCTTGTCCTCGCTTGTATGAATATCGCTAATCTATTGCTCGTGCGAGCGGACAGCCGAGAGCGCGAAATGGCGACGAGATCGGCCTTGGGAGCGACGCGGAGTCGTCTGATTGGGCATTTGCTGACGGAGAGTATTCTGTTGGCGCTGCTGGGAGGTGTCGGTGGAGTCCTGCTAGGCCTGGGCGCAAGCCAAGCGCTTAGTTCGATACCTCTTCACACATCTCTTCCCGTCGTTCTGGATTTCCGTTTCGACTGGCGGGTGTTCGCCTACGCCTTTGGCGTGGCATTACTGACGGGCATTCTCGTCGGTGTTACGCCCGCGCTACGCGCCGCGCGCGGAGACGTGAACAGAATTCTCCACGAGGGCGGGCGCACATCAACTGCGCGCGACCATCGCCTCCGCAGCGCTCTCGTTGTCGCACAACTGGGCGGTTCGCTGATGCTCCTCGTCGTTGCAGGCCTGTTCGTGCGCAGTTTGGAGCATGTGCAGCATTCCGATCTCGGATTTGACCCAAACGGTGTTTTGAACGTCTCGCTTGATCCCCATGAAGCGGGGTACGACGAGCAGCAAGCGCGTGAATTTTTCCGTAATCTTTTGCAAAGCGCGCGGTCACTGCCAGGCGTTCAGTCGGCGAGCCTGGCTGCTTCAGTTCCAATGGGTTACTACGACTTGGGCACTGCCCTCAGGATCGAGGGGTATCAAGTGCCGGCTGTTGAGCGGGAGCCGTACGCCGCATATAACTCGGTCTCTCCAGGTTATTTCGAAACTATGCGCATCCACTTGCTGCGCGGCCGCGAATTTCTCGACTCGGACGCGGAAAATTCACCACCCGTCGCGATCGTCAGCCAAGCCATGGCCGACCGCTACTGGCACGGAATGGATCCAATCGGTCGGAATTTCAGCAGCGATGACGAACCCAATCATTCGCGGCAAGTTGTCGGCGTGGTGAAGAATATACGGGCTGAGAGCTTCGAGGCTGAAACTTCCCCATTTTTCTACGTTCCATTCGCGCAGTCTTATCAGCCGGTCGCGACGCTTCAGGTCCGAACGGCCACTGCTCCTGAGACGATGGTGCGAGAGGTGACGGGGCTCATTCACTCGCTTGAGCCCGTCATGCCCGTTTTTGATGTGCAGCCTATGACCGTGGCTCTGGAGACTGTGAACGGCTTCCTCCTTTTCCAATTCGCTGCGGGGTTAGCTGCTTGTCTCGGAATCCTCGGGCTCGTGCTCGCGGTCGTCGGAGTGTACGGTGTCATTTCGTACGCTGCCAGTCAGCGCACGCATGAGATCGGTATCCGCATGGCGCTCGGCGCTGAACCAATGCAAGTGCTTAGAATGATTTTCGGACAGGGTTTCATCATTATAGTGGCCGGTGTTCTCATCGGACTCGTAGCTGCGGCCGGAATGGCGAGGGTACTGCAGAATTTCTTGATCGGCGTGCGAGCGCTCGACCCGATTACGTATTCGGGTGCTTCGTTTCTTCTTGGGCTTGTTGCTCTCGCCGCGTGTTATATCCCAGCATTCCGGGCCATGCGGGTCGATCCAATGACCGCCCTGAGGCACGAGTAATCTCTCCAAACGCGCAGTGCGCTTGAGAACACAAGTATGTTCTGAAGGTTGGATTGTGTCTGGATGACGGGCGATTCAGAAGTCATCGGATCAAATTCTCAGTTTCTTGTTTGCGGACGACTCGCCCCGAACTCTGTTCAAGCCCTACACAGGTAGCTATTTCCACCTTCCTTCTCAAGTGTTCGTCGAAACTGAGTTACTCGTAGTGCAGGGAGACCAGCGGGTCCACTTGCGTGGCTTTGCGGGCTGGAAACAGGCATGCTGTGAGGCCAACAACGAGAATGAGAGCTGCGACGGCGGAAAAGGTCCAAGGGTCCGTGGCTGAGACACCCCAGATTTGGCTGGTCATTAAACGCGTCAAAGCCAGGGCAGCAGCCAATCCAGCAATCGTTCCTGTTGCCATCAGGCCCAGACCCTTCTTGAGCACCATGCGCAGAACATCGTTCTGTTGGGCGCCTAAAGCCATTCGGATGCCGATCTCGTGCGTTTGCAGTGAAACCGTGTATGCCATGACGCTAAAGACGCCAATCAAAACCAAGAGCAGTCCGATACCGCCGAACGCTGTGAGAATGATGAGAGTGAACTGCGGCCCGGCGTAATACCAGCGTCCGAGAAAACTCTCAATGGTTCCGTCGTCAGAGATGGCCACATCGGGGTCCATTTCCGTAATCTCCCGTCGAAGGCTTGCCAAGATTAGGCTTGAGTTTCCCGCGGTGCTCACCATGATGCCGCGTGGACCCGTACTCGTGATGGTATAAGGCAAATAGACCTCGGGCTTTGGCGCATCTTGCAGGCCATTATTCTTGGCGTCCGCGATCACCCCGATAATTTCAAAGTAGGCGTCACGAGGTCAATCCGCCGCCCATTCCTCGAACGTGGTGAACTTAATCCTCTGACCGACGGGATTTTCGTTCGCGAAGTAACGGCGGGCGAGCGTTTGATTGATGACGGTTACATGTCGAGCTGACTCCACGTCGCTTCGCGAAAGCAGCCTGCCGCGCAGCAAGGTTCGACTTAGAGTCTGAAAATAGCCCTCACTACACAAGTCAAAGGTAGTGCCCCAGGGCTCGGAATGCGTTTTTCCGGGAATGAGCACTTCGGTCCACCCGAATGAGTAGGGCGGAAACGAGCTAGCCTCAGTAGCGGCGATGACGCCTGGCAAGATGGCCAAGCGATCCAGCGCTTTTCTAAAGAACACTCTCTTTTGGTCACGATTCTGCACTCCGCTTGGATTACGGCAATCCGTAAGTAATCCCAGCAGACCTGGTCGCGCAATTCAGCATACGACGTTGGCTACGCAGCATTTGTGTTTTCTGTTTGTAGTCGCCAAGATCTGGAAGCATTCCGGGCTGGTAGGAATCAGCTATAGCGACCAATATGCGGAGCGCGGTTTATTTCAGCGGTTGATGAAACGCCGTCGGGATATCGCGACTGGGACCGGCAAGTTTCTTGCCGGTGCTCGCCAGGCCGCTGACACTGGAGCTTGTTGCTCGGTGATCGGGGTTGCGAAGCACATTAGCGCAAGGAAAACCGCAAGAAACCTTTGCGCTAAACTTGCGCTAAACGATGGGAAATGACGGGCAACGACTGGCAATGACGGGCAGTTAAGTCGTTGAAAAGATTGCTAAGTCGTTTGTTTAGAGAGGCAGGGCGCCGATTCGTAATCGGCAAGTCGTGGGTTCAATCCCGACCCTCGGCGCCACCGCTCAAAATCCCGCGAAATCAATTAGTTGACCTTCTCATTTTCTGTAGCCACCAAAATGTTGTGAACATTAATGAACAGAACGCTACAAGCGTCCAAGCGACCATTCTGTGATTCTCCGAGGGAAACTCTACCACTGTCGCAGAGATGGTCAAACCCAAGACTTCTTCGCCGATTCACCGAAGGGTCTCAAGTGATTTGCGATGGAAGGCAGAAGAAAGGCGTCAGTGCTGGATGTCGGCGAAGGCGGGGATGGAACTGCGCGAAACGTTTTTGTAAACGATGCCGCCCTTCATTACGAAGACGACGCGGCGGACGGCAGTGATGTCTCTTAGTGGGTCACCATCGAGCGCGATAATGTCGGCCTGAAGGCCGGTGGTGATCGAACCAATCTGATCGGACATACCCATGGCTTCCGCCCCGAGTGAATTGGCAGAGACCATCGCGGACATGGGGTCCACACCGCAGTCGCGCACGCGGTCAATGAATTCCTCGGCGTTGCGGCCGTGAGAGCCCGCCACCGCGTCCGTCCCGAAGACGATCTTCAGCCCCGGAACTTTCCTAGCGCGCTGAATCACATCGTGAAGCATGGGCAGAAGCTCCTTCATGGGTTCAAACTCTTCAGGAGTTTTCGGGAAGAACGGAGTTCCGGCATACTTTTCCCTATTCGAGAGATAATTCTCGACGATCAGACCGGCCTGCGGATCGAAATACGTGCCGCGCTCGGCCATCAACTTCAGATCGGCGTCCGTGGCGCCCAAACCATGCTCGACTTCCGTGCATCCGGCCAAGACGGCCATGCGAACGGCATCGCGAAAAGCGTGAACCAACGTGTGCAGGCCCTGCTTCTTCGCCTCGTCGCACGCGGCGTTTAATTGATCCTGGGAAAGCGTTGGCGGACCGCTGCGCATTCCCCCGGCTGCATAGATTTTGATGAGGTCCGCGCCCGCGTCCTTTTGTTTGCGCACGAAGGCACGAATCTCGTCCGGCGTGCCCGTCTTCTCGGCTTGCCCTGAGAGTGGCTGGTTGGCCGTCAGAATTCGCGGTCCGGGTAAGGCTCCGCGCGTGATCGAATCGCGCAAAGGGAGGTCACTGGGCGAACCGACGCTCTGCACGGTGGTGAAGCCGGCCATCAGCATCACCCAGACATTTGAAACGGAAGCTAGCGTGGCGTCGTCCCGCGTAATTCGCGCGCTTGAGGGAATGGCGTCGCGCTCCGATTGCGGCAGGGACTCAAACGTCGCGCCGGCCAATTTTCCGTTTTTGGCGAAGAACCAGTTGATGTGCACGTGGGCGTCAATCCATCCAGGCAAGACGGTGAGGCCGCGGAGGTCGTAGTCCACTGGGCCGGCCTTGGGATCAAGCACGGCGATCCTCGAACCTTCGATGACGATGCGCGTGTCGTGCAGAACATGGCCCTTGCCATCGAGGACGGTGTTGGCGGCGATAACGATGCGTTTTGCAGGTGCGGCCGTTTGCGAGGACACGATTGGGGAGAGGGCGCAAACGGTGAGAAGGCTGGATAGGCAGAAAACAATCTTGGTTGCGGGCACAGGCACTCCTGGTCTAAATCGCCATATACAACCTACCGGGCCGCGCGGGATCTTACTACTCCCTGTTGCGGCCAAACGTGGGTGTGGCGGCCGATGAGCTTCCCTCTTTCCCAAGAAGTGTGGGTCACAGCCGGCCGAGCAAGGCGAAGGTCAGGAGGAGAAAAACTGTGCAACAAGCCGCGTCACAACCGCGCCTAAAAGTGCCTAAAACTGCTCAACTCGAAACTGGGAAACCGCTGGAACTGAAGATAGTTAAGGGTTTCGAGTTTTGCTGATGCAATCGGCAGGTCGTGGGTTCAACTCCCATTCTCGGCTCCAGATTGTTCAGTTCACTTTCCCATTTTCTGTACCCGCCGAAAACTGGGGAACACTAGAAAACACCAAGCCACCCACCTCCGCCACGGCGCGCCCTTGCGACTCCGGGATCGCGCGTGTGTAGAGGTTGAGAGTGGTTTTCAGGTCAGAGTGTCCAAGGATCGCCTGAGCCGTTCGCAGTGATTCCCCCCACTTCACCAGGTAACGTTGCGTGAGTGTGACGCCGCAAACTATGCCAGCTGATGACTGGTAAGTTTAGCTTTCGACGCCTTGGTTGCAAGACCATTTGCCACGGCGCAAGAAAGAACCGACGAGCTGCCCTCACAACTTCTGAACAAAACCTGCCGAATACCGTGCTAAACCGTGATACATGGTGCCTTTGACCCCAAACTCGAATTGCGCGATGTCCCCGGGAAGTTGGCTCAAGGGTCGCGGCAAGCGTAGCGGTTCATGCGCACGATCGGCTTCCCGCGATCCAGAACCCGATGTGCGATGAAATAATCCGGATTACGCTCTCGCCATTGCTTCTGCTTTTTTCTCCGGCGAGCCACCTGACAATCCGGATTTCGACACGCTCGCTGACGCAAGCCAATACGCGGATCGGGCCGGAACCAACATCGGCAAATGCAGCAGGGTTTCTTTCGGGCATCTGACATGGTGATCCATGGTCACCACGCCAGCAATCGAAGTCAGCCTTGGCGAGTAAGGCGGATTTACTTTCAGAAAGTGCCAAAAGCGCCTGATCGCGTTTCATTGAATCCATCGCGTTAATGGACGTAGCTTCTGCTTAGCTTCGACCAAGGCGGTACGCCACCGTTGCTCGAACTTTCGCATCGCCTCCCGCTTATGCTCCTCCCAGTCACGGATGTAGTCCCACTTCTCCTTCACTGGGTCCCACATCCAAAAGCTCTTTATTTCGGTGAGCTCGGCATCGGTGGGTACATCCGACACGATCAGCAGCAACGTGCCACACCCGGGGCAACACCGCTTCTTCCGGAAGGCAAAATCCCATCGGCACCTCGGGCATTGGTAGCGCCGCGGTCGGAATTTCATAATCGCCTCCCGAGGGCTCGTAGCTTATCTCCGCACCCTCTGCCCAGACAAGATCCTTACCTTAACACCAACACCTTGCATCGGGGTGCGCACCTGGCGTAGGAAAGTACGGGGGGTGGAGATGAATCGCAACAGCGCAAGGCTTCTGGCCCAAAATCCACAGATCTTAAAACGTCTGGCCAAGTATATGGCGCAGCAATGCTTCCGAAACACGGTCTTGGAAAACTTCCACGCGGGAATCACTCCCTATTCCGAAGCAGGCGACTACTCTGACGTTGTAGTGAAGACCCCTGCCGGTACAATCCCGCGGTCAAAACTCTCGCGTCTCAACGATCAAGAGATGAAGACGCTTATGATCGATGTGGTCAACCAGACCTATTTGCTGCTCCGGACTCTGTTCGATGCTCCTTACAAGCTACGACGGCGGCAGCTTTCGGAAGGTGGCACTCAACCTTGGAACACTTGGTTGCCATCATTTCGCGCGGGGAAACTCCGAAGGGACCAAACAAGACCCTCAATTGAACAAACGGCTTCCTCAATAATGAGCACGCTGCGGCAGGTGCTTGCAACGTCAAAGTCGGACAGACAGGGCGCTAGGCCGTCGACGCTGCTCCTTAGACCTGCGATGTGCGCCGCCTGTACGATAGGCATTCATCGCCGCCTCGTCTATCCAAGCCGTCATGGTCCAAAAGACGTTCTTGGCGTTGACTAGTAGCCTGCCGCCGAGGAAACCAGAGCTGCGCTCTGCCTGGCGCATGGTCTTGAATGTGTCCCAGAAGAATTGCGGAAGGTAGATAAAAGACCGAACTCGCAAACGCGTCACGGAAATCCATGCCATGTTGTCCTCTGGCGTCCATAGATTGGGACGACCGCGCGCATAATATTACTCCGGTTCTCGTTGAGTGTTCCGTGTTCCGTGTCCCGCACTCTCCATAGAGTTCGTTGCGATGCCAGGGCCCTGTGACGCGACGATGATCATCGTGTGTTGGCCTTCCAGGTGTATCATTGGGAATCCGGAAATTGGGATCGCTTCCCACGTAATTTCCGGATAGCCAGGCACAATCCCAAGAGGCACCGCTGCGGGCTACGAACGAGGTCACTTTCAGCGCTGAATTCGCGCCGCGCCACGATCAGAGCCGATAACCGACCAGCGTCCCCGGCGCCGTCCGCAGGAAGAGCATGCCGGCGACGTCGTCGACTGCGTACACCGGCTCGCGCTCCTTACCCAGATCCACGCGCGCGCGCGGCTGCCCGCTGTCCTTGTCGATCTGAAGCAGTACATTTCCGTTCCCATCGGGAGCGCGAGTCAACATAAAAACCGAGCCTGGGACGGTGAGCGAGGCCTTGAAGCGTTTCGTCGCGAGCGCCGCGGACTGGCGCGAGTAGCCTGTGAGCTGTGCGCCGGACTGCGAGTACGCCGTCGCCAGTTGCCCGGTGACGTATCGCGCGTTGGGATCCATGGTTTTCTGCGATGCTTGGGTGAAAGCGTCGCCATACGCCGAGGCGGCGGCGCCGTACAGGCCGGCGCGCACGGCGTTCACCGCATAGAGCGCGCGCACCACCCCCGGAAGCTGCGGTGCAGGGTAATAAACTTGCTGCTTCACCTGCCCATCCCGCGCCACGAGCACGAGGTTCTGCGGCGCGATAAGCACAACGCCTCCGGGCCGGATCTCCATATCAATCGGATCTTCGCCGCCCTGCAGCTTGATCTCGCCGCCGAGCGCGCGGAAGGTGCCGGCCTCGCGATCGACTGCGTATAGGCGGTGGTCGCGGTTCGCGAACACGTAAAGCGTCCGCCCTTCCGAGGCATGATGTAGGTAGTACCGCCCGGCCTTGTAGTCCTCCGCGCTCAACGGCTTGCCGCTCTCAATCGCGTCCTTGAACTTTTGCTCACCCGTGGCGAGATCGATGATGTTGACCTCGGCGTTTATCGTGGCGTCGGGACGCGAAACGTAGAGCAAGCCTGCCGGCGTAAGCTCCACGTAGGCGAGCTGGCCTTTGATCTTCACATCCTTCTTCAGCCGCAGTGTCGCCGTGGCCACATCCATCACGTTCACGAAAGTGCGCGACTCAGCGTCCACGGCCAGCACCACGGCGTCGCCGGCGACCATCGCATCGATCACATTGCCATGCATCCGCAGTGACTTCGTGGCAACCGTCGTCCCATCTTCGTAGCGAGCCACGTTGAGGCCTGTTTGGACAACTCCGTTGATGACGCGGCGGCTCCGGGTTGGCTCACCTTCCGGCGGTGCTTCGGGGAGCATGATGATCCCAGCGGGATGTTGGACGATATCGCGGATGTTCCCCTCCACGCTCGCGGGCTTGGCCCAGAGCGCCTGACCGTCAGCGAGGCTGTAGGCCATGAGGTGGTCGTCGAAGCTCACGTAAATGCGATCGCTTTTGTTGAGCGACGGGTAGAGCTGCACGTGTCGCGGGGATTGCGCCCAGCGGGTGGCGGTGGGCAGTGCTGCGGACCACCGCACCGCGCCAGTCCGCGCGTCCAGAGCTCGCAGACCTATCAGCGTGTGGACGACGATCATGTCCGGCCCCGCCTGCAACACCTCCAACGCGCTGCCCTCGGCAGCAGTGCGCTGTAAACCCTGCATCATGGCACCGAAGCCCCTCTTCTTAGGCTCGGCCTGTTCGAACAGCGCTTCGTTCGTCCAACGCTGTTCGCCCGTCACGAGATCGTAGAGCGCAACAACCGAAGGCCCGTCCAGGCGCCGCCCGTGGACGAGAAGGGTGCCGCTCTGCGGCAGAACGCGGCGGGTAACGATTTGCGCCAGGTTCAGGCGATGGGAATCGAAGACCACCGCGCCAGTCACAGGGTCAAAAATCACCAGCAGGCCCGGGCGCGTCGCTTCCATGAGGAGAGAGCCCTCGACCATGCGGACGCCGTCAGCCGGCAATCCGCCGAGCTCGGGCTTCTCCCACATGACTTGGCCGCGCTCGGTATCGACAGCCGCGAGCGCGGCGTCCGTCGAGACGAGGAGAGCGCCCATCGGCGTGAGCTGCTGCCAGCGGATGTCTCCCTTCACCTTGAGTGTCCATGCCGCGGTCGCACCAGAAGGGGCGGGCGCAACGGCTTGAGCATTGAACTGCTGCGGTTCAGAGGATATTCCGCTGGGTAGGAGCACGGAAACGGGTGCAAGCAGCACACCGGCTAATATGGTTCTCTTCATAAGGGATTTAGTCTCCTGGCTGAGTTCGGAATGAGGGCGGCTGTGTTACTTTGATCTTGCCAGAGAATCTGTCCTTAGGAAAATATGCTTGAGGTATAGCAGTGTCGGCCTAATTACTCCCATTTTGAGCGATCCCTTCCGATTTGTCTTAGGGCAACCGGAAACAATGGCGCGAATCGGGTCTGCCGGGATTACTTCCGGCTTGGCCGGGATGTTTAATTGTCAGCGGACTCGTCGATAACATTAGGCGACAAGAGGGGACCTATTTTCCCACAGCGCCGTTCGAGGCGACATTCGAAGGCCACCAATGCGGCGATTCATCTGCAGCCGTGGGCAAATGCGCCGATGAAAGCCTCGATGCCGTACGGTCGTATGCGCGAATGTTTTCGGGCCCGGCCAGTCGTTGTGTCCGAAGCCCGGGTAAATCGGGTCAACAAGGTGATGGCGGTCGGAGAGCTATTTAGCGGATTGCGATGTTGGTCCACTTCACATCGTCAGAACGACGCGGAACTGTGCATTGCCGCTCATCATGCGCGCGTAAGCCTCGGCCGCTTTTTCGAGCGGGTACGTCTCGATCATGGGACGCACGCCGCTTAGTTCGGCGAATCGCAGGGTGTCCTCGGCATCAGCTGCTGTTCCCGAGGCCCAGCCTTGAATACTTTTACTCCCACTAATGAGCTGCACCGGTGTGACCTCGATGGGATCAAATGCCGCACCCACTACCATGAGCTTGCCGTTTGGCCCCAGACCATTGATCACTTCGGACATCGCTTTCGAGCTTGGGGCTGTCGCCAGGATTACCTGTGCGCCGCCCAGTTTCTGCAGTGCCTCTGCTGCGTTCGTCACGTTGTTATCAATGTACAGGTTTGCTCCGAGTTTCTTTGCGAGCGCCGCGTTTTCCGACCCGCGCCCGATGGCCGCGACCTTATAACCAAACTTGTTCGCGAATTGAATTCCCAGGTGACCCAAACCGCCGATGCCCAACACCGCAACAAGGTCACCGGGCCTCGCACCGCTGTGCCGCAGAGCGTTGAAGGTGGTAATTCCGGCGCAGAGGAGCGGCGCGGCTTCGGCGTCACTCAGACTTTCCGGCATGGTCGTCAGCGCCTCCACGGGAGCCACCATGTATTGCTGGTATCCGCCGTCATAGCTGATGCCCGCAATCTTCAGATTCTGGCAATTGCCAAAATCTCCGCGGCGGCACGCGAGGCACGTACCGTCATGGCCGCCGTGCCAGCCGACGCCGACGCGCTGCCCCTTCTTCCACTCGGAAACACCGGCACCCAGTTCATCGATGATGCCCGCGACTTCGTGTCCTGGGACGCGGGGATACTGAATTCCGGGCCAATAGCCTTCTTTCGTGAACACATCACTGTGGCACACACCACAGGCCTGCACTTTGATGAGCACGTGTCCTACACCCGGCTTGGGGATTTCGCGCTCAACAATCTCGAAATCGGCTCCCGCCTTAGAAATCTGGGCTGCCTTCATTGGTGCTACTGCGACCCTTGTCGTTGCCATAAGTCCTCCTATGAATTCTCAGCCATTGTTGAAAAGCACTGCTACTATCCGTTTACCTTCGGGGTAGCCCGTGAAAATAAAGTCTTTTGCCGTTACAAGTGTATGGCACTGGTAACAAATTTTCTTCCCGAATGAGCTATCGCTCCCGAAAGGCTTGATCGTATCAGACGCTCCGTCATATAAAAACTGGGCATATCCCCATCCACTGGTGTCCGGAAATCTCTTGGAATCCTTCTCGATGAACGAAACCGATTTTAGGGTGTCCGGCACCTCCACAAAATAGGGGGACGCAGCGTTCTTTTTTTTTGGACCACTCGATCTTTGCAGTCATGGAGCCTTCGGGAAAAGGCTTGCCATTGCCGGGAATCCCTTCCTTATACGCGTTTATCATCACGGGATTCCCCGGGATGGCCTTGATCCCGACTTCCGTCTGACGCACTGCGACATCCTGCCATGTTTCGTATGCTCTAAACTCAGAAAACGCACAACGGGCAGCATCATCGTTGATCAACGTCTGCTGGCCTCCAGCCCGGCCCTCGCAGCGCCTGGCCCGCCATGATCCCCGTCAATTTGCCATCCTGGAATTCTAATTGGCCATTGACGAAGACATATTTCACACCTTTGGAAAGGCTGGCAGGCTCCGCATATGTTGCCGTGTCTTGAATGGAATTGGCATCGAAGACTGTGATATCGGCAAAATAGCCCTCCTTGAGCAGGCCACGATTGAGCAAGCGTTCGCGTTGAGCGGGCAGGGACGTCATTTTACGAATAGCTTGTTCAAGCGGCAGCAGGTGCAGATCCCGGACGTAACGTCCAAGGAAACGGGGCATGGCCCCAAAAGCTCTCGGGTGGGTGTGCGCTTCAAAGAGCGGTCCATCGAGAGATAATTCGCCGGCGTCGAGGCAGAGGCTGGTCCACGGTTGCTTCAACCCGAATTGCATATCGTTTTCGCTGGCCATGAAGTAGAGCGCTCCGGTCTGGCCTTTGTCCGCGAGGATGAAATCGAAGAGTGCATCGAGCTGTGTTTTCGTTTGCGTTTCGGCAATCTGGGCGACAGTCTTGCCATCAAATTTCTTAAGATCCGGATTTACCACGCCCGAAACCATGACGCCGCCACCGCCGCCGCTGTCGAAGTATAAGTTTTCCCATTGCTGGTGGTCTGCGCTCATTTCTGCTTTTATCTTGGCGCGGGTCGCGGAGTCCCGCAGGCGCTGCAGGAGTTTCGCTATACCACCGTCGGCGACCCATGGCGGGAGGCTGGAAGCCAGAGCCGTGCCTCCGGCAATGTAGGGGTACATGTCCGCAGTTACATCCTGTCCGGAGTCACGCGCCGTTTGGATCATCCCAACGATTTTGGGCATGGAACCCCAGCGGGTCTTCCCGCTGACTTTAAGATGGAAGATTTCAACCGGCAGATGCGCTTCACGCCCAATGCGCAGCGCCTCGGCGATGGCCGCTGGCTCGCTCTGTCCTTCACTGCGCATGTGCGTGCCGTAGATACCGCCGTATTGCGCAGCCACTTTTGCCAAGTCGATCAATTCTTCGGTTTTGGCGTAGTGTCCCGGTGGATAAATGAGGGCCGTTGAGATTCCCAACGCGCCTTGTTGCATGGCCTGTGCTACGAGAGCCTTCATCTTTTCCAGTTCCTCGGGTGTGGGTGGGCGGTCCACGTCCCCCAACACTGCTTCTCGCACTTGCGCGGCACCCACGTATGTCCCGATATTCAGAGGTGTGCCAACCTTTTTCAGGCGGTCGAAGTAGCCATCGAGCGTGGCCCAATCCACCTTGAGTTGGTAGTGGTCTAGCACAGGCTGAAGCGGTGCCAGAGTAAGGTCCGTCTGTGGCGCGATTGATCCTCCCTCACCGGTAATTTCCGTGGTGATTCCCTGCGAAAGCTTGCTCAAGGAACGGTTGTCGATGAGTAGCGACGCTTCCGATTGTCCGAGCATGTCGATGAAGCCCGGCGAAACGACCAGTCCCGAGGCATCAATCGCGCGAATGGCGTGCGCGCCATCGAGTTTTCCGATCGCCACGATGCGGTTGCCGCGCAGAGCAATGTCCCCGGAAACCCAAGGATTTCCGGAGCCGTCAATGATTTTTCCATTTTTAATGAGCACGTCGTAGTCACGGCTGTCTTGGACGCTTGCTTGCGAGTGCAATGGGGCGTCAAAAGCCGCGGAAGCGATTTCACCCAATGCTTCTCCGACGATTTTTTGTGTCGCTTCAGGATCCTCCAAGGGAACGGCTACCATGTTGGCGTAAAGGGCCAGAATAAGACGCTCGCCGCTGGCTGTCTCCATATAGCCTGCAAGACCCTTGCCGGTGATCATCAAATTCTTGTTCAAGGCATCGTAGACGCCATACGTTCCGGTTTTTGCGTGCACGTGTCCCGCGGCAGGTGAGTTCACCTGAATCTTAAAGAGCGTGCCATCTTTTCCCAGGATCGGCAGTGCGTGATGAAAATCGGCGAAGTCTTTTTGTTTGGACATGTAAAGCAGATAGTGGACCATGAAATCCGGCGTATAAAAGGCGTTGCCACCGGCTCCGTCGCTTTGGGACGCGCCAGTAAGATCAAGCCCACCTTTCTTGAGGAAATCGTTCTCCAGGTCAAAACCCGTGGGATTAATTTGGTTAGCTTTGTTGCCCAGCAACGCGGCGAGAACGAAGGGCGTCATGCTGGCGTGAAGGTTCTGGCTGACTTTCAATGTGACCTTCACTTCTTCCGTGAGAGGTGGTGAAACATGCTCCGCGACTAGGTTCTCTGGTTTGTAGCTCGCGGCTAGCACCTTGAAATCAGGCTTGTCCCCGGTAGACGCAAAGACAGAGGCCACACCATTTTCCTTCAGAGCTTCCATCAAAACGGTACCGGCAAAACGACTGGGCTCAGGAACACCATAGGAGGCCATGGTAGAGCGGGCGCCAAGGGCCAGGGTGCCGGTCACGGTGACGATGTGCGTTCCGTCCGCGTTAGGTTTGCCATCAGAGTATTCGAGCGAGGCCTTCGATCCGGCCTTTCCGGTTGTGGCCTGGTTGATGAACGTAACGTATGCCGTCCGCGGAGAGATCTTGAGTGTTACCGGTGCGCCTTCGGCCGAGCCAGCGGTGAAGACCACATCGACGACGTTATCATTCACGACGATCGGCGATATCACTATGCCCGTGCCCAGCTCGCGTTCTCCTTCCGGAAACAGAGTCACGTCCACCAAGAGCTTCCCATTTATGCGCCTGATGCCCTTATCGGCAATCTGTCGCGCAAACTCGCGCAACACCAATAGAGTGTCGCCGGCTAGGCCCTTGCTATCGGGCCCTCCGTAGGAGTGATCTTGATCTTCAAATGCCAAAGTCCCATCTGGCTGAATACGGTTGGAAAGGTTAGGGTCGCCGCTGGCCACTAGCACCAGATCGCCGTCGAGCGTCCCGTCATTCTTAATCGGCCCGGTGCGATAAACCCTGGTATGGAAACGGTAGTCTCCACCTAAGAGCTCGAGCGCTGTGCCCTCCGTGAGCAACTTGGTTGTGGAGCCAGGCACGAAGAGCTGCTGCGAATTCAACTCGTAGAGGACCTTCCCGGTATCAAGCGAATAAAATTCGATGCCGAATCGGGAGTGCGCAAACTCCGGGCGGCTCATGATTTTCTTGATCCGCTGCTCCAGGGCAGGGGGGAACTGCGCAGACACAGGACGCCTCGAAAGCCCGACTAGAATAAACGATGCGCAGATTGCGAGAATTCGAAAAGCCTCTTTCTTGTTCATGGCGTGCACGTCCTCGGACCTTCAGATTTGTACGGAACCACCTCCGACAGCAGCGCGCCTGGCCCTCCTGCCGGTTCTTCACGCCTGAAGTTCGACGGCCTTTTCCC
>Ga0066659_10000266_pt1 | contig 17704 bp, 16 predicted proteins | sample GraSoiAngelo_108_FD_75176 | JGI IMG/M metagenome (GOLD analysis project Ga0066659, IMG submission 75176) | Grasslands soil microbial communities from the Angelo Coastal Reserve, California, USA - 14_0903_09_40cm | ecosystem: Environmental > Terrestrial > Soil > Grasslands | place: USA... | reverse complement strand
GTTGCCGAGGGCGACTACGTCATGGTCCATGGACGGTTCACAGGCACGGGGCGACCTGTTGCCTGGGTAGCGGTCGATGTGGTCAGGATTGAGAATGGTCGTTTGGCCGAGCACTGGGACGTGCTTGAGGACGAAGCAACGGAAGCCGAATCGAAGAGCGGATTGCCCATGTACGGCGACCGCTTTCCGTCCTGAAGCAAAGGAGAGAACCAGATGACTGGTAAGAGCGAAAGAGGACTGGCAGGCAAGGTCGCGCTCGTCACTGGCGGTTCACGTGGCATCGGTGCTGCGATCGCTGAGCGCCTGGCCGCGGACGGAGCGAGCGTCGCTGTAACTTACTCCAAAGGCGCGGACGCCGCCGCGTCTGTCGTCGAAGCCATCGAGCGCGCCGGCGGAAAGGCGGTCGCGATCCAGGCGGATGCCGCCGACGCCGATGCAGTCAGAAACGCCGTCGAAAGGACGGTCACGACATTTGGCCGGCTAGACGTGCTGGTGAACAACGCCGGCACGGCCATTCCGATGAAAGTCGAAGAGACGACGCTTGCCGACTTCGACCGCGTTTTTGCGGTCAACGTCCGCGGTGCCTTCGTCGCTACTCAGGCAGCGCTCAAACATATTAAGAGCGGCGGACGAATCATCATGATTGGCTCGGTCTTAGGCGAGCGCGTCTTCCTTCCCGGCATGGCGCCCTACTCGGCAACCAAAGGGGCCATCAAAATGTTTACGCAAGGGCTGGCGCGTGAGCTCGGAGCGCGCGGCATTACGGTCAACAATGTCCAGCCGGGGCCAATCGACACGGATCTGAACCCCGCTTCAGGCGAGTGGGCCGTAGGCCAGAAGGCGGTCGTTCCGCTGGATCGGTATGGACACACCGACGAGGTCGCAGCGCTTGTAGCGTTCGTCGCCGGTCCGGAGTCGTCATACATCAACGGTGCGAACCTGACAGTCGACGGCGGCACCAACGCCTGACCGCAAGTTTAATCGACGATGAAGCGGGAACGGCCATCTCGGCAAGGTGATTCTGCAGGACGGGGAAGGCCGCCTCGATGGCGCGAAGTGCGAGGATGATGTCGAGTCCCATGCACGACGGCTTGGTCGCCCCACGTTCTCGCCATGTGGATCAACACGCAATACATATTAAGTGGAGGAAGGGTGGTATCAGAATCACGAGGACTTCGTCTTCGAAGCCAATCGCTTTCGCGCCGGGTACGGCGCAACTGCGGAAACCAGTGTCAGGGCTCAATAAACAAGCCAATAAATCGTTGCATGCAGGTTCGGATTCGGAATTGGGCGGGGAAAATTTTCAGGGAGAAATTCAATGAATACCCAAGTTGTTTTGATTACAGGAGGACTGACAGGCATCGGACGGGCGACGGCACTCGCGTTTGCCAAGGAGGGTGCTCAGGTTGTTGTTTCCGGTCGGCGCGACGAAGAAGGCCAAAAGCTCGTCAGTGAAATCCGTAAGGCTGGTGCGGAAGCGGAGTTCATCCGCGCCGATGTGCGCCACGAGGAAGACGTACGTAACTTGATCGACAAGACCGTGGAACGATTTGGCCGTCTGGATGTCGCTGTAAACACTGCCGGTACGGAAGGCGTGCCCGGCCCTATAACGGAGCAAACTGCGGACAGCTAGGCGGCAACGTTCGATACCAACGTGCTCGGCACGTTGTTGAGCATGAAGCACGAACTTCGCGCGATGCTGCCACAAAAAAACGGCTGCATCGGGAGGAGCCCGTCTACAAATGGTGTCGGATTCTCGTGCGCGAAGGGGGCATTAGATCAGCGAGTGTGAGGAGGTGCAGACGTGGTCACAAACCAGATGATTGGTGGACAGGCCGAGTCGTAGGAACAACGGTTTAGGAAACCGTTTCCACGACCCTCCTCCAGCCTATTCCAACTCACTCAGGCCCATTCCAACCAAGGTTTGCGCGAAATCCGAACTTTGGCTGGAGTAGGCTGGAATGAGCTGGAGTGAGGTGGCGTTGAGCACAAAATGAGCACAGTAGCTTGGTAGGAAGACAGGCTGCGAGAGTTGAAGTCACTTCAGGAAAGCCATAAGAATAGCACCGCCGATCAGCAAGGCTGCCGTGATGCCGGCCGCGGCCCGCAGGAGGCTGGCGCGCATGACCAGATGTTGGAGTTCATCGAGCTGGCTCAGTTCTACGCGAATTTTCAGATTCCCGGTCTTCGCCGCATAGATTCCGCGGCGTATCTCCTTGGGCAGGTCGGCGAATAACTCCAGATATTGCGTGAGAATTTTCAGTCCGCGTTTCCCTAAGGCTTGCGGAGATAACTTGTCGATGACAACCTCATGAAGGATGGGTTGCATCGCGACCATGACGTCAAAACCCGGGTCGAGCTTCTTGAATGCGCCGTCCAGTGAGACAAACACTTTGAGCAGCATGGCTTGATCCGGGGGCATCGTGAGCTTGTTGTCTCGGACCAAACTCAACAAGTCCCCAACCATGGCCGACAAATCCATGAGGGCCATCGATTTTCCGGCATATTTGCTGAGAAACTCCTCAACGGCTTCTGACAGGTCCCCCGAGTCGTCTCCTTCTCTGCCGGACCATGCCAAAAGAACCATGGACAGTCCCTCGGCGTCGTTGTCCAGCAACGCCTGCAGCAGCGTCATAATCTGTCGCCGTCTGACCTCAGAGACGCGTCCGATCATGCCAAAGTCGATGAAGGCAATGCGTTCACCAGGCAAGATAATGAAATTCCCCGGGTGCGGATCGGCATGGAACAGCCCGTCTATCATGATCATTTTGAGCACCGCACTCGCCCCTGTTTTGGCGATGCGTGTCCGGTCCATTCCGGCCGCATCGATGGCTCGAACGTCCACTCCAGGGATTCCATCCACAAATTCCTGGACATTAATCCGTTGCCTCGTCCATTCCCAATAGATTTTGGGAATGACGATCTGGTCGTTGCCTTCAAAATTGGCCGCGACCTGATCGGCATGGTGTCCTTCCGTCATGAAGTTGAGCTCGTTCTGGAGCGACTTCACGAATTGCCGTACGACCTGTTGAGGGTGATAGGCAGCCAGTTCAGGCATATGCTTTTCGGCCAACGACGCCAGATGGGCTAAGAGACGCATATCTGATTCAATTATTGGTCGGATCCCGGGGCGTTGAATCTTGAGCACCACTTTCGTTCCGTCCTTCAAGGTCGCCCGATGAACCTGCGCCAAGGAAGCGGCAGCGAGTGGAGTGGCATCGACCTCCTCGAAGATCTCTTCGAGCGGTGCGCCCAGATCTTCCTCGACCTGAGGACGAAGCTCAGCGAAATCCAGAAGGGGGGCGTGCCATTGGAGTTTTTCGAATTCAGCGAGCCACTCGGGTCCGAACAGGTCAGGGCGAGTCGCAAGAATCTGGCCAAGCTTGATAAAGGTCGGCCCGAGGAATTCTAAAACCCGGCGTACACGTTGGGGATGTTCAAGGTGCGCGATCTCATCTGCGTGCTTCCATCCCATGATCTTGCCGGTTCGTTCAGCCGCGGCTTCAAGACCCATATGTTTGAACAGATCCCCGAAGCCGGCAATGCTGAAGACCCGGATGATTTCGCGCAGCCGATTCAGCTCCGCCATTGTGGATTGGATTGCCATGATCCAGCTCTAATTCTCGTGACGCGAGACGCTACCAGGGACAGGTCGTCGGGATGAAATTTAGGACTTGCCCTTGTGCCTATTGTCACGTCTTGATGGCTGGGCCTTTTTCATCTCAGCACGGGCCTCAGACACTAGGTCTTCGAATTGCTCACCCGCTTCCGTCAGAGCTTCTTCCGCAGCGCCGTAGACGCGGAGCGCTTCTTTAATGAGACTTTTTGCGGTGGGCCTAAGTTGCGCGGTTATGCCTATATCGTTACGATGTTGTTTAGCGAGGGCCATGATCTCCTCCTGAATCTGTTTTCACTAACAGAGTCCCATAGGATTTGTTTTTGAGCTATCGCTTGAATCCTATAAAGCCCGAGCGATTGTCCATGACGCGATGGCAGTGCGGACATTCCATGCTGATCTCCTATCTCATGCGGGTTTTGTTAGGGCTGGCCCGTAACGGAATCGCGGCGTAACGCGTCGAATCAGCGAACCCATCCCATCTGTCCTGTTCTTTCATCCCGCCCCAGAGCCTGAGTGAAGAAAGCTTCGCCCTGGGCTCCCCGTGCAGCCAGTTCATAATGAGCACCATGAACAGAAGCACGATGCCTTGCGCGATCGCAAGCGCCACGCTTCCAGCGAGTATCAAGAACTGAGTCAGGAGCTTGGAATCAGCGAACCCATCCCATCTGTCCTGTTCTTTCATCCCGCCCCAGAGGCTGAGTGAAGAAAGCTTCGACCTGGGCTCCCCGTGCAACCAGTCCGTGATGAGCAGGATGAACAGAAGCACGATGGGGACGAACGATGAGATGAACACAACCAACCAGGACATGGCGTCAGTTCCTTTCGTGTGAGCCTGAAGTGGCGACCCCCAACAGGTCTTGAAGTTCTCTGACGCTGTATACGCATAGCATAGTCCGTTCCAGATGACTGGACGATTCCAGATTCACAGGACAAGTGATTGACAGAAGAAGGAGGTATGACCCAAACGTCGGCGAGTTCTGTGCATGACTTCGAGAGATTGTGACGAAGTGCCCACGCCGATCCCTCGGCACGGCGCCGATTGATCGTCACTGCTCCGGGCGAGACGCACTGAAGTTCTGTATTTCGTATCTAAGATCGTATGATTCATCCCCAGCCGGGTTTGGCCAGCGTGCCAGCAAGCCTGTCGCTTCCTCACCCCGCGCAAGGTCACCTTACGAGCGCCGCGTCAACGGATCGAGTGCGCGGACCCGTAACTGTCCAAAAACCCTGTTGGTAATGGTCGTGAAACTTATTGGTTAAACGAAAGTCCTAAGCAGCATCAATAGAAGTTCAAAAACAACTGAGTGTGAACTGTAACTCACTCACACGAAGCTGGAAGGAGATGTCCAGCTCTCACAACTCGCCCCAGAGATTGGAATCCCCGACAGCAGTGCCGATTTGTCGGCAGTGCGCCGTTGGGTCGGCAGGTCATCTTAGTCAGTTCCCTTTCGCACTCTCCAGCAACTCCATGATCGAGATCACGGAACGTCTTCGAATTTCAGCGACATTGCTGATTCTGGCCTGCCGAGCACAGCGTGGTACGCGACTTGCTCTAGACTATCTCAATAAATTCCACGCCATGTGTTTCAATGCCGATTTCTTCGCCAACGTTGAAGCAATGGCTCCATAGAAAGGAGATCAGTCATGGACACCTCGTCAAAGCGTTATTATGAGAGACTGACCCAGGACAATGCGGCACTCCTCCTGGTTGATCATCAGATTGGCCTATTCACGGGAATCCGGGACATCGATGTTGCGCAACTCAAGCATAATGTAGTGGGGCTCGCCAAAGCGGCCAAGGTACTTGGCCTCCCAATCATCGCCACCACCACCTCACGCGACAGCCTCTGGGGGCCGACGATTCCAGAATTGGCCGCCGTTCTTCCTGGAGTCGACATTATCGACCGCACGACGGTGAACGCGTGGGACGAACCTCGCATCGTCAAGGCCGTCAAAGCAACCGGTCGGAGGAAGCTGATTATAGCCGGCGTCTCAACTGAAGTTTGCCTGGCGTTCCCTGCCATTTCAGCGACGGCTGACGGGTTTGACGTCTACGCGGCGATAGATGCCTCAGGCACTTTCAGTGAGACCAAACGCATCACCGGCATGCTACGGATGCTACAGGCCGGTGTCATTCTCATAGATTATTCGACGGTTGCGGTGGAGATCACAGCGGATAACGCAAGCCCGAAGGCGATGGACGTGTACACGGCAATCGACATGCCGTTTGCGACGTTGGTTGGTCAGCTGTTCGGGGCATATACGAAATCGGTCGCGGGACGAGCTTCTTAAGAGCTCCAACTGACTCTCGTGTCCTCAGGCTTTCAGCTGACGACTGGCTTGTCCTGTAGCAGTGTGGTAGCAAAGGAAGCCAACGGTGAAGATGACAATTGAGAACCGGACAAAGAGGGGGCAGCCAGAGGTTTCTCTGACTGCCCGCTCCGAACTCAAGCCCCAAGCCCAACGTCATGCTAATAAGGTGTCGTAACCCGCGGTTTTCATACTCCCGGACTTCCCTGCGCCATTAAGATTTGTTTTTGGAACAGGCAGAAGGATACGTCAAAGCCCTCGGAAAATCGACTTCTCCGGTTCAGAGGTAGAGACAGGTTTTTGAGCACTGCAGGGAGAGCTACTGAGCAAGCGGAATAAGGGTGGATGTCGTTTTAAAAGTTCTGCCTATCGTCCAAAGTGGTGAGGCGCGCTTAGATGACGATCGCCACAGATCTTTTGCAACGGCATTTCCAGACACTCGTCGACGACAACGCGCAGTGGCAGACGCTGATCGCCGATGATATCCTGTGGGAACTCGCCTATGCGCCCGCCCTTGGCCATCCGGCTCGGCTTTTGGGTCGGGTGGAGGCGGTGCGTCATGTAAGCTGGTTCCTGGGGGCAGTGGAAAATTTCCGTTTCTTCGACCTCAAGGTGTATCCCTTCGTCGATCCGGAAGGGGCAGTCGCCGAAGTGAAGGCGGAGGGGCTCATCAAACCTACAGGGCGTATCTATCACCAGGACTATGTGCTGTTCCTGCGTGCTGCAGGCGGCAAGATTGCATTCCTACGCGAATATTTCGATCCCACGCGTGCTGCCAAGGCGCTGGACACACCGATTCTTGATCTCGAATCCTGAGACACGCGGCTGTTCCAGAAGAATCGTTCATTCTTCTGGAAGGCTTCCCTCGGATTAATTAATTGTGCTCATTTTGTGCTCAACGCCACTCCTCTACACAGCATTCCAGCCAACTCCAGCGGCTTCCATCTTCATCGAACCCTTGGCCAGAGCGAGCCTGAGTGAGTTCTAGTAGGCCTGAGCAGGGCGGTGAAGCCCGTGTGGAAGTCGTTGAAATAAGTGGTGAGCCGCCTGGGATTCGAACCCAGGGCCCTCGCCTTAAAAGGGCGATGCTCTACCTCCTGAGCTAGCGGCTCACCCGTAGCAGGATGTTGAAAACGGCCGTCACCTTTGTTTGGGCACCCATTGCTCCAACAATGCAATGGGTAAAACGCGAAGAGCCTCAACGTACCCCAAAATTACGCCTCAGCTTCTCGCTCGCTGCGGCCGCGTTGCCGACCGTTTTGAACATCCTGGAAGTGGACCCCTGGCATGCTGGCACCGACCAGATGGCCTTGTCAATGCCATACGATCCAGACTGACGGACCGACGGTCATCTCGCGTTGCGCGCCCTGCCCCTCTTGGGACGAGCGGAGGCCAAAGGGTTCCGGAGCACGATGGTCTCGTCCCGCCGGGAGCCGGTGGAGATGATATCAATGGGACAGGCGGCCAGCTCTTCGATCCGGTCCAGGTACCGTTTGGCCTGAGGGGGCAGCGCCTTGTAAGACGTGGCCCCCGTGGTCGCGTTGCGCCAGCCCGGCAGCACCTCGTACACCGGTTCGCACTCCGATAGCACTTGAAGATCCCCCGGCATCTCCTTATACAGCCTGCCGGCATGCCGGTAGCCGGTGCAGATCTTCAGCTCCCGACAGCCATCCAGCACGTCCAGCTTGGTCACCGCCAGGGACGCCATTCCGTTGACCCTCGTCGCATACCGCACCAGCACCCCGTCAAACCAGCCGCAGCGCCTCGGCCGACCGGTAGTCGCGCCGAATTCCTTCCCCCGCTCCTGCAATCCCTCGCCGACCTCATCCTTGAGCTCGGTCGGGAAGGGACCGCTCCCGACCCGCGTGGTGTAGGCTTTCGCGACGCCCATGACGGCATCAATCGCAGTCGGGCCCACGCCGGTGCCGGTGCAGGCTCCTCCGGCGGCCGCGCTGGATGACGTGACGAACGGGTATGTGCCGAAATCCACATCGAGGTGCGTCCCCTGGGCCCCTTCGAACAGCACGTTCTTCCCCTGTTCGATCGCCCGGTTCAGCACGACCGACGTGTCGGCCATACAGCTCTTGAGCCGCTCCGCGTAGCCCATGTACTGCTGAAACACCTTTTCAACCTGAAAGCCGCTCACCTGGTAGAGCCGCTCGAGAAAACAGTTCATCTCGGCCAGGTTCTCCTCCAGCTTTTGTCGGAAGAGCCCCGGGTTGAGCAGGTCTCCCACCCGGATGCCGATGCGGGCCATTTTATCGGCGTACGACGGCCCGATCCCTCTCCCGGTGGTGCCGATCCGCCGAGAGCCCTTGGACTGCTCGCTCGCCTTCTCGATGGCCTTGTGGTACGGCATGATGAGGTGAGCCCGGTGGCTGATGACCAGGTTCTTCCCGATCTCCACGCCTTTCGCTTGAAGACGGTCCATCTCATCAATGAGGGCCTCTGGGTCCACCACCACCCCGTTGCCGATGATGCAGAGCTTCCCCCGATAGAGGATGCCCGAGGGGATCAGATGGAACACGAAGGTGTCGCGAGCGTTGACCACCGTATGGCCCGCGTTGGACCCGCCTTGAAAACGTACCACCACATCCGCGTCCCGGGCCAGGATGTCCACGATCTTGCCCTTGCCCTCATCCCCCCACTGTGTGCCGACGACAATGAGATTCGGCATGTCACACCTCAGCGAACAGCACGCAGCGACCAGCGAATAGCCAACAGTACATAGCCAGGAACTACCCTTTCCATCTCTCGCTTCCGGCTACCAACTATTAGCTACTCCCTATTCGCTTTTCTTTCAAAAAAAGAGCCCTGACCGCTTGGGATCAGAGCCGCGTGCGCCTCATCCTAGGATGCACCCCCCTCTTTGTCAAGCCGCCCACAACTCGCCCTGCTTCCTATCACTAACCTCGCTAACCCTATGGGGGTGGCCAGATTGCCCTTCGTGCGCGCATCACGACCCGTTGCATTGAAACGAGCAACGAGTTCCCCGGCATCATTTGATCTACCCGCTATTCTTCGGGCAGGTGGCCTGGCCGCCTCAGACTGCGCGCGTCCGGCGAGCACTTTCCGAAGTGCGCGACGCGCGAGCACGGGAGGCGGCCTGGCCACCACACGCCCGCTCTTGTATGCCCAGTGCGCGACTACGAGGGTCCCTCAAGCCGCCTCCCATTCCTCCCTTGCCTTGACTGCCCAGGGACCGCATGTTAGCATGCAAAAAGTTTTTGGCGACTCAACGACTTCGTTTCGCCGACCCAGTACTCATTCCTCATCACTGCGGTTGACGTGGGGCTGTAGCGCAGTTGGGAGCGCGCGTGAATGGCATTCACGAGGTCGCCGGTTCAATCCCGGCCAGCTCCACCATACCAAGCTTCGCTTGAACCGCCGCGTTCGATCAACTCGCGGCGGATAGTTACTTTGCCTCCAGGAGGCTGAGATTCTTGGACTATACCAAACTTCGTTTGAACCGCTCACTTCGATCACATGTGAGCGGATAGTTCCTTTGCCACCAGGAGGCTTCAACTCCCCCCAACCCAACCTTTGGTTGAACCGGCGGCTCATTTGAGCCTCATCGTCAGCGACGCCGCCGGATAGAGTCCTCAACCAACTCTGGCTTTACCCCTTATGGTTCACATTGAATCCGTCAGCAAGCAGTTTGCCGCCCGCATCCTTCTGAAAGAGGCCTCGGCCCACCTGCGTCCGGGCACGCGGGTCGGACTGGTGGGCCCGAACGGCGCCGGCAAGACGACCTTACTGCGCATGATCATGGGCGAGGACTCGCCCGACCACGGCACGATCCGGAGGCGCCCCCGCTTGCGGATCGGCTATCTGCCCCAGGAGCTGGAGCCCCTCTCCGGCAAGACTGTTCTGGACGCGGCGCACCGAAACCTGTACCCGGAACACGAGGCCAAGCGCGTCCTGTCCGGACTCGGGTTTACGGACCCGGACTTCGGCCGGCCGGTGGAGACCCTCTCCGGCGGGTATCGCATGCGGGTGGCATTGACGCACCTGCTCCTCTCACATCCCGATCTCCTCATGCTGGACGAACCGACGAACCATCTGGACCGTCCCACCCAGGCCTGGTTCGAGCAGTTTTTGCTGAAGTCGCGCATGACCATCCTGGTCATCAGCCACGATACCGCCTTTCTGGACCGTGTGGTGACGCATATCTGGGAGATCCGCCACCATGCCATCCGGGAGTGCCGGGGTAACTACAGCAAGTTTCTGGAATGGCGCGAGGCGTGCGACGCGCAGCACCAAGCGGCCGCCACCCGTCAGACGAAGGAAATCGCCCGGGTACAGAAATTCGTGGACCGCTTCCGGTACCAGGCGAACAAGGCCAGCCAGGTCCAGTCCCGGATCAAACAGCTCGAGAAGATCAAACGGATCGAGTTGAGACGGGATGCCAAGCGGGTGCGGTTCACGTTCCCGGTTCCGCCCGCGAGCGGCCGGCAGGTTCAGGAGCTGCGCGGGATCGCCAAGAGCTATGGGGCCACCGTGGTCTATGCCTCGCTCGACTTCACCGTGGAGCGCGGCCAGCGGGTGGCCCTGGTGGGTGAGAACGGAGCCGGGAAAAGCACCCTGCTCAAGATGCTGGCCGGGGTGCTGCCATTCGAGCAGGGCACCCGGACCGTCGGGCACGGCGTCACCCTCCACTACTTTGCCCAGCACCAGGCGGAAACCCTGAACCAGGAGCACACCATCCTGGATTCCCTCGCCGAGATGTCCAACCAGGCGGAGATGAATTTCCTGCGCGGGATTGCCGGCGCATTTCTGTTCTCCGGTCCGGACCAGAAGAAGCCGATCAAGGCGCTCAGCGGCGGCGAGCGCAACCGCGTGGCGCTCGCGCGGATGCTGGTAGAGCCGGCGAACACACTGCTGCTGGACGAGCCGACCAACCACCTGGACCCCGCGTCAGTGGACGTCCTGACCGATGCGCTGATCGGGTTCCCGGGCACGATCGTGTTCATTTCCCATGACCCGACGTTCCTAAGCCGCGTGGCCACGCGCGTGGTGGAGATCGAGAACGGGAAAGCCCGCGATTACTTCGGCGACTATGAGTACTACCTCTGGAAGCGCGCGCAGGAGCTGGAATCAATCAAGGAATCGACCGCGGACCTGACCCCTCAAGGGCAGCGGCAGGGAAAGGGTCTGGCCAAACCGGCTGCGCACGCCGGCATGCCCCCATCGCCCCTCAGCTCCAAGAGCCCCCAGGACAGGTCCGGGACGGGTCGGCGAGAGCTGTCGAAGACACAGGCGCGACTGGAGAAGCAGGTCGTCCGCGTCGAGGCGGAGATCGCCTCAATGGAGTCACGCATCCGTGACCGGGATCAGCAGCTGGCGGATCCGACCCTGTACCAGGATTTTGCCCGGTGGCATGACTTGCATCTGGAACAGGCACGCTGGAAGAAGGACCTGGAACGGTTGACGGGACGGTGGGAGGACCTCTCGCACGAACTGGAAGGCGTGAAGCAGAAGCTGGCGGTCGGAGGTTAGGCGGATTCTTTCAACATCACGTCCAACAAGGAGTATAAGCGAGGGTTCATCTCTTTCGTCAGGATCTGGTCCCAAATCACGCCGATCAGATATCCCTTCTCCCAGGGTTTCACCCACGCAACCCTGCCCGAAAGTTTTTCCTGTTGGTCCATTCCTTTTTGATCCAGGAACGCCATGGAGACCGTCACGGGCTCATTGATGCCGAGCGGTTCCTTGGCGTGGAATCCGGCCCCGATCTGGTTCGCATTATCCAGCACGGCTGATACGGCGTGTTCCGATTTGGCTTTCGACCCGAACCGCGCTGGACCGATCAACGTCGCACGGACATGCCGACGGCGCTCATCCTGCTTACTCTTCGACTCCACGGCCCCCATGGCCTCCATTATATTGAGAAGTATAGCCTACCACAAGCGTTTGTCCAACGGCCAATTTTCGATCATGGCAGTGGTGAAATCTCCTGTATCTATATGGACTTAGGCCGATAATAGCGTTTCCCCTTGAGCCGATCAGGCAGGTGCGTTTGATCGGTTTTTGCTGAGGGGTCATCGTGCACGTACTTGTAATCCTGGCCGTACCCCAGATCCCGCATGAGTGACGTGACCGCGTTGCGCAACGGGAGCGGCACTTCCAGGTTGCCGAACGCGCGGGCGTCTTGCAGGGCCTCCTTCAGCGCGATGTAGGAGGCATTGTCCTTCGGGCGAGAGGCCAGGTAGGTGGTGCCATGAGCCAGGTTGATCTGGGCCTCCGGAAGGCCAACGAACTCGACGGCCTGAAACACAGCTGTGGCGATCACCAGCGCCAGAGGGTCGGCGTTCCCGATGTCTTCTGAGGCGAAGATCACCATGCGCCGAGCGATAAACCTGGGGTCCTCCCCGCCTTCCAGCATCCTGGCCAACCAGTACAGCGCCCCGTCCGCATCGGAGTCCCGCAGACTCTTGATGTAGGCCGAGATCAGGTTGTAATGCTCCTCCCCCGCTCGATCATACCGGAGCGCCTTCTTGAGCAACGCAGTCTCCAGCGCCTGCTCGTCAATGCGGAGCCGGCCGTTCGCGCCGGGCAGGGTCTGGCTCACCACGAATTCGAGCGCCGTCAACGCTACTCGGGCGTCGCCGTTGCCGAACCCGATTAGGCGACGGCGCGCGTCCGGGGTCAGATCAACCGTGAACTGTCCGAGCCCGCGCTCGGCGTCGGCCAGGGCGCGGTCGAGGATCTGGCCGATCGCCTCGTCCGAGAGCGGCGTCAAGACCACCACCATCGAGCGGGAGAGGAGCGGCGCGATCACTTCGAAGGACGGGTTTTCGGTTGTGGCGCCGAGCAGAATGATCGTCCCCCGCTCCACGTGGGGGAGGAAGGCGTCCTGTTGCGCCTTGTTGAAGCGATGGAGTTCATCCACAAACAGGATCGTGCGCTGCCGGCGCAGACCGCGCCGTTGCTCCGCCGCCTTGATGATCCGGCGCAGCTCGGGGATGCCGCTCGTGACGGCGGAGAACGCCACGAACTCCGCCTTGGTGCAACGCGCGATGATCCTGGCCAGCGTGGTCTTTCCGGACCCCGGCGGTCCCCAGAGGATGACCGAGGACAGGGTATCGGATTCAATCGCCCTCCGAAGCGGCCGGCCCGGCGCGATGATCTGATCCTGCCCGACAAAGTCCGAAAAATCATCAGGGCGCATGCGATCGGCCAGCGGGGCGGACGGATCGGGGTCCCTCGGGCGCGAGGGTCTGGTCAGGAAGAGATCGTCCTGGGCGGAAGGCTCATCCGGCATGGTCTGCCTCGTCCTGGATGGCCGGGATTGTAGCCCGAAGCGCTCGCGCCCGCAAATGCCCTGTCGGCGGGCGGGGCAGCTTCACGCTTGACGCCGGTTGGCGCGCGGTGCTAGACACGGGCGTCCGGCCGACTGTTGCGAAGGGGGCTTCCCATGAACGCCCGGATCAACGGCGTCAATATGGCGTACACGGACGACGGGCGCGGGATGCCGATCGTTTTTGTCCACGCCTTTCCATTCGGAAAGGTGATGTGGGAGTCTCAAGTCAAGGGCCTCTCGGAACAGTTCAGGGTGATCGCGGTGGACCTGCGCGGGCACGGGGAGTCGGACGCACCCATCTGGCGTTACACGATGGAGCAGTTCGCTGATGATCTGAACAGCCTGCTGGACCACCTCTCCCTTACACAGGCGGTGATGGCGGGGCTCTCCATGGGCGGGTATATTCTCTTCGCCTTTTACCGGAAATACGCCGCGCGCGTGAAGGCGCTGATCCTGGCCGACACGCGAGCCCAGGCTGACACGGGTGAGGGAAAAGCCGACCGGTTCGCCATGGCGCAGCTCGCCTGGAAGGAAGGCCCCGGCGCGATCGCCGAGGCCATGATGCCCAAGCTGCTCAGCACGGCCTCGTTACAGGGCCGTCCGGATCTAGTGGAGCGTGTGCACAGCATCATCGCCGGCAACAGGGTGAGCGGCATCGTCGGCGATCTGATGGCCATGGAGGCGCGTCCGGACTCGGTGCCGCTGCTCAAGCAGATCGCCCGCCCTACCCTCGTGATCGTCGGCGAGCACGACATCGGCACGCCGCCGAGCGATGCCCGTTTGATGGCGGAGAACATTCCCGGCGCGCGGCTGGAGATCATCAAGCACGCTGGCCACCTGAGCAACCTGGAGCAACCGGAGGCGTTCAATCGCGCCGTCCGAGGGTTTCTGAGTTCACTCCGACTGTCCCCCCTCTCTTGAGAAGGGCAGGCAGACTGGGCTCGACTGCGCGCGTCCGCCGAGCACCGCCTGCTTTGATAAAAATGTGATAATTCTTGTGCGCGCGGCGCGCGAGCACGGAGGCCGGTCTGACTGCCCTTCGTACTCCCCTTCCTTGAGACGATCAGAAAGGCGGGCTGATTAGCGACGGGGTCAGAACGGATCGCCAGCACCGCTGCGACGGATCAACTTGAGAAACTCGTCGCGCGTCTGCTGCTGGGTCCGGAACACGCCCAGCATCTCGCTGGTCACCGCCAGGGTGTTCTGTTTTTCCACACCCCGCATCATCATGCAAAGATGGCGGGCCTCCATGACGACGCCGACCCCGTGCGCCTTGAGCTTGGAATGCAGCGTTTCCGCGATTTGGACAGTCAGACGCTCCTGGACTTGTAGCCGCCGGCTGAAAGCGTCCACCACCCGTGGAATCTTGCTGAGGCCGACGACGCGCTTGTTCGGCAGATACCCGACGTGACACTTCCCGTAAAATGGGAGGAGATGATGCTCACATAAAGAAAAGAAATCAATGTCCTTCACGATCACCATCTCGTCGTAGTCGATCTCAAAGAGCGCCCCGTTCAAGAGCTGATCGACGTCCTGCTCGTACCCCTGGGTCATGAACCGGAGCATCTTATCGATTCGCTCCGGGGTTCTTTGGAGGCCCTTGCGCTCCGGGTCCTCTCCGAGGATGACGAGCATCCGCTCGACGATGGACTGCAGCTCGGGCGGCTGCCCGTGCCCGGGGACCCGCTGCACTCCGGGAGCAACGGGTGCCCCCTGCCGCTTCTGGTTCGTCAGCTTCTTCGCCCGCATGGCTAGACTAAGTCTCCGGAGTACTCGAAATAGTTGTCGCGGGTCTCTACGAGCCCGACCTTTTCGAGCTGGCCGGCGGGGATCCGTTTGACCAGCAGGTCCCAGATCATCCTGACCAGATTCTCTCCCGTCGTCACCCGGGAAGAGAACTCAGGATCATGGTTCAGGTCCCGGTGATCGAAGCGATCCACCACTGCCTCGGTCACGATCCGGTCCAGCGTCTCAACATCGGTCACCCGGCCGGTCTGCGGATCGATCGTTCCCTCTACCGTGACCAGCAGCACATAGTTGTGTCCGTGGCCATTCGGGTTGTTGCACTTCCCGAATACCCTCCAGTTCTCTTCCTCGGACAGAAGCGGCGAATGCAAGCGATGCGACGCCGCAAACTGGTACCGACGCGTCACACTGGCGTGATCCATGGGAGAATCCTCTGACCGGGGCTATCAGCTGTCAGCCGTCAGCTATCAGCCAGGAACATCATTCGAGCTAAGCGCTTCGGCCCGACGCTGGTCACGGGGCACACGGGCATCCCATTTTTTCAGCGGCACATGAACAATGACGTCACCCATGACCCGTGCCTGACAGCTCAGCCGATGCCACGGCTCGGTAAGCGCCTCGCGGTCCAGCAGGTCTTGTTCATCGAAATCGATCTCCGAGAGGTTCTCACCACCGAGCTGCACTTCCACCCGGCAGGTGGTGCAGGAGGCGTTGCCGCCGCACTCATGGTCCAGCGGAAATCCCAGTTCCTGCGCGGCTTCGAGCAGCGTCAGGTTGGCCGGCACCTCGCCGCTTTTCCCCTCCGGATGAAGAAACGTCACCCTCGGCATACACTTCACTCGCAAGCAGCGAATAGCTAGCAGCAAATAGCTAATGCGTGCGCCCTAGCTCCAGTCCGCTCCGCTCTGGCTACTCGCTATTGTCTGTTAGCTGCCAGCACGTTTCCAGGCTGATAGGGACACCGTTTGAGCGTCAGATGCTCTTCGAACTCCTGCCGGAACAGGCGCAAGGCGCTCTGCACCAGGACCGCTGCGCCGGTGACCAGCGTGCAGTACCCGGTACCCTTCACGAACCCGCAGAGCTGCAAAAGGCTGTCTAGGTCGTTCTGGGTCCCCTCGCCATTCTCGATCTTGGTCATCAGGGTGGCAAGGTTGATCGTCCCCATCCGACAGGGAGGACACTGCCCACAACTCTCCACCTTGAAGAAATTGGAGAAGTGAAGGGTCTGCGCCACCATGCAGGTGGCGTCATCCACGACGATCACACCTGCTGACCCCAGCCCTGTGCCCGCCTTCTTCAGCGATTCGAAGTCCATCGGCAGGTCCAACTGATCGGCTGTCACCATCGCAAAGGACGGTCCGCCCGGAAACACCGCTTTCACCTTGCGGCCCCGCGGAACACCGCCGCCGAATTCTTCAATCAACCGCCGCAGCGGGGCTCCCATGGGCATCTCGTAGATGCCCGGTTTATTCACGGCGCCGCTGAGCGAGAACAGCATGGTGCCCGGACACTTCTCGGTCCCGACTTGCGCAAACCAGCCAGCGCCGTTCCGGAGAATGCGCGGCACGTTACACAGCGTCTCGACGTTGTTGACCAGCGTGGGCTTCCCGTACAGACCGAAGTCAGTCGGGTAGAACGGCGGCTTTTGACGCGGCATGGCCGGTCGCCCCTGCATGGATTCCAGCATCGCCGTCTCTTCTCCGGCGACATAGCTCCCCTGTCCGGCGAACAGCTCAATGTCGAGGTCTAGCCCCGTTCCCAGCACATTCGTCCCCAGCAGCCCCCTCGTCCTCGCCTGCTCGATCGCCTTCGCCAAATTCGCCCGCTCCTCCTCATATTCTTGATTGACGTAGATGAAGGAGGCCTTCGCCCGAACGGTGAAGGCTGCGATCAAGCAGCCTTCAAGGAGTTGATGGGGATAGTGCTTGAGGAGATACCGGTCCTTGAAGGTCCCCGGCTCGTGCTCGCCCGCGTTGCAGACAAAATACCGCTCTTTGATGCGATGATGGAGGACCTTGTCCCACTTGGTTCCCGTCGGGAACCCGGCCCCGCCGCGCCCGCGCAACCCCGACCGCCTGATCTCCGCCACGATTCCTTCGCGGCTGAGCTCCATGACGCATTTGCGCCAGGCGTCATACCCGCCCACGCGCAGGTATGGCTCGATCTCCCACGGCGCCCCTTCGAGCTTGTGCAACAGCCTGGGTTCGGTCGAGGGCATCGTTCCTTGCTTCCCCTAGAAACTAGGAATCCCATCGAATCTGTCAGAAGCTGTCACTATAAAGCCACCTTTCCGTCTTCGTCAAGCCGAAAGACCCTGTTTGGGCCTGATTCTCAAGCGTTTAGGGGTATGGACTGTGGAGCGAGCGGAGAGTCTTTGAAGCTTATGCTACGCCGGCTGGTTCAAGAGTGGGAACCCGTTGCCACTGTCCCATTGGCTCATATAGGCAGAACTTACCGGAGCAAAAATCCAGCACCACACGATGAGCCCCGAAGAGTTTCTGAAGCGCTCGGCGGCGTTGGACGATCGCGCCGACGAACGCTGGTTTCGACTCGACGATAACGGTCATCGGCATCGGCACGCGTCAAGAACCGCTCCGCTGCTTGCCGAAATACTCTTGCCGACTGACGGCCACGTCGGCCACGAACATGACGCCGGAGTGACGCTCGAACAGAGGCCGCAGCCCGGCCAGAATCGGCGCCACTTTTTCCTCCGCCACCACCGTCAT